>Ga0308157_10000325_pt1 | contig 172097 bp, 118 predicted proteins | sample PhyBR1_FD_201035 | JGI IMG/M metagenome (GOLD analysis project Ga0308157, IMG submission 201035) | Phyllosphere microbial communities from UC Gill Tract Community Farm, Albany, California, United States - DLSLB.R1 | ecosystem: Host-associated > Plants > Phyllosphere > Unclassified | place... | reverse complement strand
CTTGTATAGCTGAAACGGAATTACCAAATTGCAATGTATAATCAAAATAAAAATAGCAAAGGCTGGTGTATAACCAGTATCAAATTAATTCATTAACCTGTATAGCTATTTTAGGGTAAGACAATGTTCGACAAAAGTACCCCTTTCTTCGAGTCGTCTTCGACTCCGCTTCGAGTCGCGTTCGACTCATAGCCGTGTCAGCTTCGTGTCAGCTAGGAGACAGCTTCGAGGTATCTTCGATATTCTTTCGACAGTCCGCCACTGCCAGCCGAAGAGAACTCGAAGCAGAGTCGAACACATCACGGTATTGGTAATAATCTGTCACGAAGCAGATACCTAGCCCAGGCGAATTGTCTTCAAACAAATTCCTTTTCTTGAGAAAATTTATTAATCTTTGGATAATGAATTTATAACACACAAAAACACACAAAATGAAACTTAGAATGTCTTTACCGTTACTGTTATTATTGGTAATAGGTCAATTTTCTTGGGCGCAGAAGAAGCAGTCCGCTAGTGTTCCTCGACCTAAATTGGTAGTAGGGATCATGGTAGACCAAATGCGTTGGGATTATTTATATCGATTTTACGAACGATATGGTGACAAAGGTTTTAAAAGAATGCTTAATGATGGCTTTACTTGCGAAAATACCTATATCAACCATCTACCAACCGTAACTGGAATTGGGCATAGTACGGTTTACACAGGATCAGTTCCAGCAATACATGGAATTACAGGCAATAGCATCACTTTTAATAGTACTGGCAAGAGCGTTAACTGTGTTGGCGATGAAAATGTACAAAGTGTAGGGACTACTTCATCAAGCGGAAAAAGATCTCCAGTGAATTTATTAGCAAATACCATTGGCGATGAATTGAAATTAGCCACCAACTTTAGATCAAAGGTAATTGGCGTAGCGATTAAAGACAGAGGTGCGATTTTGCCTGCTGGCCATGCCGCAGATGCAGCCTATTGGTTTGATACTAAAAGTGGGAAATGGATTACCAGTACCTATTACATGAAAGAGCTACCTCAATGGGTTAATGGCTTTAATGATCAAAATCTTGCAGAAAAATATCTCCTTAGCAATTGGAATACTTTATATCCAATCGATACTTATATTCAAAGCTCTGCAGATAACGTTTCTTACGAGGGCCTAATGAAGGGGCAACAGGCAGCAGTTTTTCCGATAGAAACGGCTAAAATGTTTACGAAAGATAATTATGATGCTATTTATGCTACCCCTTTCGGTAACTCGATTACCTTAGACTTCGCCAAAACCGTAGTCGCAAATGAAAAAATGGGAAAAGGAACTGAAACAGATCTTTTAGCAATAAGTCTCTCTTCAACTGATGCAATTGGGCATTTGATTGGAATGAATTCTGTGGAAATCGAAGATACTTATTTACGCTTGGATAGGGATTTAGCGGAGTTCTTTAAATATCTTGATACCCAAGTGGGAGTAGGTGCCTATACTGTATTCCTTACTGCCGATCATGGAGCTACGCATAACCCTAAATTTTTGGATGAGCATAAACTTCCTGTTTTTGCTAATCAGCCCGGAATGCAAAATAGACTGAATGCTCTTTTGGAAGAAAAATTTAATGCCAAAGCCTTGATCTCAGGTACGGGTTATTCTCAATTGCGCTTTAACTACAAAGTAATTAATGAGAACAAATTAAACGAAGAGGCCATTAGAGATGTGTGTGTTAGTTTTTTAAGGAAAGAACCAAATGTGCAGTTTGTGGTTGATCTAAATAAGGTTGGCGATGCAGCTGTTCCACAAGAAATAAAAGAGCGAATAGTAAATGGACATCATCCTGATCGATCGGGTGGCATTTTTTACATTCTAACTGGAAATACAGGCTCATTAAATGCTAAAGGTTCCTCTCATAGCGAATGGCTTCCTGATGATGCTAAAATACCCTTGCTTTGGATGGGATGGGGTATAAAAAAAGGAAGGTCTGTTGAACAACGTTACATGGTTGATATTGCGCCTACAGTAGCTTCTTTATTAAGAATACAACCTCCAAACGGAAATATTGGGAAAGCAATTAGCGAGGTGCTTGTGCTTGATCAAGGAAAAAAATAAGGTATTTGAATGAAGAATTTAAGTGAAAGAGAACAGGCAGCTGTAATCTTTTCTCGTTCGACAATTTTGCTAGCTATATTTTTTATAGTGATTGCCAGTATTTTGGTGAGCTTGATGATGGGGCCTAATGCAAGTTCGCCTGTCGTAGCTACCGTGGCAAAACAAATTGTTGCGGAGCCAGTTGTTGTGCCGGATGACAATAGTTGGAAAGCTCCGGATGATAGCACTATCCCGGCCGGAAAAGTGGGTGACGAAATTCTTTACGGAAAAGAGTTGATTGCACATACGTCCAAATATTTAGGGCCCAAGGGGACTGTGGCACAAATAGCGAATGTGATGAATTGCCAGAACTGCCATAATGAAGCAGGGACTAAAGCTTTTGCCTTGAATTATTCGGCTGTAAACGCTACCTATCCTCAATTTAAGGCCCGGTCAAATTCCATTGTAACTATCGCCGATCGCATCAACGGATGTTTTGAAAGAAGTTTAAATGGATCAAAATTAGATACTACTTCCAAGGAAATGCTTGCTATGATAGCCTATATGAAATGGCTGGGGAAGGATGTACCTAAGGGAGTAAAACCAAAAAATGCAGGCATTATGAAACTGGCTTATTTAGATAGAGCTGCCGATCCTGTAAAAGGTAAAGTGGTTTATTTGAACAAGTGTATGAGCTGCCACGATAATACCAAAATTTATCCGCCATTATGGGGAAAAGACAGTTATAATGATGGAGCAGGCTTGTATAGGATCAGCAATTTCGCTGGTTTCGTTAAAAACAATATGCCATTTGGTACAACCTATCAGCATGCCGTATTAACTGATGAACAAGCTTGGGATGTAGCTGCATTTGTAAACTCGCAACCTCGGCCTCATAAAGATCAAAAAGCCGACTGGAAAGATATCTCTAAAAAGCCGATCGATTTTCCATTTGGGCCGTACACCGATAATTTTTCGGAGAAACAACATAAATATGGTCCTTATGAAGAGATCGCAAAGGCTCAAAAAAAGTAACCCGTCATTGCGAAGTATCCCGTCATTGCGAGGTACGAAGCAATCTGATCATAAGATTGCTTCGTACCTCGCAATGACGCTTTGCTTCATGCTTCTGTTGAACACCCTTACCCGAGCGCAAGACACTATATCCATTGGCCAAGCTTTTAAAAAGGGGAAACTGAGTGGAAGCATCAGGAACTTTACAATAGCAACGGATAACCAAAAAGGATTGTCGGATGGCTTTGCAAATGGTTTAGCTTTAAGTTTACGCTATGAAACGGCAAAGTTTCATGGTTTTCAATTAGCAATTGGTGGGGCGTCTATCGCGAATTTATATGCTTCAGATCTGACAAAAAATGACCCAGCAAGTGGCCAGCCCAATAGATATGAAATAGGATTGTTTGATCTTATGGATCCTGCTAAAAAGTATGGTTTAAACAGGCTAGAAGAATTATATGTGAAATATAATTTCAATGGCGGAGATATTAAATTGGGCCGCCAGTTTATCAATACTACTTTTATCAACCCCCAAGATGGGAGATTGCGACCTACTGCAATGGAAGGGGCTTTGACAACGCTGAAGGTCGGAAAAAATTTAACGATCAAAGGATGTTTAATTTGGAAGATAGCACCCCGAAGTACTGTTGATTTTTATAGCCCTGGGGATTCATTTGGCCTCTATCCAACAGGTGTTAATAGAGATGGGACAAAGGCAGCATACAAAGGTTCTACTAAAAGCAAAGCTATTGCAGTTGTTGAAGTGCAATCCATGCTTGCTAAGACAATAAGTCTTTCATTTTCGAATGTTTTAACAGCAAATGTTTTCAACACGAGCTTAATCCAATTGGATAAAGCGGTTGGCAAATTGTTTTTTGGTCTCCAAGCCATTAAACAATTCAAAGTAAATGATGGAGGTAATGAAGATCAGGAGTTAACTTATTTCGGAGAAAACCATACTGGATTTACATTTGGCGGAAGAGCCGGTGTTAAAAATAAAATAGGAGGAATGAGTATAAACTATAATAGGATTACCGCTCAAAGTAAATATCTTTTCCCGAGAGAATGGGGGAAGGATCCCTTCTTTACTTTTTTACCAAGAGAACGAAATGAAGGCTTTGGAGATGTCCATGCTTTTACCGTAAAACTTGACCGGACTTTCTTTAAAGATAAATTAATTGCTAATATTGCGGCTGGTTATTATCATTTACCTGACGTCAAAAATTATCGTTTAAATAAATACGGAATGCCATCATATACACAAGTTAATGTAGATTTAAAATATAACCTTAAGTCAGTAGACCTAGCATTCTTATATGCTATGAAGTTAAATGAAGGGGAAACGTACAACAATCAAAAATTTGTTATCAATAAAGTGAATATGACCAATTATAACTTTATCATCAATTATCATTTTTAAAAACACATACTATGAAAAAATCACTTTTTCCTATTTTGATCGTCTTCTTAACATTGGGCGTTCAGCCACTATTTGCACAACAACAAAAAGAAGAATTTACTGGAGCTAAGGCAAATTTAAAAAAATACAAAGCGCTATACGTATTGAATAACGGTGAAGAAAAACACATGAACAGTACTTTAAGAAACATGCGAAACGTATTGGCAGACCCACGTTTAAAAGGAAAGCTAACCTTGGAATTAGTAGTGTTTGGAGATGGTGTAAAAGTATTCGATAAAACAGGACCATTTGAAACACAATTGGCAGATCTACAAAAACAAGGGGTGATTTTAGCTCAATGTGAAAATACTTTAAGAGAAAGGAAAATTGATAAAAGTACGTTGTTTCCTTTTATCAATTTTGTGCCAAGCGGGAATGGAGAAATCGTTATCCGTAGTGCCGACGGATGGGTGATCGTTCACCCTTAACAATCGTGATTGTTATTAAGTTTTTAAAATGTTTACGCGGCGAGAAAAGATTCTGGATAGAAGTAAAGTTGTTCTGGTAGATGATAAGGACCAGGCGATTGGTGTAATGGATAAGTTAGAAGCGCATGAAAAAGGGGTGCTCCATAGAGCTTTCTCTGTTTTCATATTTAACAATAAAGGCGAGCTGTTAATTCATCAACGGGCACAACATAAATATCACGGGGCAGGGCTTTGGACAAATGCCTGTTGTTCTCATCCCCAATGGGAGGAAGATATTAAAGAAAGCGCCCAAGAAAGATTAGCTTATGAAATGGGCCTAGCCTGTGATTTAGTGTATAAATTTTCTTTCTCTTATAAAATCCCTGTCGAAAATAACCTTATTGAACATGAATATGACCATGTGTTCTTGGGTGTATCGAACCAAAATCCAATCATCAATACCGATGAGGTAATGGCTTATCAATGGATCCATCCTTCGAAACTGCAAAAGGATATTCAACTCAACCCAACTAAATTTACCTTTTGGTTCAAAAAAATCTTACCCATGTTAATGCAAAAATTATAAGCTTTCTCTTGATGGGTCAATAGATCACTTATGGGATACTTATCGCATAGGTTTTGCCTTTAATAGTACTGAACTTTATTAAATTGTTCGCCAATTTTTGATAGCTTACCCTTTTGCCTGCATTGAGTAACTTGGCATTGCCAATACCTGGGTAATTTAAGATACAGGTATTGCCATCATTTGAGGTAACGGTTGCTGTGCTGAGTTTACCTTGTTTCCAGTTCATGGCTACTTCAAAATTACCACGGGCTTTTAAACCTTTAACGCTGCCAGTTTCCCAAACATCGGGTAGGGCAGGTAAAAATTCAATTGTGCGGTTTCCTGCCTCGCCTTCCTGACTTTGTAAAAGCATTTCGGTAACACCTGCTGTGTAGCCAAAATTGCCATCAATTTGAAAAGGGGGACAAAGATCGAACAGATTTGTTGCGATACTTTTTTCTAAGAGCGCTGCGATATGATCGTGTGCCGAATTACCATCTTTTAGGCGTGCAAAGAAATTAACCGTCCAAACTCTGCTCCAGCCAGTACCGGCACCACCGCTTTTAAGTCGTTTGGCAATAGTTTTTTTAGCGCCTTCAAATAATTCAGGTGTTTTAAGTGGTGTGATTTGATTACCGGGGTGTAAGGCAAAAAGGTGGGATACGTGACGGTGTCCGGGTTCGGCTTCTTTGTAATCTTCTATCCATTCCTGTATCGATCCATCTTTAGCTAATTTAATAGGAGCCATTTCTGTTAAGGTTTTCGCTAGGGTATCGCTAAATTTGGCATCCACCCCTAAGATCTTTCCAGATGCTATGGTACGGGTAAACAGGTCGTAAATGATTTCCAAATCCATGGTAGGGGCGTAGGTAAGTTTTTCGGCTTTACCTGTTATAGGGTGTATATAAGCATTTTCTGGACTGTAAGAAGGCCCTGTAACCAAGCGACCTTGTTTATCTCTAAAAAGGATATCTAACACAAATTTTGCAGATTCTTTCATCATCGGATAAGCGGTGTTCTTCAAAAATGTTTTATCACCATTAAACTCATAATGGTCCCACATGTGTTGGGTCATCCACGGCCCGCCCATCGGAAACATGCCATTGATAGTGCCATCGTGTACAGCGGTATGTCCAAAAGCATCAGTTAGATGGTGAATTGTCCAGCCTCTTGCACCGTACATTTTTTTAGCCGTTTGTCGGCCTGGTACTTCCAAAGCTTTTAAGAAGTGGGTTAGTGGAGTAACGGTTTCAGGCAGGTTGGTAATCTCGGCCAGCCAGTAATTCATTTGTAAATTAATATTGGTGTGGAAGTCGGCATCCCATGGTGCGTTCATTTCTTTGTTCCAAATGCCTTGTAAATTTGCAGGTAATAAGCCGGGGCTGCGTGAACTACCTACCAGCATATATCTGCCATATTGAAATAGCAAAGTTTCAAGACCTGGATCAAATAGACCTTTTTTTGCATCCGCAACACGTTCGTCAGTTGGCAAGTTGCTTTTTTTATCCTCGCCAAGTACCAATTCTACTCGCCCCATCAGTTTTTGGTGATCGGCAATATGAGCAGCTTTTAATACCTCATACGGTTTAGCAACAAGAGCTTTAAGGATAGTTTGACTAATCATATCAGGATCTTTAGCTGCAGAAACATCCATAGTTTCGGCGTTATAATCGGTAGCCGCAGTAATTAAGATCGTAATGCTACGGGCACCCTGTATTTTTAGCGTGGCGCCGTTAGGAGTTACCGTACCACCTGTATGTAAAACCTGTGCAATGGTTTCAAACCTCATTCCGTCGCCACCTACCTGTCCGCTTAAGATAACTTGGTTTTTAGTGGCGCGTGCCGTTGCCTCTTTTTCTCTATTCATACCCAGTGTAGTAGTGATGCCGTTTGGAGCCGTAGTTGTTAAGCGAACCACAATGGCATTAGCTGGCGCTGAGGCAAATACTTCACGTGTATAGGTTTGTCCGTTTACGGTATATTGTACGCGATGTATCCCTGTGCGCAAATCCAAAGATCGTTTATAATTTGTGGCTTCGGCACCATGTTCAAAATCTAAGGTTAGATCTCCCAATGGCTGATACGATTTTACATCTCCAGGAATTCCGTTCAGGGCTTTGTTTGATAATACCATCGCTTTAGCCGCTTCACCATCCAATAAAAGCTGACGGATTTCGCGTAAGGCTTTTAATGCATCTGGATTGTTATTGTCGCCATGTTTGCCCTCCCAAACACTTTCTTCATTAAGCTGCAACTGTTCGTGGTTAACACCACCAAATATCATAGCCCCCAGTCTACCGTTGCCAATTGGAAGCGCTTTCATCCATTGGTCGGCCGCATGTTTGTACCAAAGCTTAAGATCTTGTTGTTTTGCTACCGGCGATTTCGCCTGTTGGGCTTTCGAGTTAAAGGTAATTAATACAATTGCTGCTGCTAGGAGAGATTTTATCTGGTTGGAAATATGCATGTTGAAATGTTTAAACAATCGATTGCCAAGATATATAATTAATTGGGCTTTGCAAAGAAAAAAATGGCGTCAAAAACTTATTACATTCAATTGTACCTAAATAAATAAGCGCTATCTTGTGGACTATAAATTTGAAAAATTAACACATTTATGCGTAAGAAATTTCTTTTAATTGGTATGAGCTGCCTTGTGATGGCTGGTTCTGCCGAAAATACGTTTGCTAAGATAGGTGCTAAACCTGTTATGACAAGATCAGTTGCAGAGGCTAAAGAGCTAATTGGGCGCTGGGACATTACTGTTGATGTAAATGGTAAAGCAGCACCCTCATGGCTAGAGGTAAAATTATCTGGTTATAAAACATTGGTAGGTTATTTTGTGTCAACGGCTGGCAGTGCACGTCCAGTTGCGGAAGTGAAATTTGATAACGGAAAATTCAGGTTTGAAATTCCACCACAATGGGAGAGTGGTACGCAGAATCTGATTATTGAAGGAGAACTTACGGCATCCGGCATAAAAGGTTTAATGACCGACTGCAATGGTAAAAAATATAATTGGACAGGGGTAAAAGCACCTTATCTAAAAAGAACTGCTGCACCAGTATGGGGTAAGCCAATCAATTTATTTAATGGTAAAGATTTGGCAGGATGGAAGGCAAGTGGCGAAAACCAATGGATAGTTAAAAACGGTATTTTAACAAGTCCAAAAGCAGGATCGAACTTAATTACTGAGCAAAAATTTAACGATTTTAAAATACACGTAGAGTTCAAATATCCAAAGGGAGGCAATAGTGGCGTATATTTAAGAGGCCGTTATGAAACGCAGATTGAGGACAGCCAAAAAGATACTCATCCGAACAGTGTATTATTTGGTGGTATTTATGGCTTTTTAACGGCCAATGAAATGGTAACCCTTGGTGCAGACCAGTGGCAAAGTTATGATATTACCCTTGTTGGTCGTATGGTAACTGTAGTAGCAAATGGTAAAACCATTATCAGTAACCAAGAAATCCCCGGCATTACAGGTGGCGCATTAGATAGCAATGAAGGCGAACCAGGTCCGATTTACCTACAAGGAGATCATATGCCAATTGAATTCAGAAAGATCGTAATTACCCCAGCAAAATAGCGTCATTGCGAGCGCAGCGAAGCAATCTAATGATCAGATTGCTTCGTTGCGCTCGCAATGACGCTGTGCTCGCAATGACGGATCAGTTAATCAAAAATACCAATAACGATCTCGCTCCGTGTGCACCCAATACCAAACTCTGCTCTATATCGGCTGTTTTCGACGGGCCGGCGATGAAAGTACCATAACCGTATCCTTCATCGCCGATCTTTTGATAGGCATCATGCATGGTTGGTAAAATATCGTTTTTGTGAACGATTAAAATTAAGTGCTGGGTGATAAAAGGAAGTACCCGTTCTCCTAACAGCGTTTCACTTAACCAGCAAGCGCCATTTTCGGCAATTGCAAAATGTGCCGGTAAAATAGCTAACTCTACATTTTCAAGTTCATGCGGGTTATTTCCTGGTTCATAGGTATCCGCAATCTCTTGCATATTTGCAAGCGGAGAAATTGCGCGTATGCTTCCCAATGCATAATGCGCTTTAATGAAATCGATGATCTCTGTATCATCTTTTACTTCGATAACACGCCCCCCTATAGACGATAAAACTTGAGTAAATTTTTCAATAGGCTCACTTTTTTGTGGTTCAAAAAAGGAATCCAATGCTGGTAAAGCCATTAAGGCTGGCTGATTAGCTTTTACCGCTGCTAAAATTTGATCTCTACTGCTCATTGTTTTTCCTATTAGTTTGATACCATTCACTGAAAGAACTTTTCGGTACTTTGGGCATATCCCTTTGTAAATACCAAGCATTAAATTTATTATTTACCATAAATGGCGCATATTTTAATGTCACCCTCGCTGCCTTTCCAGCAATTTTAAATAAGGTAGGAGATGAAAGAGTGGTTGCCATTGTTTGCATCGCAAGTTGCTTTGCGGTAGTTGTATGGCCTTCTTTTACCAGTACTTGTCGCCATTTATAAAGCTGATCATGAATATCGATCTTAACTGGACAAACATTAGAACATGAGCCACATAAAGTAGATGCAAAAGGTAGATCAGCATATTCCTTCATATCTAGGTTTGGCGCTAAAATAGCGCCAATCGGTCCGGCAATAGCATTATGATAACTATGACCGCCACTACGACGATAAACTGGACAGGTGTTCATGCAAGCGCCACATCGGATACATTTAAGCGAGTTCCTAAATTCTTCTCTTCCTAACTGACGAGCGCGACCATTATCAACTAAAACAATATGCAATTCTTTTCCAGGTCTTGGCTTGCCAAAATGACTTGAGTAGGTGGTAATAGGTTGGCCAGTTGCGCTTCTGGCTAATAAGCGCAGAAACACCGCAAGATGTTCTCTTTTAGGGATTAACTTCTCGATTCCCATACAAGCAATGTGGATGTCGGCAAGGTGTGCGCCCATGTCTGCATTGCCCTCATTTGTACAAATTACTATTTCACCAGTTTCGGCAACTGCAAAGTTAACACCCGTAAGCGCTGCCTTCCTGGTTAAAAAAGTATCCCTTAAATGAATGCGAGCTGCTTCAGTTAGTACCTGTGGGTCGGCATTTCCTGCTGGTGTACCCAAATGCTCGTGAAACAATTCACCAATTTCCTCTTTCTTCTTATGGATACAAGGCAACACAATATGACTCGGTGGTTCTTTTGCAAGCTGAACAATACGCTCTCCCAGATCGGAGTCAATTACTTCAATACCGTTTCTCTCCAAATACTCATTCAAATGGCATTCTTCGGTAAGCATCGACTTACTTTTAACCATTTTGTCAATGCCTTTTTCTTTGAGTAAGCCTAGCACAATTTCATTGTGTTCCTTTGCATCAGTGGCCCAATGGATCTTAATGCCATTTGCAAGCGCTTTTTGTTCAAATTCAATTAGATAGTGATGCAAATTGGAAAGTGTATTTGCTTTAATTGCAGATGCAGCATCTCTTAAATTTTCCCACTCAGGAATTTGAAAAGCAGATTTGTCCCTTTTTTGTCGAATCCACCAAAGTGTTTCATCGTGCCAGTCAACTCGCTTTTCGTCTTTATTAAAAATTGCTGCTCTTTCAGCATGGTCTAGTATCTTCATGCTTTCACACCATTTAGAATTTCAGCAATATGTTTGATTTTTATCGGACTGTTTTGTCGGTTTAAAATGCCTTCTAAATGCATTAAGCATGACATATCTACACCTGTAATATATTCAACTCCCTGTTTAGCGTGATCATTTACTCTATCTTTTCCCATCTTCACAGAAATAGCTTCTTCGGTGACGCAAAAAGTGCCTCCAAACCCGCAACATTCATCTTTCCTGTCTAATTCTACCAATTCTATATCTTTCACTAAATTTAATAGCTTGCCAGGTTTAGAAAAATCCGGCGCATTTAATTCGCTCATCTGCGAAAGTTTTAATCCTCTTTGTCCGTGGCAACTTTGGTGCATGCCAACTCGATAGGGGAAACTGCTGGTTAAATTTTCTACCCTTAAAATATCGACTAAAAAAGAAGTCAGCTCGTATGTAGTAGCTTTAATGTGTTTAACCAAATCTGCTTCACTATCATCTTTAAGATGTTCTTTAATATGTAACACACAACTACCAGAGGGAGCTACGATATAATCGAAGCCTACAAAGTTTTTCACAAAAAGCGTATTGCATCCATCAGCTAGATGCTCAAACCCAGAGTTTGCCATAGGCTGTCCGCAACAAGTCTGACTAATGGGATAACTAACATCGAGACCTAAGTTTTCTAAAAGCTCTAATGAAGCAATAGCCACTTGGGGATAAAACTGATCTATATAACATGGGATAAAAAGGGCAACCTTCATAAAATTGGCATAAGCTAGGCGGGAGAAATTAAAAAATTAGTTGTTGTGATGGGATATATATTCTTTCTGATAATTTAAAGGACTTTTACCGGTAGTGATCTTAAAATATTTGTGAAAACTGGCTAAATTATTAAAGCCACTTTCATAGCATAGTTGCTTAATGTTTAATTTGTTTTCTATTAGTAATTTGCAGGCGTGACCTACTTTAATTTCCATTAAGAATTTAGAATAGGTTTTGCGGGTTTTAGATTTAAAATACCGGCAAAATGAATTCGGACTAATCACAGCTACATTGGCAATTTCTTCTAAATGTATTTTTCGTCTAAAATTATTTAGTGTGTAATCATAAATGGCATTGATACGGATATTTTCCGATTCGGCATAATCTTGTTTAAAACCAATTGACGAGAGCTTTACTGTTTGGTTGCAGTTTGCGATTAGACTGAGCGCTTCTAGCAGCAACATAATCCTTAGCGTTCCCTCGGCAGTTAACATTTGGGTTAATAAATCAGCTACTTTTACCTTCACCTTTCCATTAATCTGTAAGCCTCTTCTGCTGTTTTCGAGCAAAGCTTTGATAGCCTTGTTCTCTGGAAGGTTTAAAAATTGATCGCCCCAAAAATTCTCATTAAAATGTGCAACACTAACGTCGGCCGATACTTTAGATTCGTTTTCAAAATAGCTATCGTCAAATCTCCAATAATGTGGTAAATGGGCGCCTATTAGAATAATGTCTCCAGAACGAAAGCCTTTAATGCTATCGCCAATAAACTGTGTTCCAAAACCTTTTTTAAAGTGTATAAGCTCAACTTCAGGGTGATAATGCCACTTATTGTTCATGTAAGGCACAAGATCTCTTCGTACACTAAAGGACTGTGTGGGTCCTGTAGAGACTTTTAATAATTGGGGTTTCATACAAATAGAATTTGGGACTAATCAAATAAAGATACTGTAAAATTTCATTATCTTTAATATTAATGCCAAAATTGCTGATTATATAGACAATTCGAGCAAATATTTATGATTGAATGATTCTTTCTTTGTATTAACCTAATTATAAACTTTTATGTCAAAGAACAAGTATCTATTCGCTTTTGTACTGGTTACCTCATTATTTTTCTTGTGGGCACTTTTACACAACATTAACCCAATTCTTATCCCTCATTTAAAGAAGGCCTGTATGCTTACAGATACAGAATCTTCTTTCATTGATCTGTCTGTTTACCTAGCTTATTTTTTAGTGGCCTTACCAGCGGGATTATTTATGCATAAGTATGGATACAAAAAAGGGATCATCTTTGGTCTTTGCCTGTATGCTGCCGGAGCATTGTTGGTTATTCCAGCTGCTACCGAGCGGAGCTACACGTTTTTCTTATTTGCTTTTTTTGTAATCGCAAGTGGGGCAACTTTCTTAGAAACTGTAGCCAATCCTTATATCGCGGTATTAGGGCCAAAAGAAACATCAGAACAACGCTTAAACTTTGCCCAATCTTTTAATGGAGTAGGTTCATTTATTGCGCCTATTTTAGGTGGTCAATTTATACTATCAGGTATCGAGTATACACCTGAGGCCCTAAAAAAAATGTCGCCAGATCAGCTAAACGCCTATTTGCAATTTGAAACGGATACCATTAAATCGCCTTATTTAATTATTGCAGCTATTGTAATGGTGCTTATTGTGCTTTTTGTCTTTACCAAATTACCCGAAATTAAGGAAGATGAGGATAGCGTGCATGGACCCGTTAAGTTCTCGGCTAATGTTTTAAGACATTCACATACTCGTTGGGCTGTGATTGCACAATTTTTCTATGTTGGTGCACAGGTAGGGGTAGGAAGTTTCTTTATCAGATATGCACAATTTGTAAATGGTGTAAATGAGCGAAATGCTGCTTTTATGTGGGGCTCAATCGCAATGGTTGGCTTTATGGTAGGTAGGTTTACAGGTACATTTTTAATGAGATTCATCAAAGCACCTAGATTGTTGGCAATCTATGCCTTCATTAATATACTCTTATTAACAATTGCGATTTTAACCACTGGCGATATTTCACTTTATGCCGTTGTAGCGGTTCCATTCTTTATGTCGATCATGTTCCCTACTATTTTTGCATTGGGAATTAAAGATCTTGGAGAGGAAACAAAAATTGCAGCTTCATTTATTGTAATGGCGATTATTGGTGGCGCATTGGCGCCTGTAGGTATGGGGTTAATTTCTGATGCCACTGATAGCATTCAAAAAGCCTATGTTGTGCCGCTTATTTGCTTCGCAGTAATCTTATTTTATGCATTAAAAACTTATAGAGTAAAAACCGTTTAGTTATGAAGAGATACGCATTAGCGCTAGACCTAATAGATGATCCAGCATTGATTAGTGAATATGAAGCGATACATCAAAAAGTATGGCCTGAAATTATCAAAAGCATTACGTCTTCTGGTATCCTAAATATGGAGATTTATAGGGCTGGTACCCGCCTTTTTATGTTGATGGAAACCACTAATGATTTTTCTTTTGAAGAGAAATCGAAGAAAGATGCAAGCAATGAAAAAGTACAGGAGTGGGAAACATTAATGTGGAAATACCAACAAAGTATACCCAGCGCTAAGCCAGGTGAGAAATGGGTACTAATGAATAAAATATTTGAGCTTTAAGATTGAAATTTATGACTGAGAAGCAAGTTAATTTTCTACAGATCCATCCAAAAGATAACATGTTAGTTGCATTGCAAAACCTAACAAAAGGTACTGCAATTGATTTTCAAGGGCAAACAGTTTATCTACAGGATGACATTCAGGTAAAACATAAATTTAGTGTTTCCGATTTGCCTGTTGGAGAGCAACTATACATGTATGGTGTATTAGTTGGAAAGGCTACCCATGCCGTTCCTGCTGGGGGTGCTTTAACTACCGCAAACGTTCACCATGCGGCATCGCCATTTAGCATGGGCGAGCGCAAGTTAGCCTGGCAAAAACCAACTGTAACACATTTAGAAGCCCTCACCTTTAATGGTTTTGCACGTACCGATGGAAGTGTTGGAACAGCCAACTATTGGCTCGTAATACCCATGGTGTTTTGTGAAAATAGAAACGTGTCTGTTCTTAAAGAAGCATTAGTTGAGAAATTAGGTTACAAGAAAGCTAAAGGTTGGGCCACTGAAGTAGATCAGTTGATCGGCTTGTACCAAACAGGGCAATCTACGCATGATATCCTGGCTACCGAGTTCGAAACAAGGACTGGCGCAAAAGAAACAAATAGAGTTTTTCCGAATATAGATGGCATTAAGTTTTTAACCCATGATTTAGGTTGTGGTGGTATCCGGTTGGATTCGGATGCCTTATGTGGCTTGTTAGCTGGCTATATCACCCATCCAAATGTTGCTGGGGCAACAGTGCTGTCATTAGGTTGCCAACATGCACAAACAAGCATTTTAATGGATGAGATTTATAAAAGAGATGCTAAATTTGATAAGCCTTTAGTAGTCTTAGAACAACAGATTGAAGGTACCGAACAGAAGATGCTAAAGGAGGCACTCAAACAAACATTTGCTGGCTTGATGAAAGCGAACGAACAACAGAGAACTCCTGCACCACTTGCTAAATTATGTGTTGGGTTGGAATGTGGTGGCTCAGATGGATTTTCAGGTATTTCTGCAAATCCGGCTATAGGGTATGTTTCAGATCTTTTAGTCTCTTTAGGAGGTTCGGTAATTTTAGCGGAGTTTCCAGAACTTTGTGGCGTTGAACAAGAACTAAGCGATCGGTGTGTTGACGAAAAAGTGGCTCAGCGTTTCATGGATTTAATGACGAGCTATAATGCAAAAGCTGAACAAGACGGGTCTGGATTTTATGCAAACCCTTCTCCTGGAAATATTAGAGATGGTTTAATTACCGATGCAATTAAATCTGCAGGAGCAGCAAAAAAAGGTGGTAATTCGCCAGTTGTTGCTGTTTTAGATTATCCAGAGAAAGTAGCAAAAGCAGGTTTAAACTTGCTGTGTACACCTGGAAGCGACGTAGAAAGCACAACTGCCGAGGTTGCAGCTGGAGCAAATATTGTTCTTTTCACAACAGGTCTAGGTACGCCGACTGGCAATCCGGTAACGCCAGTTATTAAATTAGCAACAAATTCTGCATTGGCTAAAAAAATGCCAGACATTATTGATATCGACTGCGGAACAATTATAGCAGGAGAAGAGACCATTGAGGAGGCAGGCGAACGTATTTTAAAATACATTATCGCAGTGGCAAGTGGGGAGGAAACACCCAAAGCAGTATTGTTAGAACAAGATGATTTTATTCCTTGGAAAAGAGGCGTAAGTTTATAGGTGAATAGATTAATATAATATGGATTTACAATTAAAAGATAAAGTAATTATCGTTACTGGTGGTGCAAAGGGCATCGGGTTGGGTATTGCCGAAGTATTGGCTGCCGAGAACGCAATCACGATTATAGTTGGTAGAAATAGTGCAGATAATGAGCTGGCAGTTGAGAAGTTAAAAGCACTTGGCTCTGACAGCTACGCAATAACAGCAGAATTAAGTACGCCTGAGACCTCAGAAAAAGTAATTAAAGAAGTGGTAGCTAAATTTGGTCGTATAGATGGTATTGTAAATAACGCGGGTTTAAATGATGGTGTTGGCCTAGAACATGGAAACTATGAGCGGTTTATGCAGAGTATCCATAGTAATTTGGTACATTATTATTTAATGGTTCACCATGCTTTACCGGAGTTGATTAAAAGCAAAGGTTCCATTGTAAATATCACTTCGAAAACGGCAGATACTGGACAGGGGAATACTTCGGCCTACGCAGCTGCAAACGGTGGCAGAAATGCCTTAACTAGAGAGTGGGCGGTAGAATTGCTGAAATATGGAATTAGGGTTAACGCTGTTGTGGTAGCCGAATGTTTTACACCACAATATGCTAAATGGATTACCACATTAGCAAACCCTGAAGAGAAACTGAAAGAGATTACCGATAAAATTCCATTCGAGAAAAGAATGACCACAGCCGAAGAGATTGGGAATACCACAGCTTTTCTATTGAGCGAAAGATCGAGCCATACCACCGGTCAGCTGATTTATGTTGATGGAGGTTATGTGCATTTGGATAGGGCGCTTGTGAATGCTTAAGAAATTAGGGAGAATTTACTAGCTTAGTGGCTTATTATATCAATATGAAGAACGCGTTATCGTTTATAATCGGTTGTTTTATTTTCAGCAGTAGCTTTGCACAGCAATCCGTTCTTTTGGATTCCTATTTTAACAATGAATCTAAAAAAGGACCAAATGGCGAGAAAGTCTCGTTCCATTATAAGTGGGATGAAACAGCGGCTACTGGTTTTTCTATTTTAGGCGACACATTTAAAAGAAATGGATTTACATTAGCTACGTTAAAGGAAGCGCCTACAGCAGCAAATCTTAAAGGCCATTCGGTTTATATCATTGTTGACCCAGATCATGTTAAAGATAATCCGACACCTAACTATGTTGATGGGAAATCTATTTCAGCTATCGCTAAATGGGTAAAGGCTGGCGGGGCATTGGTATTGTTTGCAAATGATAGCGCTAATACAGAGCTTAAACATTTTAATAATTTGGCTAAAGTGTTTGGTATTCATTTTAATGATCAAATGATTAACCATGTAACCAACGATGTTACCCGAGAGGGCGGTGGCGTGGATACTCGGAACAACGAAATGTTTGCTACCGCTAAGATGGTATATATGAAGGATGCTTGTTCTATAAATGTAACAGGGAAGGCTTATCCACTCTTAAAGCAGCAGAATGACATCATTATTGCAGGTAGCAATTATGGTAAAGGCTTTGTAATTGCTATTGGTGATCCCTGGTTATACAACGAATATGTGAACGGAAAGCTGCAAGCAGAATTCGAGAACGATAAGGGAGCCAGCGACTTAGTAAATTGGTTGAAAAATAAGTTAAATAATATTGCGAAATAAGTTCTATTATTATATCTTTGCAATCCCAAATAACACGGATGGTTAGAAGGGAATAGATAATTGATTTATTTATTAAAGATCGATACCAGTTCGGGGTGTAGCGTAGCCCGGTATCGCGCCTGCTTTGGGAGCAGGAGGTCGTAGGTTCGAATCCTGCCACCCCGACCAAATTTAAAGCCTTTTCTGCGAAGCAGAAGAGGCTTTATTTTTTTCAACGAACCCCAAATCAAGCGCAGCGAAGGCTTGAAGGGTGAAGTGAAAAAAATAAAGCGGGCCGTGAGGTACGAACAGACCAAGGCTTGTGTTTGATTCACCCCTTCCACAGGATCACCGAGCGTAGCGAAGGTAATCCTGCCACCCCGACGAAAATAGAGTGCAAACTCTATCAAACACCCTCTAATTAATTTAATTAGAGGGTGTTTTCGTTTCTGTCATATCAAATGAACTAAGCCGTTTCAGACCGGTAAAAACCTAATTAAACGTGGCCAAGTACGTCGGGGATATGTTCCTGTTTAGCTGTTTAACTGGATTTGCCTATTGCGATATTAAAGGGTAAATAATGAGCAAATAGTAAAAGATAACGATGGTGAATACTGGCTAGAAAACAATATTACCTTCATGAATAAGAGATTTTACTGGGGAAATACGAGAAACTGCCTCTGCTGAGCAGCTTGCATCAAGGAATGCCAGATTTGCAAGGTCACCAGCTTTAGGCCATTGTTGTATACCTTTATCATCCAAAGGCAAAATATTTCCGGTTGCCAATTTTAAACTTCTGGACAACAAAAATTCTGTTGCATAACCGTATAATTGAGCCATTACATTCGTTTTCTGAAGTACACTTCCGCTTCCCCATGTATTCCAGTGGTCTATGATACAATCATTACCAGCAAGAACGTTTACATTATATTTATACAAAGTCGGAATTGGCATAATCAATTTGCCAAAAGGAATTGTAGAGGCAACTCCAATACCTGCTGCTCCCAACTGTTCGGCGATTTCTTCCTGTTTGGGTGAATCTAATTTTCCCAAAACAAAACAATGACTTAGGAAAGTTTTACTTTTCAACGCAGGATTTTCGTTTACTTTTTTGATTAGATATTCTACAGTTTTCAGTCCACTCTCACCTGTTTCGTGTAAATGTATATCAATACCTTTGTTGTTATCTAAAGCAAGTTGAACGGTAAAATCCATTGTTTTTTCAATGGCACCATCAACGGTATAAGGATCAACCCCTCCAATAAAATCAATATCCATTTTTGCTGCTTCTTTCAGGTAAGGAACCGAATCGGTATAGAACACACCGTGTTGTGGAAAGGCCACCAATTCTGCTCCAAAGCCGCTCTTTTTATTTTCAAGTGCTTTTTGAAGATTTTTGAGCGACTGCAATTTTGATGTGGGCTCAATATTCACATGACTTCTTGCATAAGAAGTACCTTTTGATTGTAGCAGTTCGATGAGTTTCTCTGCATGGTCAACAGAATTTTTCAACAACCCGGGAATGATTTGCTTTTCTAGTTCAATCATGCCTTTTACGCCACCCGATCTTCTGCGTACTGCTTGCCATGGGCCACCATAATAGGTTTTGTCCAAATGAATGTGCATGTCTCTAAATGCCGGTAACATTAACAAGCCCTTAGCATCAATCGCTTTGGAATCATTTGGCTTATTGGTCGTTACGCTTTTAATCTTGCCGTCGTTAATCGTCACACAAAATAGTCCCGTTTTGGTATGGATAACCTCATCACCGTCATACTCAAATCCCGTTTCCAAAAGAACGTTCTTTAATGAAAATTCTCCTTTTGTAAAATTTGACGTACTTTCATTACTTCTTTGTGATAAAATACCTTTAGCACTTAACAATTCTGGAGCGATAGCCAAACCCATAACTGCGAGTCCTGTATTTTTCAAAAATTCCTTACGTGATGTCTCTGATTTCTTCATGGCTTGAAAACATATAATACAAATGTATCAAACAGTTCGCTTTATGAGGTGTAGGATTTATTCCATCACTTGAAAAATTTATCACGAAATTATAGGGGATATATAAATATTTCAAGCATTGGACTGTTGCTCAAGATGGCAACAAACGCCCCATTGTTGCTAAAAATGATGCAGGTGTAACATTGTAGTAGATATCACGGTACTTACAAAAAGCGATTACATGTAGGATCTATCCAAATACCGATGATAAAACCGTATATTTCGATATTTTACATATTCCGACTACACACATAAGGAACCGAAGTAAATCAGAATCATAGAGGTTATATGATAGTCGAGGGCACCAATAACTGTAAGAAAAGATGTTTTAGACTATGAGTGTAAATAATGAGAAAGTATATGTGCCTGTTGTTGGTCTTCAGGAGTTCAGAAAAAGGCAAACTGCGGGAAGAAAAGAGTTGCTTTATAATGAACTTCATGGAGAAAGACACATTGATAAACCACACAAACATGACTTTTTCATTATTGTATTGTTTGATAATGCCAAAGGTATACATAGCATAGACTTTCAGGATTATGCCATTGGAAACAGACAGGTACATGTATTGTTTCCTGATCAAGTGCATAAATGGGATATAGAGCCCGATACAACTGGATATCAATTGATGATTGATAAAGTTTTCTTTGAACGTTTTGCTCCATATTTTCGTTTCTCGTTTACGAATTATATAAACCATCCGGTAATTCCGCTAACTAGTGATAATTTCAATTTGCTCAAATACGAATTTGATGCTGTCAAACATGAGTTGGAAGATGAACATTCACTGTCAGATATTATCAGTGCAAGGACTGCGGTCATTGCGGCAATCGTAAGCAAGGCAGCCGAGGATATCTTCACTAACGCTAAAGTGTTCCAATCGAACCCAAGACTTGCAAAATTCAATATGTTGATAAACCAATTTTTTAAAGAAGAAAAGCTTGTTACCTTCTATGCCTCGAAGCTCAATATATCTGCGAACTACCTCAATATCCTCTGCAGAAAAAACCTGAATGTATCAGCTACACAGCTGATCCAACAACGCGTATTATTAGAAGCCAAGCGTATGCTCCAATCAACGGATCTCTCAATTAAAGAAATTGCATTTGAACTAGGCTTCGTAGATCATGCTTACTTTTCTAACTTTTTTAAAAGTCAGACACAGATCACTCCCACTGAATTTAAAGATCAATAATCTACCACCCCTTAATTTAGTTTCTTGGGGTCAATGTCTAATGTATTATATTTTAAGTTTATTTTACAAATTATGTTCAATAACCTATCTTTTTCACATCAAATAGGCAGATTTTTCCATTTTGCTATTAGAACAATAGTTGTAAGTTTAAGTACTCCGCTTTGCAGAATTTAGTTTAAAAAGTCTTTGAAGTATCAAGTAAGCAGAATTTTTTACATTCTTACTATTGGATAATAGTAACAAGTTGGCAAAGTGGTTTAAGTGAAAACTTAAGTTCTATTGGAAGTTTAGGATATCACACAAATGTGTATATTTAATTTCAAACTAAACTAACCAAACCAACTAATGAACCATTTACAAACGGCAGACTACATTGTCTTTTTTATTTATTTTATTGCCATATCAGCTTATGGCTATTATATCTATCATAAAAAGAAATCGAAGAATATAAGTTCTAAAGATTTTTTCTTGGCAGAAGGCTCGCTCACCTGGTGGGCAATTGGTGCTTCGTTAATTGCCTCTAACATCTCTGCCGAGCATTTCATTGGCATGTCTGGTTCTGGTTTTGCACTAGGTTTAGCCATTGCTTCTTATGAATGGATGGCAGCTGCTACACTTATTATTGTGGCCATTTTTATCATTCCGGTATATCTTAAAAATAAGATTTTTACCATGCCACAGTTCCTAGCCAAGCGATATAATGATAAAGTGAGTACGATTATGGCCGTTTTCTGGCTATTGGTTTATGTATTTGTAAACTTAACCTCTATTATTTATCTAGGTGCTTTGGCAATTTCATCAATCTCTAACATCAGTTTCGAGTGGTGTATTGTAGGTTTAAGCATTTTTTCGATGATTGTTACCTTGGGAGGAATGAAGGTAATTGGTTACACCGATGTGATCCAGGTTTTGGTATTGATTGTTGGTGGGCTCGTTACTACCTATTTAGCGCTTTCCTTACTTTCTAATGAATATGGATTTGGTAATGATATTTTTGCAGGCCTTTCCGTGCTTCGTAAAGAAGCGCCCACCCATTTCCACATGATTTTTGGCCCGTCTGATAAATATTATAAGGAATTACCAGGTTTATCAGTACTTATTGGTGGCATGCTCATTAATAATTTAGCCTATTGGGGATGCAACCAGTACATCGTTCAACGCGCTTTAGGTGCCGATTTAAATACTGCACGTAAGGGGATTTTATTCGCCGCATTCTTAAAACTGCTTGTACCTATCATTGCCGTACTTCCAGGTATTGTAATGTATGTATTGCATAACAAAGGATTATTTCAAGCAGAGATGGCAACGGATGGAGTCCTTAAGCCAGATCATGCCTATCCCACTTTAATGAATTTATTACCCCCAGGATTAAAAGGAGTTGCCTTTGCGGCACTTACAGCAGCTATAGTGGCTTCTTTAGCAGGTAAGGCTAATAGTATCTCTACTATTTTTTCATTAGATATTTATAAGAAATTCTTTAACAGGGAAGCTTCCGATCGTAAAATGGTGCATGTTGGTCGTTGGGCAGTAGCCGTTTCAATGACTATTGCGGCCATTGTAACGCCAGCATTAAAATCTTTAGATCAAGCTTATCAGTTTATTCAAGAATATGTGGGCTTTATTTCGCCAGGGGTATTGGCGATTTTCTTATTGGGTTTCTATTGGAAACGTACCACGTCGGCCGCTGCAATGGCAGGTGCGCTAATTACCATCCCGCTCTCTACAGTGTTAAAATTCTTACCAGTGTGGACTAACGGTGCTTTCCCAGATTATCCTTTCTTAGATCGAATGGCAATCGACTTTGTAGTGATTGTACTGTTGATGGTTGGCATTAGTTTAAGTAAACCACAAACTTTAGCAAATGAGCAGGCCATTGAAGTAGATACATCTCTGTTTAAGATTAGCACCAGTTTTGGCATTGGCTCAATTATAATTATGGGAATACTCACGGCTTTATATACTATATTCTGGTAAAATAATTGGCTTTTAGTGTTTAGCAGTTGGTATTTGTATGGTAGGTTGCAGGAGATTGCTTGCAGATAACTTTAAAATAACTTTTTAACTAATCTATGTAAAAAAACGATGAGCTACGCAGCATGGTTTGTTAATTAAAATAATTTGCATTAATTAGTAAAACGTTTTATTGTTAATTGCAACAAATGAAAAGTCAACTTAAAAACTGCTTACTGCTTAGCTTGATTTTATTAGCTCCATCGGTGGTTAAAAGCCAAAACACCACAACTTATACAAAACTGGTCAATCCATTTGTGGGCACTGCACCACTTACCGACCCTAAAATTTTAGGTTACGAGTTGCCAAAAGGATGGAGATCTTGGGCGGGACTTACATTTCCTGGAAGCTCCCTCCCAAATGCGATGGTACAATTGAGTCCGGTTACAGAATATGGTTCTGGTGCAGGCTATGAATATGAAGATGACATCATCTATGGTTTTACACATACCAATAAAGGACACTGGAATCTTTGCAATATTCCAATTTTGCCCCTTTCAAATCCTGGTGCCAAATTTGGCTCTAAGTTCTCTCATAAAAATGAGCATGCTTCTCCAGGGTTCTATCAAGTATACCTAGATGATTATAAAGTAAATGTTAGCTTAACGTCGACCTTGAGAGCTGGTTATCATCAATATGAATATGCAGACCCTACAAACAGACAAATACTTTTCGATATGGGAAAGGCAAATAGCCGAGTGTCTACCTGGAACATAGAAAAAGTAGGTAACAATATCATACAAGGTTTTCAAGGGGGAGAAAATATTTACTTCTATGCCGTCATAAATACCCAAATAGAAAAACTGGACATTACTAAGGCAGGTGAACGCACAGGATATGCAATCGCTCATTTAGCGAACGGCACTAAAGCTCCAGTTGAATTAAAAATAGGTTTATCCTTTGTGAGCATTAAGAATGCAAAGGAGAACCTCGAAAAAGAGATTGGGGCTAAATCTTTTAACACTATTCGCAAAGAAGCTAATCAGCAATGGGAAAACTTATTGTCTACTATCCAAGTAAAGGGAGGAACTGCGAAACAAACGGGAATGTTCTATTCATGTTTATATCGATCTTTTTTATGGCCAGCTTTACGCAGCGATATCAATGGTGAATTTACAGATGCAAAAAAGAATGTAGTAAAAGCCGATTTTGCCTACTATACAGAGCCATCGCTGTGGGATACTTATAGAAATAAGGACGTACTGCTTGGCTTGATTTCGCCAAAGGTTACCCTAGATGTAATCAAATCTATGAAGGACGTTGGCGACAAGAAAGGATTTATGCCTACCTTTTTTCATGGCGATCACGGAGCTTCGTCGGTTGCAGGTGCCTATTTAAGGGGGATCGATAATTTTGATATTAGAGGGACTTATGAGATTTTTTTGAAAAACGCCAATGTTGCAGGCGGTGCTAGACCGCATATCAAAGAATACATTGAAAAGGGTTACATTTCCGATCCCGACATTAAAAACCCTAACGTAGAAACAAAAGCAAAAGCCGGGGTATCTAAAACTTTAGAATATGCTTACGACGATTATTCATTGGCTCAAATTGCTAAAAAATTAGGAGATACAGCTAATTATAACATTTTAATGGGGAGGTCGAAAAATTATAAAAATATGTTTGATCCCACTACAAGATTTATGCGTGGAAGATTAGACAACGGAAGTTGGATCACTCCATTTAACCCACAATTTCCGTATTACGAATACATGTACAGAGAAGCAAATGCTTGGCAAGTATCGTTTTTTGCACCTCATGATATGAAAGGGTTAATCGAGTTGTACGGAGGGCCTAAAGGCTTTGAATCGAAGTTAGACTCTCTTTTCACCGTTCCATGGAATCCTAACTATATCGCCAGAAACGTAGAAACGATGATTGGTCAATATTGCCATGGTAACCAACCAGATCATGAAGCTCCATTTGCTTATCACTTTATTGGTAAACCAGAAAAATCTCAAAAAGTGCTAGATTATATTATGAACAATCTTTACGGAATTGGCGACGGGATTACGTTAAGTGGCATGGATGATGCCGGAGAGATGTCGGCCTGGTATGTATTCAGCGCCCTAGGCTTATATCCTTTTTCGGCAACGGATCCTGAATATATAGTGACTGTTCCGCTTTTTGAGGAGGTGAAATGGAGAACCGCTAACGGAAAAACCATTACCATAAAAAAGCCTGGGGCTGGCCGAGATTTAAAAGAAATAAGGGTAAATGGGAAAGTAAATAAAGGTTATTTTATTCCTCACGAAGTGTTTAAAACTGGGGCTGTGATTGATATTACCGCAAAATAGAGTAACTACATCAACCCAGCAACTTCTTTTAAACGTGTATTTACTGTTAACGTTGCGGTAAACACGCGATTAGCTCAATCATCTAAACAATTTTGTGGTCATCTTTGTAGAATAATGGTATAACATTAAAAAACATGACCATGAAAACAACCACTGAAAACATGCCGAATGGGCATTTGCACGAACTTTTTGTAGACGAACTTAGAGATATCCTTGGTGCAGAGCGCCAATTGTTGAAAGGATTGAAAAAGTTATCAACCAGCGCCGATAGCGAAACTTTAAAGCAGGCTTTCCAAAATCACTTTACGCAAACAGAAGGGCAAATTGAACGACTAAAAGAAGTATTTTCTTCCATTGGACTAACTGCCAGAGGGAAAAAATGTAAAGCGATGGAAGGATTGTTAGAAGAAGCTGATGAGATTATTGAAAGTTTTGAGGGTTCCGAGTCACTTGATGCCGCACTAATCTCGGCTGCCCAGAAAGTAGAACATTATGAAATTGCTAGCTATGGATGTTTGGTAACCTATGCAAAGTTAATGGAACATACTGATGCCGAACAATTGCTCCAAGCTACGCTTGATGAAGAAAAAGAGACTGATATGTTATTGACCGATATTGCAATGACCGAGTCGAATATGGTTTAATCTTTTCTTATGCAAAACGACAATTTCTTATGGTGGCATGGAACGATAATTTATCAAATTTATCCCAGATCTTTCCAAGATAGCAATAATGATGGTATTGGGGATTTAAAAGGGATTATTCAAAGGCTTGATTATCTAAAATGGTTGGGTATTGAAACCGTCTGGTTATCGCCAATCTTTTCGTCGCCTATGGCTGATTTTGGCTATGACATAGCTGACTATAGAGACATTCATCCCATTTTTGGAACCCTTTCAGATTTTGATCAGTTACTCGATGAAGTGCATTCCCGAGAAATGAAGCTAATTTTAGACCTAGTCCCCAACCATACATCAGATCAGCATAGTTGGTTTAAGGAAGCTAGGTCTTCCATCAACAATCCAAAGCGCGATTGGTACATCTGGCAAAATGCGAATAGTGATGGCTCGGTGCCAAACAACTGGTTAAGCGTATTTGGTGGGAGTGCTTGGGAATGGGATGAACATACGCAACAATATTATTATCATGGTTTTTTGAAAGAACAGCCTGATCTAAATTGGAGAAATCAAGAAGTGCAAGATGCCATGTTTGATATTATGCGCTTTTGGTTGGATAAAGGCGTAGATGGATTTAGGGTTGATGTAATTTGGCACATGATCAAGGATCAGCAGTTAAGGGATAATCCTCCGAATCCCGACTATCAGCCGCATATGCCTACGTATGATAGTCTTTTACCTGTTTTTTCTACCGATCAGCCCGAGGTGCACGATATTATCTTAAAAATGCGTCGGTTAACCGATTCTTATCATGCTCGTTTGATTATTGGTGAAGTTTATTTGCCCATCCATAAGCTTATGACTTATTATGGTGCAGACTTGAAGGGCGCGCATTTACCTTTTAACTTTACCTTGCTAGCAGTGCCGTGGAATGCACAACAGATTGCCTTAGCAATTGATGCGTATGAAGGGTCTCTTCCTGTAAATGGTTGGCCCAATTGGGTGCTTGGCAATCACGACCAAGCCCGTATTGCCAGCAGAATTGGTGTTGAGCAAACCAGGGTGGCGGCGATGCTGTTGTTAACATTAAGAGGAACCCCTACGTTATACTATGGTGATGAAATTGGCATGAAGAACGTATCAATTCCTTTCGAAGAAATCCAAGATCCACAGGGACTCAATATGCCGGATAAAAATTTGAGTAGAGATCCTGCTAGGACGCCCATGCAGTGGAACGATCAAGAGAATGCAGGATTTAGTCATCAAAAACCTTGGTTACGTCTTGATGATAGCTTTGCGGTTAATAACGTAGCAGCTCAATCAACCGATAATAATTCACTTTTGATCCTCTATAAAAACTTGATTTCTTTTAGGCAACAAAATAGGTCGTTGCTATACGGAAATTACAAAACAATTTATGCAGATCAACAATTGCTTGCTTATATCCGCAGTAGCGAAAATGAACAAACGTACCTGATTATACTTAATTTAAGTCACTCACCGGCACGGCTCAATGTCCCGAATTTAAATTGGACGGGAACTATAGCGATCGCAACCAATTCGACTTTAACAGGGATGCTAATTGCCAACAATTACAGTGTAAATGGAGATGAGGGGATCGTTGTTAAACTGGATCAATTAAATCTGTAAGGATGAAAACAGGTGGTGCATACTATTCAAATGGGCAATGTACATTCCATGTTTGGGCTCCGGAAAAAAAGCGAATGGTTCTTCATATTGTCGAGCCAGTTACACTAACAATTGAGATGGAACCCGCCAATGGTGGTTATTTTTTCGCGCAGATAAATGATATCGACCCTAATGCAAGATATTTTTTTAAGCCAGATGGCGAAACAGATTTTCCTGATCCGGCTGCTAATTTTCAACCATTAGGCGTGCATGGACCCTCACAAATAGTTGATCACCAAAGTTATGAATGGCATGATGCTGATTGGAAGGGAGCCTTACTGGAGGATCTCATATTATATGAAATCCACGTTGGCACATTTACATCAGCAGGTACCTTTGAAGCCGTTATACCTTTACTCGACGATTTAGTAGATACTGGAGTAAATGCCATTGAGTTAATGCCAATTGGTGAGTTTCCGGGCGATCGAAATTGGGGATATGATACAGTTTTCCCTTATTCAGTACATCATGCTTACGGTGGGCCAATAGGATTAAAGAAATTGGTAGATGCCTGTCATAAAAAAGGAATTGCAGTATTCTTAGATGTAGTTTATAATCATTTAGGTCCAGAGGGCAATTACTTTAGTTGTTATGGCCCTTACTTTACTAAAAAATACCATACGCCATGGGGGGATGCGCTCAATTTTGATGGGGAATGGTCGGACGGTGTTCGGGAATATTTTTCGAACAATTCACTTTTTTGGTTCGAATATTACCACATTGATGGGCTACGTTGTGATGCTATCCATGAAATGTTTGATTCTGGCGCAGTACACTTTTGGGAATTGTTATATAATAGCACTACAAAATTAGCAGCAAGGCTAGGCAGGCAACTACATCTTATAGCCGAAAGTGACTTAAATAGTCCGAAGGTGGTTAAACATCCCGACTGTGGTGGTTGGGGTTTCAGCGCACAGTGGCTTGATGATTTTCACCATGCACTCTATGTGATACTTGATCCTAAAGGAAAAGAAAGATATGAAGATTTTGGCGCACTAGCACAATTAGCAAAGGCATATACCGATGGTTTTGTGCATAGCGGATCGTATGTTAAATTTCGTAAGAGAAGGTATGGCAGCTCTTCGGCGGGAATTAAAGGCGACAAGTTTATTGTATTTAACCAAAATCACGATCAAGTTGGAAATAGGGTGGGAGGCGAAAGATTAAGCTGCTTAATGGGGTTTGAGCAATTAAAAGTAGCGGCAGCAGCTATGTTGCTATCTCCATATATACCGATGTTGTTTATGGGAGAAGAATATGGAGAGACAGCTCCGTTTTTTTATTTTGTCAGTCATTCTGAAAAGGCTTTAATTGAGTTGGTACGAACAGGTAGAAAAAATGAATTCGCCCAATATAATGGGCAAATTGAGCCACCTGATGCACAAAGTAAAACTACGTTTGAGCAATCTAAGTTAAATTGGCATCTTCGTGATGCTAATAGCCATGCATTGCTTCATAACTGGTATAAAGCCCTAATTAGGTTAAGAAAAACCAAATCTGCACTTAAGAATTTTGATAAAAATGGAATAATGGCCAACATACAGGGGTCTAATATACTTTCGTTAATCCGCACATCGGATACGGGATTGGCGCAGCTTTATTGTATTTTTAATTTAGGAAATGAACTTGGTTATTATACTTTTCCGGAAGGAAGCCAATTTGTAAAAGTGCTCGATTCTACACTTGAACAAAGCTATCCATCACAAACAGTAGCAAATGTTGAATTAAGTGTGCTTCCTTGGAGCATAGTAGTGTATGAGCTCATTAAGGTATAGGTATTTTACCACGATAAAACCAGTATAAATACCCCTGTTTATGTAAAATATTACTTGGTAAGTTTGGGTTCATGCTAAAATATGCTAAAACCCCAACGAATCTTAATTGTTGATGATGACCTTAGCATCTGCGATGTGCTGCAAGAGCTGTTAATCCCCATGGGCTACGATGTAATAGTTTCTGAAGGTACTAAAGATATAGAAAGCCTCGTTGCGGAAGAAAATCCAGATTTAATTGTATTAGATTACCTACTTCCCTTTATTAACGGAGGTGACCTCTGTAATCAGCTCAAGAAAAATAAGAAGTATGCTAAAATTCCGGTTATCATATATTCTGCTTATCCAAAAGTGATGATGTCATTGGGCGATTATAGCTTTGATGCTTTTATTGCTAAGCCATTTGACCTTAACGAAATGGTTAGAAACGTGGAAATTTTGCTTGCAAAAAAATAATCCCTAAAACTTTTATTATTTAAAAGTGTTGAACAGAAAACAACAAGACTATGGGATTTTTAAGATCAGCATTGATTGGAGCAGCAGTGTATGCTACTATCAAATATTTAACTAAGAAAGATGAATTTACCGGAAAATCTATCGTTGACGATATAAGGGAAAAAGTTAAGAGCTTCAACCAAGAATGTGTTAGCGATGAGTATACGACACTATCCCGGTAAGCCCTTCCCGTTAGGGGCAACATTTGATGGCAACGGCGTAAATTTTGCACTTTATGCAGAAAATGCGCGCGAGGTTAATTTATGCCTTTATAATGCAGCGCAAATTGAAACCGATCGTATTACGTTTTTAGAATGCTCGCATCATATTTGGCATGCCTATTTACCGGGGATAAAACCGGGACAGCTTTATGGCTATAGAGTATTAGGGCCATTTGAGCCCGAAAATGGTTATCGATACAACCATCATAAATTATTGATTGATCCATATGCAAAAGCTATTGCGGGAGATGTAATTTGGAATGAAGCATTATTTGGCTATCACTTCCATCAAAATGAATTAGATCTTAACTTCAACGAATCAGATAGTGCCCCCTATATTCCAAAATGTGTGGTGATAGATCCTAGCTATGATTGGGAAGATGATCAAGCACCACAATTGAGCTATCATCAAACCATTATTTACGAAACACATTTAAAAGGGTTTACGCAAGGTAATTTAAATATTCCAGAACCTATTCGAGGTAAGTACGCTGGCCTGGCACATCCAGAAACAATCGGCTATTTAAAAAAACTGGGAATTACTGCTGTTGAGTTGCTACCAATTCATCAATTCATTAGCGATCATCACCTAGAAGAGAAACAATTGTGCAACTATTGGGGCTATAATACCATCGGTTTTTTTGCACCACATGCCCAATATTCTTCTACTGGTATAATGGGAGAGCAAGTAACCGAGTTTAAAGACATGGTTAAAGCACTACATAGGGAAGGCATAGAAGTGATATTAGATGTAGTTTATAATCATACTGCAGAGGGAAATGAAATGGGCCCAACCTTATCATTTAAAGGTATCGATAATGCAATTTATTATCGCCTAGAAAAGAATAAGCGCTATTATACAGATTTTACCGGAACTGGAAATACCTTAAATACAACAAAGCCCTATGTGCTACAATTCATTATGGATAGCTTACGGTATTGGGTGCAAGAAATGCATGTAGATGGATTTCGTTTCGATTTGGCAGCAACACTTGCAAGAGAATTGAATGCGGTAAATAGACTGCATGCTTTTTTTGATATCATTTATCAAGATCCTATTATTTCGCAGGTAAAGTTAATAGCCGAGCCTTGGGATTTGGGACATGATGGATATATGGTTGGTAAATTTCCAATTGGTTGGACAGAATGGAATGGGCGTTACCGCGATTTTATACGCGATTTTTGGGCAGGAAGGCCAGTTGTGCTCAAGGATTTCATTGCTAATTTTATGGGGAGCCCAGATCTTTACTTAGAAGCTTTTAGAAGACCTACCGCAAGTGTAAATTTTGTTACCGCTCATGATGGCTTTACACTGCATGATTTGGTAACTTATAATGAGAAGCACAACGAACTTAATAAAGATGATAATACGGATGGAGCCGATGACAATAAATCATGGAATTGTGGGCATGAAGGAGAAACTGAAGATGAGCATGTGAATGTACTTAGACGACTTCAAAAACGAAATTATCTCACTACCTTATTTCTTTCACAAGGAATACCTATGTTACAAGCTGGTGATGAGCTTGGGCGAACTCATTACGGTAATAACAATACGTATTGTCAAGATAATGAATTAAGTTGGCTTAATTGGTCGGCCCAAGATACAGATTTACACAATTTTACCACGCAACTTATTCAATTCAGAACTAAGCACCATACGTTTGGCCGGAGTAGATGGTTCAGAGCTGGTGATAATGGCGAAGGACTCGCGGATATGGTTTGGTTTAATAACTATGGAGAAGAATTATCACCAGATGCCTGGCATCAAGTATACGGCTCAATGGCGGTTTTTATGAATGGTAAAAGTATCAGAAGTAGAAATCCAAAGGGGGAAAATATCGAGGATGATGATTTTTTAATTGTATTTAACGCGAATTATGATCCGGTTGATTATCAATTTCCAAGCAAGATGTATGGTTTGAAATGGATAAAAATATTGGATACTGCATGTGGTTTTCTCAAGCATGATAATGAAACAATAGAAGCAGCTGCTTCTATCCATTTGAGAGGTAAAATTGTGATGGTTTTTAAAAAGATAGTCGATGAGTAAATATGCAGCATCCCAACTCAACATATCGTATTCAATTCCATAAGGGATTTAATTTTACCGATTTCGAGAAAATTATTCCCTATCTCCACAAATTAGGCGTGCAAACTATTTATGCTTCTCCTATTTTTAAAGCGGTACCAGATAGTACACATGGCTATGATGGAGTAGATCCGACGCAGATTAATCCAGAAATTGGAACGGAGGAACAACTGCTCAATATAAGTGTTCGATTGAAAAAACTAGGTATGGGGTGGCTACAGGATATTGTGCCAAACCACATGGCCTTTCATCCTGCTAATACCTGGTTAATGGATGTGTTGGCAAATGGCAAAAAATCGGCCTATGCGAGCTTCTTTGATACTCAGGAAGAAAAAATAATGGTGCCTTTCTTGAACGGTGATTTAGCAGAAGCGATTGAAAATAAAACCATTCAAGTAGTTTATCAAGCAAACAAGTTTTGGTTTAATGATGGAACTCACAATTGGCCATTAAATACGCAAGATGTAGACCTCAAAGCTGTTAACGCCGATACCAATTTACTGAAAAAACTGCTCGATACTCAATATTACCGTCTCTGCAATTGGGAAGAAACGAACGAGCATATTAATTATCGGCGGTTCTTTACTGTTAACGCCTTAATTTGCTTAAATATTCAAGATCAAAAGGTATTCAATGCATTTCATCGATATATTTTTGAATTAGTAGGAAAGGGTGTTTTTCAAGGTTTAAGGATAGATCATATAGATGGCTTATTCGATCCTACACAATACTTAAACCGATTAAGGGCAGCGATTGGGCAAGACTGTTATTTGGTGGTTGAAAAGATTCTGCACCGCCATGAACACCTTCCTTCAAATTGGCCAGTCCAGGGTAGTACAGGTTATGATTTTTTAGCAATGGTTAATAATTTGCTTACCAATAAAAGAGCCGAACCCTCATTCGATCATGTTTATCGACAGGTAATTGGAAAAAATCTAATTGTTGATGAACAAGCATTGCTAAAAAAGTCGGCCTTTCTACATCAGCACATGGCAGGGGAACTTGACAACTTACATCAGCTTTTTTTGCAGCTAAAATTAACAGATCAAGCCCAATTAAAGACTTTACCTGAAGGTAGTTTAAAAGGCGCCATTGCCGATTTTTTAGTGCATTGCCCGGTTTATCGCTACTATGGTAATAAATTCCCATTATCAACCAATGAAAAGGCCCAAGTTAAAGCTATTTTTGAAAGCTTGGATTTTGAAAGTCCCAATCGAAAAGCCCACAAGCTTTTAGAAGCTGTTTTGTTGGGTTCTAATCATAAGGCCTGTTTGTTTTATCAGCGTTGCATGCAGTTTAGTGGTCCATTGGCCGCTAAAGGAATTGAAGACACACTTATGTACACCTATAATCGCTTTATAGGGCATGATGAAGTAGGTGATGCCCCTGAGCTATTTGGGTTAACCATTGCCGAATTTCATCAACTAATGATAGAGCGGCAACAAGAGTGGCCCTTAACGATCAATGCCACTTCAACACACGATACAAAAAGAGGCGAGGATGTGAGGGCACGGTTAAATGTATTAACCGACATACCGTCGGTATGGAAGCAGGTAGTTAAAGATTTGGACTTTAAAGATTTGCACAAAAACGATCTATACCTTATTTATCAGACTATTTTCGGAATTTGGCCTATGCCAGGGCAGTCGCATGCAGGCTTGGCAGATAGATTAGCTTTGTATATTGAGAAGGCATTACGTGAAGCGAAAAAACGCTCAGATTGGGCCGAGCCAAATGAAGGTTACGAGCAATTGGTTAAGCTCTTTGTTCAAAAGTTTTTAAGTTATCCCAATAGAAAAAATACAGTTCTTAACACATTTTTAGCTAATGTAGCCGATTTCGGGATAATTAATAGTTTATCGCAAGAAGTATTAAAGTTTACTTGTCCTGGAATTCCAGATTGCTATCAAGGAACTGAACTGTGGGAGTTGTCACTGGTGGATCCAGATAATCGCAGAGACGTAGATTTTAAGATGGGGAAGCGGATACTTGAAAAAATAAGTAAACAACAATCTATCACGCAATTATGGCAAAATCGTTATACTGGAGAAATTAAATTATGGCTTACCCACGGTTTATTAACCCTCCGAAATACCCACCGAACCTTATTTGCCGAAGGCGAGTATCTCCCTCTTCAATGCAAAGGTAAATACGCAGCTCATGTTTTTGCATTTGCTAAGAAATTAAATAACGAATGGATCATTACTGTTGTTCCGTTAGGACAAGCTGCGCTATGTAAGGGAGATCAGCATAAACTTGTTGGCTTCGATTGGCAAGATACGCTTGTACAGTTGCCCAATGATGCTCCGTCGATTTGGGAAAATGCACTTACCCAAGAAAAACTGGCAAAAGATATTCACCAAGAAGGAATTTTGATTAAAAATATCTTTAAGGAAGTTCCGATTGCTGTGCTAAAAATGGCTGCTAATGATCGTGGTTCTGGAATATTACTTCATATGAGTTCCTTGCCTTCTTCTTTTGGTATTGGTGATCTGGGTCCTACAGCCTATCAATTCATTGATTTTCTAAAATCTGCCAAACAAAAATATTGGCAATTGCTGCCGGTCAACCCAATAGCCTCTAACCAAGGTTATTCACCTTACAGTACTTCTTCATCGATGGCTGGAAATATATTGTTTATCAGCCCCGAAGAATTACATACGCTCAATTTACTTAGTAATGATCAATTATCTATGTTCAGGAGCAGATTTAATTCAAAAATTAATTACCCTAAAGTTGAAAGGCTAAAAGGTAACATGCTGGCGCTAGCTTATCAAAACTTTGTGCAAAGTGATCAACATGAAGTTATGAAAAAAGAGTTTGCCCAGTTCTGCGTACAAGAAAAGGAATGGTTAGTTAATGATGTTCTTTATCAATTAATTAAGGAAATACAGCAAGGTAAATCTTGGGATTTATGGCCTGCGGATTTAAAAATGAGGGATGCATTAAGTTTAAAGAAAATTGCAGTTCAACATCATTTAAAACTGGAAGAGTTGAAGTGGCAACAATTTGTTTTTGAGAAGCAATGGCAAAAATTACTTCGATATGCTAATTCAAAAGGAATTTGTATCATAGGAGATATTCCTTTTTATGTTGCCTACGATTCTGTTGATGTTTGGACCAATCCCTCGTTATTTAAATTGGCTAACGACCTAAAAATTAACTTTAACGCTGGTGTTCCGCCAGATTATTTTAATGCATCTGGTCAATTATGGTGTATGCCTACCTACAATTGGAAAGCACATAAAGCACAAAAGTACAGCTGGTGGATAAACCGTTTGCGTAAAAACCTTACATTTTTTAATCTGGTTAGATTGGATCACTTTAGGGCTTTCGAATCGTATTGGGAAGTAGAGGCACGTCATAAAACTGCAGTTAATGGAGCTTGGAAACCCGGACCTGGCTACGATATATTAAGAAAATTTAAACATGAGTTTCCCGATATGCCTTTTATTGCCGAAGATTTGGGCTCTATAGCACAAGCTGTTTTAGCGCTACGAGATGCTTTTAACTTAACAGGTATGAAGATTTTACAGTTTGCTTTTGAAGATGACATGGTGATATCTCCGCACGCCATACATCAGTATACTAGCCAGCAATTTATTGTATATACTGGAACGCATGATAATAACACAGCTAAGGGTTGGTATAAAAGCTTAACCAACCTTCAAAAAAGACGGCTAAATGATTATACGGGTAAGAAAGTAAATCTTACAAATGTGCATTTGGTACTGATGCAATTGGCTTTTAGTGCTACGGCTAAGATTTGCATTGTGCCGATGCAGGACCTACTCGGTTTAGCCGAAACAGCAAGGTTGAATACGCCTGCTTCCACAACAAATAATTGGACTTGGAGGCTTAATGAAAATAAAATGAGTGCAAAAATTAGCTCATGGTTAAAGTGGAACACAGAAATGTATAGCAGAGATTGATATTATTTGATTAAGATTTTTAAACAATACCACTCTTTTGGGCGTTTATTTTACAACATCATACCATGCTAAGCTAAACAAGTATATGACAGACAAAATATTGGGTGTAATATTAGGCGGTGGCCAAGGATCGCGATTGGCACCATTAACTTTAACAAGATCTAAACCTGCCGTTCCTATTGCAGGGAAGTACAGATTAGTAGATATTCCTATTTCAAATTGTATCAATTCTGGCATTCATAGAATGTTTGTATTGACCCAATTTAATTCGGCTTCATTAAACAAACACATCAAAAATACCTATCACTTTAGTCATTTTAGCCTGGCATTTGTCGATATTTTAGCAGCTGAACAAACCGTAGAAAATGCACATTGGTTTCAAGGTACGGCAGATGCGGTTAGGCAATGCATTCATCACATTGAGCGCCATGAATTTGATTATATTTTGATTCTTTCAGGAGATCAGCTTTACCAGATGGATTTTAAATTGATGGTTAAAGAACACATTGAAAATAGAGCCGACATTACCATTGCTACTATTCCCGTAACGTCAAAAGAGGCCTCCGATTTTGGTATTTTAAAGTCAAATGAGGAGCAGATGATTACTTCATTTATCGAAAAACCAAAAGAAGGGCTGCTAAATTGGATATCCGATACAGGTGTAGAAATGCAGGCAGAGGGTAGGAATTATTTGGCTTCAATGGGGATTTATGTCTTTAACCGCGACTTTTTAATTAAAATACTCAGTGAAAATCCTGAAGAAAAGGATTTTGGCAAAGAAATATTACCCCGAGCAATTGCTCATAACCATAGAGTTTTAAGTTATCAATACGAAGGCTATTGGACAGATATTGGGAGCATCCCCTCATTTTTTGATGCCAATTTGGGTTTAACTGATGAACTACCAAAGTTTAATTTATTCGATAGTGGCCATAAGATCTTTACCAGGTCTAGGATGTTACCTCCTTCGAAAATATTAGGTACCTCACTAGAGCATGCCATTGTAGCCGAAGGATGTATTATACACGCCAGCAAAGTAGAACGCGCTATTTTAGGAAATAGAGCTAGAGTTGGAAAAGATACTGTTATCACTAATTCTTATGTGATGGGAAGTAATTACTATCAAGAGCTAGAAGAAATTAATGCCGAAGTAAAGGCTGGAAATCCATTGATCGGAATAGGGGAGCGATGCCTAATTAATAACGCCATTATAGATACAAACTGTAGGATAGGAAATGATGTAAAAATAGATGGGGGTATACATCTTACAGACGGAGATTATGGAAGTTATACAGTTACAGAAGGAATCGTTGTAGTTAAAAAGGGCGCAATTATTGCAAATGGTACAGTTATTTAAAGAGCTTAGCTATGACGAAACAACATTTATATCCCACAGGAATTATAGGAAATTGTGCATACTTAGCGCACGTAAATCAAAATACCTCGATATTATGGCTTTGTTGGCCGAAATTCGATAGCTCCTTTGTTTTTGGCGGACTACTGGACAAGGAAAAGGGCGGTGAATTTGCCATTAAGCCGATAGGCGATTTTGGTTCTCATCAATATTATATCGAGAATACCAATATTCTGAGAACTGAAATTACCACTGCAGATGGTAAATACCGGGTAACTGATTTTGCACCCCGATTTTTGAAGGGCGAAAGTTATTATAAACCCCTCATGTTGGTGAGGAAAGTGGAGGTTTTAGCTGGCAATCCGAAAGTGAAGATTAATTGTAAGCCGGTTTATGATTATGGTTTGTCTGAAATGAGCGCGCATGTGGGCAGCGACCATATTGATTTTAGCGTGGAAGGACAAAACCTACAGCTCACCACCAACGTATCACTCCATTATATTTTAGAAGAAAAGGAATTTGTATTAACGGAGACTAAATATCTCGTATTAACCTATGGACATGAATTCAAAGGATCTTTAAGTGAAACAATCGAGAAGTATCTTCGAAAGACCATATTTTACTGGCGACGATGGATTAAGCACTCTACCATTGCAGCATTCCATCAACCTTTAGTAATTCGTTCGGCTTTGGTGCTTAAAATACACCAGTATGAAGATACGGGCGCTATTATTGCCGCAAGCACCACAAGTTTGCCCGAATTTGTGGGAAGTACCAGAAATTGGGATTATCGATATTGTTGGCTTAGGGACACCTATTATGTGTTGACATCTTTAAGGCATATAGGCCATTTTGAAGAGATGGAGCGTTATTTTAATTATCTGAATGATATATCTTTTACGGAAGATAAGCGCTACCAACCCTTATATGGAATAACAGGCGAACGGCATATTGTTGAACAGGAACTCGAGCATTTGGAGGGTTATTTGGGTGAAAAACCAGTCAGGATCGGTAACCAGGCTTATGAACATATTCAAAACGATATTAATGGACAAGTGCTTATTTCCATGCTTCCTTTGTACACCGACCACCGCTTTGTATTTTCCGAAAGAAGCGATTCAATGAAATGGTTAGATCATGTGTTAGCTAAAATAGAACATACCATTGATGAAAAAGACGCTGGCTTATGGGAGTTCAGACATATTTCGAATATGCATTGTTATAGTAATCTTTTTCAATGGGCAGGTGCTCACTCGGCACTTAAAATGGCCCAAGCTATTGGCAATGCAGCGTTTGAAGAAAGGGCACAGGTGCTAATAGATAAGGCCAGTGCACATATAGAAGCTTGTTATGACCCAGTTAGAAAAGTGTATACCACTGCCGTTGGTAATCCTCACCTAGATGCAAGTACCTTACAGTTAATTGTTATGAAATATCTTGATCCTGATTCTCAACGGGCTAAAGACCATTTAATGGCTTTAGAAAAGGAACTTAAAACGGCCGACGGATTATTTTACCGTTACATACATGCGGATGATTTTGGTAAACCGAAAACGACCTTCCTTATTTGTGCTTTTTGGTATGTTGAAGCCTTGGCTTGCGTGGGGCGAGTAGATGAAGCAGTCGAACATTTTGAGCAGATTACACAATATTGTAATCATCTTTTATTGTTTAGTGAAGATGTGGATGCAACAACGGGTAGTCAATGGGGTAATTTTCCACAGGCCTATAGCCATGTGGGTTTGATGAATGCTGCCTACAGAATTGCAATGAAGTTGGATAAGCCCATATTTTTATAGACAATAAGGCTTATTAGTTTTTCATTTAAATTCCACTATCGTTATGTAAACTTACAATTCCCTTAGTAAGTAATTTCCATTGCAAAACAGAAATACCTAGTATGGCACCAAGACCGATTATTGCATTACGAGCCTTGTCTACAATACTTCCCGCCTTTAAATTGGGTAGCTCATTACGTCCATGAACCTCGGCCTGTATAAGCCGAGCTTGCCTTGCCACTATAAATGTAGAAGTAGCACCATCCTTTAAAAAATGAGCAGTGTCACTGCTTTCATTTTGTGGGTTAGCACAAGGTCTTACCTTCATTACCAAAGCCTCTTTATCTATGCCCGTAGTAGTAATTTCTTCTATATCTTGGATCATTACCCAATCGAAACCATCTCCCATATTACTGCCGGGACCGGGAATATCTATTCGAATTAGATTACCTATTTGAGCTGGACCATCTATTTTTTTGCCATTATGGTCTGTTAAACAAAAAACACTTGCTTCAATTGGGCATACCTGATGCCAATTGTTAATAGCTAGTAATCTTTGTTTAGCCATTTTAAAATAGTATTGCGCTGCTGGTAAATCGTCTAGCAGTTGCGAAGCTATAGCATCAGTGAACTGTCCTTCTTTTTGGATGGGTACAAAGCAGGTATTATCCATGATTTATGATTTATAACGTGCCAGATTTTTTAACGGCGGTCCACTGATAACGTTTCCATCAATATCGTAACGGCCTCCGTGACAGGGACAATCCCAAGTTTTTTCTTCAGGATTAAAGTTAACGATACAACCAGCATGCGTACAGACAGGACTTAATGCGGTAATTTTCCCCTTTGGGCCCTTGTAGACAGCAAGTTTTTCACCTTCAAAATTTACGATTTGTCCACTATCTGCTGGAATATCCTTGAATGCATCGATTTCTTCACTTTTAAATCGGTCGGCAATAAAATGCCAAGCCACATTTGCGTTTTCTTGTATAAATTCGCTTAGTCCCGCAATAGGCTTAATCCTGGTTGGTGAAAAGAGAGAAGCGTAATCATTTTTCTTGTGTAAAATATGGTCGCTGATAATCATTGCCGACAATGTTCCAAACATCATCCCATTTCCATTAAAGCCCGTGGCCACATACGCGTTGTTTAATGAAGGCGATGCGCCAATATAAGGTAAGCCATCAGTAGGTATATAATACTGTGAAGACCATTTGAAAACTACTTCTTTTACATTAAAATATTGCTTTACGTATTCCTCTAAAGCTTCAAATGCTTTTGTGGGGTCACCCTGACCGGTTTTATGATCTTCGCCGCCCACAATTAAATATTGCTGTCCATCAATTTCGTGACTCCTAAAATAATGATAAGGATCCATCATATCATACGCTAAACCTTCGGGATAATTAGCATCATTTAGGATAACACCTAAAACATAACTACGATAGGGTGCGCATTTAAAGCTAAACGCATTTACCCCTGGAACCGCATGGGTTGCATAAACTAATTGAGTTCCCTTAAATAGCTGATGTTCGGCAGTAGCGTAGTAAAAATCGCCATTTTTCTCGACGTCGCTAATGAAAGTATTTTCGCTAATGATTCCGCCTAGCTTAATAAATGCCTCGGCTAATTTTTGAATATATTTTATCGGATGAAACTGGCCCTGTCCTTTAAATACGATTGCGGATTGAAACGGGATCGGTACGCAGATTTTGTTTATTTCAGTTACTTCAATTCCTGCGCTTTTGGATGCAGTCAAAATTTCGGAGAGCTCCTTGCCCTGTTTTTCGTCTTGAGCAAAAAGATATCCATCCTTTTCCGCTAAATCACAGTCGATGGCAAGATCGTTGACCAATTTTTTAATTAACGCCATTGCTTCTTTGCCAGCCTTAGCTACTAGTTTGGCTTCCTCTTTACCAAAATCAGATTCGATATCAGCATAAGTGGCATCAAAAAATGTATTTAAATGGGAACTCGTTCCTCCTGTAGTGCCAAATCCTATGGTTTGGGTTTCTAATACAATGCATCTTTTTCCTTGTTGTTGAAGTAAATACGCAGTAGTTAAACCCGTTATACCGCCACCGATAATAATTACATCAAATATTTCATGTTTTTCGTGATGGGTTGAGTGATCAACTGCTTTTTTTCCTGCTAATTGCCAAGGACTAATGCAGGCACCGTCTCTTAAATTATTTTCTTGATTAGCCATGTTGCTTATTTTTTAAAATAACAACCCAATTTAAAATTGGTTTAGGCTAATCCCATTATTTGCAGGGGTTTGGTATTACTACCTATTGATTTTGCATTAAATACCTGTTTTTTTATTTGTTCATCTTTTTAAGAACTTTTTTCCTTTTGAATCATTTATAGTACAGTGAGCAACTAAAAATAATTTACCTAAATATAAATATCATGGAAAAGAAAAATGAACAACAGCGACTTTAAACAATCACAAAGTGAAAACGAGTGGAGTCAAAAAAACGAAAGTCAACACGATGAAAATCAACAAAATGAATTGTTAAATAATAGTGGCCAGCAAAATAGCGAACGTCCATTGGGCTCTGATTCAAATGCAAGTGATGGGCCGATGAGCCAGGAGAGAAATATGAATCAGTCAGGTCAAAATAACATGGACCAACAAAGAGAAGGGGACTCAGAAAACATGCGCAATCAAGTACAAAATGGAGATGATCCGAATTACAATGCTGATAGAGAAAACCGAGATAGGGATCCTGATAAGGAAAGTGATTTTGATCGCAATGAAAGAAGTGGCGGTGCCATGTTATAGAAACCACCTCTTTTCTTATATATAAATCTTATTTTAGCCTATCAATTTTTGAAGGCTAATAACATAACCATGGCTACAGGTAAAAAGAATTTAAAAGAAGAAGAGCTGACAGATCAAGGACTTGAATCTCAAAGAAGTAATCAGGTAATATCCTTTCCAATTGTGGGAATGGGTGGTTCGGCTGGCTCATTTCAATCTTTCGAACAATTTTTTACCCATATGCCAAGCGACACTGGATTTGCATTTGTAGTGGTGATGCATTTAGATGGTGCCACAAATTTCAATGTAATTTCTTTATTGCAAGCCTATACAACTATGACAGTGATAGAGGCGGAAGATGGTATGGAAGTTAAGCCTAACCAGGTATTTGTGATTCCTGCTGATAAAGATATGGGAATTCATAATGGGCACTTATTGCTATTTAATACGGTAGGTTCAAAGCCATCTATGGCAATAGATTATTTTCTGCAAAGCTTAGCCGAAGACCAATGGAATCATGCAGTAGCTATTATTTTTTCGGGCATTGGCACAGATGGCGAAACTGGTGTAAGAATGATTAAAGAAAAGCTAGGCATCACAATGGTACAAGATCCAGACAGTGCGCAGTATGCAAGCATGCCATTAGCAGCAATTAAAACGCAAATGGCCGATTACATTTTATCGCCTGCTGAAATGCCAGTAAAGCTCATCCAATATTTAAATCACCCAGCGTTAAAGGACCCATTGGCAAAAAATCCTGCAAACGAAAAGAATAACCAAACCCAACTTAGAAAAATATTAGTCCTATTGCGCACACATACTGGACACGATTTTACCTTATATAAAAAGAATACCATTACACGAAGAGTTGAGCGGCGTATCGCCTTTCATCAGTTAGCGGATTATGCGCATTATGTTAATTATATGCGAGATAATCCTCATGAGCTCGATATCCTGTTTAAGGAACTTTTGATTGGGGTAACCAAATTTTTTCGAGATACAAAGGCATTCGACGCTTTAAAATTACAATTATATAGCAGGCTGAGTGAAAAAACTGTTGAAGAGCCAATTAGAGTTTGGATTGCAGGCTGCTCAACAGGAGAAGAAGCGTATACAATAGCGATATTGATTACCGAATATTTGGAAACTTTAGCACCAAGTAGACAACCAAAAATACAGATTTTTGCTACAGATCTAGATGCAAATGCCATTGAACACGCTAGAGCAGGTTTCTATTTTTCGAATATAGTTTCGGAAATATCTCCGCTAAGAATAGCTCGTTTTTTCATTAAAAAGAACAATGGTTATGTTGTAAAAAAGGAGCTAAGAGAGATGATTGTCTTCGCCAGACATAATCTCATTAAAGATGCTCCATTTACCCGGCTCGATTTATTAAGCTGCAGAAATGTAATGATCTATTTATCGGCAGATCTTCAAAAAAAATTATTACCTGTTTTCCATTATTCACTTAATCCTAAGGGAATTCTTTTCTTAGGGCCAGCAGAATCTGTTGGTGTTTTTAATGAGGCCTTTAATCAAATTGATCCTAAATGGAAAATTTTTGAGCGAATAGATGGTGTATCAAGCCTGGCCAAGATGATCGATTTTCCATTTAATGTTAGTAATCAACCTGTGGGTAATTTTAAAGAATTTTCAGAAAAAACTTCGACCAAAACAAAATTAGCAGATACTTTTCATAAAGTTCTGCTCGAAAATTATACACCGGCATCCTTACTGGTAAATGATCGCGGAGATATCTTATATATCAATGGTAAAGTAGATAAATACCTTCAATTTCATTCGGGCGAAGCGGTTATGAATATACATAAAATGGCAAGAGAAGAAATGAAGTATCCACTTGCCAATGCTATTCATCAAGTGTGGGCTCAAAAACAAAGCTTAGACTTTCTAGAATTTAAAATCAAGGATGCTGGCAAGACCCATCTTATTGGTTTTTCAGTAGACTATTTAGAAAATGTGCAACTTCAAGGTTTAATGGTCATCACATTTAGAGATAAGGGAGAAATACAAAAAATTAACCCTGATATTCCGATGTCTAATTCACAAAATACAACGGCTTTTGACGATTTGGAAAAGGAACTTATGTACACCAAACAGCAATTGCATACAACTATTGAGCAAATGGAGACTTCATTGGAAGAGCTTAAATCTACCAATGAAGAATTACAGAGCACGAATGAAGAGCTGCAAAGCACAAATGAAGAAGCATTAACCACGAAGGAAGAAATGCAATCGCTCAATGAAGAATTAATGACAATTAATCTTCAATACCATAATAAAGCTGAAGAATTAACCCGTTTAAATAACGATATGAAAAACCTATTGGATAATACCGAAATAGGAACCATATTTTTAGATAATAGTCTTAATATTCTTCGTTACACCCCACAAGTTACCAAATTATTTAATGTAATCCCTTCTGATATTGGTCGTTCAATTACCCATATTGTTTCCAATTTTGATTATCCTGCCGTAGAAGCGGCCATTAGTTTGGTAATTGAACGCCTCGTAGGAAAAGAACTAGAAGTGAAGACCAACAAAGATGAATGGTATAATTTGAGAATTATGCCATATCGCACAACAGATAATTTTATCAATGGCGCAGTTTTAACTTTTACTAAAATTACACCTTTAAAGTCGCTAGAGAATAAGTTGGCAGCATTGGTTCGGTATTCTCAAGAAGTTGTAAATGGTTTAGATGCAGCCGCAGTGTTATTGGATAAAGATAAAAAGGTACTTGTAGTGAATGATGCTTTTTTACATCTTTTTAAGTTAACGGAAGCTGAAGTAAAAGAACAATTTTTTATGGAAATTGTTATCAATAGGTGGAAAACTAATAAGTTGGATCAGGTGCTTAATAGTTTAAAGAATGCGGAAACATATTTTGAGCATGATTTTCAAGATGTGGGTTTGCTTAAGCTAACAGTGAATGTTCGATATGCGACAGATAAATCATCAGAAAAAGATGCTGCCATGATTGTCACTTTTAAAAGCCAAAAAGGTGAAAGAAAAAAAAATCTCAAACAAAGAGTCATTAATCGAGACAATCCGAAAGAGAATTGATCATAAACTGATCGACGAATATACGGGTGAAGATGATATCACAAATAAGAAGATAGCAATATTAGTAGGAGAACTACAAATTGCACAACTCGAACTTGAAATGCAAAATGATGAGTTGCTAGCTTCTTCGCAATTGCTAGAAACTGAGCGGGCAAAATTTGAAGGTTTCTTTGAGCTCGCCCCAGTTGGATATTTCATTTTAGACCGTTTAGGAATAATAGAAGAATCCAATAGAGTAGGGGCAAATTTACTGGCAATAAGTAAGCAGGATGCTATCCAAAAAAGATTTCAGAGTTTTGTTGATCCAGAAGATTGGGAAAATTTTTATTCCTTCTTGCATAAAATGCAAATGATGGATGGAAAGCAAAGCAAAGAAATTAAAATCTTGCTGCGTAATGGAACATTCTTCTATACCCGAATGGAAGGGCTTGCTATCACTAATTCCTTTACGGGTAAACTTCAATACTACATCACGGTTATCGATATTTCGGAAAGTAGACAGGCACAACAACGTTTATTAGAAACTACCCAGCGCCTTGAACTTACCCTAAGTGCTTCGGGGACGGGTACTTGGACCATCGACTTAAATACTAAAAGAGTATTTATGGATGAGTATTGCTACTCCTTGTTCGAAATTAAGTTATGGGAGTATGATGGTTCCATTAAAGGATTGATTGCGTTAATCCACCCAGACGATCAACAAAATGTGAAGCAAGAATTGATTTCTTCAGTAAGTAGCTTTAAAAATTTAGAACTAGAATTTAGGATTATTACCAAAGATGGTCGCATCAAAATATTGGCAGCAAAGGGCCATGAAGTGGCCAATCCTACAAATGATAAATATTACGCAGGCATACTAATAGATGTAACCGAACAAGAAAGGATGGCAAAAAAAAAGCAGTCCCAATTGGAAGAGCGACAAAAGCTCATTTTATCGACCGCATTTAATGCACAAGAAAAAGAACGCCATAAAATTAGTGCGGCTTTACATGATAGTGTTTGCCAACTCTTATATGGCGCTCGTTTAAATTTACAACGGATGCAATTAGGTACTTCTTTTAAAGAAGAACTTAAAAATGTAAACCAGTTGTTAGATCAGGCTATAGCCGAAACGCGTTCGCTTTCTTATGATTTAACTCCATCAGTTTTACGCGATTTTGGATTTACTGCAGGTGTTAAAGAGATCGCCCAGAAATTTTCATCAGCAAACTTTAAAATTCGGACTAAATTAAAAAATACAGTAGATGAAATTGAACCAAACCTGCAATTATTTGTTTTTAGAATAATGCAGGAATTAGTTAACAACTGTATTAAACACGCCGAAGCTACCGAAGTAGAAATTAAAGTTTGTACCGAAGGAGATTTTATAACCTTGGTAGTTGCAGATAATGGCAAGGGGTTTAATGAATCATTTGATCAATCGCTAATGAAAGGGTCCGGATTAAGAGGCATTAAAAATAGGGTGTTTTTATTAAACGGTACAATGGATGTTAATACTGGCCGCGGAGGAACCGAAATTACAGTGCAATTTAATAAAGGTATGATCGTTGCCGATAGCTAAAACATCATGGAGAATGGAAATGTAAAAAATATCATCACAATAGGTGCTTCTGCAGGAGGCATTGCAGCGGTAGCTAAGTTATTAGAGGGGTTTAAAAAAGGATTTGATGCTGCTATTTTTATTGTTTTACATATGGCTCGGAATTCCATGAGCGAAATTATTTTGAAACAGCTTCAAAAACAAACTGCACTTGCTTGCCGTATTCCCGTGGATGGAGAAGAAATTGTGAATGGAAACGTATACCTAGCCCCTGCAAATCATCATTTGTTGGTAGAAAAAGGTAATGTAATAGTTAGAGAGGGGGCGCTAGAAAATCATTGGAGACCTTCTATTGACGTCTTATTTAGGTCTGCTGCAGCAGCCTATAGCTCATGTGTAATTGGGATTATTTTAACTGGATTATTGGATGATGGCACCTCTGGGATGTCTGCCATAAAACGAAGTGGTGGAATTTGCATGGTACAAGATCCCAATGAGGCTGAATTTCCGGATATGCCAAGAAATGTTTTGCGGAATATGAAAGTTGATTACACGGTTTCTATTAACGAAATGAGCTATATTTTAGCTGATTTGTTTTCTAGAACCTCGTGCGAACCTACAGAAGTCCCAGCAGACATTAAATTAGAAGCCAGTATCTCTAAACGGATGAGCAGTAATGTGCACGAATTGCTAGAACTTGGTCCGCTAACACCCTTCACCTGCCCTGATTGTGGAGGAACATTGGTGAAGGTGGAAAATGATGATGTGCCACGTTATCGGTGTTATACAGGACATACTTTTACCGAGAAAATTTTAGAGAATGAACAAATAAAAGCTGTTGAGGAATCATTATGGGTAGCCATCCGACTCATGGAGGAAAGGAAAAATTTATTGTCGACCATGAAAACCCATGATCTGGTCATGAAAAATGAAAAGGCAGATCGGATGACACTCCACATTGAAAGACTGAAGAAGATGCTAACAGATTTAAATAAGGGCAATGAATAATTTTATTACTATGTTACAAGTTTTATTAGCTGAGGATCATAATATTGTTAGAAACGGAATTAAGTTACTGTTGGAGCAGGATGAGCACATTGCTATTGCTGGCGAAGTTGAAAACGGTAGAGAGGTTCTTGATTTTATCGAGAAAGGAAATAAAGTAGATATCGTATTAGCAGACATTAACATGCCAGAAATGGACGGTATTACTTTGATAAAGGAACTGAAACTCATTAAACCCGAAATTAACGTTGTTATTTTATCTATGCACGATAACGAAAAATATATCGCTCAAGCTTTTCTTGCTGGTGCAAAAGGTTATTTGCTAAAAAATGTAAATGCCGATGAGTTGGTTTTTGCCTTAAAACATATCGGCATGGGGGGAAAATATATATGTTCAGAACTTTCCTTAACGATGCTTGATAAAGTTATGGCAGGTAATCAATGGAACAATATTCCTCAAGAGAATATAGATTTTTCATTACGAGAAATTGAAATTCTTCATTTAATAGGTGAAGGATTAACTAATATTGAAATGGCAAACAAGTTGTTTATTAGTAAAAGAACAATCGAAGGTCATCGACAAAGTTTAATTGAAAAAACTGGTGTAAGAAATAGTGCAGCATTAATGAGGTTCGCCGTGTTAAATGGAATTATTCAATAAATAAAAAGCCCAGTGCAAATACCGGGCTAATTGATTAAACTTTATAATATTGTTCCCAACCCTTACGTGGAGGCGGACCAATCAATAAATCATTCGCGTGTTTACTACTGGTGATGATTTTCTTTTTTCTGTCGAATACAATTTTCTCACCTGTCCATTGTGCCATTACACCTAAGCAAAATACCTGACTTAATGGGCCTGCTATATGGAATGGCGAACGTGTTTTTTCTTCGCCTTTACATGCCTTCAAGAAGTTAGCAAAGTGATTTGATGGGCTCTTTTCAAATTCTGGCAACTGAGGATTTGTTTTTCCGTCAGGAATAACTGATAAAATACTTCCGTGAGACCCCCCTTTAAAAGTACGGTCTTTACCATAAATAATTTTACCAGGATTTAATGCGGCTGGCTTAATAGCTCCTGTACTTGGTGGCGGAATATTTGGATCTAATGCTTGTACGCCATAATTTTCAGGTAATGGCGGAAGGTTATCAAGGCCATCATACCACTTTATTTCCACAGGAGGCATATCTCCTCTTTTTGGGAATTTAAACGATAAGGTGGTAGACATAGGATAGAAAAAGTTATTATGGCCACTTAATTTCAATGGATCAACTTCGTAGGGTAGTCCAAGGTCAAGAAATTGATGAGCGGTATCTAATATGTGTGCACCCCAATCGCCTAGCGCGCCCATCCCAAAATCGAACCAGCAGCGCCATTGACCATTTACAAAATCTTTATTATAAGAATGTCCCTGTGTTTGCATTTGCCAAATATCCCAATCTAATGTTGGAGGAATAGGTTCGGCAGGTGGAAAAGAAGTAATTTTAGGATCCCATGTATGCCAGCGTCTTGGCGCATTCATGTGTGCGGTAATCGCAGTTACATCGTTTATGAAGCCCGTTTCAGTCCATTTTTTGAATTGAAAATAATTGTTTTCAGAATGGCCCTGATTACCCATTTGGGTTACTACATTTTTGTGTTTCTTTGCTGCTTTCATCATCAGCTCTACCTCATTAAAGGTGCGTGCCATTGGTTTTTCTACATACACATGTTTACCTAAGCCTATTGCCATCATGGTAATAGGAAAGTGTGCAAAATCAGGTACACCTATGGATACTGCCTCAATCTGATTTCCCATTTTATCAAACATCTGCCTAAAATCTTTAAAGCGAGGTACATTGGGAAATAGTTTTAAAATAGCAAGTGTGTGCGGTGCTTCCATATCTACATCGCATAGCGCCACAATATTAGCTAACCCTGTTGCGTGCAGTTCACGAATAATTTCGCCTCCGCGATTTCCAATACCTATACAGGCTAGATTTACTTTTTCGCCAGCCCCAAAGCCCGAAAAATGTTTACCGTTAGCCATTAACAAACCCGGTGTTGCAACGGCTGCAGAGGCCAAAAGAGTTTGCGTTAAAAATTTTCTCCTTGAATAATTATGATCAGACATATATAAAACTAAATAATGGCTTAAGATAGAAATTATTTTTTTAGAATTGAAACCAAAGGACCATTTGTATGTACAAACGACTTTAATCGTTTTAATTTTGTAGATTTGACACTAAATCCATTTAATCTCAATGCCTTCTGAATCTGACCACCCCGAAAAGCAATTGCTCTTAGACTTAAAAGCGGGAGATCATATGGCATTTGAAGCAATTTATCACAAATATAAGGTACCTATTATTTCATCAATGCTGCGTTTGATGAAATCTCCAACTTTGGTGGAAGAATTAGTTCAGGAGCTTTTCTTAAAAATTTGGGAAGGGCGAGAACTTGTAGATGCAGATCGCCCCATCAAAGCTTATCTCTTTCAGATTGCCACAAATATGGCTAAAAACACATTTCGAAAAGCCTATTATGAAAAGAAAATGAAGGATTTGCTTTTACCCTTTGACGAACAAGTCTATTCGCAGATTGAAAGCTACATTGAAAAGAAGGAAAACAAGGTAATATTAGACCGTATACTTGCTTATTTACCTTCTCAGCGCAGACACGTTTATGAATCTTGTAAAATACAACAATTGAGCTATAAGGAAGTTGCTGCACAACTAGGCGTTTCCGAAAATACAATCAACGATCACATCAAAAAGGCGAATGCTCAAATAAGAGATATCGTTATGCACAAAGAAAAATTCTGGATTATCATGGTCTTATGTATTCAAGAATTCTTTTTATGAGCAAAATAAATCTATTGTAAATCAGTTACTTGTGTGTTTTTGTTGATTTACAACTACTGCTTTTTTTTACTCAGGTGTAATAGGTGTAAAGAATGTCATGGAAAGATCTGATATAAACCAAGCGTTTCAAAGTTTCATTAATGGGGATTATACTGAAGAGGATTTAGCGCTTGTTCTTTCTGCTGTTGCCGATGGGACCTTAAATGATGCGGATTTAACCCGCTGCATTGAAAGGCTATCTGAAGAAGAAGTGAAAGACCAAGAGCTCGTACAACATATTGCAAATAATGTTGAACGAGAGTTAATGCTAAAAGTGCGCCCTACAAAAGTGAGAAAAATGTACTTTCTTCGCTATGCGGCAGCAATCCTAATTGTCTTAGGAATAGGCATTTATCGCTATGTAGCACAACCTGTTATCTTACCAGGGAAAAACAGTGCAGTTTTAACCTTTGATGATGGACAAGAGATCGCATTGAAAGAAAACGCACAAGGATTTGTGAATGCAAATGGACAAATTGCCTACGCCGATGGCACTGCTATCCGTAAGGATGATAAAGTGCTTACTGCGAAACTAGCAACTCCTAGAGCTGGACAGTATAAGGTAATGCTAGATGATGGAACCAAGGTATACTTGAATGCTGCATCGGTTTTATCTTACCCAACCCGTTTTGTAGGAGCAACTCGAGAAGTTACGCTAGAAGGGGAAGCTTATTTCGAAGTTGCTAAAAACCCTCAAAAACCTTTTATTGTTCATGTTCAACAACAGAAAATTCAGGTGTTAGGCACCCTATTTAATGTTAATGCATATAGCAACGAACGCTTTATCAAAACAACGTTGGTTGAGGGTAGTGTAGCAGTAAGTGAATCTTTGCATCAAAATAAAGCCACGTTAAAACCTAGTCAGCAAGCTATATGGGATAAAGGCACTTCGCTAACGGTTGTAGCTGTAGATCCGAGTGAATATACAGCTTGGATTAATGGTGAAATTATGCTGTCTAGTGTTGAATTGCCTGAGATTTTACGCCAACTTGAACGATGGTATGACGTAACTTTTGAGGATGTACCTGCAAATTTACCTACAAAAACAGTATTTGGCGTGCTAGACCGTACGCTCTCTTTGAAAGAAATATTGAATACCCTAGAGAAAAATTACGGAGTGAAATTTAAAATTAATGGAAGGAGGATAGCAATAGAAGTACTTTAACTCATTCGAAATGCTAGCCTAAAAAAAACCGGAGTGTTTGGCCACACTCCGGAATATAATAGGCTCTTAAAAAAACGCAGTAAACATTATTAAAAAACCCTAAACTCAAATGTATGAATAAAAAAATTCATGCCTCGGAAAATATGCATCATATTTTGCTCCAAGGCAGGAAGGATAAACTACTAACCATAGTAATTTACATGAAATTAACGTTATTATTTACGCTACTATTAACCGTTCAGGTTTTTGCTTCTCGTGCACAAAATGTAAGCATGAGAAAGGAAAATGCAACCTTGAAATCGGTATTGTTAGACTTGCGGAAGCAAACGAATTATTCCTTCATTGTTCAAGACGAACAGTTAAAATTGGCTAAACCTATTAGCGTAAATCTAAGCGATAAACCTTTGTTGCAAGCATTAGCGATTATCTTTGAATATCAACCTTTTGACTATGAGGTTAATGGAAAAGTGATAACCCTTGTTGAAAAACGTAAAATAGGAGAAACGCCAAAAATAACAACCAAAAATACGCTCGATGTTCAAGTCGATGTAGTTGAAGGTAAAGTTGTCGATACCATAGGAAAAGCCATTGAGGACGTTTCGGTGAAGATTCTTGGTAAATCTATCCAGACTAAAACCAATGCAATGGGTGGATTCAGTCTTAAAGCCAATCCTGGTGATATTATTGAATTTTCGTATATCGGTTTTAAAACATTGCGATTAACCTACGCGAACCCGGCAAGTCTTGTTGTTTTTAAGACAGTCGTTTTAAGGATTATTGAGAACTCCTTAACAGAAGTCGTAGTAACCGGTACTGGTATTGAAAGAAATAAATTGAGCTTTACAGGTGCTACAGCATCATTTACAGGCGAGCAGTTAAAATTGGTAGGCAATCAAAATATTATTGCCAGTTTACGCGGTTTAGATCCATCATTTATTCAAGTAGAGAATAATGTGAAAGGCTCCAATCCAAATGTATTGCCAACTTTGGAATTAAGAGGCCAAACGAGTATCAGTGTCTCTAAAACCTCCGTTCGTGATGAGTTTTCAGGTGATCCCAATTTGCCATTATTCATTTTAGATGGTTTTGAAAGTAATCTTCGTGCCATTGTTGATTTGGATATGAATATTGTGCAGTCGGTAACTATCCTTAAAGACGCTTCTTCTACAGCTATTTATGGTTCACGAGCTTCAAATGGTGTTGTAGTGGTAGAAACGATTAAACCTGCTGGTGGAAAAATCAGCTTGTCTTATACCGCCGATCTAAACTTAGAGATGCCTGATTTAGGAAGCTACAACATGATGAATGCCAAAGAAAAATTGGATTTTGAACGTTTGTCTGGACGATATACCAGTACATTTGGCGATTTCAACCACCAGCTTGCGTTAGATAATATTTATAATGAACGATTAAAAAATGTAATCCGTGGGGTTGATTCATACTGGTTAGATAAGCCCTTGCAAACAGGTTATTCTTCTCGTCATTCAGTAAATGCACGTGGTGGACAAGGAGCATTGATTTTTAATGCTGGGTTCAATTATAAAGATACCAAAGGTGTGATGATTGGCTCGGGTAGAAAAGATTATGGTGGTAATATTAATTTGAGTTACCGTTCTGGTAATTTTAACTTAACCAATAATGTCACTATTGGTGGATCGAACAGTGCTAACTCTTCTTATGGAAGTTTTTCGGCCTGGGTAAATACTAACCCTTATTTCGAGTTTTTAAGTGCTGATCAGATGTTTCTGTCTAATACACCTGCAATGGATTTGCAGAGTAATGTTGTGGTTTACAATCCAATGTATAATGCAAGCTTAAATAGTTTTAGTAAAGGATCTTCTTTTTCAATAAATAACAACACACAGTTAAGCTATCAATTTAATAAGTATTTAAAATTGACAACCTCTGGGCAGATTAGAAAATCTTTCTCTAACAACGATAATTTCACCTCCCCTTTAAGTACGTTATTTACAAATGTAGAAACAGGTAAAAAAGGTACATTGATACATGACGAGGGTAAAGCATCTGGCTATACGGCGAATATGATGCTTACTTTTGCTCGCGTTTTCAATGAAAAGCACTCGTTAACTGCCAATTTAAGAACAGAGATTAGTGAAAATCAAAATCGCGGATATGGTTTTACAACAGAGGGTTTCCCTGCTGCAAGTAATGGAAATCCAGCGTTTGCTTTTGGTTTTCCAACTGATGCCACGCCTACTGCTAATACACGAGTATCTAGAAGAAATTCAGCGCTTGCCTCGGTAAACTATTCTTATGACCAACGTTTTAACGCGGATGTCAATTTTAACATGGATGGCTCAACAGCATTTGGTTCAAATAAGTTGTATTCACCTTACTATTCGGCAGGACTAGGCTGGAATATACATCGTGAGCAATTCTTTAAAAATATCGATTGGATAGATGTGCTTCGTATCCGAGGAAACATTGGTGTTACTGGAAACCAAAGCTTTAGTAGTGTGAGCCAGTCGGTTTATAACTATTCCGAAGATTTAAACCGTTCTGGTCAAGGGATCTATCTTGATATGTTGGGAGCGCCTGATCTAGCATGGCAAAGTACTCGCCAAACTAGTATTGGACTGGATCTCGGTTTTATGAAAAAGAGATTGAATATTCAATTTAACGCATACGATAAATATACTGATCCAATGGTAGTAGATATTACTTTACCAACGTCGACCGGATTAGCTAGTTTTCCTTATAATACAGGAGCACTAACAGTGCGTGGATTAGAAACTAATGTTAGCTTTTCTCCAATATTTAAACCCAAAGAACAGATTGTTTGGACGTTGGGTTTAACTGGTGCAATCTTAGATCAAAAGTATAGCAAGTTTGAGAACAAATTGAAATCTTTAAACGAAAGCCTTCAGCAAAATAATTCATTAACTCGATATAAAGATGGGTATAGTCCTAGGGATATTTGGGCAGTTCCTTCTTTGGGGATTGATCCTGTTACTGGTAGAGAAATATTTTTAACTAAAGACGGACGCCAAACTTTTAACTACAGCGCTAATGACATTGTTAAAGTTGGTAATAGTGCGCCATTAGCAGAAGGGGTATTCCGTACAAATGTTGCTTACAAGGGTTTTACCGCCAATTTAATGATTAGATACCTGTTAGATAGGGATAATATGAACAGTGCATTATTTAACAAGGTTGAAAATATTTCTTTAGCTAATATCGAAAATAACCAAGATAAACGTGCTTATTATGATCGTTGGAGAAACCCTGGAGATCTATCGCAATTTAAATCGATTTCTATCACCTCAAGTACGCCAATGTCTTCTCGATTTATTCAGACCGAAAATAGCTTTTCAGTAGAATCTATCAGTTTAGGATATACATTTAGAAATAAGCAATGGTTAAATCAGGCAGCGATGTCGAGCTTAGCGCTTTCTGCTTTTTCTAATGATTTATATTATGCTTCAACAGTGAGAAGAGAACGAGGAATCGATTATCCATTTGCCCGTTCTATTTCCATGAGTCTAGTAGCTACTTTCAAATAATATGATTATGAAAAGAATTTTTACAATAGCAATCATCGTATTAAGTACGCTTAGTACTGGTTGCAAAAAGTGGTTAGATGTAAAACCAGAAGATAAATTTATTGAAGACGAAGTATTTAAAAATCCTCAAGGGTTTATCGATGCCTTAAATGGAATTTATTTGGATTTAGGCTCAACCGATATGTATGGTTTTGAATTAACCATGGGTACAATGGATCTGTTGGCTCAATATTATAATATTTCTCCTACACACAGCGTAATCAGACAACAGCTGCAAGTTTACAATTATGAAGATGTTTCTGCCCGTGCACAAACGGATAGGCTCTGGACGAAGATGTACAAAAGTATATTGTCTATCAACAGTCTTCTAGGGAATCTAGAAACTAAAGGAGGAGTATTGGATGCAAACACTTTATCGATTTTTAAAGGAGAAGCATTAGCATTGCGTGCATACCTCTATTTAGATCTCCTAAGGATGTATACACCAGCTTATGCAATAGATCCAAATGCAAAATTAATTCCATATTATAGTAAGGCAGATAACGTAGCAGCCCCTTTCCAATCCTCAACCTATGTTGCTGATCGTATTTTAGAAGATTTAGCAATGGCAGAGGGTTTACTAGGTAAGGTTGATCCGGCATTAACAGATTCGAAAATAGATAAAACAACAGGCCTAGTTAATATTGGTGTTAAACCGTATTTAACCTATCGTAATTATCATATGAATTATTATGCTGTTTTGGCCCTTAAAGCACGTACGTTTTTATGGTTGGGGCAAAAGGATAAAGCGTTAGCAGCTGCAGAGCAAGTAATCGCAATTAAGGGTAAATTTCCTTGGATTACTGCCGATCAGGTTAATAATACAAGCTCACCTAACTTAGTATTTTCTCCAGAAATCATTTTCGCTTTTGAAAATCCAAAACTTTACGATAACTATAATGCCAATTTCTCTGCAGCATTAAGACCAGAGTCGATGTTATACGCAGGATCTTCAAATTCCTTTTTAAGCAATATTTACGACAACTGGGAATTGGATTACCGTTATAAATCAATGTGGAAACCCGATGGAGATAAGGTCTTTTCTGTTTTTGTAAAATACAAAGACTTGTTAAGCCCAGGGGGGATGAATTTTAGATATACAGTCTCTGGGATCCGCCTAAGCGAAGTTTTCCTGATTGCTGCTGAATGCGAAAGTAATTCGACTAAAGCATTGGCTTATATCAATGAAATTCGGGAACACCGTAATTGTTTGCCCATTGGAACTACTACAGATCTGCAGGGAGATATTTTAAAAGAAACAAGAAGAGAGTTTTATGGAGAAGGGCAATTGTGGTATTTCTATAAGCGCAAGCAGATTAGTAATATTTTCTCGGCTACAGGCTTAAGAGATGTCTCGCTTGAAGCAAAGAATTACGTTTTTCCATTGCCATTATCTGAAACAGAACCACGCTAAAATTAACGATTATGAAAAGAATTTATAGTTTGCTATTAGTAGCAATATCCTTATTTGTAATTCAATCTTGCAAAGAGGACAAATTAGATCTGTATAAAGCAAATAGCAGTATCTATTTTCCTGGGAATGAAGATATAGGGAAAGTAACAGGAAAAGATGCAGCTTATTATTCCTTCGGGTATGTATCAGCTTATGTTGATTCATACGTGCACAAAGTTGTAGTGCGCACTACAGGAGAAATAAAAGATGTTGATAGACCGTATCAAGTTAAAGTTGCAGACACAAGCACTTTGGTGGCCGGTAGAGATTACGAATTTGTTAATAAACAATTTGTAATACCTGCACATAAATATACAGATACGATCTTCCTTAAAGTAAAGCGCAATAGCGAGATGAAAAAGAAGATTTTACAGATGGGTTTGGAGTTGGTAGCTAATGATCAGTTTGTTACCGAAATGAACTATCAAACGGTTGGTACAGGGGCGAGTCAGCATAATAAATATTTAACGCGTTATTCTTTTTCGGTTGATGACATCGCTGGTGCACCATGGTTCTGGGACCTCCTGCAAACTACCAAAGCAAAAGCGACCGTAAACTATCTTGGAGCTTATAGTGATAAAAAAATTCAATTGATGATTGGAAGATTCAATTTAGATGTGGAGCAAATCTTAAAGGTCAACTACTTTCCATCTATCACTACTTTTAATGCTTGGGGCTATGGCATGAAAGCCTATTTGAATGAAATGCAGGCTTTAGGAACGCCAATTTTAGAGGCAGATGGTACACCAATGAAAATGGGAACAAGTATTCTATAATTAAAGAAATTAACAATGAAAACACAACTTATAATATTATACGTGTGCCTGTTGGTAGGTATGTCTTCTTGTCGCAAGGATAAAGGCGATTATACTTATCAGGAGATCAATGATATGACGATCAGCAATATAGAAGGAACCTATACCGCTCTTGTTGGTAAACGGTTCAAAATAGAGCCAGTTATTGCACTTAAGAATAGCTCAAATCAGAAAGAAGATGACTTTACTTTCGAATGGACTGCTGCTGACGCAACTTCTATCAGTTTACCTAAAAAGGTTCTTGGTAACGGCCGGATTTTGGACCTTGACCTGGCTTTACTACCCTCAAAATATATGGTTTACTTCCGAGTAACAGAGAAATCAACAAATATTTATTGGCAAAAGCAATTCGAATTAAACGTTACTTCTGAGATTGCGGGAGGATGGTTAGTTTTAAATGAATTAAATAATGAAGGTAGGTTAGATATGCTGAATTTTAAATTAGCAGATAACACTTTTACTTATTATCGAGATATATTGACCATTGCTGGTGATCTTAAAATTCAAGGAAAACCTTCCTTTGTATTTTATACCAGAAATAGGGATATTTTTAACAATTCAGTTACTGATAGGGTATACATTGGTACAGATACAAAAACATATAGTATTGATAACCAGTCTTATACTTGGAATAAGTATAGGGATTTTAAACTAGAGGTAATGCGCCCAACTGTAGAGCCATATCATGCAGTAAAGTTCCGGGCAACAGGTAATATCGAACAAAATTACATGTTAGATAGTGAAGGAATTCTTTCGCTGGAAAACATTGTTGGAAACAGTTTGTATGGAACAACACTTAATAGGCTGTCTACAGGAGCAAGGATTGAAATATCACCAATCATCGCTGAGAATTTTGGTACTGGATCACCTTATTTAATCATGTATGATAAAGGGAATAGGAAATTTATTGTGCATACAGGTAGCAGCAGTGTTGCAGTTGTTCCAAGAGCTGCAACAGCAAGTCCAGATTTTGATCCTGCAAATATGAAAAAGGATTTACTTTTCATGGATTGTGTGTTAACGACGCAAAAACAGTTTTATGCCTTACTACAAGATCCAGCTTCAAAAGAATTGTCCTTGTTACGTTTTACAGCTTCGGGAGGTGTCTTTACACTATTGAGCTATGAAACAATTGCTAATGAAAATGGGATGGATAGGGCGAACTTTTATACGGTAGATCCTACTTATGGGTACTTGGTGTATGCTTCAGGAAATAAAGTCTATAGCTACAATCCTTTTAACAAAGAACATAAATTGTTATCAGATATGGGAAATAGACAGATATCTCTGGTTAAGTATCAACGTATTACCCGGTTAAAAACGGATGTTAGGTTGAAAGAATATGGCACATCTTTAATGATTTGCACCTATAATCCAGCCGCTATTGAGCGTTCAGGAAAAATGGAGTTTTTTACCATGAGCTTAAATAATAGCCTTACACCAAAACAATCTTATGATGGTTTTGATAAGATCGTAGATGTAACTTATAGAGAATAATAGGTCTGCGAAAAAAATAACACAAAAATTAATAATCGAATAATAAAATCATGAATAAAATAGTAAGAGTGCTGGGGGTTTTGATAGTTTTACTAACAGTAACGGCCAATTTAAATGCACAAAGTCCAGTAAAAATTAGCGGGAAATCCACACAGAAATATGCAACTAAGGCAGTCTTATACAAAGTAATAGCTGGGAAAATTTCTGAAATTGCGACTAGCGTATTTCAAAAGGATGGGAATTTTGGGTTTTTGTTTACACCTGATTATGAAGGCTTTTATGTGGTAGGTACTGGAAGAGCAGATATGACTGATCAGGATCCAAGAAGCAAATTGGATTTTTATTTTAAAGGGGGTGAAGAAATTGATGTTTTGTTAACTGATAGTTTGTATTACCAACAAGGAAAGAATACCAGCAAAGAAAACAAAATCATGTACAAATGGTATCAAGATACTTATCAATTGATGAGGAAGGCAATCGAATTTGGCAAGGTAAATAGTACTTATGTTGATTTTTTTCCTGAATTAAATCGTGTGAATAGCAAATTGCCAGCTTTTATCAGCAATAATAAATCTGGCAATAAAACATTTGATCGTTATTTTGGATCTTATTCACGTTGGACGATTGCAAATTATGCAGTGAATCTGATCTCAACACCAAGATCAGCTCACCCAACAGTAGAAGAGTGGGATCCATATTATCAAGGGCTCACAACCAATAGTTTTGCCCAAAATGCGGCAGAATTGTATCGCTATCCTTGGGGTGCCAGAACATTGAACACTATTCAGAACCTGGAAAGACGTAAGGATAAAAGTGTTAATTTCTTGGATCTAAACTATGTAATGAAGGTAACTCCGAATGATACATTGAAAGGTGATGCAGTAGTGCAATTTATAGAGAGGCCTCAGAATCAAACCTATAAAATTTACCAAACAATCATGGCTAATTTTGGAAAATATGTAGTTACAGGCGTACAAAAGCAAAGAATTAGTGTGGTGAATGCGAAATTGGCTCAGCTTAAAGCGGGAGATCAAGGCTTAAACTTCGAGTTTGAAGATGTTAAGGGGAATAAGGTGAAATTTGCTGATTTGAAAGGTAAAGTTGTTTTGATCGATGTGTGGGCAACCTGGTGTGCACCATGTATTGCAGAAATTCCATTTTTGAAAAAGCTGGAAGAAGAGTTTAAGGGTGCTGACTTGGCTATTGTGTCGGTATCGTCTGATGTGCCAGGTGATAAAGCTAAATGGAAGAAAATGGTTGAGGATAAACAATTAGGCGGAATACAGCTTTATTGCGGTGGACCAGGCGAGTTTATGAGCTATTATAAAATAGAAAGTATCCCACGCTTTATCTTATTTGATAAAGAAGGTAAAATTGTGCTATTGCACTCACCAAGACCTTCAGATCCAAATCTAAAGAATGTGATTCGTCAAGAATTAACAAAATAAATCTATTGGCGGGTGTTTTGCCCGCCATTTTTTTCACCCGCCAAAAAACAGCATGAAACATTATTGCCTAAGAATTATTTGCACCTTAATGGTCTTTTTTTGCTTAATAGCGATAGCAAAAGGACAAAATTCCCTGTCAAATACAATAGAGGGAATCAAAAAAGGATTTAATGAACGGAATAACGCTATACTAGAACCACTATTAGCCAATCAATTTAGCGTTGTTGGAGGTAATGGACAGGAGGCAAGAGCTAGCTTGCGCTATTTTTTAAATAAATATCCATTCGACCAAATAGATTATCGCATATCCGAGACAATAGGAGACTTCACTAAATTATCATTCCAGGTTACCCTAAAGAATAAGGAAATCAAGGAAATGAATGTACTTTTAAATTCAAGCTACCAAGTACTATATTTTGACTTAGCAGATGAGATGTTTGGAATGAAACGTAATCAAATCTCACGCCTAAGAGCCAAAATTCCTTTTGAAAACCATTACGGTAAAATCATTATCAAATTACGCATTAACAACTATTCAAAGCCTCTACGTTTTTTGTTTGACACTGGAGCAGACGGAATGGCCATCAATACGGCGTTGGCAGAGGAAATTGGTTTAAAGGTTACTCGAAAAAATGACGCTGCTGTTGTAGGCGGTAATATGAATATTAAGGTTTCTGATGGAAACACGATTCAGATCGATACATTTAGTATGCAGGGAATGGGTATAGCCATCTTTGATAATGTAAGTAAAGACGCTGATGGACTTCTGGGTAATGCATTTTTAAGACGGTTTATTACAGAGATTGACTATGATCACCACGAAATTAGGTTATATGATTTTGGTAAATTTGAATATAAGGGTACTGGCTATCCTGTTTCAGTTAATGTTCCGAATGGCTTGTTACTTGTTCCTGGAAAATTGAATATTGTTCCCAATAAAGTTTCTGAAGGTAATTTTGTATTCGATACAGGCGCATCATACAATGTAATTTGTTTTAGAAATTTTGTACAAAAGCATAAATTGCTCGTAAGCGGCTTTGTACCTAAAGGTCAAAGTACGACGGTAAGCATGGGAATGGTTACACCCACGTTTACGGGGATCAGCGATAAATTCGAAATACCTGGAATTCCTAATGAGGGAAAACTTCCGGTAACTTTGATGTCGGGGTTTATGCAATCAGATAAGACTTTGCCACATGACGGATCTATTGGTATTCGTTTATTAAGTCGTTATAACCTATTGATCAATCTCCAGGAAAGTAAAATATATTTCTCTCCTAATAAACTGCATGCCTTACCAGAAGATTTTATGGTTGGACCTTATATTTTAGGTTGGGATAACGAAGAGGTACTTCGCATTGTTGGAAGATCAGTCGGTTCGGTTGATCCAAAACTAATACAAGAGGGGACAGAAATTGTCTCCGTAAATAAACTTAAGGCTGCTGATTTGGCGAAAAATAAGGGCAAAGGTTTAAAAAAGATCTTAAGTGAAGACAAAGCAATCAAAATTCAATATAAAATGGGCGAAGAACTGCTCATTTATGAAGGTAAATAGTTGAAATTATGAAAAGGATATTAACAAGCAGCATTGTGTTGCTTTTTGCGTGTTTATCTGGAGCAATGGCCCAAGGAATAGAATTTGAACATGGAACTTGGGCAGAGGCTGTGAAAAAGGCTAAGCAAGCTAATAAGCCCATTTTTGTGGATGTTTACACTAGTTGGTGTGGCCCATGTAAAATTATGGCAGCTGAAGTATTTACCAAACCACAAATTGGTGAGAAATATAATAGGGGCTTTATCAATGTTAAAATAGATGCCGAGAAAGGGGAGGGTATCGCACTTGCTAAAAAGTACGTAGTAAAGGCTTATCCTACCTATTTATTCATTAATCCAAACAATGAGAGTTTGATAGGAAATGCCAAAAGTTCTATGCCTATTGCCGAGTTTGCAGATTTAGGAGATAACATGTTGAATAAATATATAGGTAAAACTTTGTTGACCCTCGAGGAAATGACTGCTAAATTTAAAGCGGGTAATTTTGAGGAGGATTTTCTTCAAGCTTATATCAAGCGTTTGAGAATGGAGAAGCGACCAGTTTATTTAGCTTTAAATGCCTATTTAGAACGGTATATTTTACCTGGAGTAAATAAAGATAGATTGTTCTTTTTAGCTTCAAATTATACAAAAGGAGGTGGAAATGCATATAATTATCTCGTAAAGAACTATCAAGATATTGATGCACTTTTATGTGAGAAGGATGGCCTGGTTGCAGCCAATTTTGACAGAGAATTGGTTAGTGAAACGAAGGCGCAAATGGATGCCATAATGGTAAATAGAAAGTTAACTAACCGTGAGAAGGAAACAGAGCTGGAAAAATATTATTCACATATTAATACTTTTAGTACCAATAAGGATAAAGGAGAACGATTAATTATTGCAACTAAAAGAACGTTTTATCGCCAGATTAAAGATAGCACTAGTTTATTAAAAAATGAACGAGCATACATCCTTGAATATGTATTGCCTGACGAACAAACTGGGTCAATCAATAAGGAAGTTGTTATCATAGATAAAAATGCGACTAAGTCAGTATCGCCAATAGATTCTTTGTTTGCAGCAGAGATGGTGGCGAATAGTGCTAATGATATTTTAAAATTATCAAAGGATGCTAATGATGTAGAATTAGCTGTTCAATTGCTAAAAAAAGCCAAAAGATTAACCCCATTTAGCACTTATTATGATAACAGAATGAATATGATGCTTTATAATGTTGGAGAACAAAAGAGAGCCGTTAAGCAACAAACTATCCTTTTAAAGACAATGGTAAAAAGGAAGGATGCACTAATTCCTGAAGCTGAAGCGCTATTGCAGCAAATGAAAAATAAAGAAGCTGTTATCTCATTTGTGCGTTTCAACAAGAAGTAGGGGTTTTTATAGAACTCGCGTCATTACGATCATTTATTATGGATAATATAATGTGATTGTTGGCTAATATTAGCAGAATGGTATTTGGAGATTTTCTATAATTTTATCATATGAAAATGTATACCTATCTCACTTGCGCAATATTAAGTTTTTTGGTCTTGAACACAAATACCCTTAAGGCACAAAGCGGAAATCAGATTTTAGATGGAATTGGAGAAACTGGGCTAATTGCCCGATATGTCTTTAACGGTAATCTTAAAGATTGGTCACGTAATAATTTACAAGCTACGATTCAAAATTCCAAAGCAACCTTTATAGCCGACGAAAAGTTTGGGCAAGTGCTTTCATTGGAGGCCGCTAATAAAGCCTATATTGTTATTCCCGGAGAAGCAGTAGTGGGAGAAGAGTCGCTAACTGTAATGGGTTGGATTTCCTTGCGTACAACAGCAACCGGTCAGCGGTTCTTTGATTTTGGAAAAAGTGATAAGTCACATTTTTTTGTAGCCCCTATGGGTACTAAGGAGCTGCCAGGATATAGAACTGAAATCATCAATGGTACCGATACCTATAAAATGGCATCGCCGGCAATTGAAACAAATAAATGGTATCACCTAACAGTTGTGATCAATGTGCCTGCTAAATCTATGAGTACCTATGTGAATGGGGTATTAACTAGCGAAACTAAGAACATTGCACTTGAACTGAAACAATTATTCGACAATGATTCGGGCGAAGACAATAAACTTTTTATAGGGAAATCTTTCTTAACAGAAAATCCTTACCTGAATGCTAAATTATATGATTTCCGCCTCTATAGAATCCCTTTAACTGAAAATCAGATTGCCACGGTTCATCGCAATGCCTTGAAAGGAAATACAACAGTTGTACGTGAAGCACCAAAAAAAGAAGATAATTTACCAGTATTTTCTACAACTACTCCTCAGCTTTATAATGAATACCTAAGCAGCGTCTCTGATGTGGAAGTGCAAACAGAAGTAGGCTATCTTCCTCGATTACCAAGTTATGTTAACGGCGTTTACCGTAATGGGATTAAGGGACAAAAAGCAAGGGTAATTTGGCCGGCACCAACCAATAATCAAGAAGTACTTAAAGCAGGTCAATATACCATCATCGGAAAAGTTCCAGGAACTGAATTAAAACCAAAAGCAATTGTTACCGTAAAAGATGCAAAAGGACCAACCACTCCTGATCGTAAGCTCGAAGCTTTCAATTTAGATCAGGTATCGTTAAATGCGGACGTGCATGGACATAATTCAAAATTTATAGAGAACAGGGATAAGTTTATTAATGGTCTTGCTAAAACTAATCCAGATGCATTCCTTTATATGTTCCGCAACGCTTTTGGACAGCCACAGCCTCAAGGAGCACAAGCATTGGGCGTATGGGATACGCAAGAAACCAAGTTACGTGGACATGCCACAGGACATTATTTAACTGCTATTGCGCAGGCATACACGAGTACAGGATATGATAAAGCTCTCCAGGCTACTTTTAAGGATAAGATGGAGTACATGGTTAATACGCTCTATCAATTGTCGCAATTATCTGGACAACCAAGAACCGCAGGAAGCACATTCGTATCGGATCCAGCCGCTGTACCCCCAGGGCCAGGCAAAACAACCTACGATTCGGACTTGAGTACCGAAGGCATCCGTACCGATTATTGGAATTGGGGTAAAGGATTTATTAGTGCCTATCCTCCAGATCAATTTATTATGCTAGAAAAGGGTGCAAACTATGGCGGACAAAAAACACAAATTTGGGCACCCTATTATACTTTACATAAAATCCTTGCTGGATTATTGGATGTTTATGAAGTTACAGGCAATGAAAAGGCACTTGAAGTTGCCAAGGGTATGGGAAGTTGGGTACACGCTCGGATAAGTTTGCTACCAACCGAAACATTAATCAGTATGTGGAACAGGTACATTGCCGGAGAGTTTGGCGGAATGAATGAAGCGATGGCGCGGTTATACAGAATAACCAAAGAGCCCCGCTATTTGAAGGTAGCTCAACTGTTCGATAATATTAAAGTGTTTTACGGTGATGCCTCACATTCTCATGGCTTAGCTAGAAATGTAGATACCTTCCGTGGATTGCATGCCAACCAACATATTCCACAGGTTTTGGGAGCACTCGAAATGTACCGTGATTCTGATACGCCAGATTATTACCGCATAGCTGATAATTTTTGGTATAAAACTAGGAATGATTATATGTACAGCATAGGAGGGGTAGCTGGGGCACGTACACCTAATAATGCCGAATGCTTTATCGGGCAACCAGCAACCATTTATGAAAACGGTTTATCTTCTGGTGGACAAAATGAGACCTGTGCTACCTATAACATGCTCAAGTTAACAAGTAACTTGTTTTTATATAATCAACAGGCCGAGCTAATGGATTATTATGAACAAGCTCTTTATAATCATATCCTTGCTTCGGTTGCTGAGAATAGTCCTGCCAATACTTATCACGTACCATTAAGGCCAGGTTCTACAAAACAGTTTGGTAATGCTAATATGACAGGATTCACTTGCTGTAATGGTACAGCGATAGAAAGCAGTACGAAACTGCAAAATTCAATTTACTTTAAAAGCAAAGAAAACAACGCGCTATATGTTAATTTATATGTCCCTTCAATATTAAATTGGACCGAGAAGAACATAACTGTTGTACAAACCACTGCCTTTCCAAATGAAGATCAAACTAAATTAACGATTAAAGGCAATGGAAAATTCGATCTTAAAGTGCGAGTGCCAAATTGGGCAACAAAAGGGTTCTTCGTTACGATAAATGGAAAGCAAGAAAAAGTGAAGGCTGAACCAGGAAGTTACCTTACCTTAAACCGTAAATGGAAAGATGGTGATGTAGTTGACCTGCGTATGCCTTTTCAGTTTCATTTAGACCCGGTGATGGATCAACAAAATATAGCTAGTTTATTTTATGGACCTGTTTTATTAGCGGCCCAAGAACCTGCACCTCGTAGCGATTGGCGTAAAGTAACTTTAGCGATAGACGATATCAGTAAATCGATACAAGGTGATCCAAAGAAATTGCAGTTTGTAATTGATGGTGTAACTTATAAACCTTTTTATGAAACCTATGGACGCCATTCTGTTTACCTAGACGTGACGTTAAAATAGGAACAAAAAAATCGTACTTAATCCCTACGCCAGCATACTGGTGTAGGGATTATTTTTTGTGGCAATGGGTATTCCTTCCAGTTTGTTATGTCATTTAGTTATTACATTGACTAAAAAATAAATATAAAAATAGTTGTTTGATTAAAAAGTTTATATATTCGTGTACGTTAACGTTAAAAAAGATCAAAGCTAACTAATACGCATACGCTTGTTTGCTTTAATTCACCTAAATTAAAGCGATTTTTTTTAACTTATTTACGGGTACGTAAACGGTGATATAACAGCACTGTTTATTAACGAATTAAAATATGCCAAATATCAAACAAACCAAAGTTACTGGAGCAGTCCACGTAAACTCTCTGAGTGCAAGGGAGACTTTTATCTCGATGCTTATTTTAGGCGGCTTGTTTTTTATATTCGGTTTTATTACCTGGATCAACGCAATCTTAATTCCATATTTTAAAATTGCCTGCGAACTCAGCAATTTCCAATCCTATTTGGTAGCGTTTGCTTTTTATATATCCTATTTCATTATGTCGCTCCCATCATCCTACCTTTTAAAACGGGTAGGATTTAAAAAAGGCATTATGTACGGCTTATGGGTAATGGCGATCGGTGTTTTTATATTTATACCCGCAGCATTGAGTAGAACTTATGAAATCTTTCTACTCGGCTTATTTACCATAGGTTCTGGTTTAGCTGTATTACAAACCGCTGCGAACCCTTATATCACAATTCTAGGCCCAAGTGAAAAGGCAGCAAAGCGGATTAGCTTTATGGGAATATGCAATAAAGGAGCTGGCATTTTAGCGCCATTAATATTCGCTTCGGTCATATTTAAGGTGGCGGATAACGAAATGTTAAAACAACTGCCTTTAATGAATGTTATTGAAAAAAACGAGGCTTTGGAAGAGCTAATTAGACGGGTTATTCTTCCTTATAGTATTTTGGGAGCGGTACTCACTACGTTAGGTGTATTAATTCGTTTTTCGCCCTTACCAGAGATTGATACTGAACAAGAGGATGAAACCTTATCAAGCTTAAATGCAGATAAGAAAAACCTTTTCGACTTTCCTTATTTAATATTGGGTGTTTTAGCCATCTTTTTTCATGTCGGCACTCAGGTAATTGCAATCGATACGATAATTCCCTACGCAAATTCTATGGGGATGCCGATTATGGAAGCGAAAGTGTTTCCCTCTTATACCTTGTTTACAACTATTATAGGCTATGCCCTTGGGATTATCCTTATTCCGAAATACATCTCACAAGTAAATGTGTTGCGTATTTGCACGCTCTTAGGAGCTGTATTGACCCTTTTAATCATCTACATCAGTGGAAGTTATACAATGCTGGGTCATACTACCGACATTTCAATCTGGTTTATTGTTTTGCTGGGCTTGGCCAACTCATTGGTGTGGGCAGGAATTTGGCCTTTAGCATTAAAAAATCTTGGCCGCTTTACAAAGGTGGGAGCATCAACTTTAATTATGGCACTTTGTGGAAGCGCAATCTTCCCGCTTATATATGGATATGTTGCTGATCAATCAGATGTAAGAACTGCCTATTGGATATTATTTCCTTGTTACCTCTACTTGGTATTTTATGCTTTTTACGGACACCTCATCAAAACCTGGTTTCCAAATTTTAAAAAGAAAGTTAAACCATCTTAAAAAATATACTAACCAAATTTAATATAAACCAACTATAACCGAAAATGAAATGAATGCAGAAACAAATTGAAACAAATTTATTTAACCGCTAAATGTTACATCAGGAATTCTAATTCCTGCAATCATTAAAAAAATTAATTCAAAAGAATGAAAAAACAACTATTATTAAGCAATTCTTCTTTTCTTAACTTTTACAAGGTTTCTAAGATAAAGCATGCAATTTTATGTGTTGCTCTTTTAATGCTCTCTGCTAGCGTAAATGCAGCTACAGAGAAACTTGCAAAAGAAACAAAAGTTAGTAAAACAACTGGAACTTTTTATGTTAAAGACATAGTAGTAAAGGGTACAGTAAAAAACGATGCTGGAGAGGCATTAGCTGGTGCTACCGTAAATGTGAAAGGTACCAATATCCGCGTGGCAACTAATGCTGAAGGCGAATTTCAAATCAACAGTCCTGAGGGTGGAACCCTAGTTTTTACTTATGTTGGTTATTTTTCACAAGAAATCAGCGTTGGTAATAAATCGCTGATAAATGTTACACTCCTGGTAGATACCGAAAAATTTCAGATGAACCAAGTGGTAATTGTAGGCTATGGCACGCAAAAACGGTCTGATATTACAGGATCAGTAAGTTCTGTACCTAAAGAAAGGCTGTCTAAATTGCCAGTAACTAACGTACTTCATGCAATGGAAGGCGCAGTAGCGGGTTTAAAAGTAACCCAAACTTCTTCTGTGCCAGGAAGTTCCGCAGGAGTGCTCATCAGAGGCGTGAATTCAATTAACGCAAATACTGCCCCCTTAACCGTCATTGATGGTGTACCATTTAGTAATCTTGGAGGTTCTATGAACGATATTAATCCAAATGATATCGAATCAATAGAAATTTTAAAGGACGCCTCGGCAGTTGCCGTATATGGTACCCGTGGATCGAGTGGGGTAATATTGATCACCACCAAAAGAGGTAAAACTGGAGAACCTACGATTAGATATAGCGTGTATGCTGGACCAGAATACCAGAAAAAAACGCTAACTCCGCTAAACGCAGAAGAATATGTGCAAAAATATATTGATTTTCTTGCACAAAGAGGTCAGACGCCCACTGCTACACCTGTTCCAAACCAATATGAAATAGAAAATTATACCGCAGGTAAAACAACAGATTGGATGAAAGAGATTTCTCAACAAGGAATGATTCAAGATCATAATGTGAGCATTTCTGGCGGTAGCGATCGTATCAAATATTTCGTTTCAGGTGCTTATCAAAAACAAAAGGGTGTTTTAAAGGGCTATCAATATCACCGTGCTTCTATACGTTCAAATTTAGATGCTAAGCTAACAGATTGGCTAACGGCCGGAACATCTTTGTTCGTTGCGAACAACAATACAGATGGTGGTACCGTGAGATATACCGCTGCTATGCAAATGAGTCCCTATGGAAGACCATACGAAACAAATGGTAAATACACTATTTACCCTATGTTCTCTGAAACAAATTTTAGAAATCCTTTACTAGGTTTAAACTCTGACGTATTGAATAGGGATAAAAACCTAAACGGAATATTCTATACAGAAATTAAGCCCAAATTTTTAAAGGGACTTAAATATAGGATGAATGCCAACTATGCATTTTTACCTTCTCGTACCAACACCTACAGTGGTTTAGATGCTGGTGACACATTTGGTGGATCTGCCGGTATTAGTAATACCGAAACCGAAAGCTGGATTGTAGAAAATATCCTTACTTACGATAAAACTTGGGGGGGACATCATATTGATTTAACAGCATTGTATAGTGCACAGGAAAAAGAATATAGAACCAATGGTACCAGTGGTAAAACATTTATCAATGATGATTTATCATTTAATAATATGGGTGCCGCAGGAGTGGTAACAGCCAACTCCTTTTACAGCAGAGAAGCCTTAATTTCTCAAATGGGTAGATTAAATTATGCTTACAAAAGTAAATACCTGTTTACCGCTACGGCTAGACGAGATGGTTATTCGGCTTTTGGATCTGGAACCAGTAAGTATGGTCTTTTTCCATCAGTTGCCATAGGATGGAATATTTCTAGCGAAAACTTCCTGAAAAACGTTAAACAAATTGATAATATTAAACTAAGAGCTTCTTATGGTACTTCAGGTAATCAAGCTGTTGGTGTTTATCAAACAATTACTACACAAGGGGTAACCAAATATATCTACAACGGAGTAACTGCTACTGGTTTAGTATCAAGCTCTTTGTTGGCTAACGGAGTGTTGGGAAATGTGAACTTGAATTGGGAAAGCACTACAGGAACCAACTTAGCGGTTGATTTTTCATTGTTTAACAATAGGATTACTGGTACTGTAGAAGCTTATCAAACTAAAACTAAAGATGTATTGCTAAGCCGTAGATTACCGAATATAACCGGTTATGCAAGCATTTTCGATAATTTAGGAAGTGTTAAAAATAAAGGGATTGAGGTTACTTTAAATACTATTAACATCAATAAGAACGATTTTACATGGTCTACTGGCTTAAATTTCTCTGCCAACCGTAATAAAATTGCTTCATTGTACGGCGATAATAAAGATGATATAGGAAATAAATGGTTTATTGGAAAACCTTTATATGCAATTTATGATTACCAATTGGCTGGAATATGGCAAGAAGGAGAAGACCCATCTGCTGTTGATCCGGGTGCAGTTCCGGGAAGTTTGAAATTTGTGGATGTAAATAACGATAAAAAAATTACCGAAGCAGATAAAGTGTACCAAGGAACAAGTTTGCCGAAATGGACTGGCGGAATAACGAATACCTTCAAGTACAAAGCGCTTAGCTTAAGTGTGTTCTTGCAGACTTCACAAGGATCAAAAATCAACAACCCACAACTTAATCTACAAAACTATGGTGGTCGTGTAAATATTCCAAAAGAAGTTCCTTATTGGACTGCAGCAAATAAGAACAACACGCAGCCTTCTTTGGTATTTACCAATCCAAGGTTGTACGCTTACCCTGTAAATCAAAATTACACCCGTATTAAGGATGTTACCATCAGTTATAACTTCGGCGAAAAAATGCTGAATAAACTTAAACTGGGAAGTTTAAATGTATATGCTAGTGGCCGAAATCTACACACCTTTACAGACTGGGTTGGTTTAGACCCAGAGTTAAGTGTAAATGGAAATCAAGCCGGAGCAGCCAATCAACCGCTAAGCTATGGGATATATCCTTTGGTATCTAGTTTTGTGTTTGGCTTAAATGTTACGTTACGTTAATCATTAAATATCATACGATGAAGAAATTAATTTATTTAGTACTTATTTTTCCAGTTCTAGCTGGCTTTCTTTCCTGTAAAAAAAGCTTCCTAGATGAAAAATCAGACTCTGCTTATTCACCACTCAATACCTTTAAAAATGTTGCAGGCTTAGACGCCGGAATTGCTGGATTGCAAGCTTCGGTTCGCGAGCAGTATACCATGCAGGTAACCCAATCTTTATTAGCTGTTTTTCAGGTAGGAACAGATGTGGCCTTGAACGGACTAGATGCGGGTGAAGCTGCTCCTTTCGAAAACTATGCACTGCTTAATTCCGAAAGTCCAGCAGTGTTGAACTATTGGTCGTGGGCATACAAAGTAATCAATAATGCAAACCTGATTATTAAAGGAGCTGCTGATGAGACTGCTGTTTTAAGCGATGCTCAACGAGCTGTTTATTTGGCCGAAGCTAAGTTTTATAGAGCGTATGCTTATAATTTCCTGGTTACTTTATGGGGAGAAGTGCCCTTAATTGATCAACCCCTTGATAAGCCAAAAACAGATTTTACAAGAGCAAGTTTGGAAAGCCTAAACACGTTGATCAATGCAGATTTAGTATTTGCAGCAACCAACCTCCCCAACATCGATGCAGTGGCTAAGCCAGGAAGAATAAGCAAAGAGGCAGCCCAACAATTACTTGCCGAAGCGTATTTAAGACAGGGCAAAAATGACTTGGCCGAAGCACAGTGCTTAAATATCATCACTGGCAAGAGGTTCTCTCTCATTAACGCCAGGTTTGGAGTTAAAAAGACTTTGCCGGGCGACGCTTTTTCGGATATGTTCATTGTAGGTAACCAACGCCGCCGACAAGGAAACACCGAAAATATATGGGTTCAGGAGATGGAATATAACATTCCTGGTGGTTCTTCGAGTTTAGATCAACATAGAAGAGTTTGGGTGCCTTACTATTCAAACGTGCCAGGAATGCTGGTAGCCGATTCATTAGGTGGTCGCGGCATCGGACGTATCCGTTTAAGTTCATGGGTAATAAAAGGACTTTATAAAGGTAATGATATGCGTAATTCGGTATATAATATCAAGCGCGATTTCTATTATAATGATCCGAAAAATGCGAAATTCGGACAAAAAGTTGTACCTGTTCCAGCAGATACACTTTATAAGATCGTTCCTTTCACTACCAAATGGAACCACTACCTAGATGCAGATCCAACAGGAAATGGGGCTTACAAAGATTTGCCAATGATGCGTTTAGGTGAAACATATCTTTTACTTGCCGAAGCACAATTTAAGCAATCGAAGCTAGGCGATGCCGCTACTTCTATCAATGTATTAAGAACGAGAGCAAATGCAGCGCAGGTAACTGCAGCAGATATTACGCTCGATTTTATTTTAGATGAACGCGTAAGGGAGTTAATTGGTGAAGAAAATAGAAGGATGACTTTAGCGCGCACCGGAACACTTGTATCGCGCCTTAAGAAATTGAATTTTATTCAGAATTCCACCGTTCAACCTTTCCATCAGCTGTGGCCTGTACCACAAAGTGAAATTGACCTGAATAAGGATGCCGTTTTAACTCAAAACCAAGGTTATATTAAATAATCAACCATAATGTGCAAGAAGTAGGTGCTTTGCTATCGCCTATTTCTTGCATTTATAAAAGGTTTAAATCATTGTTTATCAAAAAAATGCGAATACCCATACTAGAATCCGTTAGCCGAAATACAGAAATTGAAGAAATATCCATATTACTAGATACGCTCCCTCAATTTCAACTTAGCAATCAGCCATGGGCAGCATTTAAAAGTAATTGTGAAACTAGTTTTGTAATTGCGCATACTGGAGATACGATTTGCTTGAAGTTCCTGGTAAAGGAAGATGTAATTAAAGTAACTACGTACCAAACAAATGGAAGAGTTCATAAAGATAATTGTGTTGAGTTTTTTGTGGCATTCGGTGAACAGAAAAAATATTATAATATCGAATTTAATTGCACTGGAATATGTCTCATTGGTTTTGGAGAAAGACGATTGAATAGGAGATTATTGGAAGAAAAATTAATTGCTAAAGTTAAAACCCACATCAAAATTAATACGATGCCCGCAAATAGCAGCACGAGGTATAAATGGGAAATTACGGCAATCATACCTATCGAAATATTTGAAGCAGGTAATCTAACCAGTTTCCATAATTTAAAAGGCTTTGGTAATTTTTTTAAATGTGGCGATGATTTACCACAACCACATTTCTACAGTTGGAATGCAATCGATGCAAAAAGCCCTGATTTTCACTTGCCAGAATTCTTTGGTACGTTGCTATTTGATTAAAGGTGTTTAATAGAAAAGAAAGATGAAGAAGATTAAAATAATTAACGGACATATTATTACACCGTATCGCATTATTAAAAATGCCACGCTATTAATTAAAAATAATCAAATAGAAGCTATCAGTGAAAGAGAGATTGAGGTAACAGGCTATGAGGTGATCGATGCGAAGGGCAATTATGTTTCTCCGGGATTTATAGATATCCATATCCATGGAGGTGGTGGCCATGATTTTATGGATGGAACGGAAGAAGCATACCTAAAAATTGCAGAAATCCATGCTAAGTATGGTACCACTGCAATGGCACCGACCACTCTTACCTGTGCAAAAGAAGATTTACTGAAAGCAATTGACCTATATAAAAGCGCAAGCGATAAGAATGCCAAAGGTGCACAATTTATAGGCTTGCATTTAGAAGGACCCTATTTTGCACTTAATCAAAGTGGCGCACAAGATCCTCGATACATTAGAAATCCCGATGTTGAAGAATATAGAGAAGTGATTGCACATGGCGATATCATTAAACGATGGAGTGTGGCTCCGGAACTGCCAGGTGCCCTAGAAATGGGGAAATACCTGAAAGCAAATGGAATAATTGCCGCAATTGCCCATACCGATGCCATTTATGAGGAAGTATTAGAAGCTGTAGAAAATGGATACAGTTTAGCTACTCACCTTTATTCGGCTATGTCGGGTGTAACCCGTAGAAATACCTATCGTTACGCAGGGGTTATTGAAAGCGCATACCTAATCGACTCGATGGATGTAGAGATTATTGCCGATGGTATTCACTTACCGCCACCATTACTAAAATTAGTTTATAAAATTAAAGGCCCTGATCGTATTGCATTGATTACCGATGCCATGCGTGCAGCAGGAATGCCGGAAGGAGAAAGTATACTTGGTAATAAGGAAACCGGATTAAAAGTAATCGTAGAAAACGGCGTAGCCATTATGGCTGATAGATCTTCTTTTGCAGGAAGTGTAGCTACCACCGATCGACTGGTTCGTACAATGGTGCAAATGGCCGATATTCCGCTGGTTGAAGCGGTTAGGATGATGAGTAAAACCCCAGCCACTATAATGGGCGTTGAGGGCCGTAAAGGAAGTTTAACTGTTGGTAAAGATGCCGATGTTTTAATTTTTGACGAAAACATTAACATTAAAACCACCATAATTAACGGAGAAGTGGTTTATGCTTCGGCCGATTTTGAATAAGATATTAAAATGAGAGAATTTATAAAAGACAAATTAACCGTAAGAATTTTCGAAAGTAGAAAGCAAATGGGCGAGGCGGTTGCAACTGCCGTAGCCGAATGCATTAATCAGCTGTTAAAAAAACAACCCTTCGTTAATATTATTTTCGGCGCAGCACCTTCTCAAAACGAATTTTTTGAAGCTTTGCTTACAAAAGACATCGATTGGGCTGGGGTAAATGCTTTCCATATGGACGAGTATGTAAACCTAGCTGCCGATGCACCCCAAGGTTTTGGCAATTTCTTAAAAGAAAGGCTATTCGATCTGGCCCCCTTTAATACGGTAAACTATATTGATGGCAATGTAAAGGATTATGAAGCAGAATGCCTAAGGTATGCAACATTGCTAAAAAAGTTAAAAACAGATATCGTGTGTCTGGGCATTGGAGAAAATACACATTTGGCATTTAACGATCCACATGTAGCTGATGAAAATGATCCCTATCTTGTAAAGCGCGTAGATTTAGATGAAGCATGCCGTACACAGCAGGTTAACGATGGTTGCTTTAAGCATATTGATGAGGTGCCAACACATGCGCTTACACTTACTTTGCCAGCCTTATTAAAAGCTCCTTATGCTTTTTGTACAGTGCCTGGTGAAAAGAAGGCAAAGGCAGTTTACCATACCTTAACAGCAGAAATTAGTGATAATTTCCCTTCAACGTTGTTAAGAAAACACAAAAATGCAATCCTGTTTTTGGATGAACAAAGCAGTAGGCAAATTAGTATTTAGAATCAAAATCCTGTATCTATGTAAACAAATAGATGCTTTGAACCAAATATACCTTAAGAAATGAAATGTGAATTAACTACAGAACAGATTCAGTTTTTCCAATCGAACGGATTTATTGTAATCGAAGATTTTCTCTCTGCCGAAGAATTAACACAATGGCGTGAAGCGGTTACCGAGGCAATAGCAGAGCGAAATGGATTAAAAATGCCTGGAAAGGATGCTAAAGTAGGAATGGATGATGGTATCAACAAAGATTCGGAGTATTTCTCGAAAGTGTTTGATCAATTGCTTAATCTTTGGCAAACGAATGATAAGGTTAAAGAGATTATGTTGGACGAAAGAATTGGTAAAATGGCGGCTGAACTTTCTGGTGCCGATGGCATCAGGATCTGGCATGATCAGGCACTCTTTAAACGCCCTTGGGCAAATCCAACATCTTGGCACTTAGATACTCCTTTTTGGTCTTTTTCTGATCGTAAAGCGCTCTCTATTTGGGTTGCTTTAGATGATGCAACTTTAGAAAACGGATGCTTATATTTTATTCCAGCTTCATTTAAGGAAACGACATACGAAAATAAAGGAATAGGTAAAAATATGGATGGCATTTTTCAAGCCTATCCACAATTTGCACAAGCAGTATCTGTAGCTGCACCCATGAAAGCTGGAAGCTGCTCTTTTCACAATGGATTGACGATACATGGGGCGGGAGCCAATATGACTAGCGGATATAGAAGGGCAATGACCTGTGCCTATATGCCGGATGGAAATATCTTTAATGGCGAGCCAAACATTTTACCGGATACTTATTTGAAAACATTAAAAGTTGGTGATTTGCTAAATAATGAGGAGCAAAATCCATTAATATATAAAGCTTAGTGAATGGCTGCACCCATGAAATTTTTATGTCCACGTTGGGGCTTTGAAGATATTCCCTGGAATGTCTTCCTAAAACAGGTTAAGGATGAAGGTTATGCTGGTGTTGAATGGTTTCCTTTCGGCGAACCAGGCGATTATCGGGCCGTGTTAGCACTGCTCCAATATTATAAATTAGACTTTGCGATCGTAATGGCAGTCATCGAACCTTACCGTAATTTTGAAAGCTATTTGCAAAAACTCGAAATGGATCTGCATCAATTAATGGAAATTAGAGATCAAAATAAAGCACCCCTGTTTTTCAGCGCACAAATAGGGAGAGAGTTTTTTGATGAACAGCAAATTAAAAAGTGCTTAACGCTTTGTCAACAGATAGAAGAAAAATATCAAACACCTATTTACCAAGAAACACACCGTAACAAATGGTCGTATGCCGCACATATAGTAGCACCTGTATTGGCAAATGAGCCGACTTTAAAATTAACTTTAGATGTTTCTCATTGGTTCTGCGTTTCTGAGAGTTATTTAGAAGATCAGCAAGATGCAGTAAACAAAGCAATCTTACACACTAAGCACATTCATGCCAGGGTAGGGAGTACACAAAGCTCACAGGTTTGGGATCCTGCAAATGCAGAATATGCTGAAGCACTCGCAGCGCATGTAAAGATTTGGGATCAATGGATTGCACAAATGAAATTGACTAATCAACCCATTACCATCACTCCAGAATTTGGTCCACCGCCATATTTAGTGAAAGGAGATAGGACAAATTCGTTGCAAGATGAACAATGGAGGATAAATGCATGGATGAAGGATTTTTTAACTAATCGATATCACTAGATGGAAAGGATGAAGAGAAGATCGTTCTTGCAAAAGAGCACTATTTTGTCGGCAGCCAGCATTGTAATGCTCCATAATAATGGTTTTGCCAACTCGGTTGCAAATACTTTTATGGAGTTGGTGGAGGGCGATTTTAAAAATCCTGCAATGCATTATCGCCCCTTTGTAAGGTGGTGGTGGAATGGCAATAAAATAGAAAAAGCTGAACTTGCCAGAGAACTTAGGTTATTGAAAGATGCAGGGATTGGTGGAGTAGAAATTAATCCGATTTCTTTTCCATCCAATACCGACGATATGGGTATCCGCTCTGTCGAATGGTTAAGTGATGAATGGATAGATTTATTGAAATTTACCTTAGAGGAAGCTAAAAACCTTGGCTTAACTTGCGATCTTTTAGCAGGTACTGGATTTCCTTATGGGGCCGATTTTTTAAAAGGCGAAGAACGTGCACAGGTAGTTGTAGTAGCCATAAAAAAATTGGAAGGCCCAACAAAAACAGAGTTCTCGCTTTTCGACCTTTTTAAAGAAGCTGATCCGGCAACATTAAGTCCTTATAGCGGCCGTACAATGGAAATGCTCTCCTTAAACATCGTTCCCGATCCTTTAATCAGCATGGATCAAGTAATCAATATTACGGATAAAGTTGCCAACGGAGTGGTGAAAGTCGACTTGCCAAAAGGGAAATTTGCTTTGTATGGCTTAGTTAAGATTGATGGTTTTATGCGGGTTATACAAGGTGCACCGGGTGGTGTGGGACCAGTGTTGAACCATTACAATGAAAAAGCAGTTAAAAAATACCTTAACAAAATTACAGATACCATTCAACATAGGATTGGTCCACTAGCACCCTATATTCGTTCCTTTTTTGTAGATAGTTTAGAAATGGAAGGGGCCAATTGGACGAGTGATATGATGGCGGAGTTTAAAGAACGGAGAGGGTATGACTTATATCCTTACCTACCATTTATACTTTTCAGAACGGGAAGGATGGGGAATACGGTCGACTTAAATTACGCTGTTAAAATTGGTCCGGAGCTAGAGAAAATGCTGAATAGGATGCGCTACGATTTCGAATTCACAAAAGCGGAACTCTTTAGGGAACGGTTTTCCAAAAACTTTAGTGACTGGTGTACCCAAAATAAGATAAAATCGAGAGCACAAGCTTACGGTAGAGGTCATTTTCCTTTAGAGGGAAGTTTCGGTATGGACATACCCGAAGGCGAAACTTGGCTAAAATACGGTGTTGGAGAAGAAATTTCGGAAACCGATTTCACCAAATATCCTTGGCATTTAGGCCGTGGAAATACAATGATCAATAAATATGTTTCTTCGGCAGCGCATTTAAAGGATAAGAAATTAATCAGTTCGGAAGAATTGACCAATACAGATATGGTATTTGCCGAATCCTTAGCGATCTTTAAGATTGCAGGTGATCAAAGTACCATTTCAGGTGTTACCCATCCAATCTTTCATGGCTTTAACTATTCACCAAAGGAAGCTGCATTCCCAGGTTGGATTACGTATGGCTGCTATTTTAACGAACAACATACCATTTGGCCGCATTTTAAAAAGTATACGGATTATAGGGCTAGGCAATCTGCCCTACTTCAACAGGCCACTTTTTTTGCAGATATTGCCATACTAGCGCCAACGGGCGATATGTGGGGAGATTTTGGCGCGCAAATGGAACCTTTTCCTTCTCGGGTAACACCTCCTTATCAAATGTTGGTATGGGAATCAATCCATCAAAATGGAAACGCCTGCGATTATGTTTCTGAGCAGGTAATTGCAGATGCCGAGTTTAAAAATGGCTTAATGACCTATGGCTCCAGAAAGTATCACACACTGTTCTTAATTGAGGTTAAAAGTATGGAACCTCAAACTGCGAAGAAATTACACGATTTTGTGAAAGCCGGGGGACGAATTTTTTGCATAGAAGCTTATCCCGAGAAATCTCTAGGGTGGTTTGATCATCAAAAAAGAGATAGTGAAGTAAAGGAATGGATCGATAAACTGAAAAGCTATCCGAAACAATTCATTCTTTTACGTAAACCAGCAGCCAATTTTAATGCATGGTACCAGGCTATCCAAACCCAATATGCGATCACGCCTTATGTGAAAATAGCAAAATCGAATGCAATGGTTACCCAAATAAGGTATCAAACCAAAGATTCAGAAATATTTATATTCAATAATGCAAGCGCCCATCATACTATGATGCTTGATGCTACATTTTTGCCTGAAATTACCCAAAATAAACAGGCTTGGATTTGGGATGCAGCAAGTGGTGATAAGTTTAAAATCGATTTAAAGAATGGTCAATTTAAAACTAAATTATATCCTGCTGATTCTAAGATCATCGTTTTTAATAACGAAAGTAGTGGACAAGTTTGGCGCCCTATTCCAGAATTAACGCCGAAGGCAGTGAAATTAAATCCAACTTGGAAAGTGGTATTTAAACACATGGATAAATCTGTAAAAATTAAAGAGTTACATGAATTGCGTGATTTAAAAGAAATCCCAGAGTTTACGCATTTTGCAGGTACGGTTTCCTATTTGGCCACTGTACAATTGTCAAATCCATCCCCAATACACTATTTAGATTTAGGAAAGGTATTCGGTATAGCAGAGCTTATTGTGAACGGTAAACACATCGGTACCACCTGGTACGGTCGAAATGCTTTTGCCATTGAAAATGTGCTAAAAAAGGGAGCTAATACAATCGAGATTAAAGTAACAACTGTAATGCTAAATTATATGAAGTCTTTAACAGAAAATGCAGTCGCACAATATTGGTCTAACAATAGTAAAAGAAAAGAACAACCACTTCAATCGATGGGTATGGTTGGCCCAGTTAACTTATTTTAATTAAAACAAGCGCATGAAATTTTCAAAGAAAATAATCCTGATACTCCTTATTTTAATCCAAGGCACAGCTGTTGTTGCAAAAGATTATAAAGCGTCATTTTTCCATATTAAATCAGATGGCATCACCATGAATACTCGTTCTATTCAGTTTGCGATTGATTACATTAGCAAAAATGGCGGAGGTAGATTGGTATTCTATGTTGGAAGATATTTAACAGGATCTATTCATTTAAAGTCGAATGTAACCCTGCAATTAGAGGAAGGAGCAGTTTTGTTAGGCTCAACCAACCCTTTTGATTACGACCGGATAGGGAATACTGCATTGATCCACGCTCGCGATCTAGAAAATGTGGGCATTACCGGTAAAGGAATGATTGACGGACAGGGCAGGGCTTTAGCTAATAATTCTATTGCCTATGCTAATGATGGTCTAATCGAGGATATCTTAAAATACGACCGTACGCGTGAATCAATTCGACCTATGGTAATTTACTTCGTGAATTGTATAAACGTGACTATTAAAGATGTTATTCTTCAGAACTCGGCTTGTTGGCTACAAACTTACGAACGTTGTAAGAATATGGTAGTCGATAATATCACCGTAAACAATGTAGCTTTTTGGAATAGTGATGGCATAGACATAGTAGATTGCGACAATGTAGTAATTACGAATAATAAAATTGACGCAGCAGATGATGGGATTTGCTTGAAATCTCATAACGAGAAATTCTACTGTAATAACATCCTAATTGAAAATAATATTGTGCGTACCAGCGCCAATGGCATTAAACTGGGTACAGCGGGTAAGGGAGGCTTCCGAAATATTAAGATCATTAACAATATCGTTTATGACACCTACCGTTCGGCTATAGCACTGCAGAGTGTAGATGGTGGTTTCTTAGAGGATATTGTAGTAGATGGCTTAAAAAGCACCAATACTGGCAATGTAATCTTTTTAAGGCTGGGGGAGAGGATTGCCGGTAAAAAATCAACCATGAATAGAATTTCCATTAAAAATGTGGTTGCCGATGTGCCTTTTGGTAAACCAGATGCAGGTTATGATTATGAAGGACCTATTGAAGATATGCCACGGAATATTTCTCCGATTATTATTGCAGGTTTACCCGGACAATATATCAACGAGGTAAGTTTCACTAATTTTGAAGTTTCTTATCCCGGAGCAGGAAATAAATTCTTGGCCTATGTGGGTTTAGACCAGCTGGATAGTATTACCGAGAATCCCGATGGCTATCCAGAATTTTCGATGTTCAAAGAGGTGCCAGCTTGGGGTATTTACGTTAGACATGCCAAGAACATTAATTTTGCTAACATCCATTTAAAAGCAGAAAAGAAAGACTATCGATTACCCATCGTGATGGACGATGTACATGATGCACAATTGAAGAAAATTACCTTCGAACAAATTGGTCAGAAAAAATTAATACATACCTATAAATCAACTAACGTTACAATTAAATAAGGCAAGTATACATAAGTAAGGTAACTTACATAAGTAAAGTAAGTATAAAAGGTGTCATTGCGAGGTACGAAGCAATCTAATCGCTAGATTGCTTCGTACCTCGCAATGACGACCTAAACGAATGAATTTAAATGAATAAGTTGTACCATAAATTTGTTGGAATGTGTTTGCTGGTTTATCTTTTCATCAGCCCAGCGCGCGCGCAAGATGAATTTGAGCAAATCGGATCAAGGATTACCACCTATCTAAAAACGGAAGCCGATACAACCCATCATAACACTATGAAAGCAAATGGAAGCTGGTCGGATATTGACTATCTATCAAAAGCAGAAACAAATTGGTCACCTTTATTGCATTTAAATCGAGTTAAACAATTTGCGTTATTAGGTCAAACCGCTCCTAAAGCCAAGATTAATGCAGCGTTGCGCTATTGGTTACAAACTAACCCAACAAGCAATAATTGGTTCCAAAATGAAATTGCATCACCAACGGCTATTGGTGAGATTTTGATGCTTTTAAAAAGTGGCAATAGTGTGCCAATTTCTCTGCGAGATTCGTTAATCAAGTGTATGGCTAAAGGAGATGTAGAAAGAGCAGTTGGAGCTAATAAATTAGATATCGCTATCCACATGATGTACAGAGCCAGTATAATGAACGATAAAAAGGTAATGGATTCAGCGGTGCATCAAGCCTTTTTACCAATTACACTAGGGAATAAGGAAGGTTTGCAGCCTGATTTCTCATACAGGCAACATGGGCCACAATTGCAGATTGCAAGTTACGGACAAGTTTTTTTAACTGGCGAGTACAAAGTTGCATCTTGGTTAATCGGTACTTCCTATGCAATACCTGTAGAAAAGCTGAAAATTTTGGACCAGTATTTAATCCATACTTATTTGAAAACTATTAGAGGACGTTATATTGATTTTAATACCGAAGGTAGGGGAATAGCCAGAAATGATGTATTAGCAAAGCAAAACATTACAGCGCAAGCCGGAAAACATAGCCTGTTGGAACTGGCAAAACAAGTGAACCCCAAAAATACAGCAGCTTTAGAAGCGGCTGAAAGGCGGATTTTAAAAACAGAAGCGCCCTCTTTTGAGGTTAAACCTAGCCACGCTTATTTTTATAAAAGTGATTATACTTTACACACCCGACCGGCCTATAATTTCAATGTGCGTACCGTTTCTAAACGCACCGTTAGAACTGAAACGGGTAACAGAGAAAATTTAATGGGAAAATTCTTGCCTGATGGTTCCACAAATATTCAGCGAAACGGGGATGAATATTTCAATATTATGCCAGTTTGGGAATGGGATAAAATTCCGGGGATCACAAGCAGAGACTATGCCGTTGATCAAAGAACAACCCTCGAATGGGGAGAAAGGGGAGTAGGAAGCTTTATTGGCGGTACAACTGATGGACGGTACGGAACGACCGTTTATGACTTGAATTACAATGAAGTTACGGCAAAAAAGGCTTGGTTTTTTTTCGATGAAGAAGTAGTTTGTTTAGGTACAGGAATCAATAGTTTCGCTAGAGAGCCCATCACTACCGCCGTTAATCAAGCTTGGCAAAAGGGTAAAGTAATGGCTTTTACAAACCATAAATTGATGGAGGTAAACCAAGGCTTTAAGGATAAAGAAGTTAAATGGTTATGGCATGATAGCATAGCTTATTATTTTCCACAAGGTGGTTTGGTGAGCTTAACAACCGAAGAACAAAAGGGGAGTTGGGCCACTATCAATGCAAACCGTTCCAAAAATGAAGTTAAAGGAAAGGTGTTTAAGTTGTGGTTTAACCATGGCATAGATCCTGTTAACCAGTCGTATGCTTATACCGTAAAACCTGGAATAAGTGAGCACGATATGCTGAATGCTAAACCTTCATCAGTTAAGATACTTCAAAATACGCCTCAAATGCAGGCCGTTGAACACGAGGATTTAAAAATGGTTCAAGTGGCGTTTTATCAAGCAGGAAGTTTAGTTCAGCCTGGATATACGATCACAGTTAATCAACCTTGTGTGTTATTAATGAAAGCAATCGACACCCAAAACCCTACAGCCTACCTAGCTGATCCAACACAAAAATTAACTGACGTTCAAATTAGTTTTAACGCTTCCACTGCATCACTTACCTTTCCTCAAGGAGATCATCAAGGTGCAACTGTTAGTTTTCAATTCAATTAATATAAATTATGAAAAAAATAATCCTACCCTTTATTTTATTACTTTCCATAACTACTAGTGCACTGGCCCAGAAAAAACCAGTGATCAATATTGATCAGGCATTTGATGTGGCTGCTAAACAATATACCAATATGTTGGCAAGCCATCCAGATATCACCAAGTTCCCACAATCAACAAAGAAGGATGGAACGCCTGATAACCGTAACTCAGCTTGGTGGTGTAGTGGATTTTTTGGTGGTTCACTATGGTATTTGTTTGAATATACGGGTGATACGAAATGGAAAACAGCCGCTGATAAATGGACAAAAGCTGTAGAAAAAGAAAAGTATAACACGAGTACGCACGATTTAGGTTTTATGTTGTATTGCCCGTTTGGCAATGGTTATAGGCTAACCAAAAATGAAGCCTATATAGAACCGATGCTTACCGGAGCTAAGTCGTTGGCCACCCGTTTCGACCCCAAATATGGCTTAATTAAATCGTGGGATAAACATGCCGATTGTGAATACCCTGTAATCATTGATAATATGATGAATTTAGAGTTTTTATTTTGGGCAGCTAAACAATCAAAAGATAAAAGGTTATATGATATAGCAGTAACTCATGCTGATAACACTTTAATGCATCATTTTAGACCCGATTTTAGCAGCTATCACGTAGTTTGTTATTTGCCTGGAACTAAAGTTTTTAGAAAGAAAACACATCAAGGTGCCGCAGATTCATCGGCATGGGCCAGGGGGCAGGCTTGGGCACTCTATGGCTATACCATGATGTTTAGGGAAACCAAAAATCAAAAATACCTGCAACAGGCCGAAGGTATTGCCAAGTTTATCATCAATCACCCTAATCTGCCTGAGGATAAAATACCGTATTGGGATTTTAATGCACCCAATCTTCCTAACGAAGAAAGAGATGCCTCCGCAGGAGCAATATTTGCTTCGGCATTATTAGAACTCAGTACCTACAGCAAAAAGAATAAAGCAGTATATTTCAATACAGCCGAAAAGATGTTGGCAAGTTTAGCTTCTCCCGCCTACACCGCAAAAGTTAATGAGAATAATAATTTCATTTTAAAGCATTCAGTGGGACATAAACCAGGTAATTCAGAAATCAATACACCTATAGTTTATGCAGATTATTATTATTTAGAAGCACTATTAAGGTATAAAAAATCATTTGCGAAATAATAGACGCGCTCGCAATGATGCGCTTAGCCTAATTCCGGTACGACTTATAATTTTCTTTCGTAATAATATCAATCGGCATATAATACGTAGGCTCTACTTCCGTGTTTAAAACTACGCTTTGGTATAAGGCCATAATACCTTTATAACCTTGCTCTTGGGGTTTCTGACAAATTAAGAAATCGATCACACCTTTTTTTAGATGCTGGATGCTTTCGGGCAAGAAATCATAACCCACTAAAAAAATATGCTCTTGACTCGTTTTTTCCAGAAATTGGGCAACAGAGAATACCCTCGAATTGGTGACGAAAATTGCTTTGATATCAGTGTTTTGAGCTAAAATTTCTGTAAGACGAGCAGCCACAGAATGATAATCGGTATTTGGGGTAATATCTGTTTTGATGATTCTAACCTGTTTTTGATGGTCTTTAAAATACGAGATAAAACCTTCTTCCTTTTTCAATAAGTGGTGATGGCTATCGATCTCCTTAGAGATATTTACAATCAGGATTTTATCGCCATTGGCTACCAAATAATTCACCATGTGTGCACTTAAATGTCCGCTTTGAAATAAATCGGGGCCTATATAGCTCAATCTGGCTTCATTGGGAATATCAGAATTAATAAAAACCTGAGGGATTTTTTTAAGGTTACAAAGTTTAGAAAAGGTTAAAGATTCTTCAATAAAAATGGGAGCAACCAATATGCCATCTACTTCGGTCTTAAGAATGTTTTTGCTTTGCTTTACAAATGATTGTTTATCATTTTGATCGTAAAAATATTTATCGATCACAATTCCAAACTGTTTTATCTCTGCTTCAGCCATTTCAATACCCTTAATTGGGGCATCCCAAAACTCGGTTTCGGTAGAAATCGCAGGAATTAAACTCGCAAAGCGAAGCACTTTTTTAGAGGCTAATCTTCGCGCTAAAATATTAGGCTGATAGTCGAGCTCTTTCATAATGGCCAATATCTTATGCTTGGTCATTTTCGAAACTCCAGTTCTGTTGTGTAGCACTCTATCGACCGTACCAATAGAAACATTCGCTCTTCTTGCTATTTCTTTTACACCTGTCTGCAAAGTTGTTTTCATTTATTCTTGTCGAATTCTATAGTAAAAGTATTATTACTAACCGATAAAAAAAAGCTAAATCTTAGCTGATATTTATTTCACTAAAAAGTTAGCATTTTCTTGTATGCCTTCACTGTTCGATTCTACTATTGCTTGATCATTTACACAGTTAATTGCCTCGCTTGCCGACGGATAATTTCCTTTATAGGGTTTGTTGGTAATGAGGTTATAGGCTGAGATTAGTGACCACCTCGGATTTTCGCTAAGATTGGCATCCGAACGATGTAGGGTATTGCTATGAAAGAACAAGGTATCGCCAGCCTCCATTTCTACAAATACCAATGAGAGTTGCTTAAGCAGCTCATCAACCCGTTCTTGATTTGCACCAACTTGTTCGCCACTAAAGCCATGTTCTATTCGCCCGGCAAGATGTGAGCCTTTAAGCACTTGTAAGCATCCGTTTTCTCGAGTGGCAGGACTTAGTGCAGTAAGCACGCTGATCATCTGAGGATAAAGAAAACCATCCCGATACCAATAACCGTAATCTTGATGCCATTCCCAAGCGCCACCAACTTTTGGTTCTTTTTGCATAAGCTTAGAATGAAAGTGGGCGGGTTCTCCACCTAATAAAAGACTAACTCCTTCCACAATCCTCTTAGAGCGCGCCAATAAACTATAGATGTCTTCCCCTAACGAGTACCATAACGCAAGTTTGGTTCTCAAGCCATTGGCATCACCCCGATCATAAGATTTGTTGCTTATAACTTCGTCTTGGATCGCAATTGCATAAAGTTTTGCTACCTCTTCGGGCTTTAACATCCCTTTAATCAATACGTAACCATCTTTATCAAAAAGATCTTTGTCTGCTTTGCTTAATTTTTTATAGTCCATATTATTAATTTTTAGTTGGAATTAAACGTGTAAGAATAAAATAACCAATCAAATAAGTGCATCCTACCATCATAAAAATGCCTCCATATCCACCGGTTAGTGTTAAAATTCTGCCTGTTATGAGCGATAAAACAATGCCGCCACTTACAGCAGAAAGTGTAGCTACACCCATTACGGTGCCCACTTCGTTGGATGGAAAAATGTCGGTTATAGTTGCATATATATTTGCGGTCCAACCACAATGAGCGGCAGCTCCCAAGCCAATTAACAGCACAGCATTCCATAAATTTGTAGTAAAGCCCACTCCACAAAGTAAAAGGGCTATTAGAGCACAGGTAAGCAAGGCTTGTTTTCTGGATGCATAAATGCCTTTGCCCTTTTTTATTAAATACGATGAATAATAGCCTCCTGCTAAGCTGCCAATATCAGCCAGTACATAAACCACTACCAATGGCCATCCCAATGATCCCGTGCTTACCGCTTTAGTTTCGTTTAAAAACTTAGGAAGCCAATACAATAAAAACCACCATGTTGGATCAGAAATAAAACGGACCAGACAAATTGTTAATACTTCCTTTTTTAATACTATTTCCTTCCAGCTTTTAGTTACATCCGATATTGGTTCGACGGTAACTTTTTTCTGTGGAGCTTTATAGGTAATAAGCCAAAAGAAAAGCCATATAAATCCTAAAGCTCCCGTTAAGATAAATGCCCATTGCCAACCAAATTTATACGCAATAAATGGAATTAATAAAGGAGCAACAATGGCGCCTATATTGGACCCGGCATTAAAAAAACCAGTAGCAAATGCTTTTTGAGAAGGTGGAAACAATTCGGCAACCGTTTTAACACTGGCAGGGAAGTTAACCGATTCTCCTAATCCCAAGCTAAAACGAGCAATGCCAAAGCCAAAAGCTCCTTTTGCAAAAGCATGTGCCATTCCTGCTGCACTCCATAAGCCAATGCCAATCGAAAATATCCATTTGGTGCCAAATTTATCCAATAGTTTGCCGGTTAACACCACGCCTAAACCATACGAAACTTGAAACGCCATTACAATATAACTGTAATCCATTTCAGTCCATCGGTACAGCTGCTGTAGTTCTGGCGCCAAAATGCTCAACACATGCCGATCTAGGTAATTGATGGTCGTGCTAAAAAACAGGAGAATACAGATTTTCCAACCGTAAGAAATTTTCATGGTCATTTATTTTGGTTTAAGGGATGTTGCTCTTGTAAAAGCCAATAACCGAGTATAGAAATTCCCCGAGGGTACCAATAGCCTATCCATACCTCATCTTTTTTCAAAAGACCATCGTTATAAGCATACGGACTGTTCTTATTCCATTGGTAAATGTAAGGGGCAGAGGAGTGTTTAATCCCATACCATTGTGAAGCCACTACATCGGCCACAATAGTTTTGCTAAACCAAGTGGTTCCTTCTTGGGTGGTCAATTTAATTCCGTAATCGGTGATGCTTTGGGCATAGGTATCAGCATAATCTTTTTTCAGCACCGAAGCAAGTTCATTGAGGAGCGGTAATTTAGCGCCAACCAGTCCGGGTAAAAATAAACCCTCACCAATTACTACCGAACGTTGGTTCCACTTAGGGAAACTTTCATCTAAACTAACGGGAATGAACCCATATTTTTGCTGTGCTTTTTGCAGGGTGCTAAGAATTAGTTTAGCCTCTTTTTCGAATTTTAAGGCTTGTTTATTTCGTAAACCCACATTGTTTACAGCAACACCGGTATTTTTATAACCTGCGCCTTCTCCATCTACTACTCCTTTTTTTGTCGCATCAACTGTTTTACCTTGTTCCTTAATGGCTAAAGCCTTCAACATTTCGGCCGATACAGCATAGGCACTCAATTGTTTAGCGCCTAAAAAGGTATTGTCTGGCGAAAGTTTTAGTGCCTCATTAGCATCGTAGGTAGTCCAACCATAAGCTCTATCAGCTATTCCATTTCTATTGGTATCTCTATTGATGACAGACTGCATCAACACATCAACGGTACCTAACATCGATTTCACAAAAGCATCGTCCTTACTTATTTTCCAATAGTAATACAACAACAATACGAACGATGTATTTTCCTCGACAGCCATATGAGGGCCGTAATTATAATTTGCAGTTTCACTTACAAAGGGTAAATCACCAACATCATGATATAAATAAGGGCCATATTCTGCTGCAGTCATCCCTTGTTGATAGGCAGGTTTGTTTTGAGCGGCATTGGCGGGTACGGTTAGTTCTGTCCTGGCAATGTAGTTTGTCCATTGGCTCAATTGCAGTTTTAACCTCCATGGACAAAAAATGGCACTTACTTCCGTTTCGTGGGCTACATCTACCGTGCTTAAATGTTTAAATCGTCCTTCGGAGACATAAAATCGAGCTTCCTTGTTGGTATCGATTAAGAAGAAGGTGTTCGCCAAATCGGTATGGAAGGTTAGTGCTAATACCCATTTCTCTTGCGCGGTTAAGGCGCTATTCATTAATCGGTCTTCAAATTTTTGAGTTAAGCGTATGTTTTCATCCATGCTCGCTTTAGCATAGCTCAGCACTTCTGAGATGTTTTTCCAGTACTGTGTATAGTAAAAATTGAGTGGTTGATTTACCCGTTTATCTTCAATTACAGTACTGTTGTGGTGTGTGGCATACACTTGGGTAAACTCCTTTTTTTCTTGTTGTGCCAAATTGAACTCATAATACAAGCCTCCAAATCCTTCTTCGTTAAAAGTACCATTGGCTGGCGATTTAATGCTCGCCAATGCAGTTTTTCCATTCAAACCAGCATTGTCCCTAAATAAAACTGTTTGTGCATTGTTGTTTGGTTGCATGGGCTCTAGGCTCATAAAATTGAAACCCTTCACGGGAGTTTTAGCTAGAGCAACTTTAAGTTTGCCTTTAATGCTTGTCTTGCGTTCGTTTGTAATATTTACTTGCATATAAAACCCAGGGAAGATCTGTGTTTTAATCGCTGCCGTATCAGTGAGCTCTTTAGAACTGGTAAAAGCAGAAATAAGTGTGAAATCCACTTTAATGCCTTCTGGAGTTTCACCAGTAATTTGCATCGAGGTAGGTCCAAATCTAAGCTGTTGATTGTTAAGATAGGTAGCATTTCGTGGAAGCTTGGTTGTTCTAAAACAATACAATTTTTGACCAACGGTTACACCAATTAACAAACCTGTTTGTTCGTCCATATCGAATCCCAAGCTGCCAGTTTGCATGCTTTGTTTTTCATTGAGCAAGGAGAATGTAAATCGGCTGCCCAACCTTGAATTTAAAAGCGAGAAATTAGTGCTATCGGTTAGTGGTGTAGCGATTAGGCTTTGGTTTACCTTAAAACTTTGCGCGGCCGCAGTTAAGGATATGCCGAACAATAAAATAGTAAAAAGTGATTTTTGAAAATTCATGGGATTAATTGCTTTTAAAACTTGATGCCGGTAAACCTTCTCTATTATACAGATTGGCGCTATCTGGACTATCAGCCCATGCATAGCGCACTGCAATGGGCTTAGTGATGCGCGCACTCGAAACCACAACTTGTTTCCCAACTATTTTAGCTTGCGCAGGTTCAAAATTCTTCCCATCAGCAGAGATGGTAAATCCTGTTAATTCTTCACCTTTGTATGTTAAACCACTGCCAACATGAGTAAAGGCTATATAAATTTGATTGCCGGCAATTTTTAGCGATTGATACATCGGGCCAGAGAAAACAACATGCTCACCATAAGCAATTTTTTGTGCTGCCAATGCCAGACGTTTCCCTACAGCTAATTTATTTCGGGGGTGAAGATCATCTTTTTCGCCTACATCATGTGTAACTACCATTGCTGTGTAGGGTATTTTTAAAGCCTTGGTTTGCGCTTCTCGTAATAAGGCCCAATTGCTAATGGTAGGTTCAATTCCAGTAGCAGAATAGTTGGGCAATTGTACATATAGAAACGGTAAATCTGCTTGCTGCCAATCTTTTCGCCAAACATTAATTAAGGAGCCCAATAAACCGTGGTACTCTTCAGGTTTTGGAATATTGCTTTCGCCTTGATACCATAAGATTCCTTTTATTCGGTAATTAGCCAATGGCTTAATCATTGCGTAGTAGTAGGCGGTAGGACTATGGAGCGATAATCCATTGCCTTTTGGTAAAAGCTCTTTTTCTATTCCAAATTTAAATTTCCAGGGATTGGTTAGGGCAACAGAATCATGCTCAAATTTAACCTTATACTTATTTTTAGGGTTAAAGCTAATTCCTGTGGTGGGACTGGTAAGTCTGATGGTGATATTATTCTCACCTGCTTTTAATAAACCAGCTTCGATTACATAATTGCGATCGGTATAACTGCTATTGATGCTACCTATTTTTTGTCCGTTTAGATAGGTCTCATCTTCTGTAAGCATCATTCCTAAAGCTAGTTTTGCAGCTTTTCCCGCTAAATGCTCAGGAATATTTACAGTGGTTTTAAACCACATGGTGCCATAGATGGGAAGCTTAATCTGTTGGTCCAATTTAGCTAGGTCAGTAATTTTCTCCCAACCAACTTCAGCCGTGTCAGTGTTTAAATACCACTTTCGAATGATGCCTAAATCTTCTTCCTTAACTGATTTATACCAGGCTTCAGTTTTTAGTTGATGTGTTTTAAGTATTTGCGAGACTAGAGCCGTATCTTTTAGTTTTTGCGCAATCTGGTCATATGCCGGCAAATCTTTAAGTGATTCGCTATTTACCCAAGATTGGATTGGCGTGCCCCCCACACTTGAATTGATAATGCCTATGGGTACTTTATATTTTTGATATAACTCTTTTGCAAAAAAGTAAGCCAAAGCCGAAAAGTCTAATACTGTTTGAGGGTTCACTGCCACCCAGCCTTTATCGCTAGCTACATCGGCTATAGGGTTAAATGCCATAGCTCTTTTAACCGTAAACTGTCTAATTTGTGGGTAATTGCTATTTTCTATTATTTGAGGATAAGTTGCCTTGATATTGGGCCTGCTCATTAAGGCTTCCATATTAGATTGACCTGAACATAGCCATACATCGCCTATTAATAGATCATGCAGCTCAATTTGGTTGATCTGCATTTTATAAGGGCCGCCAGCTTGTTGTGGTTCAATAATGATAGCCCATTCCTTACTAGCCCCTGTTTTTGTACGATATGTTTTATGCTTAAAAGTTAAAGTTACTTCTTCACCAACATTAGCCCAGCCCCAAATTTTTAAAGGTTCATTTCTTTGCATTACCATGCCGTTGCTCACCAGTTGTGGAAGTTTAACTTCGGCCCCTGCGGTCATTGCCAACACCAGCCAACCGATGATACAATATGCTATTTTCATGATTAGGTTATAAATGGTTTGATTTGGCCAAGTTAAGAAAAAATATATATAAGTTATCGTACACGAACGATATATTTTGCTTTAACTGGGCCATCAAAATCCACACCTCAATGAATGGGAATTTATCAACAGTAAAATGGGTAAGCCATACATATTTTCTTCCTAAGACGCACTAGGTATCTTTCTCGTACCAGCTGGATAAAGTGTTCTTAATTAATACAGGGTCTAAACAGGGTTCAGTCAGGGTTTGGTCAGGGTTATGACAATTGATACCTGAAGAAAGCCTGACTAGACTCTATACTAATTTTTATTAAAACTTGACGCAATAGTTAATTATGTATAACTTTAGTACAAAGCTGGTATAGAGATACTTACTAGTCTAACCTATTATTTACTTAACTTGAAGTATTATGGCAATTGTTACTGGAGGTATAAATGGTCCTTTTAAGGGTAAAGTAGGTAGCATTATTGGCTACCAGCTCAACGGACAAAACATCATCAAGGGCTTGCCTCGAAAAAGTGCAAAAAATAAGCGTGGATCTGTGGCACAGAAAGCAAGCCGCTCCAAGTTCACTAAAATACAACGATTTCTAAAGCCCATTCTTCCTTTTATACAGGTTGGCTTTAATATGGAAGGTCGTTCGAGACAACTATCGGCTCATAATGCTGCAAAATCTTACAATTTGTTAAATGCTTTTACTGTTGAAGGAGAACTGGACTACAGCAAAGTGCTGGTTGCCCATGGCAATTTACCGAGCCCGCTAAGCGTGCAGACAGCAACAGATGATGTTGGAATACATTTTAGCTGGACAAATAACGCAGACAGTAATGGTATCTACAGAGATGATCAAGTGATGCTGCTTGTGTACAATGTAAAAGAGGGGTTTAGTTATTTCATGCTAAGCGGTGCAAGACGAAAAGCTGAGCGAGAAACCTTTGAAATGTGGGAGGGCAGCAAAGGGAAGAAATTTCACACATGGATTGCCTTCATTTCTGACGATAGGCAACAGATTTCGATGAGTACCTATACAGGGGAAGTAGTTCGAAGTTGAGTGGTATTGCTAAAAGACTGCCTATATTAGGTAAATTATGAGTTAAGATAATAGCGATGGCTATATACCTTTAAGAATTATTTTTTACACAAAATTTAATTCTATGTTATTCAACTCATTTCTCTTGATGCTTGTTTCTCTTGTTTTAGGCAACCATGAAGACCCTATTAAAAAGAAAACCGAAAAAGAAGCTTATATTCCATCAAAGGTTTGGCGTGTGCCCGATAACAATGATTATACGAACAACGACAGTGAGTATAGCTATCAACGTAAAGTAGAATCAGCGAATATCGTTATTTTCTGGGCTAAGGAATTTGGAAATGATCCAACACAAAATACAGACGCAAATAAGCGTTTCGATCCAAATACGGCTATTAAAGAATGCGAAAGATTTTACGATTACTATGTGAACGATTTAAAGTTGGTGCAGAAAGGAAAATCACTAACCGATAAATACAAAATCTTGTTCTACGTAATTGGTGGGACAGAGCAGACCGCTTTTGGTGGCGGTGCAGAAAATAAGGTAGGCATTTTATGGACACCTGCAGTACGCATGAATAAAATGCCTTATGGTGCACTGGCGCATGAATTGGGGCACTCATTTCAATATTTAGCGAGCGCCGATAATGGAACTGGCTTAAGAGGGGCAATCATGGAGATGTCGGCCCAATATATGTTATGGCAAGTGTATCCAGAATGGATGACTTTTGAAAATTACCACTTAGTAAACCTAATGAAGAAAACACACTATGCATTTCTTCATCCAATTAACATGTATCATACACCATATGTGATCGAATATTGGTCTAATAAGCACGGAATTGAGTTTTTTGGCAAACTGCTTCGCGAAGTTAAAAAAGGTGAAGATCCGGTAATGGTTTATAAAAGGATTACGAATATTAGTCAGGAGCAATTTAACGATGAGATTTTTGATGCCAATCGCAGATTTATAACCTGGGATATGAAAAGGATTGAAAAGGTGGCAAGCAAATATGCAAATCAGCATGTTAGCAAATTAACCGCTGTTAACGATGGTTGGTATCAGATTGCAGCAAGTAATTGTCCCCAAAACTATGGTTATAACGGCATTAAATTACAAGTGCCAGCTGGGGGCACAACCATCACACTCAACTTTAAAGGTATTGCAGGTGCTGAAGGTTTTCGATCGATAAAAACTGATAAAGCTGGCTGGCGCTATGGTTTTGTTGCTGTAAAAGAAAATGGTAAGCGAACTTATAGCGAGACCTATAGCGATCCAAATGGTACGGCTACTTTTAAAGTGCCAAGCGGAACAACCTTTTTATGGTTGGTAGTAAGCGGTGCACCAAAAGAACATTGGGAGGTTTCGGGCAAGGACGAGAATAACGAACAATGGCCATATCAAATAAAACTAACAGGTACTAGCTTAGATCCCGCTGTGATCAACTAATTACTCGAAAATAATAATTGCAGATAATAATTGCATATTTATAAGAGAAATTGGTTAATATTAGCTTAGTCGAGCTTTTAGTTAACTTTTACTTTTGCTAAACACAAAAATTACTATTAATCACGAATAATTACAAGAAGAGATGAGTATTAAATGGACTGGGGTTTTCCCTGCGGTTACCACAAAGTTTACCGCTAATGATGAGCTTGATTTGGTTACTTTCGATATCAATATTGAAGCGCAGCTGGAAGCTGGTGCCGAAGGTATTATTTTAGGTGGCTCACTAGGAGAAGCTAGCGTATTGAGCGATGAAGAAAAATTCACCTTGCTATCACATACCTTAAAAACAGTAAACGGGAGAGTACCAGTATTATTAAATATTGCGGAACCAACAACTAAAAAAGCTGTTGCAGCTGCAAAAAAAGCAGAGGAATTAGGTGCAAATGGGTTAATGCTATTACCGCCAATGCGTTATTATTCTGATTTTGATGAAACGGTTGCTTTTTTTGAGGCAGTTGCTGAAAGTACACCCTTGCCAATAATGATCTATAACAATCCTGTTGATTACAAGATTGAGGTGACTTTGGATATGTTTGAAGTTTTAGCAAAACACGCTAATATTCAAGCGATCAAAGAATCGACAAGAGATATTTCAAATGTTACGAGACTGTTTAACCGTTTTGGTGAAAGATTTAAGATCTTTACTGGTGTAGATCCTTTAGCGATGGAAAGTTTGGTAATGGGCGCACATGGATGGGTTGCAGGTCTAGTTGACGCATTTCCTAAAGAAACAGTGGCAATTTTTAGACTAGTAAAAGAAAATCGCATTCAGGAAGCATTGACTATTTATCGTTGGTTTTTACCTGTTTTGGAATTGGATATCCATCCAAAATTAGTACAGTATATTAAACTTGCCGAAGTAGCTACAGGAATTGGGACAGAAACTGTGAGGGCACCTCGTTTGCCACTTAAAGGTGAGGAAAGAGAACGCGTACTTAAAACTATCAATGATGCTTTAGCGAACAGACCAGAATTGCCTGCTGGAAGCTGGGGAAAATAACAAAAGTTCGTCATTGCGAGGTACGAAGCAATCTTAGAACGTTGTTTAGAAGAGATTGCTTCGTACCTCGCAATGACGATTGGTGCCTCGCAATGACGATCGGTATCTCGCGATGACGATTGGTATCTCGCGATGACGATATGAAAAATAAAATAGAAACTAAATCGTGCATAATTGGCGATTGTTTCAACTAAGGAACTAGATCAATGAACGAAAATAATATTATCGGTGCTACCTATGCCGCAAGTGAAGGAAAATCTTTTTCCGCTACCAATCCTGCAACCGGTTTAGCACTTGAAGGTAATTTTACCGCAGCTAATACTGCGCAGGTAAATGAAGCACTATCATTAGCGGAAGCAGCTTTTGTTGATTATAAAAATATTGATAAAGCAACAAAGGCTAAGTTCTTAAGAACAATTGCCGAAGAAATTTCCGCCCTCGGCGAAACTTTGGTTAATAGAGCGGTAAGTGAAAGCGGTTTACCCGTTGGAAGATTACAAGGGGAGGTAGGACGTACGGTTGGGCAGCTAAATTTATTTGCTAAATTAGTAGAAGAAGGTTCTTGGGTAAATGCGGTAATAGACCAAGCTTTGCCCGATAGACAGCCTTTGCCGCGATCTGACATTAGACGGATGCTAATCCCAATTGGCCCAGTGGTGGTTTTTGGCGCAAGCAATTTTCCACTGGCATTTTCTGTAGCAGGTGGAGATACCGCTTCAGCCTTGGCTTCAGGCTGTCCGGTGATTGTAAAAGCACACCCAGCCCACCTAGGAACGAGTGCATTGGTAGCTGGTGCAATTGTAAAAGCAGTAGAAAAATGTGGCATGCCGAAAGGTGTGTTCGCTATGTTGTACGATGATGGATATGCAATTGGAGAGCAATTGGTGAAACATCCGGCAACACAAGCTGTAGCCTTTACCGGCTCGTATAGAGGGGGGATGGCTTTGATGAAAATGGCTCAAGAACGCCAAAAGCCAATTCCGGTATTTGCTGAAATGGGCAGTATAAATCCTATCATATTCTTACCGCAGGCGATAACCGCTAAAGCGGAAGAACTTGCCCATAAATACGCAGGATCAATTACTTTAGGAGCTGGTCAGTTTTGCACCAATCCAGGCTTATTGTTAGCGATTGAAACACCTAAATTGGCAGAATTTAAGGAGGCCTTAGCTAGCGCAATCAGCGCAATTCCATCGGCTACGATGTTAACCAGTGGGATTTACCAGAACTTTAAAGCTTTATCTGAAGAGGTAGGCAATATAAAGGGAATTAAATGGCTAGCACATTCTGAAGCTATTAACGAAGAGCTGCAAAATCAATCTGTGGCAAAAGTAGCGGAAGTAAGTGGGGCAGATTTTTTAGCAAATCCAAAGCTACGTGAGGAGATCTTTGGTCCTTATTCGCTATTGGTTGTTGCCGAAAATAGCTCGCAACTGGAAGAGATAATCCAAACATTGGAAGGTCAGCTTACCATAACGGTGATGTCTGAAAATAAAGAAATAGCTAATTATCCAGCCTTAATTAACAAACTCTCTGAAAAAACGGGTAGATTGGTCTTAAATGGCGTACCAACAGGGGTTGAAGTTTGCGCAGCAATGCAGCATGGCGGTCCGTTCCCAGCTACTTCTGATAGTAGATTTACTTCGGTGGGATCCACAGCGATCTACCGATTTGTAAGGCCTATTGCCTTTCAAGACTGGGATGATTCGCTATTGCCTGATGAACTTAAACAAGGTAATCCCTTAGGCATATTTAGATTAATTGATCAAACTTATACAAAAGATTAATGGCAAGTAAAACTTTTTTCTGCGTTGATGCACATACCTGTGGAAACCCTGTGAGGTTGGTAGCGGGTGGTGGACCAATATTACATGGTGCTAATATGAGCCAAAAACGCCAACATTTCTTAAAAGAATATGATTGGATTAGAACGGGCTTAATGTTCGAACCAAGAGGGCATGATATGATGTCTGGAAGTATTTTATATCCTCCTCATGATCCGGCAAATGATGTGGCAGTATTGTTTATAGAAACTAGTGGTTGTTTACCGATGTGCGGACACGGTACGATCGGAACAATTACAATCGCCATAGAAGAGGGCTTAATAAAGCCAAAGGTACCTGGGATTGTAAGAATGGAAGCACCGGCTGGATTGGTATTAATTGAGTATAAGCAGGAGGGAGAGAAGGTAACCTCGGTGAAATTGCGCAATGTACCGGCTTATTTGGCGGCGGCAGATTTAACTGTAGAGTGTCCTGATCTAGGTACTTTGACTTTTGATGTTGCTTATGGCGGAAATTTCTATGCAATTGTAGATCCTCAAACAAATTTTTTGGGTTTAGAGAAATATAGTGCTGCACAGTTAATTACTTGGAGCCAAGTTATTCGAAAAAGAATCAATGAGCAATACACATTTGTCCACCCACAAGATGAAACAATCAATGGTTGTAGCCATATTTTATGGGCAGGAGCCCCGCTTGACTCAACATCTACTGCTAGAAATGCGGTTTTTTATGGCGACAAAGCAATAGATCGATCACCATGTGGAACCGGAACTTCGGCACGGATGGCACAATGGCATGCTAAAGGGAAGCTTAAAGCTGGCGAAACATTCATCCATGAGAGTATTATCGGTAGTAAGTTTATTGGAAAAGTAGAAGATGTTGTAAAAGTAAATGACATCGATGCAATTATACCAAGTGTTGAAGGTTGGGCAAGGGTATATGGTTATAATACCATCAAAATTGATGATGATGACCCTTATGCTCATGGATTTCAGGTTTTATAGTATCAACTAACAAGTTAACCAATTAAACAAAAGTGAACAATTCAGTAATCATAATAGGGGGTGGTATCGTTGGTTTAAGTTCGGCATATTATCTTCAAAAAAAAGGATATAGTGTAACTATATTAGATAAGGGCGATTTGAAAGATAATTGTTCTTATGGAAACGCGGGAATGATTGTGCCGAGCCATTTTGTGCCTCTGGCCTCACCAGGAATGGTACAACAGGGCATCCGATGGATGTTTAATAGTAAAAGTCCTTTTTATGTAAAGCCATCATTAAATGGAAAGTTAATTGGATGGGGTTTAAAATTCTTAAAAAATGCCAATGCAAAACATGTAGAGCGATCGGCAGTTCCACTACGTGATTTATCATTATTAAGCAAAAGCCTTTATCATAGCTTGGCTGAGGAACTTAAAGCAGATTTCGAACTGCAGGATAATGGTATATTAGCCTTTTATAAAACAGATAAAGCTGCAGAAGAAGAGGCTCATTTAGTAAAAAAGGCGTTGGAATTAGGCTTAGATATGGCTATTCTTAATCCAGCAGAATGTGCTGCCTTACAGCCAGAGTTAAAATTAGACGTACTGGGAGCTGTTCATTATCGTTGCGATTCGCATTTATATCCTCAAAAATTGATGGATGCACTATTGAATTACCTGCAATTAAATGGAGTGAAGTTAATGCGCAATCATGAAGTAACACAAATTGAACTGGCAGGTAAAGAAATTAACAAATTGTTTACTGGTAATCAGGAATGGAAAGCTGATCATTATGTTTTAGCAACAGGCTCTTGGTCGCCCGAGATTGCAAAAATGGTTGACATGAATATTCCTATTATGCCGGGTAAAGGTTATTCTTTTATGGAACCTGAACCGGCGCAAAGAATGCATATTCCTGCACTTTTATGTGAAGCTAGGGTAGCTATCACGCCAATGAATGGAAGCATTAGATATGGGGGAACGATGGAGTTAGGTCAGATTAATCAAAATATCAATAAGCAGCGGGTATTAGGAATTGTTGAATCTGTACCAAAATATTTCCCAGATCTCAAACCTGAAGTTCCAAGCATGGAAAAGATATGGTTTGGTTTTAGGCCATCATCTCCTGATGGATTGCCTTACATTGGCTATAGCCATAAAGTAAAAAATTTAATTGTTGCTACGGGTCACGGAATGATGGGCTTGGGTTTAGGTCCAGCAACAGGATCATTGGTTAGTCAGTTAATTGCAGAAGAAAAACCCGCGCTCTCTCTTGGAATTTTCTCTCCATCGAGATTCAACTAGGCCAAACTTATTATAATTACACTACTTCTTTACGGATTTTGCGCTTTTTAAGCTAGTTGAATAATAGCTAGCTTAAAAAGCATATTTTAGATTTCGTAAGTCATTTAGTAAATTCATAATAAGCATGTTCAAGCGAAAACCCTCATCATTATTAAATAAGTTAAGCCTATTTATTTTAGTAGTCGCCCTACTTCAGGTGCCCGGTACATTAGTGGCACAATCTCCATGGAAAGCATTAGCGAAACGCCCAACAACATTGGGGTTAAACCAAGGTATTGCAACGCTGAATGCAGGTCCGTTTAATCTTAAATTAGTTAATGCGTCACAAACTGTAGCAGGTTTACTGCCAAAAGTAGTGAAGGATTTTGATTTTACGCCAAGCGATAGCTTAAAGGTGCGAAGTGCTAATGGGCTTTACCATTTGGGTGATATCAATCTTAGCTTAAGAACCGGTGAAGAGAAGGAATGGAAAAAATACAATACAGCGGCCAATCGTGCACCCATAAAAGCTTTAAAAGTTAGTGGAGCGGTACTTGCTGCTGCAGATCTTGCGGCGACTTTACCAAGCGATATTCCTTTAACAGTGAAAAGATTTTGGGAATTACAAAATGGACAACTGGTATTACGTTTTGAATTAAATAATAAAAGTAGCCAGCCTGTAGAAATTGGCGCTTTAGGAATTCCGATGATCTTCAATAATATATTGGAAGGTAAAACTTTGGAGCGCTCGCATGCTGATAATGTTTTTTATGATCCATATATAGGAAATGACGCTGGTTATTTACAGGTAGCCCGTTTAAGTGGTAAGCAACCTACCTTAGTGGTAACCCCCTATGGAAAAACTCCGTTTGAAGCTTATAATCCTTTATTGGACGATCCAACACCTCGTGGAATTGTATTTGAGGGTTTTTACGAATGGATGGTCCATAGCAAAGCCTATGCAGAAAATGAATGGAAAAATGCTGAGCAATGGAATGTAGCAACTTCGGCAGTGTTAAAGCCTGGTGAAACACGTACTTATGGACTTAAATTTTTGTTATCAGGTACCGTAAAAGATATTGAAAATACACTAATTGCGAATAACAGACCTCTTGCCATGTCGGTTCCTGGCTATGTTTTGCCGCAAGATGTAAATGCAAAGCTGTTTATCAAGTACAACAAAAAAGTAAGATCAATACAAATTGAGCCCAAGAATTCTTTAACCGTAACAGCAGGTGCATCAACAAAGAATGCGTGGAAAACTTATCTTGTTAAAGGTAATATTTGGGGAAGGGCAAGGTTAACAATTACATACGAAGATGGTTTACTGCAAACGGTTAATTACAAAGTAATCAAACCAGAAAGTGAAGTGATTGCGGCCTATGGCAATTTCTTAACTACTAAGCAATGGTTTGATCAGCCAGATCCAATTTTTAAACGTAGTCCATCTGCTATTACCTATGACTATGAAAAACAACAGCAGGTTATCCAAGATCAAAGAGCCTGGATTGCAGGGTTAAGTGATGAGGGTGGAGCCGGCAGCTGGTTGGGCGCCATTATGAAACAATTGGTTAGTCCAGTGAAGTCGGAAGTAGTAAAGTTGCAAACTTTTGTAGATAGCGTAATGTACGGAGGCATCCAGCTTAGCGAAGGTCCCAAAAAATTTGGCGTGAGAAAGAGCTTGTTCTATTATGCACCAGATTCGTTGCCAAAAGACACTTATAGTAAGGATATTAATTTTAAAACATGGTCTGCATGGCCCTTAAAAGAAGCTAAGAATCTCGGTAGATCATATAATTATCCCCATGTTGCAGCGGCACATTGGACTTTATATCGCTTGGCACGCAATTACAAAGGTTTGGTGGATGAACAAAAGTGGAAAGAAAATCTTACCAATGCCGCCGAAACCGGTTTAGCGATGGTAAAGTTCGCACCTTATTATGCGCAGTTCGGGCAGATGGAAGGAACTATCTTTTACCTCATATTAAAGGATCTACAAAACGAGGGTTTAACAGAGATGGCCACTAAGTTGGAAACTGCTATGAAAAAGCGTGCTGATCATTGGCGTTCACTACAGTACCCATTTGGTAGTGAGATGCCATGGGATTCTACCGGACAGGAAGAAGTTTATGTTTGGTCGAAATACTTTGGTTATGACGATAAGGCAAATGTAACTTTAAACGCGATTTTAGCCTATATGCCTGTAGTGCCTCATTGGGCATATAATGGTAATGCTCGTCGTTATTGGGATTTCTTATATGGAGGTAAACTTTCGCGAATTGAAAGAATGATCCATCATTATGGTTCCGCTTTAAATGCAATTCCTGTTTTAATGGATTACAGACAAAACCCGAATGATTTTTATTTGTTGCGTACTGGTTATGGCGGTTTATTAGGTGGCATTGCTAACATCACAAAGGATGGTTTTGCACCAACAGCTTTCCACGCATTTCCATCAACCCTAAAGAATGATGGTATAACTGGCGACTATGGGTCGGGCTTTTTTGGTTATGCAGTTAACACGTCATCTTACTTAATTAACCATAAAGAATTTGGTTACTTAGGTTTTGGTGGTAATGTTTCTTCACTCAATAATGTTGTTAAGTTTAAAATAACTACAGCGGCTAAATCAGCGGTCTATATTGCTCCCGCTGGACTATGGATTACCCTCGCTGCAGGACAAATTGATGAAGTTCTTTACAATAAGGTATCCGGTGAAATTCGTTTAAAATTAATGCCTGCATCGGCTTATACGCCAAATGCATTTATAAGTTTATCACAGCCTGCCAAAATTAATGGTGTTGGGAATTATGCAATTAAAAACGGAGGTACAAAAGAGCGGGATACTTATCGGGTAACACTCAAAAACGCAACAAGTACTGAAGTTATTATTACAAGTAAGTAAGTTTATAGTTAGTTTGATAAATCTCGGGGACTTAAAAAGCCTCGAGGTTTTTTTTAATACTGATAGGCTCCACGTTTATAAAGTTCTGAGGCGAGTTGATAATTAGCAATGGCTTCATCGGTAAGCCATTTTTCGTTTGGCGTTGGATGTGAATTTCCAGTTTTGAAATCTGGAATAAACGTATTAACCTTTTTTTGTGGCCCTAATATCACAAGCTTGTCGTTTTTGATATATCCCAAGCTTTGGTAAGTACTAATGAACAATCGTTGCGATTGATCTTCCATCTTAAATACATCTTGCCCAAAAAATTTACTTTTATAGTTCATATTGAGATAGCCAAGAATAGTTGGGCCAATATCTATCTGTGCAACCAGTTTTTCGAATTTTCCCGGAACAATGTGTCCAGGAGCGTAAAAAATCATCGGGATATGATATTTGTCGACTGGAAGTTCCACTTTTCCGGCACTAGAAGCACAATGATCTGCTACGATAACGAAAAGTGTATTGTTAAACCAAGGCTTGGTGCTCGCTTCCCTAATAAACCTGCCAATTGCATAATCTGTATATTTAACAGCGCCTTCTCTTCCAGTATGCGATGGAATGTCAATGCGCCCTGTCGGGTAGGTATAGGGACGATGGTTAGACACAGTCATGATCTGCGCAAAGAATGGTTTTTTATTTTGGTAATCCTGATCCAGCTCTCGAAGTGATAAGGTGAACAGATCTTCGTCTGCCACTCCCCATGTATTTTCATAGTGGATTTCATTAGCCTTCAGTGCATTTCTATCAGTTACATCATAGCCATTTTGGGAAAAGAACTCTTTCATGTTATCAAAATAACTGTAACCGCCATAAATAAATCTGCTATGGTAACCTTTTGAACGGAAGACACTTCCAAGTGTAAATAGGTTTTTATTATCAGGTCGTTTAATGATTGACTGACCCGGTGTTGGAGGAATACAGAGTGAAAGTGCTTCTAGCCCTCTCACTGTTCTGGTCCCAGAGGCATATAGCTTAGTAAAAAGCAATCCTTTTTTTGCCAGTGAATCAAGGTTTGGAGTGATCGACTGCGTATTGCCAAAGCTTCCTAAAAATTCAGCACTTAGACTTTCTACGCTGATCATTACTACATTCATTTTGTTTTCAGCATTAGCTGATGAAATATTTCTAGCAGTGCCGAGTGCAGCTGTATCCAAGCTTTTAGACGAGAAATTTTTTATGAGTATCCTCCTTACCTCATTTAGTGGCAAGGTTTGATAGAATGTATCATAGTCAAGCTGATTATGCCAAAAGGCAAAGCCAAAATCGTATATGCCATTTCCTGAAAGTTCATTGGCATATTGGTTGCGACTATGGTTTTTCCATCTGTGATCTACAAAGAAGTAAGTGCAAATTGGTAGTATTAGCAATAACACGGCAAATTTAGATCTTTGACTAAATTTTAGCGGAGTAGCTTTAGCGGGGGCGAAAAAGTTGCGCAAGAAATAAGTAGCTGTTGCCGAAATTGCGAGCAAAACGATTAATATTGGGGTAATTGGATAAGACTGGCGAATATTACCGATTACTTCTGTTGTATAGATCAAATAATCTACAGCTATAAAATTATATCGTACAGAAAATTCATCCCAAAAAAACCATTCAGAAATTGCATTAAAAATCAAGCTTGTGATTATAATGAAAAAATAAACTGTTAGGAGAATTGAATTAACCTTATGTTTATACCACTTGCTTGGAAATAACCATAAATATACTACCAAAGGTATCATGGCATACGATGCTGCAGCCAGATCAAAAAATAAGCCAATTACAAATACCTTTATCAAATTAGCGCTAGTCCATTCAAATGAACTAGCAGATGTGATCAATAAAGCAAGCCTAGTAATAAGAGAAATGCCACATAATAATAATATCGCAAGTAATACAGGGCCAAATCTGTGTTGCAAGGTTTGGTATAAATAGCGCTGGGCTTTTTTCATGGAAATTAAACTAAACGGCGCTAATATACCGCTAATTTAAGTTTTATTCAATCGGTGTTAATATTGCACACCAACCACCACCTTTTTCCATGGCAATTTCAACGGTATCACCAGAAGTAACCCTGCTGCTTGAAATTTTATAATCTGCAGCATGCCTACTTGCATTTATGCCATCACTCAGCACATCCATTTTATATTTTTTGCCATCTAAAAATGTTAGGGTAGCTTTAAATGACCTGGCGGTCCAATCTGTCATTCCAGAGATATACCATTTATTGCCATTTTTGCGAGCTACAACAGCATATTCACCAACTTTTCCTTCCAATGCAACCGTTTGATCCCAAATAGTAGGGATGCGCGAAATGAACGAGGTACATAAACTGTCTTTTAGATAGTTGGAAGGGTTGTCGGCCAACATTTGCAGCGGACTTTCATACATCACATACATAGCCACCTGATGAGCTCTTGTACCCATGCTCATTGGTGCTGAATAAATAATGCTAAAATTTTTCTTGGTAGCATTGATCATTGCTCCGGGCGTGTAATCCATTGGGCCAGCTGCCATTCTAATAAATGGTAGGGTTAAATTATGCGTTGGTGTAATTTCGGTACTCCATTTATTGTTTTCTGCACCTCTAACTCCTTCGTATGATAATACATTAGGGTATTTACGGTTTAAACCCACCGGTTTATAAGCGCCATGTAAATCGACCATTAATTTATATTTCGCAGCGGTTGCAGCAGTACGCTCGTAAAAATTAACCATGTACTGTTCTGCACGTGCCATAAAATCTACTTTTATACCTTTTGCACCCCATTTTGCATATAAAGCTAAAATGTTATCCATATCCTTGTCCAATGGTTCCCATAATGTCCACAACCATACACCTACTCCTTTAGATTTTCCATAATTAATGAGCTCTTGGATATCTATGTTTTTTGAAGGGGTTAAAAGATCCGTTGTTGTTCTTGTCCAACCTTCATCTAGCATAATGTAAGGTAAGCCGTAGGCTGAGGCAAAATCTATATAATATTTATAGGTTTCAGTATTAATGCCCGCTTTAAAATTTACACCATAAATATTATTATCGTTCCACCAATCCCAGGCAACTTTCCCAGGTTTTATCCAATCGGTAGCTGTTAAAACTGAAGGTGTAGATAACTTATAAGTTAAATTATTTACTAAAAGATCTTTATCCTCTTTGCAAATTGCAATTGTACGCCAAGGGTATTTCCTTTGTCCACTTGTTTTGGCAATATAATTAGCTAGTTTGGTGATTTTGATACCGCGATCTCTTACTGGTAAACTTTCTGCAATCACTTTTGGGAACCCAGCTTTTAAACTGTTGTCATTATTTCCAAAAAGAAACATGTTTGGATAATCATATAAATCAGCCTCGCTAACTAGTAATTTGGTGCCGGATGTGGCAAATAGGAGCATGGGTAAGGCTGCATGTTGCGTAGGCTTAAAAGCTGATAGTACAGAGTCTTTATATAAGCTCTCAAAATGCGATAAAAATTCTTTGTTTTCTTCTTGCGGCCAAAACACTCTGTTATTGCCATTAAAGTTAAAATCGGCGGTCTCACCAAGTACCTCAATACTACCTTCTTTGAAATTTGTTTCAAAACGATAAGCAACGCCATCGTTGTAGGCACGGAAATAAATGCTATAACCACCTTTAAAATCAAGTTTTAACTCATTATATTGATTGATGATCTCTTTGCTTTTTACAGGAATTGTAGCAACTATTAATTCATTATATGATTTTACCTGTTGTTTAATTAAAACGGGATCAATCCCCGGTTTAATTTTATTATTTAAATGTAATGCAATTAAACTTGGTTGTAATAAAGTTTCGTTTTCCTGATTTATAGCCCAGGTTATTTTGTCTGTAATGGCAACGCTGATCTTTATTTTTTTATCAGGAGATTGAAGCTGATAATTCTTTGCCTTATTTTTTTGTGCATTTGCAGATAGCACAAAAATAAACATGCTGGTAAAAAGGATTCTAAAAATAACTGTATTCATTCTGCGGTTTAATTAAGCTTCGGTTAAAAAAATAAAATTAGGAAGATAGTGGGGCAGAATTGCTATCATATTTTGCAGGTTTTAGCAGCATTTTACCCCATTTCTTGCAGGCCCGACTTACGAAGTCGCCTTACTTACGAAGTTAACAGAATAAGCGTCATTTTAACGTATATTGACTAATCGTAACAGGATTTTAACCGTTTCAAGTATTTTTTCTTTAGCACATGTTAATATTTGTAAATTAAATTAACCAAACTATATAAAAGATGAAAGTGCTTCCATTTACCATGCTGGTTCCTGACGATAAAAGTGTTATTTCGGAACAAATAGAATTACCTCATTTTTATCAATATCTCCATCGCCATGATGAGTGGCAAATTACCTGGGTGCAGGAAGGAGAGGGAACCTTGCTTGCAGGCAATAATATGCATTCTTTTAGCTCAGGGGATATATTTCTAATTGGGGCTAATCTTCCACACCTATTTAAAAGCAATCCTGAATATTTTACCTCAGATAAAGAAAAAAAGATAAGGGCTTGTTCGCTTTATTTTAATCCTACCGGAATTTTGAAAGCGTTATTTAGTCTACCAGAAATGGGGGCAGTAAATAGCTTTTTGAGCAATCATAAACATGGGTTTAAAATTCCCACTAAATATGCCAAAGAAATTGCTGCCAAAATGATCGCTGTTCACAGTTCAACCGGTACGGATATTCTATTCAGTTTTATCCAGTTTCTTAATTCAGTGCAAAGTATAGATGTCAATTTAGAAGCGCTATGCTCTGAAGTATATTCATCAGATATATCTGAAAATGAGGGCAGAAGATTAAGTAATATCCTCAATTTCATTATGCGCAACTATAACAACCAAATTACGCTAGAGGATGTTGCAAACGCTGCATACATGACTCCACAAGCTTTTTGTCGCTATTTTAAAAAGCATACTGGCCATACTTTTATTTCATTCCTGAACGAAGTAAGGATCAATGATGCCTGCAAAAGCTTGATTTCTGGTCAGAAGGCAGATTGTATTTCGGGGGTTGCCTACAAAGCAGGTTTTAACAGCATTACTAATTTTAATAGGGTGTTTAAAAGTATCATCGGAAAATCGCCGAGGGTATATATGGATACTTATAACAGTGTGAGTAAGGTTAAATTAGTGGCCTACAGTTAATTATTAATAAATCTTCCAAATTATGCTTTGTTTTAAAATGATCAAATCAGTTTCTTCATTCATTACTGGTATTGGCTGCTGTTTGCTTTTAATAGCTTTTGCCAACCAAAATGGTTTCGCCCAGGAATCGCTCTATGAGCAAACGAGCGAGATGGGTACAACTATTGTTTCTTATCAAAGAGATATTGTGGCCGTTCAAGACTTTTATAGCCCTATGAACTCGAGCAGTGGTTTTTCTAACCGCGGTGGTAATAACTATGCCTCGCCAGAACAAAGAAAAAGATTGATAGATATCAATAGTGATTATTTAACGAAGCTAAAAAACCTAGCCTTTGATAAGTTTAGTATTTACGGTAAGGTAGACTATGTTTTACTCAAAAAGCAGCTTGTGGCGAACTTAGAAAAACTAAAGGAAGACGCAGCAGTTTATCAACAGGTTGAAAAGTATCTTCCGTTTGCTAACGAAATTTATGAATTAGAGAAACAACGTAGGCGGGGCAAGTATATGCAAGGAGCTGTAGTAGCAGCTCAACTCACAAAAATCATGAAAAGAGTTGATTCTGCTTCCACTGCATTTCGGAAAAGTAATGAACTTCCAGCTACAGAAATAAATACTGCGAACAGAGCTATTAATGGATTAATAGCTAGGCTTAAAAGCTTTACGGATTTTTATGTAAACTACGATCCAGAATTTACCTGGTGGGTGCCAAAACCGGCAGAAGATTTAACGGCCTCTTTAAATAAGTATGCTGCAAATTTCGTTGTAAAGGCAGAAAAACCAGTAGGTAATCAAATTACAGGTACGCCTATTGGGAAGGAAGAGTTACAAAGGCAAATTAACGCAGAAATGCTTCCCTATACTCCCGAACAACTTATACAGCTAGCTGAAAAGGAGTTTGCTTATTGCGATAAAGAATTATTGCAGGCTTCAAAAGATATGGGCTTTGGAACTGACTGGAAAAAGGCGCAAGAAAAAGTAAAAAATAGCTATGTACCACTAGGCAGGCAACCCGAACTTATTGTAAAACTGCAAGACGATGCGCTTGAATTTATCAAAGCTAATAACCTAATGGATATTCCAGCTTTGGCAAACGAAACTTGGGGCATGGTGATGATGACTGCTCAGAGACAATTGGTAAATCCATTTTTTACTGGCGGAAGGGAAATTAGTATTTCTTATCCAACCCAAGCAATGTCGCAAGAAGATAAATTAATGAGCATGAGGGGTAACAATCCTTACTTTTCTAGAGGCACAGTTCAGCATGAACTAGTTCCAGGACATCATTTGCAATATTACATGAGTAGCCGCTACAAAAGCTATAGAAACACATTTTCGACGCCATTTAGTGGTGAAGGCTGGGCGTTGTATTGGGAATTATTATTGTATGATAAAGGATTCGCTAAAACACCTGAAGAGAAGATCGGTATGTTGTTTTGGAGAATGCACCGATGTGCCAGGATACTTTTCTCGTTGAATTTTCACTTAGGGAAATGGAATCCACAGCAGTGCGTTGATTTCTTGGTAGACAGGGTGGGCCATGAAAGAGCAAATGCTGAAGGCGAGGTGAGAAGATCTTTTGCTGGCGGTTATAGTCCATTGTACCAAGTTGCTTATTTAGTTGGAGGCTTACAGATTATGGCACTCAAAAATGAAATGGTTGATAAAGGCAAAATGTCTTATAAACAATTTCATGAAGCCTTTATGAAAGAAAATCAGATTCCAATAGAAATGGTTAGAGCCACCTTTATTAACCAGCCATTAACAAGAGATTTTAATACGCAATGGAAGTTTTACGATTTTAAGTAAGCCCAAAACTAAAAACCAATCAACTAACTAAACCAACAAACCAAACAATATGAAAGAAACAGTACAATTTAAGCCTTCTCTTAAGTTAATGGATGCTACCATGCTCGTTGCGGGCAGCATGATAGGTTCGGGGATATTTATTGTAAGTGCCGATATTACCAGAAATGTGGGCAGTTCTGGTTGGTTACTTGTAGTTTGGTTGATTACTGGTTTTATGACCCTTACAGCGGCGCTTAGTTATGGCGAGTTGAGTTCGATGTTTCCAAAGGCGGGCGGACAATATATTTATCTTAAAGAAGCCTACAATCCATTGGTTAGTTTTTTATATGGATGGAGTTTTTTCACCGTCATACAAACTGCAACAATTGCCGCTGTGGGTGTTGCATTTGCAAAATTTACGGCTTATTTAATTCCAGCATTTAGTGAAGATTTGGTTTTCCTTGATTTGGGATTTCTCACTATTTCTCCTGCTCAAATATTAGCTATTGGGGTAATCATCGTTTTAACCTATATCAACAGCAGGGGAGTAAATAGTGGCAAAGCCATTCAGACAACCTTCACTTTAACGAAACTATTGAGCCTTTTTGGTTTAATTGTTTTTGGCTTGTTTTTTTTAGACAGCGGTATATGGGAAAAAAATTGGCAAAATAGTTGGACATTGGCGCCATTAACCATCGATGGAAGCTTAGGCTCTTATACCACTCTAGCTGCTTTTGGTGCTATTGCAGCTGCCATGGTTGGCTCAATTTTTAGTAGTGATTCATGGCATAATGTGACATTTATTGCAGGTGAAATTAAAAATCCTGCCAAAAATATAGGCTTAAGCTTAGCCCTGGGGACCTTAATCGTTACCGTGCTCTATGTATTAACTAATATGATGTACATTGGCGTACTCTCACTACACGACATTGCTTATGCCGACAAAGATCGCGTAGCTGTGTCGGCCGCAAATTTCATCTTTGGTACATCTGGAACCATCATTATTGCCTTAATGATTATGGTATCTACATTTGGCTGCAATAATGGATTAATTATGGCCGGTGCCCGAGTATACTATTCAATGGCAAAAGATGGTTTGTTTTTTGAAAAAGCTGGAACGCTAAACAAGAATGCTGTACCTGGCTTCGGCTTATGGATTCAATGCCTTTTTGCCTGTTTATGGTGCCTAAGTGGTAAGTATGGAGATTTATTAGATATGATTTCATTTGTAGTGGTGCTATTTTATATGCTTACGATTTTCGGAATTTTTATACTCCGCAAAAAACGCCCAGATGCAGACCGGCCTTATAAAGCATTTGGTTATCCAGTTTTGCCAATTATTTATATACTCATGGGCTTAGCCTTTTGCACCTTGCTCATCATTTTTAAACCAAAATTTACCTGGCCAGGCTTAATCATAACATTGATAGGAATCCCTGTGTATTATTTGGTTAATTTCTTTAATAAAAAAGCCAACCAACATTAACCTTCATATGAACAAGATTTTTTATTTAAAACCCATCCTATTTTTTTGGGTGTTTACCGCCGGGTTTTATGCAAATGCACAGCAAACCAATCTTCAGCCTTTTAAACCTTCGACGAATGAATTTTTAAATCTGATGAAGAGAGCCAGTTCTTTAGACACGGCGTTAAGGAACGTTGCCGCTAATAATAGTATTATTCCCTTTTGGCAAGAAGATAAAACATCATTTTATTATAGAAAGAATTTACCTGGAAGAAATTGGGAATATGTTTTCGTAAATCCGATAGCTGGAACAAAGAAAACAGCTTTTGATCATAGCAGGCTTGCCCAAACGTTGGAAGCTTCAAGTGGAAAAAAGCAAGAGCCAGCACGACTTAAGATAAGCGAAATGTTTTTTAATAAGAACGCAACATTGTTAACATTGAAGACCGAAGGGAAATGGTATCAGGTTAATTTAGCGAGCTATGCAGCCACAACAACTACGGATACTTTATATACCAATTACAATAGAAGACCGTCTTTTCAGGATAGAGGAGGTCGCGGTAGGTTTGGTCCCAATTTAAAATCCCCCGATGGAAAAAATGAAATAGCCTTTCAAGGAGGAAATCTATTTATCAAAGATCTAGCTTCCGGTGCGCAAACACAGTTAACAACCGATGGTACTGCCGAAAATCCATACGGATATGGAGTATGGTCGCCCGACAGCAAAACGATCATAGCTTATAAAAGTCATCCTGTTAAAACAAAGGAAATTAGCTATATCCTTAGTTCGGTTGACGGTACTACTAGAGGCCAGTTAAAAACCAGACCCTATGCACAACCTGGCGATGAGTTTAGCACTTATGAACCTTACGTTTTTGACATTGCATCAAAGAAGCAGCATAAAGTAGAAACTGATATACTAGATTTAAATGGCCCACCCAGACTTCAATGGAGAGAAGGGAATAATAGATTTTATACCTACGAAAAAACAGATCGTGGGCATCAGCGCTTCAGGATCATTGAAGTTGATGCTCAAACGGGCAAAACAAGAAATGTAGTAGACGAGAAAACGAATACGTTTATTTACCAAAATAGGGTATTTACAAGTTATTTGCCTAAAACGAACGAGATTATTTGGACAAGTGAACAGGATGGATGGCAGCATGTTTATTTGGTAAACGGCTTAACTGGTAAGCAACAGCAGATTACCAAAGGAAATTGGGTAGTGCGTAATGTTGATAGTGTGGATCATGTGAAACGTCAGCTTTGGTTTAGGGCGAGCGGTGTAAATGCGAATGAAGATCCTTATGATATTCATTATTATCGCATTGGCTTTGATGGAAAGGGAATGATAGATCTGACACCAGAAAAAGGAAATCATAGCATAGTTTATGCGCCTGACAAGAAGTTTTACATTGATACTTATTCTCAGGTAAACATCGCTCCGGTAATGGAATTTAGGCGTGTTACTGATGGTAAAAAGTTAATGGAGGTTGAAAGAGGATCTACTGAAGCATATCTTGCAACAGGGGTAAAATTACCCGAGCCGTTTATGGCAAAAGGAAGAGATGGCGTAACAGCTATTTATGGGGTGATCTGTAGGCCATCCTATTTGGATCCCAATAAAACATATCCGGTAATAGAGAATATTTATGCTGGTCCGCAGGATAGTTTTGTACCCAAAAACTTTATGCCGGTAAGTGAAATGCAAAGCATTGCGGAATTAGGTTTTATCGTGGTACAGATTGATGGAATGGGTACTGCAAATCGTTCAAAGGCCTTCCATGATGTGGCTTGGAAAAATTTAGCTGATGCTGGTTTTCCCGATCGAATTGCTTGGATGAAAGCAATGAATGCAAAGTATCCTTATGCGGATATTAGTAGGGTTGGTGTTTATGGAACATCTGCTGGTGGACAAAACTCTGCGGGTGCTTTATTGTTCCATCCTGAGTTTTATAAAACGGCAGTATCAGCCTGCGGTTGTCATGATAACCGGGTAGACAAGCAGTGGTGGAATGAGCAATGGATGGGATATCCGGTTGGCCCTCATTATGCTGAACAATCTAATATCACCAACGCACATAAACTCGTGGGTGATTTATTATTGATCGTAGGTGAAGCGGATGAGAATGTACCAGCTGAATCGACTTACCGAATGGGAGATGCACTGATTAAAGCAAATAAAGATTTCGAAATTTTAACAATACCTGGAATGGGACATAGTGATGGTGGTACCTATGGAAGACGTAGAAAGAGAGAGTTTTTTATTAAGCATTTGCTCAACATTGAACTACCTAGCCGAAATAATCAAACTGCAACACGTTAACGTCATTGCGAGGTACGAAGCAATCTTATAGCACAACGCTAGAAAAGAGATTGTTCGTACCTCGCAATGACGAATAACCTCGCAACGGCGAATAACCACTCTACGACGAATGCCGCTTCCTAAATAACAAAACTTATGTTACGATACCTATTTCTATTAATTTCGTTCTGTTTCAGTACAGCTTTGCTTGCGCAAACACATCAACAACCAGGCAAAGGAAATCCTATTATTCCAGGGTATTTTGCCGACCCTACCGTTAAAAAATTTGGCGATACCTATTACATCTATGCAACCACTGATGGGAATGGAGGAGGTTTTGGCCCGTCGCAGGTATGGATGTCCAAAGATTTTGTGAACTGGTCGCTGCAAGATATGAATTGGCCAACTACTCATCATTATTGGGCGCCTGATGTAACGAAAGGCAATGATGGCAAATATTATATTTATTATTGTCAGCCTGTAGAAATTTTCGGAGCTGTTGGCGATACGCCAGTAGGCCCGTGGACCTCCTTATTACCTCCAGGTAAGCCAATTGTACCGAACTTTTTAGTGCCTAATGTAATTACGCTCGATGGGCAAACATTTAGAGACGATGATGGTAAGTTTTACATGTACTGGGGTACCTGGGGCATTTATCCAAACCATGGTTGTGGGGTGGGCTTAATGAATGCTGATATGAAGTCTTTCGACAAGCTTGCGCAAATACCCAATACGGTTGCGAAGGATTTTTTCGAGGCACCATTTATGTTTAAACGGAATGGGATCTATTATTTAACTTATTCTTCTGGGCGTTGTGAAGATGGTACTTACCGGGTCCAGTATGTAATGAGCAAAACAGGGCCAATGGGTCCATTTGTTTTCGGGAAGAACAATCCAATTCTTGCTACCAATGCCGATGGTACCGTACATGGACCTGGCCATCAATCTGTTTTACAGCAAGGGGACGATTTTTACATGATCTATCATAGGCACAATAATCCCAATAATGAAGGGGGCTATCACCGACAAGTTGTTGCCGATAAGATGGAATTTGATGCAGAAGGAAATATTGTTAAAATTAATCCCACACATGAAGGGGTTGGCTATCTAGCCAAAAACAGTAATCCACATCCTAACTTGGCTTTTAAAGCAAAAGTTAAAGCATCTTCTTTTTATAGTGAAGATTTTAAGCCAAGTTTTGCCGTTGATGATAATAATGGAACTTTATGGAAACCAAAAAATAATACTGTTTCTTCTTGGTTGGAGCTAGATTTAGGCGCTGTTAAGAGCGTGAAGAGCATCCATACCCAATTTGAATATGCTACATGGTATTATCAATATAAAATTGATTATTCTGTTGATGGTAAAACATGGAAAGTATACGCAGATAAAACAAAGAATACAAAGCATGGAAGCCCGGTTATCGATTTTGGCAATGTAAAGGCTCGTTATCTTAAGCTAACCATTACCGATACTGAATATCCAGGCCTCAATAAAGCTGTTTGGAATATAAAGGTATTCGATAACGATGAGTATCGCCCCAATGCGGTTACAACCACTAAGAACTTAGCAGATCATCGTAGTTATAAGCCTCAAGGGTTAATTGTAGATTTGAGTACGAAAGCCTTAAAAATCGGAAGCAGTATTCGGGAATGGACTAACAGTGGCAAAATAAAGGGTTCTTTCGCGACAGAAAATGCACAAGCTCCTGTTGTTGAGATTATTGGGGGCAAAAAGGCTTTGGTGTTTGCTGGCAAATCTTCCCTTAAATCGAGTTTTAAAGCTCCGGGTTCCTTAAGTGGTAATAGTAGTTTTACCGCAGCAATGTGGGTTTATAATCCAGATATCGCAGACGAAGAACCTATTATATCTTGGACACAACGTGGGGGAGTAGATTTAACAAATGCGACCGTAGGCTATGGACGAAACAGAAACTGGGGTGCCGTGGCGCACATGGGTTGGCCTGATATGCCTTATAAAAAATTACCAGATGCTGGTAAATGGCATCATATAGCACTAGTGTTCGACGGTACAATGGAGAGGTTGTATGTGGACGGCGTTTTGGATACTGAAGAGCGAAAGATGTTATTTATCAACCGTCTTAGTGAGTTTAATATTGGTACTACTACCGATCGAAATGCTTATTTCTCGGGTGCATTAGCGTCCTTAAAACTCTATGACATTCCGCTAACGACAACTGAAATAAAGAAAATGGCAGCTGAAAATACTGATTCGGAGGCGGCATTTTATTTTGAAACTTCTTCACTTGATTATGGCAAGCTTAAAAACTGGAAAAATGAAGGTTTTGCTGGTGGGAACTTAGTGCCAACTACCGGCTCAGCAACACTTGAAGATATGGAAGGGAAAATTGCACTTAATATAATTAATGGGGCTAAGGTGGGCTTTGATGGAACTGCACCAGAGGTATTAAACGGCAAAGCTCCTTACACGATTGTTGCTCAAGTATTGGGAGACGTAGTAATGACTTGGCCACAAACTGGAACTAAGTTGGCGAAGGCTCTTAAGGTTAAGGGCGTAGGTAATTGGCAACAGGTAATAAGTACTTTTGATGGGCGTTCACACAAAACTTATATCAATGGTATACTCAATCATAAAAATGGAGTTGAAGTGTCGAAAGATGGCGAGAATGGATTTACGATTTATGCAAATGGCCATAAAAGTGCAATTGCTTCATTGGTTGTCTACAACCATGCTTATACAATACCACTGGTAGCCGAAGCCTATAAAAATTGGTCTGCTACAAAACAGACTAGCTTAAGTGCAGCAGCGTTCGATCAGTTACCGCAGGCTATCTCGCCGACTATCATTTCCATGTCGGGAGCTGATGTAAAGCTTACAGGTTCAAGTATCCGTTACTATTTTACAGCAAAAGATGGCGCAAATAATAGTAATTGGATAAATAGTAAACAATATATCAACTTTGGGCTCAGCGCAGATAAAACTTACGCATATAGCGTTAAGGCGAGAGACAATTATGGTAACGTAACTTTACCTTCAGCTTATGTAGATGTGACCACTAATAGTAGTCAGTTTAATACATTTAGCAATGGTTTAGCAGTTGATTACGACTTTTTGAAAAACGGCATTGCAAATAGCCAATGGGATGGGTTTATTGGGAGTGCCGATCAAGCATCCACCACAGACGGCGTATTAACTTTGGTATCAAAAAATACGAAATGGGACAGGTCGACGCCGTTGGGTCCTTTTTTGTACAAAACAATCACCGGTAATTTTGTGGTTGAGGTGGAGTTAGCTGATATCAGTGGATGGAAGGAAAAGAAAGCAAATGGAGCGAATGATGTAGGTTTGATGGTACGTGCAACAGATGGAAATGGCTTGCTTCAAAATAGTGTGATGCTAGGCTGGGGGGTAGGTAATATGGTTACCAATATGGGTGGCCGCGGTCGCAGTCAAACCAATAATAATTCGGGTTTTAATTTCTATAAGCATTTGCAGATCGAGCGCAATGGAAACCTATTTTCTTTAAGAGCAAGTGCAGACGGAAAGACTTGGAAAGAATTGCCAGGAAGTCCGCTTTTACGTGCAGATATGGATAAAAAAGCCGTTCAGGTTGGGATGTTTCAAGCTACTTATGGTGAGCAAAGTGGCTATGGATCATTCATTAATTTTAGGATCGATCAGCGAAAATTATAATATTTAAGGAGGCTAATTTAGCTTTAGATTAAAGCGTCATTGCGAAGTTACGAAACGTCCTTGCGAGGTACGAAGCAATCTGTTTAGATTGCTTCGTACCTCGCAAGGACGTTAACAATTAGGGTTTTCTAGTCACACCTAACACTTGGATCGTTAACGTATAAGTTCCGGCAGAGAATACTTTGAAATCGAAGAATACTGGATTTGCATTCTTGTTTTCAACGGTAAATTGCCCAGGAATACGGTAATAGTTACCCGTTCCATTTGCACCATCTTTAATAGGAAAACCATTTGGAAGCTGTATAAATTCCCACTCTAAGCCTGTAGTGGTTTTCACAACCGGGAAATAAGGATTCATTTGAGAAAAATTACCGCGATCTCCTCTTGTCACAACCTCCCCGGCGGCAGGATTAAATGCAGTCCCATTTTTATCTACGAATTTAAAGATTACTTTATTTGGCCCTGTAGGATTATGCACAATCGTGATAGGTAAAAAACTGGCTGCCGAAAAGTTAGTTTCAGAACCAACATCAGAAGTTGTATAGGTTGGACTTGCACTAATTGCCCAATGCGCTTTAGGAAGTAACTTTATTCTACACGCGTTTAAAAGTGTACGTGTTCCTTTTGCATTGCTCACTTGAACATCAATCACATAATCGCCAGTTGGAATATTAGCTGTAGCCTGTGAAAGTGCAATCCTTCCGCCAATTTCGCCCACAGTTAGTGGCACTGAAGGTTTAAGCTGAATTTTTTTGTTTACCAATGCAACCGTCGAATCCGCAACCGTAATTTGAGCGCTAAATTGTTGGATCATGTATTCTTTTAAAAATTCTGGAGCGTCTTTACCTGTCGCCGAATTTCTAACTGCCAGTAGCTTAACGGTAACCGGGCCTGAGCTTCCGTCGAGTTCTATCGATTTAGATGTGGTTACATTACCTTGCGTCGCAATTAAGGGATTCGGCGAATAATACATGTAATCGCTAATAAAGCCCGTTTCAACTTTTGCACATCCATAAGTCATTGCGACAGCAGCAAGTATGGAGAGGTACGAAATTTTATATTTTGAGTTCATATTAAAATCTTATAAATGTATGTGTATTACTTAAAACATGTAAAATCCCACCTGATGCAGGTTGTATGCCCGTGGTTTGGCATTGCGCCTTTAAATCACTATTTGGGTCGGTTGGCAATGGAACCGAATTAGGCGGATCAATACCCCCTCTAACTTTAACATAGAACAAGTAGTAGATTGGGGCCGAAGACCAGGACTCACCTGGTTTAGGTTGTAATATCCGTTGTACACCGGTTTGCGTGTTACCAAAATTTGGCGTCAAAACCACTTGCAATGGAGCGGTTGTTAATTCGACTTTACTTTTGGTCATGTAAATCCTTAATGAATCAGCCGTTAAGTTTTTATACATGTCTTCTAACGTATACTTGTTGTTCTCATTTATCTTTTGCACCGAATCCCTTTTGAGTTTAAGGTACCTATTGATCGAATAATTAGTGGGTGCAAAAAAGGTAGCGGCGCTATTTACTTCGTCTTTAAGTTTATAATGGTCAATTGCCATAATTAGCGTATCAAATAAATGATATTTATGCTGCTTCAAATAATCGTAGGTAGATAACGAAGTTTTAGCCTCACTTAATCCACCGTCTGTTAAGTAATTACTTTTCTTACAGCTTGTAAAATATGCAAGCCCTAGGCTACATATTAAAAAATAAAATAGTTTACTCTTCATCATTTTTACATTTTAGAACTCCAGAATGGCGTTTGCGTAAGCCTCTTGTTAATTTGTAGTAGTGCAGGGTCCATTGGCCAATAATATTTGCCAGCATCGAAGTCCGCTTTGTTGATTTTATTGTCGCCAAACTTCATTATGCCTGTTTTTCTGCCTAATCGAACAAGGTCATAAAAGCGGTGTCCTTCCAGGAACAATTCTCTTCCACGTTCGTCGCTAATACCTTCAAATAAGTTGGCATCGGCACCCACCCAGTTTGTTAATCCAGCCCTAGTTCTCACCTCATTTAGCACCGTTCTCGCGTCATTATATTGTGTTAAGGCAGCAAGCGCTTCGGCTTTAAGTAATTTGATATCTGCCAGCCTAAAAATAACAATGTTGTTATGGGCAACAGGGGTAATTACGTTATTTCCGCTCACATAAGTAATGTTCGAATATTTAATACAGATCGGGTCTGTAGTAGTGGTGAGCGCAAAAGCGTTTGTAAACCTTTTGTCACTTGCATTCTTGCCATAAAGGTTATCCAATGTCGTTCTATTAATGGTAAAACGGGCATTTGTGGTAACGGTAGTTAAATATGGCGTTTTGAGCGTGTAAGAAGCAATTCCATTTACATTACCTTCATTTTCATCACTTTGAGCAATTTCGAAAATTCCCTCGGTCGATTTTCCTTTGAAGATGTTGAGGTAGATATTGCGATCTACGTATTGATAAAACCCTTGGTTAATTACCTGATCGGCAGCGATGTTGCAGTTAGCGTAATCGCCTTTCCACGCATAAATATGTGCTAGTAAAGCATATGCCGCACCTTTGTTCGCACGTACAGCTCTATTATTGGCGTTGTCATAATTCCAATTTAGCAAACCAATAGCCGTGTTTACATCTTTAATACACTGCGCAATTACTTCGGCTTCCTTAGTACGAGGAATGTCTACTGCATCTGTTATTAAACCAGATTCGACTACCAAAGGAACATCTCCCCATATTCTGGTCATGTAGAAATAATTGAAGGCTCTTAAGAAATAAGCTTCACCTAATAGATTGTTTTTTGCAGCAACTGACGAAAATTCACTATCGCTAATTGTTGGTATAAATTTAAGGCAGCGATTTGCTTGATCAATTGCGCTATAGAAGGTGTCATAACGACGCATTTGCATCATTAGATCTCCCGTTTCAGATGCGGGTACGGAGATGGACCAATTTACATTTGTCGCATCCGTAAATCGCTGTACATTAGTTGTTGTAAACTCATCGGTTGGCAAATCTCCGTATACATAAAAACCAACCCCGGCTGCTTTATTTAAGGTTCGTCTTAATAAAGCATATCCAGCGGCAACCCCTTGATCTGCATCTTTTTCATTTTTCCAAAAGGTTAGATCTGTTGATTCGCTTATTGGCTTTTCATCTAAGAACTTTTTGCACGAAGCCAGCGTGCTTACTGCAATAATGCAAATTATATATTTACTAAATTTTTTCATCAGTATATAGTTTTGTGTTAATTATGATGAAGCTATCATGAGCATATTAGTTTCTTTGCTAATGATGGTTTCATCTTTATCTATTTAGAAAGTTAGATCCAAACCGAAGGTGTATTTTCGCGGAATTGGATAATCATTACCCGAAGAGTAACCATCAATTCCAACTGCTTCAGGATCAGGAACGGTAGATCTAGACCATACTTTCACATTATCTAACAAACCGTAAAATCTTACCAATCGAATACCCATTCTCTTTGAAATCTTTTCTGGAAGGGTATAGCCTAGTCTTACGTTTTTAATCCTAAGGAAACTTGCATCTTCAATAAACATGCTTTGTCCAATATGCCATTTATCAACTGTATTGGTAATTAGGCCTGGGTATTTTGTAACATCACCCGGCTTGGCCCAAAAATCGGCAACGTTAAAGTTTGAAGCAGGCCCAGAACGTGGTCCCCAGAAAAAGTAAGGGTCATTTGTTCCAGCATCTTGAAATTTGTCAGACAGGTAGCCATTACGCAACTTACGGCCTGATATAAACGTTGTTAGAACATCAAGGGTAAATCCTTTATAAGAGAAGGAGTTGTTCATTCCGCCCGTCCAATCGGGATTTGGGTTTCCAAAAGAAACATTATCGTTGTAATCGATGTTATAGTCGCCATTTTGATCTACCCTTGCTGGGTCTCCGGCACCAAATTGACTGCCACCAAATTGAGTAATTCTTTTACCTGTAAGTGGATCTACCGGTACATCAGATTCTCTGGCGTAAATTCCTCTAACATCCCACACTTTGTAAGTAAATAAAGGCTCGCCTACACTCAAGGTCTGTTGCATCCATGGTGGTCCGAAGGTAAAATCTCTGCCGCCATTTGGAAGTTTGGTTACATAGTTTTTATTATAGGCAATATTAAAATTGGTGTTCCATTGCACTTTAGATTTTGCACCTAAATTGCGCGTGTTTATACTTAATTCTACCCCGGTATTGCGTAGATCTACATAGTTGTTTGAGATTTGAGAGAAGCCCGTAGTTAATGGAACCGCTACATCAAAAACTTTACTTTTCGAATCGCGTACGTAGTACTCTGCCGCCATTGATACTCTATCATTGAAAAAGCCCAAATCTACACCCGCATTGAATTGTGGAGCTCGTTCCCAGCTAATAGATTGGGCCGAAGCAGTTCCGTTATAATTTGGATAAATTACCTGCGTACCGTTATAAGTAGTCTGGGTGCCGCTTTGTCCGTTTCCTAATCTAGATTGTGGGTAAGCAGCGTTTGTGATTAACCGTTGGTATTGTGCGTAATAGGCTCCCGGATCGTTACCAGTTACGCCATAACTTGCCCTAACTTTAAGGTACGAAACTACCGTTTTAAGAGGGGTAAAGAATTTTTCTTCGGAGGCATTCCATCCAGCCGAAATAGAAGGGAAAGCTCCCCATCTGTTATCTGCACTATATCTTGATGAAGCATCCGTACGATATACTGCCTGCATTAAATACCTGCCTTTATAATCGTACACAAAACTACCCATCCACGAAAGTCTAGAACGTTGTTGAACGGTATTAGAGGTAAAAAGGTTTGCGCCAGATGCGATGCCATTTACGGTTTTTACGGCATCCGAATTTCCTATACTTCTGCTATAGGTATTATTACTTACATTTTTTTCCATTCCATATAAAAGAACGGCATTAAAATTATGTCCGCTTTCTAATGATTTGGCATAGTTTAAGGTGTTTTCTAACTCCCAACGATTACCTTGGTTCACGGTTCCCTCAGCTTCATTTAGCCCGCTTTCGCTGAGTATATTTGGTTTGAAATAACCCCTGGTATTGTTGTTAATGTTATAAGAAATTGTACTTTTTAAGTTCAAACCTGGTAAAATGGTGTATTGGGCAGAGGTATTTCCATTCAGACTTGTTGTTCTGTCATCATCTCGAAGTTCCTCATAGCGACCACTATATAATTCTTCCTCTGTTTTGCCAATCTTCCAGAAAGAAGATGGGAAACCCCAGGTAGTAAACGGATATTTGGTTTGATCCCCTTGTCCGTGCCGCGATTTGGTTAAACCAACAAATAAGCTTGTTTGAACTTGTAATGACTTACTTGGATTTACCTGGAGAAATAAACTCGGTGTAATCCTGGTAAAATCATATCCTTTCATTACACCTTCTTCAGTGAAACGGTTAAATGAGAAGCGATAAGAGAATTTTTCTGTCGCAGCAGCAATACTTGCATCGGCATTGGTAATTAAACCTGTTTGAAGGAATAAGCCTTGCCAATCGGTGTTATTGTTGAACGCGCTATTTAAGCTATCTGTTAGCATCATATTAAGGTTTCCCAACTGAGGATAACTGCCATTTCCAGCGTACAAAAGATCCATTTTTAAGCGTCTTTCAGAAGCTCCAGTTTGGATTGGTTTTAAAGCAGGTTTATTCGCAACGCCGAAATAGGTTGCAACTCTGATTTGAGGAGGGGCACCTATGACTGCTCTTTTTGTTTTTACCAAAATTACCCCGTTTGATGCGCGGGCTCCATAAACCGCTGCCGCAGAAGCATCCTTTAATACATCAACAGATTCGATATCATTTGGATTAATCGCTTGTAATGGGTTACTACCGTAGGCAGAACTGATATCATTTACATCATAGATAACTCCATCTATTACATATAAGGGCGAAGAGCTTTGTCCTAAAACTACGCTGGTAGCTCCTCTAATGTTTACGATGTTGTTTCCTCCGGGCTCGCCTGATGTGCTCAATACTGTTAATCCAGCTACACGTCCTTGCAACATTGAGTCGAAAGTAGAGTAGGGGGTGTTTTCAAAATCTTTACCCTTAACGGAAGAAATTGCCCCTGCAGTTTTCTTTCGTTGGATGTTTTGGTAGCCAATCAGGACTACTTCGTTTAAGGATTTGGTGTCTTCATCCAACGTAATGTTTAGGGTAGTTTTTCCATCTACTGCAACCTCTTTTGCCATAAAACCTACCATGGTTAAGTTTAATATGGAGGGAGCATCGGCTTTCAGTGTCAAGGTAAATTTCCCATTTTCATCTGTGGAAATTCCATTTTTAGTGCTTTTCTGCATTACGGTAGCTCCGGGAACGGGGAGACCGTTGATGTCTTTTACAGTACCAGTGATCTTGGTTTGTGCATACACTTGCCACGGAATGAGCAGCATCGCAATTATTCCAAATAATCTGCTTAATGAAAGTTTAAATTTTAGGTTCATAGTTCTTGGTTAGGGTTAAATTAATAAATGTCAAATTAACATTTATTAAATTTAGAACACCTTAAGCCTTAGATTTATGAATATTTTGTCTTTTAGTAATCATTTTTTAACCTGATATGATAACAGGAAAATTAATTACAAAACGATTTTGGCAAATATAATGGTGGTTAACCTATGAGATTACCGGGATTGGGTATAAAATTAAGGAATGCTTGAAAATTAGCTTCATATTTATCTTCATCTAGCTTATAATAAAAGGCTCCTTTTTTTGAATTTGATTTATCTTTTTCATCAAGTTTAATAAGTAGCTTACTGGAGCTGATTTTCCTAATTAGGTTTCGGTTATCGATGGTGGTGCCATACACTTGTTCATACAGCTTTTGAAGCTGTGGGATGGTAAATTTTTTCGGTAACAGTTCAAATAAAATAGGATGTATTGCAGCTTTATATCTTATTTTCCTTTTTGCTTCATCCACCATTTTATCGTGATCGAAAATAAGCTTGGGTAGCTCATTGAGTAAAAACCATTCAGGGTGGTATTGATCATTGATTTGCATTTTATATTTATTGATATCAATGAGTGCGAAATAGGCAACAGAGAGTGTTCTTTCAATAGGATCACGATCGGGCATGCCATAGGCTTTTAACTGTTCGAGATAAACATCCTTTAAACCTGTTAATTGATACAATATTCGTTCTGCGGCTTCGTATAAATTCTCATTTCCCCCCATAAATCCCCCCATTAAACTCCATTCATCCTTTCTGGGTTGGAAGCCTCTTTTAATCAGTAATAATTTTAAATTTTCGCCATCATAACCAAATATGATACAGTCTACTGCAACAAGGATGCGTGTTTGATCGGTATATAGTGTCATTGTGTGTTTTGTGTAGTCAAGATAGTAGTTTTTGCACATAAAAAAGGCAACCACTTTGACAAATCTTTAATTTGCCGAAATGATTGCCTTAGTTGGTTAAATAATGATACTATTTTTTAGTTACATCTGTTAATTTAACTTCAATAACATAGGTGCCTTCCAGTTTTAATTGAAATTCAAAACGAGGATTTGCCGAGTAGAGCCCTGGAGCCATCCCGTCAATGTTTGCAAATTGGCTCGGTATACGATAATACATTAAAAATCCCCAGTCTGTTGCTGGCGTTACATATCTTGCCAATGGGAATGGTGCAACTTCAAAATCGCAGATCATTGCGGTATCGGTAATGATTACCGGGTTAAACTTTGCGTAGTTTTCGAAGATTGGACGGTCACCACGTTTAATAATTTGACCAGCTTTCGGGTTAAAAGCTACGCCGTTTTTATCTACAATTTTTAAGATCGCACGAGCACCATTATTAGAGATTTTTCTAGCAGTTACTTTTGGTGCTTTCATATCAAGGGTTGAGCCCGTAACGTCATGAAATCCGGCGCCGCCAGTTGAGTTAACTACAAATAAATCTTCTCCAATCGGATCAACCACATTGATGCTGGCCAATGAAGGAAATATCCTGGTGCCAGTAGGGTTGGTCATCTCTACATCAAATACGTATTTACCTAATGGAAGGTTTGCCGACGCTTTGTTAAAAGTTAGCTGTCCACTTTGTTCATTAAAGTACATTGGGAGCTTCTTTTGCAATTCTCTTTTCTTATTTAACAAAGCAACGGTTGTATCAGTTGCTATATTGAACGATTCACCAGTTTTAAATACCAATACTTCATATTCAGTGGTAAATTCTTTTGGTGCCGGAGTTCCATCTTCTTTTCTAAGATTAAGCATCTTAAAAGTAAACGGTGGGGTAGACCCGTCGGCATTTATCCGATCAGATTGCGTTAAGATTAAGCCTCTTTTTGCAAGGATATCGTTGTTTTTATATCGGATTGCAGTACTTTGAAAGCCGTTATCAATTTTTTTACACGCTGCTATGCCAATTAAAAGGATAGCGACTAATATATATTTAGTTTTCATTGTATAATTTTTTTTAAATGTGCTAAACATCCCTTATCCTCCAGTTGATTCTGCATTGAAAAACAAGCGATGGTTACCGTCAAGAACATGGATAACACCTGTTTTGGTAATAATTCCCGAAGTCTGACAATCCACTGCTTTATCTTTTTGATTTTGTGGGATTGTAGCTTGATCGGGTTCTTTATCATCTCTGGTTCCTATTACTTTGGTGTAGGTCACGTAGTCTATAAAGCTTACATAGTTGCTATATGAATATGACCGTCTAAATTTGATCATAAACTTTACGTTTGGAATAGCGCCCAATGAACTGTCGTACAATACACCTGCCAAGGTAATTTTATCTCTGCCTATTGCACCTGGGAACATATAAGTTTTCATTGAATCTTGTAGTTCCTTTACATTTAAATCCTGAATGGTAAATTTGATGTTTTCATTACCTACCTCAACAGATTTTTTGTATTTTTTTGCAGCTACATAATCTGCAACACCATAATTGGTTGTTGCAAAAAATGTGATGTTTCCGTTTACAGCATCTTTTAAACCAGCTTTGTCAATTACCTTTACTAATGAGTCGAACTTCTTGTTCGATTTAAGGTAATCGTAAGTGGTCATATCTACGTAAGCATTACTTTTGCCGCCGTCATTTTTGTAATCATCTTTTTTGCAGGCAAACAGTATCGTAAGTGCAAAAAGTATACAAATGGTGATTTTATGTTTCATAATTAATTTCTCTTAGATTAAACTTTACCTAACCAATAACTGGTTTGTTTTAAATTTGGATTCTCTCTGAATAACGCTGGATCAACTGGCCAGTAAAAGCCTTGGCGTTTAAATCTATCTTCACTCATCCAATCAATGAAATACTCGTAGGTTCTTGTTCTGAGTAAATCATAAAAGAGATGTCCTTCTAAAAACATTTCTTTTCCACGTTCAAGTATGTATTCATACATTACATCGTCTTTGCTCCAACCAGCAGGTATTTGTGCTTGCGGCGAAGCGCCGTTTCTTTTTCTGAAAGCATTGATAATATTAGTTGCGGTTACAGGATCATTTTTATATAGTGCAATTTCCGCTTTTAACAACATCATATCACTTAATCTAAAAATAATCATGTTATTGCTGAGCACGGCGTCTAGGCGCTGGCCAGGATTGCGATAAATCACATTTGAATATTTTATCAGCATTGGCTTATCAGTTTCGACAAGATCAAAGTTCTTTTTGAACCTTACATCGCCTTTATCCAAAGGTGCTACCCAATTCCACTGGGTGCCATCCCATACCCACTGGCCACCTAAGCCAAAATGATTATCTAAATAGCTTTTTAATACGAAATTACGCGGATTGTTTCCATAACCGTTCACATACGAGCCATTTAAGAAGCGAGTTCCAATGCTAGAATTCGACCCTTCTAAAGTATTATCACTCATGTTGATTTCGAAAATACCTTCACTCGAGCGACCAATAAATGTATTGTAATATTTGGATGTGTCAGTTTGACTATAACCACCACGACTAATGATCGCATTAATAGTTGTGTCTGCGCTATTTACATCGGCCATAATAGGGTTATTGCTACTTACATCTGTCATGGTAGCTCTCCAAAGATATAAGTGAGCCAATAGGGCATATACAGATCCTTTGTTAGCTGTAACTTTTGCATCTCCAGTATTCTCATAGGTCCAGCTTAATAAGCTTGCTGCCTTGTGGCAATCATCTTCAATTTGCTTCATTACCACTGCTCTAGGAGAACGGCCCAATTGAGGTGCGCTGATCGGATCTTCATAAGCTTCTGTAACCAATGGCACATCGCCCCAAACCCTCACCATCATAAAATAACTAAGTGCTCTAATAAATAAAGCTTGTCCCATTAAGCTATTTCTAAATTCAGTTGGGTTCTCCTCATCTTTCAACTGCGTGTCGGTCATTTTAGAGATATTTGCCAACACAATGTTAGACATGGCGATAGTTTTATAATATTTAGTCCAATTAGCTAAACTTTCCACATTGTATTGGAAGGTGAAGTCGCCATTTTGAATACCTTCTAAGCCATCTCCATTGTATTGAATGGTAAAATAACTTTTTGCAATCGCATCACCGTACATATAATATCTGTTTTCTTTATCGGTAACTGCATCTCTTAACAAGGCATAATTACCTGCGATTGCACTTTTTGCATCCCTGGCATTTTGCCAAAAAACCTCCTGATACGTAGAATTTTTGGGTTCTTCAGTTAAAAGTTTTTTACATGAGGTTATACTAGTTGCAATGAGCACTGTACTTAGTATAATTAAATTTTTATATATCGTTTTCATCTTTTAGAAGTTAAAATTGAATTTCTAAACCTAAGGTGTATTTTCTTGGAATTGGATATCCTGCTCCGCTATATTCGCCATATGGATTTACCGCTTCCGCATCAGGTAGTCTTTTCGACTGTTGGAACATTGCTACATTGTCGGCAATTCCAAATATTTTAAGTTTCGACATACCTAATTTTTTTGTCATCGGGGCAGGCAGTTGATAACCTAAGTTTATGCTCTTAATTCTAAACCAGCCACCTTTTTCTAAGAAAAAGCTTTGTGCACTGGTATAATAATAACGATAAGAACCAAGATCTACTTTTGCATAACGAGCATCATCACCTTGATTTCTCCAGATGTCGAGTTTAGAATAATCCGGTGTAGAAAATTGTGCATAGTTACCTACGGCATTACCATCAGTTGAAGTTGAGAAACGATCTGCTTCAAATAGATTAAGCACATCTCTATCAAAGGTAAAGGCAGAGAAAATCTGTAAACTAAAACCTTTATAACTAAAGTTGTTGGTCCAGCCCCCAGTATACTTCGGATTAGGATCTCCCATTGGCATTTTGTCAGGATTTATACCTGAATTAAATACATCGGTAAAATAATCTCCATCCAAGTCATCAAAATAAAACATACCACCTAAGAATGTTCCGTTAGAGTTTCTATATTTCTCGCCGGTAAATGGATTTTGAGGCACATCTGCATCACTTTTAAATACACCTTTGGTTCTATATAAATAGAACGCATTAATCGGACTACCAACTGATAGGATGTGAGATTTGTCAAACCTATCTCCGTCCATAACCAAATCTCTACCACCGTTTGGCAAGTTCATGATACGGTTTTTGTTATAAGAGATGTTAAATTGGGTAGTCCATCTAAATTTACTTGAAGCTTTTAATGGATTGGCGATCACCGTTACCTCGGCTCCCGAATTTCTTACCCCAATTGAATTGGTTAAGGCAAGGTCATAACCAGTAGTTAAAGGTAGATTTACACTAAATAGTTGCAATGAACTTTCTTTGTTATAGACTTCAAATTGGAAAGCGAATTTTCCGTTTTTAAGCTCAATGTCAGTACCAATGTTCCATTGCATTGATTTCTGCCAGCTTAAGTTTTTCTGAGCTACCCCATCATAAAAGTTTGGTGTAATTGCGGTAACCCCATTGTAAGATGTTGAACCCCCTCCGCCAAAATAGCCAGCTGCATTTACATTATATAAGTTGTATTGCAGGTAGTTGCTTGTTGGCAAACTTCCTGAGTTACCAATACTTGCTCTTAATTTAACCATTGAAAAGAGTTTATTGTCTTTCATAAAATCTTCTTCACTTAACAACCATGCTGCAGAAGCAGAAGGGAAATAACCCCATTTGTTGTTTTTTCCAAAACGTGAAGATCCATCTGCTCTGGCACTGAACGAGAATAAATATTTGCTATCGAAATCATAGGCTACCCTCGCGTAGTATGATAATAAACCATATGCTTGGTAGTCAGATCCTGCACCAATTTTAGACTGCTGAAATCCATTTACAACTTGAATATTATCTGATGCTCCATTAGATCCCGATGCAGTTAAGGTTTGATATTGGTTATATTGGATGTCTTGACCTACCACTGCACTAAAGCTATGTTTTTTAAAGGTGTTGTTATAGCTTAAAAAGTTCGAGGTTAATAAATCTATTGCATTAGATGCGAAGCTGTATGAATAATTACCTTGATTATTCTGCAATGCATTCCCTCTATTGTAATCTCTTCTATCATTGTCTCCTTTATAAGAAGATTGAGAGGTAAATCTAAACTTCGGAGAAAAATCATAACTCATATTCAAATTCAAAGTGAGCTGATTGCTGATGTTTTTATCAAGGTTTTCGTCATATTCACCCAATAAAAAAGCCTTTTTTTCATCATCCATATTGAAAAGTGATGAAGGCATATTTCCAGAACCTAGTGCAATCGGACTTCCAGAACTACCATTTCCCCTTGCTCTATCCGAACGAGAAAAGGCTACAAGCGGGTTAATAGTTAATCTTTCTTTAAGTGCTTTTGATGAAAGGTTTAGTCGACCGGTATATCTTTTAAAACCGGTAGCTTTGATAATACCTTCTTCATTATAGGCGCCGCCGCTAAATCTATAGATCATTCCACCGTTTCCACCACCACTTAAATTAAGGTCGACATTGCTTATTCTTCCTTGCTGATAGAACATATCTTGCCAATCGGTGTTGCCATTGAACGCGCTATTTAAACTATCGGTTAATAGGTATGGTAATTGTTTTTGATCAGCGTAAGTAAGTTGATTTTCTAAAATGGCTAATTTTTGTCTACGTTCAACAGTTCCTAAAGTAACATTGCGCAATTCAGGACGTGCTGTAACGCCAAAGTAAGTATTGAGACCTACTCTAGGATCACCACTTGTACCTTTTTTGGTGGTAATTAAAATTACGCCATTGGCTGCTCTTGATCCATAAATTGCAGCTGCCGAAGCATCTTTTAAGATGTCGATCGACTCAATGTCCATAGGGTTTATTCCCGCTAAATAGTTAGTTCCCGTTCCTGTTCCCGGACCTACATAAGATTCAGTAGGTTGAGGTACTCCATCAACTACATATAGTGGCGAATTCACAACATTAAATTCGTCATAGCCCCTGCTAAGTAAGGAATTACCCCTAACCGATACGGTAGGAGCCGTACCAGGCTGTCCAGAAAAATTTTGAACGTTTACACCTGAAACGCGGCCTTGCAAGAGTTGGTCAAAACTGGCGGCTGGTAAGTTTTCAAGCTCTTTCGCAGAGATACTGGAAATGGAAGCTGTGTTCTTTTTTCTAGTGATCTTTTGATACCCAATCAATACCACTTCACTTAAGGTTCTGGTATCTTCTTCTAAGATAACATTCAGCGTAGATTTGCCTTCTGTTGAAAGATCTTTGGTAATAAAACCGAGCATCTTGAACTCTAGTGTCGCACCCGGCTTAGTTAAGGTTAATGCAAACTGACCCTCACTATTTGTTAAGGTACCGTTTTTGGTGCCTTTTTCTAAAATAGAAACGCCAGGTATTGGCCCCGTGATGTCTTTAACGGTTCCCGTAATTTTGGTCTGCGCAAATACAGCCCACGGAATTATCATCAGTGCAATAACTCCGAATAATCGACTTAGGTAAATTTTTAAATTCATAATGTTTTGTTTAGGGTGAGTTAGCTTAGTATTAAGCTCATTTTATCATTTAATAAAAATATGATATCAAGGGGCCTTTATCAATCCATATATTAGCTAATAATAGTCGTTTTTTAACCGAACAGAGAATCTATTAAATGGTGATTAACTCTTTTCATTATATTGCTTATTGTAATCAGAAAATGAAATAATTATGAAAATTCAAGCGAAATTCAGTTATCTTTTTTCCATATTAATTTGGCTTGTTATGACCCAAGCAAGTGCTCAACTTAAGGTTGGGCCAAAGCTTGAAATGACCTATACTGTATCAATGGATCAGCCAGCTACAAATACATTTCAGGTAGCTTTAACTTGTAGTGGCTTAAGCGCTAATTATTACGACTTTAAAATTCCTGTTTGGATGCCAGGTTACTATCAAATCTTAAACTATGCAAATGATATCCAGCAGTTGAAGGTTAGCGATTTGCAAGGGAACACCATTAAATGGGAAAAGGCTAATCATAATACCTGGAGGGTTTACACCAATGGAGCAACTTCAATTAAGGTTAACTATGATGTAAAGACCACTAGATCTTTTGTAGCAACTAATTATTTAAATCCTGAACGCGCATTTATTGCACCGACTGGTATGTTTATGCATGTTGCTGACCAAATTAATATGCCTGTAACTGTTAATATTAAACCTTACACTGGTTGGAATAGGATAGCAACAGGTCTAGAGAAAATTAAAGAGTTTTCTTATCACGCAAAAGACTTCGATATCTTATATGATAGTCCCATTTTAATTGGAAATTTGGAAGAACTTCCTTCATTTACTGTTAAAGGTGTTCCGCATTATTTTATCGGTTATAAAGTTGGCGATTTTAACAAGGAAGCCTTTATGGAAGATCTAAAAAAAGTAATTGAAGCTGCAGTAGCTGTTATTGGCGAAATTCCATTTAAAGATTACACTTTTATTGGGATTGGTCCGGGTGGCGGTGGCATTGAACACATAAACTCAAGTGCAGTGGCCTTTTCTGGCTCTAAAAACTTTGATAAGCCTGAAGGTAGAACAACAATATTAAGCTTCTTAGGGCACGAATATTTTCATCACTATAATGCAAAGCGAATTAGGCCCATAGAATTGGGACCATTTGATTATGATAATGGGAGTAGGACGAGTATGCTTTGGGTGGCTGAGGGAATTACCACCTATTATGATGAGATGTTATTAAGATGGGCTAATCTTGAATCTAGCGATAAAATTTTGACGAGCTTCCAGCAAGCGATCAAAAAATACGAAACATCACCAGGAAGTTTATTTCAGGCTGTTAGTCAGGCCAGCTATGATACTTGGTCTGACGGCCCATTTGGCAGAACAGGAGATGAGGTTAATAAAACTGTTTCCTACTATGATAAAGGCCCTGTGATGGGGATGTTGCTCGACTTTAAGATTAGACATGAAACGAAGAACAAAAAATCGTTGGATGATGTAATGCGAACGTTGTATTATACCTTTTATAAAAAGGAAAACCGTGGCTATACGGAAGATGAGTTTCGCAAGGTTTGCGAACAAACAGCTGGTGTGCCTCTGGAAGAGTTTTTTAGTTATATCTATACCGTGAAAACTCCAAATTATGCAAAATACCTTAATTACGCAGGCTTAACAATAGATGTTGCACCAAAACCTGTAGAAGGCGCTTGGCATGGTATTAAGGCGGCTATAGTAAAAGATAGCTTGAGAGTTAGAGAGGTAGATTGGAATTCGCCTGCTTGGATTGAAGGCATCAGAAGAAACCAAGTCATTACCAGCATTAACGGTGGGCCAGCAACCTTAGAAACATTAAATCAAATTGCCAAGCAAAACCAGCCAAATGATAGAATAACTATTGAAACTTTTGATCATGGTAAGAAAACAATAATTCCTATGCTTTTAAGTAAAAAGAGTGAGGCAAGTTTTGAGATCAAGAGAATTTCGACACCTAATGAACTTCAAAAAACTATTTTAAAAAGTTGGTTAAAGGAATAAACAAGAAATTAAATTCTATTTGTTGGTGCTAATTACTATCTTCGAAATATAGATTTTTGAAGATGAAAAGATGTTTTTTAATTACCTCTATGGTTCTAGCTGGCAGTCAATTTATTACTGCTAATGCACAAGAAAAGCCAAAGCCTGCTGATACTGAATTTTACACCCCTGTTCCGGCTGTTGTAAGCCCTGGAGCAACAAATAGCAGTGCTCCATCGGATGCGATTATTTTATTTGATGGTAAAGATTTAAACGAGTGGGTGAGTGTAAAAGATAATAGCCCCGCAAAGTGGATTGTTAACAATGGTGCATTTACAGTTGATAAAACTACCGGCAATATAGAGACTAAAAGAAAGTTTACCAATTATCAGTTGCATTTAGAATGGCAAATTCCATCAAATATTACCGGAGAAGGCCAAGCAAGAGGCAATAGTGGATTGTTCTTGGCATCAACAGGCGGTGGTGATTTAGGCTATGAACTGCAAATATTGGATTCGTATAATAATAAAACCTACACGAATGGTCAGGCAGGGAGTATCTATAAACAAACTACGCCCATGGTAAATGCTAACCGTAAACCGGGAGAGTGGCAGAGTTATGATGTGATTTGGACTGCCCCAATATTTAACGAAGACGGTAGCCTAAAAAGTGCGGCTAAAGTAACTGTTTTATTTAATGGAGTTTTAATTCAAAACAACTTTGAACTTGCTGGTCCCACACAATACATTGGTAAAGCTGCTTATAGTAAACCGCATGGCGCTTGCCCAATCAAACTTCAATCTCATGGTGATAAAAGCGAGCCAATTAGCTTTCGCAATATTTGGATAAGAGAGTTGTAATATTAATAATTTAGCTAATAAAGAAATAAAAACGAATGAACGATTTAAACGCATTAAGCCAAGTAGCAGAATTCCATAAAACCTTTAAACATCCAATTGTAGCACAAGCAGCTATACCGAGTAAGGAAAGATGCCAGTTAAGAATAGAATTATTAGCCGAAGAGTTGAAGGAATTGCAAGAGGCAGTGGACGACAATAACCTAGTTGAAATTGCCGATGCTTTATGTGATCTACAGTATGTATTGGCAGGAGCAGTATTGGAATTCGGACTTGGCGATAAATTTAAGGAGCTATTTGATGAAGTTCACCGATCGAATATGAGCAAAGCTTGTAAAACGGTCGAAGAAGCTAATGAAACCATCGCCCACTATAAAAATAAAAGTAATGTAGCTGCACATTATAAGGAAATTGATGGCTTGTTTTTAGTGTATCGCGATGCGGATCATAAAACCTTGAAGTCGATTGCCTATTCTCCGGCCGATTTAAAAACAATTGTAGGAATATAATTATCTAACACTAAACACCAAATCAACCGCATTATGTTAGTAGTAAATAGTCACGCAGAATTTGAAACTTATTTAGGTAAGGAAATTGGAATTTCTCAATGGCATACCATAGATCAAGAGCAGATCAATAAGTTTGCAGATGCTACCTTAGATCATCAGTGGATCCATTGTGATAAAGAAAGAGCTGCTAATGAAGGACCATTCAAAGCCACCATAGCCCATGGATATTTAACTTTATCACTTATTCCATATTTATGGAAACAAATTGCAGACATTCGTAACATTAAAATGGAGATCAATTATGGGATTGAGAGTTTTAAATTCGGACAAGCTGTAGTTGTTGACAGTAGAGTATGTTTGAAAGCTAAATTAAAGTCTATCACTAATTTGAGAGGAATTACGAAGGTTATCATCGAAGCTATTTTAGAGATAGAGGGTGAGAAAAAACCTGCCTATACAGGTGACGTGATGTTTTTATATCACTTTAACTAGGTTAAAGCTCGCTGGGTGCTTTCTTGAGATAATGAAAAAGCTAATGAAATTTTGGATTTTTTGTACCATTATTTTGAGTACACTCGGCGTAAGAGCTCAGCGAGTGGTCATCATTAATGAAAGTATAAAAGAACATATTTTTAGAAGTGAAGAGGTACTTTTTCTGGAAGATAGCAGTCGGCAATTAACCTTTAACGAGATTAGGAGTGAAGCCTATAAACACAAATTTAAGGTCAATAAAAACTATTATCCCAAAAACTTCAACCGATCTTCCGTTTACTGGTATAAGATTAAAGTAAAATATACCAAGGATTTAGTAAGAGCATCTAATTTCGAGTTTTTCGATCAAACTACTGACCATATCGAAGCTTTTATCCCCGATGGTAAAGGAGGATATATAAGTAGCAAGGCAGGAGCCGATTTACCTTTTAATCAGCGTTTATATCAACATAAAAACTTCGAATTTCTAATAAATACTGCAACCAAGGGAGAGCATACCTATTATTTTAAATTACAATCAAAGGATTTAGTTAATGTTATTATCGTTTTGCGAACTACAGAACGGTTTATTCAGTATACTTTAACAGAATATTTAACTTATGGGTTCTTTTATGGAATGATTGTGATCTTTAGTTTTCATAATCTGCTCATGTTTTTGGCAGTTAGACGGAAACAATATCTCTATTACATTCTTTATATTTTAAGTGTTGGGATGTACGAAATGTCAATTGATGGCATTGCGTTTCAGTATCTATGGCCCGATCATCCTGTTTGGAATGAGTATGCTTACGGAGTTGCTTTATATTTTTTGAGCACATTTGCCCTGATTTTTACTAAAGAACTTTTACACGTAAAGATTAAAGTACCTAAGATAAATACGTTGATCAATGTGATAATTGGATTGCGGCTTGTATTCTTTTTAATTTGCCTTTTTTATAATAGCGATTGGTTTAAGTATAAATTCATTGAGTTTATACCTTTGTCTGTAGCATTTTTTACAGGTATTTATATTTGGTGGAAGCTGAAATATCGTCCTGCCCGGTTTTTTGTACTAGGCTACTTTTTCTTGTTTGCAGGGTTCATTTTAAAAGTGGTGCACATTTTAGGCTATGCTAGGCACATTCCAGGAGCCCTGGGCTATTATAGTTTAAGTTTTGGATTTTTACTCGAAATGGTGTTCCTGTCATTTGCAATTGGCGATCAGGTTAGGTTATTAAAGAAAAAGAAAGATACTGCCCGAAAACAGATTATTAAGCAAATGCAGGTAAATGCAGAGCTCAAGGATAATATTAACCGAGAATTAGAAATAAAAGTAGCACAACGCACGAAAGAGGTTCAACAGAAGTCGATAGAGCTTCAACAACAAAATATCAAGATTGAAGACCAAAATGAAGAATTATTAGCTATTAATGCATTACTAGAAGCACAGGCAGAAGAAATTTCTCGAATGAATATTTTACTGGAAAAAGATAACATTACCTTAAAAACCAGTATACAAAAGGTAACCACAGCTCGGGTAAATGCAACAGAACTTGATTTTGATGAGTTTAGTCAGCAATATCCCGATCGTGATTCCTGTTATAAATTCTTAGCCGACATGAAATGGGAACATGGTTATGCCTGCGTTAAGTGCAATAATTTGAGTTACTGCAATGGTAAAGTTCCCTTTAATAGAAGATGTACTAAATGCGCTTATGAAGAGTCTGTTTTACAGCGCACCATTTTCGAAAATAATCGAATTCCAATTAATAAGGCATTTTACCTAGTTTACCTGATGTATAATAGTAAAGGTGCAATCTCTTCTCATAAATTATCAGAAAAACTAGGCATTAGGCAAAGCACCTGCTGGACATATGCTTCTAAAATCAAAAAGATAATGGAAGAGCGTAAAAAAGACATTAAAGGTACAGGTAAGGCCGGCTGGAGTAAACTCGTACTGGAAAGTAAATAAAGTCGTCATTGCGAGCGCAGCGAAGCAATCTCACAATGGGTACTCAAGATTAGATTGCTTCGCTGCGCTCGCAATAACGGGACTCGAAATGACAATGAAGTCTTCCAAAAATTAGGTTCTGAAGCCCCACTTCAATAAATGTTAATAAAAATCACCTCTTTTTTTCGTTGCGAATAAACCGTATCAAATCACGTTTTTTTCTTTTTTGTAAAACGCATTCTTACAGTGCTTTACCGATTTTATGCTTTGCGGATTAAGTGCATTAAAATAATTGTAACTTATTATATATCAGTTATTTACGTGTTATTTTATTTGCATTTCTGAAATGTATTGCTCTATATTTACGGCACCAAATTTTTTGGATGATTAACTAACCAAATTAAAACGTATGAGTAAAATTCTATTAAAAAGAATTTTGTGGAAATTTTCTATTGCGCTTCTCGGGTGCTTTTTTCTACAAAACAATGCTACTGCTAATTCTTTAAGCAGTAAGGGCATCTCAAATTACCTTATCAGCACAAAAAAACTAGCCGACATCTCTGGTACTGTTAAAGATGCGAATGGCGCACCTATTCCAGGCGCTGGCGTTAAGGTTAAGGGCACGCAGAAGTCTGTTATTACAGATGGAGAAGGTCGATTTGCAATGAAGGATGTAAAGGCCGAAGATGTTATTGTATTTACCAGCGTAGGCTTTAAACCCCAAGAAGTAACCGTTGGCACTAGATTAAGCCTTCAAATTGTTTTGGAAGAAGACAACCAAGGCTTAAATGAGGTAGTAGTAGTTGGTTATGGTACCCAGAAGAAGGTAACTTTAACGGGTGCTGTTTCTTCTATCAGTGGAGCTGAACTTATGAACAGACCAGTACCGAATGTTACTGCCTCCCTGCAAGGTAAAGTATCGGGTATTGTAGTTACACGCGGTAGCGGAAAACCAGGCGCCGAGAACTACGGGCTTAGAATTCGTGGTACAAACTCGATCAATGGCTCAGCAGCTTTCGTACTAGTTGATGGTATTGAAATGGATCTTAACCTGATCAATCCAGATGACGTGGAATCTATCTCTTTCCTTAAAGACGCGGCGGCTGCAGCAATTTATGGTGCCAGATCTGCCGGTGGCGTAGTTTTGGTAACTACCAAGAAAAGCACAAGCGGTAAAACAAGGGTGAATTTCAATTCTTACTATAGCTCTAATGTTACCGCCAGGCAACCAGAACGATTGAACTCATGGGATGAACAAACCCTGATCGATGAATCTCGTTTCAATGCAACTGGTGCTAAAGAATACACTGCCGAAATGGAGCAATGGATCAGAAATCCCAACTTCAACTACAGACCAAACTTAACATCCAATCGCTGGGAATATTTTAGCAATGCAAATTGGGTAAAAGAAGGGATGAGTACGGTTAACGCTGCACAGGAATATTCACTTTCAGTTGGCGGTGGAACAAAGCAACTTAATTACCTATTAGCTACTGGTTACAATACCAGAGATGGAATATTACGCTATGGTCCGGATGACAATTCGAGGTATAATATTAAATTAAACTTAAATACCGAGCTTAATAAATACGTTTCAATTAGCGCAGTAGTGGGCTATATTGGTAATATCGTAAATGAAAATGCTTTTTCTACCGAACAGATTGTAAACGCATTGTATCGCGTGCGTACCCGACAACCTGTTTATGTTCCTGCCGAAGACGTAACTGGCCAACCTTTTAACGGCGATTTACAAATTAACCCGATAGACATCGAGCAAAATGGGGGATTTTCTAGATCAATCTACGAAAGCTTTACCGGTAAATTAGATTTAACGGTAAAAGAACTAGTGAAGGGACTAACATTCAATGCTGTGGCCTGGAGAAATCAGGATGCCTACAATTACGAACAGAATAGAAGAAGTTTATATTGGTATGGACGTAGCAATACCGAGGCACCTCGTTTTACAGCTAACGTACCTAACGGGATATCCTTAACTAAAAATCGTGGTTACCATGATAATATTCAGGCAACCGCCGATTATATGTTCCAAATAGGAGAGAACCATAATTTCAAGATCCTAGGTGGTGCGTCTTATGATCAATATAGAAAAGATCAATTTACGGCGGGCGCTACCGCTTTGTTCAGCAACGATTCATTTAGCTTAAACTATGCTGATCCATTAAATAAAACAAATAGTGACAATGTAGAAACCTATGCTTTTGCTGCCCTCTTTGGAAGGTTTAACTACAATTATGCAGAGAAATATTTACTGGAAGCAACCTTAAGGAATGATGGCAGTTCAAGGTTGGATCCTACAGCACGCTGGAGTTTATTTCCTTCGGTATCTGCCGGCTGGAGAGTTAGTGAGGAACCCTTCTTTAAAAAACATGTTAACTTTATTTCTAACCTGAAATTGAGAGCTTCGTGGGGACAAGGGGGTAATGCAGTGGGAGATAATATAGGTTTGTACGATTATATTCCATTATTGGCTAATGGCAGTGCATTGGTACTAAATGGCGCTAAGAGCACCTATTTTTACCAAAGTGCTTTACCTTCCATTGGCAAAACTTGGGAAACTGTTCAAACTTCGAACTTAGGTTTAGAGATTGGTTTATTTAAAAACCGATTAACTTCTACCGTTGATGTTTATAGAAACATTAATAAAAACATGTTGATCGTGTTAAATAAACCTTCTATTATCGGTATTGGCGTATCGTCAACAAATTCGGGCGATTTAAGAAGTTGGGGCTGGGAAGGTGAATTAAGATGGAAAGATAAAATCGGCGAGGTTGGTTATAGTTTAGGTGCAAATTTTGCGGACAATCAGAATGAGCTAGTCAATTTAGATGGTCGAAATTCAATCGGTACAGGCGGTGTGGTAAATGGCATTCAAGGTTTTCCTTTAAATACAGTTTGGGGATATAAAACGGATGGCCTTTTCCAAAGTGATGCCGAAGCTACAGCATATAAAGCGCAAGTAAGCTATCCATTTTTTGCTACCCCTAAAGCTGGAGATGTTAAATATCTGGATCTAAATGGAGATGGGGTAATCAATGCTGGTGGTGGTACCCCAGAAAATCCGGGCGACCTTGTTAATTTGGGAAGTACAAGTGCAAGGTATTCTTATGGTTTCGATCTTGGTTTAAACTACAAGGGTTTCGATTTCTCTATTGCTTTTCAAGGAACCTTAAAAAGATCATTTTTAATCGCAACAGAAACGCTAGCACCATTTTTTGGAACTGCAAATATGCCTTGGACCATCCACATGGATAGGTGGAGTCCAGAAAATCCAGATGCATTGTTCCCTAGGATGTACCAAACTAGTGATCACAACTATAAACCATCTGATAGATGGACGCAGAACGGAAGTTATATTAGGTTAAAGAATTTACAACTGGGTTATACCATTCCTATCAAAAAGAAATATGCTCAAAATCTGAGAGTTTATTTCTCAGGCCAGGATTTATGGGAGAGTACCAAAGTTTTAAGTGTATTTGACCCCGAAGTTCCAAATGCGGTAGGTGCAACGGCCTATCCATTCTATCGCTCTTATGCAGTTGGTTTAAATGTTACTTTTTAGTTATAATTATGATGAACAGATATAAAATATTGATTTTTTCAGCGTTCACTGCTGCAATTTTATTGGGAAGTTGCACAAAGCTGGAAAGATTGCCCGAAACAAACTTCTCTGATGCTGCCTATTGGAATACAGAAACAGATTTAATTAACGCAGCAAATAGACTTTATAATTTAATGGGTGGTTACGGACCGGATAATAGAGCAGACGACAATACCAATCAGGCAATTGATGCTATCAGTACTGGTAATAGAGGTGTGCCAAATAGCGACGGAAACTGGAGTAATGGCTATGTGATGATAAGAACGGCCAATAATATCCTCGAAAAAGGGGGGAATGCTAAAGTAACCGACGCCGTAAAAAACCGTTATTTCGCCGAAGCAAGGTTCTTTAGGGCCTATGCTTACGCCGGCTTGGTCGAAAAATATGGAGATGTTCCCTTGGTACTTAGAACATTGGAAGTTGATGATCCTGATTTAACAATGGGCAGAACTCCTAGAGAAACTGTTGTTAAAGCTATTTATGATGATCTTGATTTCGCGGCGCAATGGTTGCCAACTAGAGCTGCCTTACCAGCTGCACAATACGGCCGTATTACCAAAAGTACTGCTTGGGCAATGAAAGCAAGAGTGGGACTAAATGAAGGCACTAGAGGTAAATTTCACGGGGTAGCCGGTTATCAGGCTCACTTACAGGTAGCTATTGCTGCTGCCTCTTCTGTTATGGGACAGGGCCACACGCTATTTCCAAATTATTTGGGAGAATTTACCCATTTAGGCGATGGGGTGTCGAACACCGAGAATATCCTTGTTAAACAATATGCTTTAACCGTTTTAACCCACAATACTTCACGCGATTTGGAGAACGGTAGAATTGCGCCAACACGTAATCTAATCCGTCAGTATTTATACACCGATGGATTACCAGCTTGGAATACAGATAATACCCCATCGGCAACTAAGTCTCCGTTATTTGTAGCAGAAGGTAATGAAACAAGCTATAATACGATCCTCGACAACCGCGATCCACGTATAGCAACTTTGGTATATCGCGCTGGAGAGGCCTCTTATCAACGTCCATGGGTTCCACAAACTTCTTTAGGCTCAAGAACAGCCTACGCAGGTAAAAAAGGTTTTGACGCTGCAGATTGGTCGAGCAATGGTAATGCAACCGTTCAAAGGAATATTATCCGCTATGCAGAGGTGTTGTTAATCTTGGCAGAAGCTAAGTTTGAATTGGATGGGAGCATTAGCGATGCTGATTTAAATAGTACCATCAATGCATTGAGAACTCGCGCAGGACTTACCGTTAAACTAACCAATGCTTTCGTTACGGCTAATGGCTTAAGTATGAGAGAAGAGATTAGAAGAGAAAGAACAGTTGAGTTAGCTTTAGAATACTTTAGGTATAACGACTTAATCCGCTGGAAAACTGCTGAAACAGTATTGCCAAAAGACATACTGGGAGGTAAATACATTGCTGCCGAGTGGGTGGGTACCAATGCATCTGCTTTAAAATTAAATGCAGATAAGGTATTGATCACCGAAGCAGCAGCTACCCGTAGTTTCAATCCAAACAGAGATTATTTATATCCTGTGCCACTAAATGAGATTTCCCTTAGCGGTGGCAATGTGAAACAAAATCCAGGTTGGTAATTTTTAAATAAGATAAGATGAAAAAAGTAAATATATTTTTAGCGCTCATTTTAGGAATGAGTATCGCCTTTACTTCTTGCAAAGAAGATAGGGAGTATCCTGCCGGACTTCCAGAATACGAAAACTACTATTATGCAGGTTTCCTTCCTTGGAATAATACAGGAACAGAATCAGTTTTCAGAACACAAACTACCTTGGTAAAACTTCCAGTTCAGTTTCATTCAGTTTATACGAGAGACTATGATGCAGAAGCCAAGTATACTTTAGTGTCTGCTGGTCAGGCTAACCCAGCAGTAGTAGGCCAAGATTTTAATTTTGTAGATAGAACTGGAAATGTAATTCAACCGACTAATGGATTGTATACCCTCAAATTTTTACAAGCAAAGGCAAAAGTTGATACAATTTATATCAAACTGTTAAACAGCAATGTTCCAGGCACCCGTAAAATAGAAATCAACATTGTGAAAAATGAAACCAGCCAGTATACCGTTGGCAATTTTTCTCAAGCCTTTAAACGCTTCTTAGAAGTTAAATAACTCGAAAGACTTACGAAGTTTATCACGCTGTGGCCTGTTAACGTCGTAAGTCTTTAAACTTATCCCATAATCCTTTCGTTTGAAAACATATCTTCCTTTTATTCTCCTGTTGTTGAGCTTTACTAGTTTTGCACAGGATGTCAGAAAATCTATTAATTTAAATCAAAATTGGTCTTTTGCTAAAGATGCTGATCAAAGAGGAGTTAAATCCCTTTCAAATTGGCAACAAGTTAATTTACCCCATACCTGGAATGCTTTCGATACCATGGATGATGAACCAGGGTACTATCGTGGTATCGGTTGGTACAAAAAGAAACTAAGTTTAAATCCAGCATGGAAAACAAAAAAGGTATATCTCCATTTTGAGGGGGCTAATCAAGAAACAGTGGTTTATTTGAATGGGGTTAAAGTAGGCGAACATATAGGTGGATATACGGCTTTTACCATCCCTTTAAAAAACGCGAAATTTAATGGAACTGATCAAATAGAAGTAAAAGTTGATAATCGGTACAATGAAAATATTGCTCCTTTAACTGGCGATTTTACCTTCTTTGGTGGTATTTATCGAAACGTTTCATTAATTGTAGCAGAGCCAATTCATTTTGTGGATGAGCAATATGCATCAAATGGTGTATTTGTTCGTGCCGAAAAAGTTAGTAAGCAAAATGCTACGGTGAAGGTAAATGGCAATTTTATTAACCATGCAAATAGCCCTAAGCAACTTACGATAGCTACTTTACTTTCGGATAGAGCAGGGCAAAAAATTGGCGAGGTTAGCGTGCAAGTATTAGCTGATTTAAGCAAGGCAATTGCCTTTACATTGCCCGATATTATAATTTCAAGGCCTAAGTTGTGGTCGCCAGAGCATCCTTACCAATATCAAACCATTACCCGTATAATAGATACCAAAACTGGTAAAATATTAGATGAGGTAAAAACTAATTTGGGTTGTAGGTTTTTTAGTTTCGATGCTGAAAAGGGTTTCTTTTTAAATGGAGAATCTTATAAACTGATCGGAGCTAGTAGGCATCAAGATTTTGCCGGTATGGGCAATGCCGTTCCAACCAATTTACAAGTTAATGATGTTAAGCTTTTAAAAGAAATGGGTGGTAATTTTTTACGCGTAGCCCATTACCCACAAGCCCAAGCAGTACTTGATGCTTGCGACCGCTTAGGGATTTTAACCTCCGTAGAGATACCTATTGTAAATGAAATTACCGAAAGCCAAGCTTTTACCAATAACTGCAAGCAAATGCAGTTAGAAATGATCAAGCAGAATTACAATCACCCAAGCGTAATTATATGGGCTTACATGAATGAGGTTTTGCTTAAAATGCGCCACCAAAACGATGCGGCTAGAAAACAAGTGTACCTAAACAATATTGCTGCTTTAGCGCAAGAATTGGAAGACTTAACGAGGGCCACTGATCCAACGCGTTATACCATGATGAGTAACCATGGCGATGTAAATGGCTATATGAAAGCTGGACTCGTTAAAATTCCGCAACTAGTAGGATGGAATCTTTATCAAGGATGGTATGGAGGCAAATCTGAAGATTTTGGGCCGAATTTAGACAAGATCCATGCACAAGTACCAGATAAGCCACTTTTAGTAACCGAATATGGAGCTGATGTAGATCCACGTATCCATTCCTTTTCGCCCATTCGCTTTGATAAAAGCTTGGAGTATGGTATGTTATATCATCAGATTTATATCAACGATATATTAAAGCGCCCATTTGTAGCAGGTGCATTTGCCTGGAACCTATCCGATTTTAGTTCTGAAACCCGCGATGAAACTATGCCTCATATCAACAACAAAGGATTGCTAACACTTGATAGGAAGCCCAAAAATACATTTTACCTCTACAAAGCTTACTTCAACGCAAAGCCCTACCTTAAAATTGGAGATGGTAGTTGGAACCTAAGAGGAGATGTCTCGAAAACAAACATGCCAATTCAAAACCTTCAGGTTATTAGTAATACGAAAGAGGTAGAGTTGTTGGTAAATGGAAAAAGCCTCGGAAAAAAGACTGTTTCAGGACATTTAACCAATTGGGATGTCCCATTTAAAAATGGTAAAAATGAAATTAAAGCAATTGCCTGGGCAAATAGCGTTAAGCTGGAAGACCAAAGCTTCATTGATTTTAAGCTAATACCTCATCAATTCAACCAACAGGCAACTTTTAATTCGCTTAATATCTTGATGGGGAGTAAGCGTCAATTTATCGATCCACAACAAAATATCCTTTGGTTGCCTAACCAAGCTTATGAAAATGGTTCTTGGGGTAATATTGGTGGCGAAGTTTTTAAGGTAAAAAGTACTAGCCGACAAACTTACGGTGCAGAGAAAAATATTAAGGGCACTGCAAATGATCCCATTTATCAAACTCAATTGGTGGGTTTAGATTCTTATCAGCTAGATGTACCAAAGGGAAAATACGAGCTTATCTTACATTTTGCCGAACTAATGGGGAATGGCATACAGACTGTGCTACCTTATAACTTAGATAGTATAATGACGACGAATAATGCAATGCCCGAGCAAAGAATTTTCGATGTATATTTAAATGATAAGTTGATAATTAATAATTTAAACTTAGCGGCAACTTATGGGGTCGCTAATAGCGTACAAAAGAAATTTGAATGTATTATCACAGATAACAAGGGATTGAGGCTTTTATTTAAAGGGATTAAAGGAAAGCCAGTTTTAAATGCACTGCAGGTTAAGAAAATTAATTAAAGGTTGGAAGTTATAAGGGATACGTTTTAAAGTTTGATACATAGCGCAAAAAGCAAAAAGATATGGTTACTTTATTAAGAAATAGCATACAAAAAGTCTTTTTCATGTTGATTGCTGGTGCAGTTTTTCTGGCCATGAAAAGCCCTGACCAAAAGCCTGTGGTGATAGGCTATGTAGTTGGTTTTAACGGTTTAATCAATCCAGAAACAATCGATGCTACCCAATTAACCCATATCAACTATGCTTTTGTAAACATAAAAGACAATAAGGCTTATCTTGAAAACGGGCAGAGAGATGTTGAGAACTTGAAAAGATTGAACACTTTAAAGCAAAAAAATCCTTCTTTACAGATTTTAATTTCTATTGGCGGGTGGGCATGGAGTGAGAATTTCTCTGATGCTGTTTTAACAGACTCCTCACGAAAAGATTTTGCGGCTAGTGCTGTCGATATTATCCGCAAGTATGGGCTTGACGGTGTTGATATAGATTGGGAATATCCTGGGATACCGGGCGAAGAGGGTAATGTGTTTCGCAAAGAAGATGAAGAGAACTTTACTTTGATGTTTAAAACGCTGAGAGAGGAACTTGATATCTTGGCAAAAGAAACTGGGAAAAAGAAATTATTGACCACGGCTACGGGTGGATTTCCTTCCTTTTTAGCTCAAACGGATATGGGTAAGGCTCAGCAATATTTAGATTATATCAACTTAATGACGTACGATTTCTATCCTCATCAAGTAGCAGGCCATCACACCAATTTATACGCATCAAAAGCCTATCCTACAGAGAATTCGGCCGATAAGGCTGTTAAAGCCTACATCAATGCAGGTGTGCCTGCCGCTAAAATTGTAATTGGTCTCGCGTTTTACAGTAGAAATTTAAAGTTAACTGCGATTGCCCAAAAAGGTTTAGGTGATAGTATTGCCTCAATGGCCAACCACTATGGTAAAGGCTTTACCTTTTTAAAAGATAGTTTGATTAACCAAAAGGGTTTTATCGCCTACAAAGATGAAGATGCAAAGGCACCTTTTATGTTCAATGCAGCAACTAAACAATTTATTAGCTACGATGATGAATGGTCGGTAGCTAATAAATGCGAATATGTGTTGCAACATAAACTGGGCGGGGTAATGTTTTGGGAATATCACTCAGATACAAAAGGTTATTTATTAAATCAGATTACAAAAAGCTTTAAATAGATGCGAGAGAATTGGATAAATGGACATACGAAGTTTAAACGTACGAGAGCTGTAGGAAACTTCGTATGTCTTTTCAGAAAAAAAATTGGTTCTTTTTTATTGATTTTCTTTCTTGCAAATCAAATGCAAGCACAAACTTCTAGAAGATTAGTGAATGATTGGGAATTTGTAAAGCAAGATCTAGGTGGCGTTTGGGAAGCAGTTAGACCTGTGAAGCTTGGTCAGCCGGAAGAGCTCCCATTTTGGCAAAAAGTAAGTTTACCCCATTGTTTTAATGCCACCGATGCCGTAGATCCAGATGTAAATTATTATCAAGGCCCTGGTTGGTACCGAACCAATTTAATGGTCGACAATCCTTATGCGCAAGGCCGAACGCTTTTACATTTTGAAGGCGCCGGCCAGAAAACAGCCGTTTATATTTACAATACCAAGGTTGCTGAGCATGTTGGCGGCTACGATGAATGGATGGTTGATATAACCAAGGCAATTGCAGATTTTAAACAGTTGCCAGTTTTTAAAGCTCAATTTAAAGGCAAAATCCCCCTGATTATTCGTTGCGATAACTCGAGAGATTTAGAAATGATTCCCTCTAGCTTGTCTGATTTTAACGTTTATGGTGGAATTTACCGCTATCTAAACCTTGTATATACTCCTGCATTAGCTGTTGATAAAATATTTGCCCATACCAGGGTTGATGCAAAAGGGCTTTTGGGAAAGGTGACGATTAAAGCCCGTTTATTCAATCCCGACAAGCTAAAAAATGCAGCTATTAACATTGCCATTATTGATCCTAACGGAAAGAGCATTGCTAATTTTAGCAAAGCAATAGCAACTTTCTCTGGCGATTCACTTTTATGGGAAACAGCAATTAAATCACCGAAATTATGGTCTACCGAAATACCACAACGTTATACCGTTAAAGTTAATGTTGGCACTTCAACTTCAACAGAAAAGATTGGCTTTAGAAACTTTGAGTTCGTTAAAAAGGGACCATTTATGCTTAATGGTAAACGTTTGCTTTTAAGGGGGACCCATCGGCATGAAGACCATGCAGGAGTAGCTGCGGCTATGACCGAGGAGATGATCACAACAGAAATGAAGATGATGAAAGAAATGGGCGTTAATTTCATCAGATTGGGCCATTATCAGCAGTCGCGCATTGTGCTGGATCTGTGCGATAGTCTGGGAATTTTGGTATGGGAAGAAATTCCTTGGTGCCGTGGTGGTTTAGGAGGGCCGATCTATCAGGCGCAAGCCAAAAGAATGCTTACCAATATGATTGAGCAGCATTATAACCACCCAGCGATTATTATCTGGGGTTTAGGGAACGAGAACGATTGGCCGGGCGATTTTCCGGAATTTGATCAGCAAAAGATAAGAGCATTTATGACTGAGCTGAACACCCTTTCCCATCAATTAGACCCATCGAGAAGTACGGCTATTAGAAGATGTGATTTTTGTAGAGATATTGTCGATGTCTATTCTCCTTCGATTTGGGCCGGTTGGTACCGCGGCGATTATACCGAATATAAAGATGTATCTCTGGCAGAGTTTAATAAATCAGATCGTTTTCTGCACGTTGAGTGGGGTGGAGATAGCCATGCCCGCCGTCACTCAGAAAATCCCGATAACGCACTCAGTAAGATTAAAAAGGGAGGTGGCGCTGATGAACGTGCTGGCGATGCTTCCTTGTATGGCGGAGCGGCAAGGGTGAGCAAGGATGGTGATTGGAGTGAAAGCTATATAGCCAACCTCATCGACTGGCATTTAAAAGAGCAAGAAACTATGCCCTGGCTTAGCGGTACAGCCTATTGGCCATTTAAAGATTTTTCGACGCCCATAAGGCCAGAAAACCCCGTTCCCTATGTAAATCAAAAGGGTGTAATTGAGCGTGATTTTACCAAAAAAGAAGCCTTTTATATTTTTCAATCTTATTGGACTACCGTGCCGATGGTGCATTTGTATGGGCATAGCTGGCCAATTCGATGGGGTGAAGATGGTGAAGAGAAAATGATCAAAGTTTATTCCAATTGCGATGAGGCTGAGTTATTTGTAAATGGCAAAAGCTATGGACTAAAGAAAAGAAATAGCCAAGATTTCCCAGCAGCTGGCCTACGTTGGTTAGTGCCCATGCACAAGGGTGAGTATACTTTTAAAGTAATAGCCAAAAAAGGAAAAATTACCGTAAGTGATGAAATTACACAGCTTTATCAAACAGCTAAATGGACTAAGCCTGCAAAAATGATTTTGGAGAAGATCGACGAAAAGGATGGAATAGCTACGTTAGCAGTTAAAATGTTTGATGCCAATCATGTTCAATGCTTAGATGCGATCAATCAGGTTTCTTTCTCTTTGGTAGGTGATGGTGAGCTGATCCGTGATCAAGGAACCTCAATTGGTTCGGCCAAAGTGCAAATGTACAATGGTAGGGCAATGATTAAAGTAAAAACAAATGGAGTTAAAAATGTAGTAGCTGTTCAATCCAAAGGGATTCCGACAGCGTTTTTTGAATTTAAACCAACGAAGTTAGAATAGCTAGATGCATAGGAAAGCAATAACTTATGAAGTTAGCATAGCTAGGTGCATGGTAACTTCGTAAGTTTAATTGCCTCGCGACTTAGAAGGAAATAGCTCACAGCAACTTCGTAAGTCTAATTAAAATAATATGAAAAAAATAACAATAACCTTTATTTTGAGTTTGTTTAGCCTTGCAATTTTTGCACAAGAGGCTATTAAAAAGCAAGCTGTAGTTGTTCTTAAGAACCAAATTTTAGCCGAAGCAGCATGGGCCATGTTGCAAGAACCTGTTACGGTAACGGCAGCTAGTTCCCCTTTAAGTACTGGTGGAAAGCACGATTTCTTTTCCCAGGCTGATTATTTCTGGCCAAATCCCGCAAAGCCCGAAGGACCATATATCAATCGTGATGGCGAATCTAATCCTAATAACTTTGTAGCGCACCGCAAGGCGATGATCAGGTTGAGTACTATTATTGGAGCTCTGGCCTCAGCTTATCAACTTACCGGCGATGAAAAATATGTTAAGCAAGCCCTAACGCATATTAAAGCTTGGTTTGTTGATGCAGAAACTTTGATGAATCCTAATTTATCCTTTGCACAAGCCGTAATTGGGGCTGCTACCGGTAGAAGTTGGGGTATTATTGATACCATTCACCTAATGGAAGTAGCACAAGGAATTTTGGTTATGCAGAAGGCAAAATCATTTGATAAGAACGTATTGTTAACTACTAAGAAGTGGTTTGCCGACTATATATTGTGGCTCAACACCAGCAAAAATGGAGTAGCCGAAAAACTGGCTAAAAATAACCATAGTACCTGTTGGGTAATGCAAGTTGCCTCATTTGCTAAATTATGCAACGATCAGCCAATGCTAGATTCGCTAAGATGGCGTTATAAAAATGTATTGTTGCCAAAGCAGATGGAAGTTGATGGCAGTTTTCCATTAGAAATGGCACGCACAAAGCCATATGGCTATGCTATATTTAATTTGGATGCGATGACCATGATTTGTCAAATACTTTCAGTTAAAAATGATAATTTGTGGGATTATGAAACTGCCGATGGTAAATCAATAAAAAAGGGAATTAGTTATTTATATCCCTTTATAGCTGATAAAAGTAAATGGACATTGAAGCCTGATGTAATGTTTTGGGAGAATTGGCCTGTTGCACAACCCTTTTTGTTGTTCGGGGCCCATACTTTTAAAAACCAAAGCTGGTTTGATACCTGGAAAAGATTAGAATTGAAACCAACAAATGACGAGGTAATAAGAAATTTACCGGTTAGACATGCGTTGATCTGGATGAATGATAAATAAAAGATGATGAAGAAAATTAATTTAATAGCACTGTTATTGGTGTTGGCTAGTTCTGCCCAGGCACAAAAGGTAGAGGTTAAAAAGTCAATGGCTGCTGCCATGAAACAAACTGATATCCTTGTTAAAAACGTTGATTCGGCAAGAGCGGTTAAACCTAATGAGGTTTCGCCACGAACAGTAGAGAACGGCCAATTTAAAATGGTAAACTCGAGAGATTGGACCAGTGGTTTTTTCCCTTCAACTTTATGGTATTTCTACGCTTATACCAAAGATCAAAAATGGTTAAACTTAGCGAAGAAATATACAGAAGATATTAAAAAGGAACAATTTAATACCAGTACGCACGATTTAGGTTTCATGATTTATGGTCCATTTGGCAATGGGTATCGCATTGCAAAAGACGAGGCTTATAAACCAATTATTATTCAGGCAGCAAAATCATTGTCTACACGATTTAATGCTAAAGCTGGCGTAATTAAATCATGGGATCACAATGGCGATAAATGGAAGTATCCGGTAATTATTGATAACATGATGAATTTGGAGTTGCTATTCGAAGCTACCAAGCTTACAGGTGATTCGTCTTTTTATAAGCTTGCTCTTACCCATGCTAATACGACCATTAAAAATCATTTCAGGCCAGATTTCAGTTCATGGCATGTAATTGATTATGATATTGAAACGGGAAATGTACGCAATAAATTAACTGCGCAAGGTTATTCGAATGAATCAGCTTGGGCACGCGGACAGGCATGGGGTTTATATGGTTATACCTTATGTTATCGTTATACCAAAAATCCTATTTATTTAGCACAGGCTGATGGGATTGCAGGTTTTATTTTAAATAGCAAAGTAACCCCCGATGACGGCATTCCATATTGGGATTATAATGATCCAAAAATTCCAAATGTTTCTAGAGACGCCTCAGCTGCTGCGATTACTGCTTCGGCTTTGTATGAGCTGGCAGGGTATAGTAAAAATGGCAAGCGATATAAAGCTGCAGCCGATAAGATCTTAGCTTCTTTAGGCACTGCAAACTACACTAACAAACTGGGCGACAATTACGGGTTTATTTTAGCGCATAGCACAGGTCATCGCCCAGCAAAATCTGAGGTCGATGTGCCCATTAATTATGCAGATTACTATTACATTGAGGCATTGTTGCGGAAACAGGGACTTAATTTACGCTAACGTTTACGTAACTATTTTTGTCTCCATTTTAATTTTCGCTTATCTTAGGCGGTACTTATAAACCAAAATGTAAAGTTGAAAATTCGGAGGTTAAATCCTGATCGATTGAACCCAAACAACTAAGTACCCAAAAACGAAAAAACCACAAATGAATAAACTCGAACAAACTTGGCGCTGGTATGGTCCCGTAGATCCGGTAAGCTTACAAGATATCAAACAAGCAGGTGCAACAGGAATCGTAACTGCTTTACATCACATTCCGCATGGCGATATTTGGCCTTTAGCTGATATTCAAGAACGCAAAGCTATCATAGAGGATGCAGGCTTAACTTGGTCTGTAGTAGAAAGCGTACCAGTTCACGAAGCCATTAAAACCAATAGAGCCGATGCATGGAAATATTTGGAGAATTATAATACTTCTTTAAAAAACCTTGCTGCTTGCGGTATTAAAACCGTTTGCTATAACTTTATGCCGGTGTTAGACTGGACCCGCACCCAGTTAGATTTAACAATGACCGATGGTTCGAAAGCTTTATATTTTAACTGGACTGATTTAGCGATTTTCGATCTTTATCTTTTTGAAAGAGAGAATGCTGCTGCAGATTATCAAGAAAATATTTTAGCAAAAGCAAAAGCAAAATATGACACAATGAGTGCGAGCGAGTTAGATTTGTTAAGAACTAACGTACTCATGGGAATTCCTAACGAAAAGGAAATTGAAATGGAAGCCTTGCGTGCCTCTATAAATGAGTACAATGTAATAGGGAGGGAGGGGCTTAAGGCTAATTTAGCTTTGTTTTTAACAGGCATTGCCGAAACGTGTAATCAGCATGGTATTAAAATGACCATCCACCCCGATGACCCACCTTATTCTATTTTAGGCTTACCCCGCATTGCGAGCTCTAAGGCTGATTTGGTTGATATTTTAAAGAGTGTTGATCAGGCGTTTAACGGTATTTGTTATTGTACAGGCTCATTAGGAGCAGGGATGGATAACGATTTAGTTGAGATTTTCGAAGCTGTAAAAGAACGCGTGTATTTCTTGCATTTGCGCAATGTAACTAAAGACGAAGAAGGGAATTTCTACGAGGCCGACCATTTAGGCGGTGATGTAAATATGTACGAAGTAATGAAGGCTGTTACAGCCGAAAACGCAAAACGTGATACACCTATACCTTTTAGACCAGATCATGGTCACCAGATGCTTGACGACTTGAATAAGGTTAGCAATCCAGGCTATTCTGCTATTGGCCGTTTACGCGGTTTAGCCGAACTAAGGGGCCTGGAAATGGGAATAACAGGGAATTATTAAAGCTAGAAGGCCAGGTTAATCCTGGCCTTTTTTGTATGCGATTATTTACATTCCAAACTAAACACCCCTACAATATGAATGGTACTTGTAGCGGCATTATAAGTAGAAGTTGCGCTAAAATTTTCGGCTGCTGCCGGAATATCAACATTTGATTTCGAAATAGGGAAAGTGCCAGTACTATAAGTTACGCCATTATAGGAGCTGCTTATTTTAAACTTATGGCCAACAATTAGTTTAATGCTTGCCGTTGGGTTGTCGATTACACCGTTTTTAATGTAGACATAAGAAAAGCTATTGTCGGTAACATCATTCACTGTCATCCATGCATTTAATGGTGCGATGATATTTTTGGAAATACATTTGCTCGTAAAACTGGTGGTGATGTTTACGTACTCTATTGGTGTAGTGGGGGTTACCGGTCCTGGTGGCACCACAACCACCGGACTATTATCTATATTGATGGTAATGCTCGTTGTTGTAGCTGGTGTAAATAGAGCACTTTGCCCAACTAGTTTTCCTGCGCTTGAATACACCACTACCTTAGCCGAAGGCACATCGGGCGAAGTAGGTAATGAATAGCCATATTTCCCTGTGGTGGTGCTAAATGTTGTGGTGTTGTTCACTAATTTTCCTACCTGGAAAAAATCTCTAGCTGGTTGGTAATTGGTAAAATTCTTTAAAAAAACACCGGTCGATGTATATAAATAAGTGGTATAAGTGCCCGTAAATGGAGCTTGCGATGGCGCAAAATTGATAATCAGTTCTTTGTTAAGGTCTGGTTTCACTGGCGACCAGCCCCACGATAGGTTCCATATATTAGGTGTGGTGATGGTGTATTTGGCTATTAACTTGCCGCCTGTACCTGCGGTAATTGCTACCGGAGTAGTCATTAGTCTTTGCTCACCATTTACAACGGTAGTATACCATAATGGAATTGTTTCGCCAGCTTTAACTGCAGCTTTAGTGTCGTAATTAATCAGTCCCGTTGGTAATTCCTGGCTTACTTCAATTGGTTTAGAGAAGTTGGCAACTATCTTATTGTCTGCATACATCACTAATCTTATTGCTCCTGCAGGTACAAAGTTAACGCCGAAGGGCACGTAAGCCCCGTTTTTAATCGCATTCCGTCCAACAATGCCACTGGGGAACAATGCTGCCATTGAAGTTGCGGAATTGTTATGGGCAATTAAAGTAGATTTTAGCTTACTTGCGTCGATCAGGTTATTGCTGGCATCTTTCATTTCGGTACCTACCGGAATAGTAAGGTTAACCTTTTCTGCCATCGTTGCAGTTGTACTGGTGTTTAGGTTAATGATACTTGTAGTGACACCTGCTTTTAAATCATTTTCCATCGTAGTAAAGGCAGTACCATCAACCCGTTTCACGAAATCAAAGGCTGGTATTACAAAAACTAGTGACGAATCGTTGGTTACTGTGATCGTTTTATGGATCGTTTCAAAACCAGCTATTTCTGCATTTATTACAAATGTTAGCGGATTTGCTTTTGTTGGTTTGGCCTGTCCCCTAAGGGCTAACGGAATCATGCCTTGTGATACTTTAAAATCTGTACCTCCCGATCCCATTTGAACCAATGCCGCGTCTTTACCCGAAATGGTTATCGCAAAATCTCCAATTTGCGTTGTGGCATTTGGGTTTGCTTTTTCAAAACGAACCAAGAAAGGTGATTTAAATAGGCTTGCAGTATTAAATGTGATGACAATATCCTTGTCAGGTTTGGTACAGCTGCCAATGATCAAAAGCACCATGCCTAAAATTAATCCTTTAACGAATACTTGTCTCATGCCTTCTTAAACTTATGGATGTTGAAATTGAAATTAACCTGAAGTACCGGGAAGAAGCGGTAACTGCTCATATTTTTATCTAACTGTGGCTCTATCGATTTATTATCTGATAATAAATTTGTGCCTGTTACGGTTGATTTTGGTTGATTTAGGTAGTAAGCTCCTATATCAACATTTACACTAAATAATTTGTTTGGGATGCTGTTAAATAAGCCTATGCCCAGATAGGGGGCAATTCCTTTCCATGAAAGATTGATATCCAAATTGCCAACTTCTTCTTTCGTTAAAACCAATCCATTAAAGTCATATCCCTCACGCGGGAAAAACTTAATGCCCCCGTCGGCTTTAACGAGGTAGGCTACACCACCCACTATTCTGAATGATTTTCCTTTAAAAGGGAGGTATTCTCCTAAGATGTTTAGATTGATTACTTCAGAAGTAAGCTCATTATCGGCATCGAAACCAGAAAACTGAAAAGCATTGTCTACTTTTACGCCAAAAATAGAATTTATGCCCATTCTAGCCGTGAGCCGAGGTTTAATCCCATATCTAAAACTTGCTCCTAAGCCAGATGTGCCTAGTTGAAGCTGTACCGACATCGGGTGCTTTTTGCCAGCAGTGTCAATGATAAGGTCTTTTGATTTAGCTGTGTTTTGTGTTGAAAGACTTGCTTGCTGTGAAAATCCGACAAAAGGAAGGCTTAAAAGCAAGATGAGGAGTATTGAATTTTTGCGCACTATAATGTTTTTAGTAGATATACAAAATTAAGATATTTATTTAAAATCTAGTTAGTTAAGTTTTTGTTAACGAAGAATAGCTACTTCAGTAATTTTATTGCGTCTCCGTATTAGTGCATGCTGCCCTAGCAATTTGTGTTTCTGCAGATCGGTCCCTTCTGGATTAACATTTTTTAAGAACGTTCGTTTGCTTGAATAATTATTAAAAAATATTAAAATATTTGCGGAGGATTTATATCTTTGCAGCATCAAGAAGAAACGATTATTTTTGATTGTTTTTATTGAGGATGCCTCCATAGCTCAGCTGGATAGAGCACCGGTTTTCTAAACCGTAGGTCATAGGTTCGAATCCTATTGGGGGTACAGGTGAAGGCTTCTTACGATGAGTAGGAAGCCTTTTGTGTTTTTCGAGGATTTGGCGGTGTAGTATCAGACTCATTCATTTGGCGCAGATTTGGCGCGAAAATGGCGCGCAAATTGGAGCATTGGGTTAATTAATCTATTATTTCTGTAAGGTAGTGATTTACATCAAACCATCATCTGCATGGCTGTAAAAGCCATCTTTAGTAATAATCAAGTGGTCGCAGACTTTAATGTCCAATAACTCTCCCCCTTGTTTAAGTTTTCTCGTTACCTGTGTATCTACCGTACTTGGGTTTATGTTTCCACTTGGATGATTATGGGCAAGGATGATTTGATTGGCTTTAGCTTTTAATGCTATAGAAAATACTGCCTTTGGGTCTACGACAGTCGCTTCCATTCCGCCTATTGATACACTAGCAATCCCTAGCACCTTGTTATGCCGATTAAGTAACATCACTTTAAATTCTTCTAATAGTTCTATAGTGTCCTTATCCCATTGGTTAATGAAGATTTGATAAGCATGTTCTGCTGTAGTTACCTGTGGTCTAAGCGATGCTTTGAATTTTGGTCTGTAGGCTATTGTAACCTCAGACACTCTTGTTAAATTTGTTACTATAATGTTTTATATTAATTATGGTACTCTAATCAGCTTTCACACTCAATTAAGCAAAGGAGGACGGAATAAATAGGAGGTGCAGTGGATACAAGAGCGTTTATGCCGGAAATTCCTTTAAGCGTATTGAGGAGACAAGCTTAACTTTGTGTAATCATTAATGTATATAGTTGTCTAGTCGGTAATTTATTATAGTGTAGTTTATCATTCTCAGGTTATATATCCGAGCTTCAAACAGTTGTTTTGTATTCCAACCAATGCGCTAATGAAATCTTTTGTATCGAGAAAGTAACTAGGATAAGCTTTTTTGAGAGCCTTCATGTCCTTCGTTGATACAAGAACTACCGCATTAGTATTTGGCGATATTGAACCTTCAAGATGCATGTAGTACGAAATGGCATCTTTCAATTGTGATTTTTTGTATGCATTGATACCAACACTTCGTTTAGTGAAATCAATATTAATTAGATAGTAGTCGTCAGGAAATCCTTTCTCATCCATGCTTTCGATAGTAACATGCATAGCCTTGAGAGTTGAAACTACCTGCAACTGTTCACAGAGATAATAACATTCAACCATCAAATCTTTCATTTGTATTTCCTTGTGGATCTCAAGAACAGGAAGATGTTCCTTAATAGCAAAAAGTGAGCTTACTACTTTAAAAAACTGTAGCCACTTATCTTCTCCTTTACTAGACTTTAAAGACGTATTTGTAATCAAACCAACAGTCTCCACCGCTGTAGCCCAGCTATGCTGTAGCTTAGTTCTTATTTGAAGCTCAAGCTTTAGATCCTTATATCGCTGTTGTGTTGAATGATAGGTATAGACGAAATGCACACTTCTATAGCCTGACTCCTTAGGATTGCCAACATAATCAGTAATTCTATCAAGCTTATGGCTTGTCCGTTGATTGTAGATTAGTTTGTAAAGTCGCTTTAAATCTGCTACATCTTTAACTACTACACGATAACCTCCAATATCTTGCATGCCACCAAGTCCCATATTTACATTTAAATCTAGTTTATATTCGATTGATGTTAAGCGTTTGAGACGTTGGGAAGCAATTACTGCTTCAACCTTATGTTTGTTCATCAATCGAAGTAAAGAATTTTTTCTGTTAAGTAATGGTAATACATGACTGGTACGCCACTCATTGATTATTAGAAGTGCTTCGTTCCGTTCCCTTACAGATTTAGAAGACATTAGGATTTCTCCCGCCTTACTTATTTTCTTTCTACTATGTAGCATCTTAAGAGGTTAATTAATAAAGATAATGAAGTTAATCGAAACAAGCGAAACCAAATACGTTGTCAAGCGCATTCTTACGGAGTAAAGCTTTTAATACCTCACTCAACCATATCCATATTTTTGTTGATATGGCTTTTTTAACACCCAGATACAAGAATTCGGATATTCATTTTATGACCGAAAACAGCTATTAACGGGGAGGTTTAAAAAATGGATATTGATGCTTGGTTGTGTTGGGTACGCTTTTCTCTTACTGGCTTACAAGGTGTTTCTTTAAAGCAATTAGCTAATGTTGTACTTTATAAACTAGCTATGCAAGTATTTACTAACGATGGCAATCCAGTGTATAATAATCACCTAAAGTATTGTCCAAGTATATTAAAATTAACATTTCAACTCAAGCTTGCTCGATTTGTATATAACTTAGTCTAAGGATGTGCAAAAGTTTTCGCTCTAGAAATATGTGGAGTAATTACCTTTACATTGTTAATAAAGGTATAAATAAATCATTTACCTTTGTAGTATAAAAAGAAATCCCCAAGGGGGCAACCTTGAGGATGTACCATTAAACTTGCCAGTTTAATGTTTCTATTAGCTTACCACTTGCCTTGCATGATAAGTGTTTCGCATTATTTCTAAAGCAAGAACTAAAAGCACTTTCGGGTGCTTTTTTTGTCCCTTTTATATTGCAAAGATAAAAGTTGGGCGATTTTTCGCCTTACAAAGTTGTTAACAAGAATGAATGAAATTGGGTAGTTTTCATCAAAGTAATGTCAGAAACCATACGTAAAATCGGTAAGCAGTTGGTTTTTAGCGCTTACAGAATCAAAACGAGTGTTAATAGATTTTACTGTTGTCAATGGTTTTTAATTCTAATTATCTAATAGCTAACACCTTATTACCCTTTTCTCAACCTATAATCTTTAATTGTAAATATCGAGAAAATAAAAATAGCTCGAATAGGAACAGTTGTTCCTAGCACATCTTAGTTTATATGCACATTTATTCAACGGTGGGCTTAAATAGATTATATGGAATATAAAATGTGCGAACAAAATGCGCTTCTATTTAATTGCTTTCAGTTGGTATTGTTTTACTAGTAGATATACATACCCCCTTTAATAAAATGATACTAGTATAAAAATGTTAAGGCTATGATTGGTCTGATGGCAGTTTTAGCTTACGTAGCTTAATTGTGCAATTAAACAATCACATTGCTCATGTCTTAAAAGCTAAAAATTATTAAAATCAATTTTAACTTATTTAGCTTGTAAAAAGTCAACTGAACTTTCAATTTGGCTCATTTCAATTAATTCGCACAACCTATCGAATGTTAATGCAGAATATGTTAATTGCGTTTTTAGCTTTTCAGTCTTAAATGATATCCTCTTAAACCATTGTGGTTCTTTACCGCTCATATATTTTCGGCTCATCGATATATAGAAGCTATACTCTATATAAATAGGCATCGGTTGGATTTCTTTATCTTTAATTCTTTTTCTTATATCGGAATCAATTTCGAATGCTTCGATAAATGGAATTGAAATGCTACTAATAAATAAATGGTTGGGTGGAGATGGTTTAGAACTCAAAAGCTGTTCGTTTACGTAATTTGCCCCTTGAGTAAATATTGCATAAGATTTCAATCCAACTTCCTTTTCTATTCTGGCCATTAACATATCTACAATACTAAGTAGTGTCTCTGGCTGATAATTTGATTTGTTCTCAGAGGGATTCCAACTTGATTTCATGATAATATTATCTGCACAGGTTAAGCATATAATTTCTGGGTGCTCAATGCATAATTCATCAATTATTGATTTGATTTTCTCTAATCTATCTATTGGAAATTCTCCGTATTCATTTAAGATATTCCTTATACCAATAAAATCTATTAACACATAAGCAGAATAAATACTCTTAAATAGGTTCTCAAACCATGTCTGATCAACTATCAATGAAGGCCTAGATTCAGATGTATGTGGCAGGAATGCAGCTTTAAAAAATTGCTTTGGCAAAGACTTCGTTATTGTATGAAAACGATTGCTTCTATCAATCAAAAGAGTAACATCTAGATGAAAATTTTTAATATCTGATATATGGCAAGGGATATAATCCATTAGGCTATTTGGATGTTCCCATTGTTCAGAAGTTGGATTAAGGTAATGTAGCCACTGCTTTTCAATAATTGATAGTGAACCCTCACCTAATAAAAAATGCTCCTTATTTATTTTCAAATCTTCAATATCGTAAAATTGAAAATATTGAGGGTATTCTTTTAATTTATCTAACATTCTTTACTTCTTCTAAATGCGGAAAGGTGAAAGTCTTGCTTTCATCTTCATTATCAATACCTATAATCTTTGAACTAGACGATAGTTCTTTAGGCATCTCTTGAATAATACGTGTGAAAACTTGTTTAAATTTAATTGCATAATCAACTAACCAATTTAAGGATTCTTCTAATTTTAACTTGTCCTTAAAATCCGTAACATGATGTAAAGCGATTATTTTGTCTCTATTTTGAGGATTTGGATTCCATTGAAGTGATAGCCCAATTAATTTCTCAATTTCATCTTTCCGACTTTCTAAATAAGGCAGCATTTGATCCACGATCTTATTTCCAATATACACTCTAGTGCCAACAATATTCTGATCTGTATTACAAATATTTGATAAATTGATCGAACTTTTACCCAAACTAATGTCGTACCAGTATTGTGGACGAGGCGTTTGCAAAGAACTTATCTTTCTTGTTAGAGAGAGTTTATCTTTAAACCGTGTCCAAAATTCAAGCTGAAATTTCTTTTTATCTGAAAGATCTTCAGCAGCTATTGTTCTTGCAATTTGCCTTACTGCTTGATTTGGTTGGCTTATAACATTAAACTTTAAGGCAGGATTGCTATCATCAATTTGCCAAAGTTCAATTTGTACACCATAGAATGAGATTTCATCAGATGTATGGTCATTCAACCAATCAAGAGCCTTTTTATGCTCATCGGTGAAATTTGTTGCTACCCAAACAATTGTCGATGCATCAAGAACGGATGCGTAGGTAATCGCCTTCCCTAAATGATCATGATCTGTTTTTTCTAATTGATTTTCGATAATTACATATTTTCCGGTCGTCGTATCTTTTGCTAAAATATCGGCCGAATATGGCCCACATTGCACCTCAATATTTTCTACCTCTAGATCAATTCTTAAAGCATCATTTAAAGCTGATATATTTTGAGCAAGCCAAGGTGTGAAATCTCTCGCTTCACTAGTCCATTTCTGTCGAGCAACAATTGTTTTGAGTATCCCTAGTTCCATATCCTTTAATCAATTATTAATTTATACCAAATAAATTAGATTTACCTTCCGTAAGCACTTGCATTATATTCGTGCAAATGCTGTTGATTAATTATCAAAGAAGTATCTAAATTTTTCATTAAAGCATACTTTTCTATCAGTGGCTTAAATTTTTCAGTTCCATTTTCATGGAGACAGTTATAAAAAATCAAGACCTGTTCATAACTTGATAATTGTGCCCTAGCTAGAGAAATATATTGTTTCTTATTTTCTATCTCAGACTTATCGATAAGTTTTATGATATGATATATAGTTCTAAAATAATGACTCATGTCAGCCTTATTTCTATCATACATGACCCCAAATGCAGTAATTGTTTCTTTTATGGGTGATCTAGACAAATCCCCAGCGGCAGTCTCACTACCAAACTTCTGATATCTCAGTTTAGATAAAAGCCTTGTATAAAATACTTGAAAGCAATCTCTACCCTGTGTTATTACGTTAGATTTGCTGTCCTTTGCTCGAATATCAATTGAATTCACAAGAGTTGCAAACAAACTTAGCATTTGGAAAAAAGTATTTTCAAATTTTTGTTGCCGTAAAGTATTATTTTGTGCTTTCATCTCCTCTTTTTGTTCGGACAATTCCAATCTTGTGTATTTAACCTCTAATTGGCTATACATGATTTCTAACTGCTGATTAAGCAGTTGTTGTTTCTGACCAAGGAATGCAACATATATTAAAAATAATCCTGCTAATGACCATATAGAAGCAACTGTCCCAGCCATAAAATCCCCCAAAAGATTTAAACCGAATTCTTCTAGAGTATGCTTGCAATAATAGAAAACAATCCCAAGCATCGAAACTCCAAACCCCAACCATACAAAAAACCATGTATATTGAGTATAAGTTTCGATTTGGTCTTTTAACTTGTTAAGTTCTTCTTCTATTTCAACTTGACGTTCCTCAATCCTATCAGAAGCTATCTTAATTTCCTTTTCTAATTCACTCATTTATAAATCAATTAATATGCTTTAAACCAAATATAGATATTCCACTAAGAATATTGTAAGTGTGAAAAAATTATACTAATGCATGTAAACTACGCTCACCATCAGCGAACAGAGCAATAGGTCTTTGAAAAGAAAGTGCTATGCACGATTTCAAAGTATGTAACACACGAGCAATTGGCGGAGCATTTGAGTAAAAGGGGATGGCAAGGGTTGTTCAAATGGTGTGCCGATTATGAAGCCTATTGTGAAACGCAGGTGAGCAAATTTACAAGCAATGTTAAGCTTTTAAAAGATATATAGCGGTTGGCTACGGCTGAAATCCATGCCTCAAAGAATTTTTATCACACTTATGATTAAAGCAATTACACCGCCAATAAGGAAATAGTTCGCATACTTCTTAGTCCCGCTCCATCCAATATTGCCATCTGAATACTTAGCCATGATACCAAGAAATATTAAACACAACGAAGAGATTAAACTTAACATAGTGGGTATTATTATATCTTGATGCAAGGTACTAACAAAATTGTAAAATGAAACACTAACCGCTGATATAAGTACTCCCGTTACGTCTCACCGCCTTGCGAACTGAGCTAAGGTATCAAAGGAAAAGCACGATAGTGCGACTTTGGCTATGTTTGTAACACAAGCAAACTTTGTTTGCGCAGCCGAAGCGATTACGCAGGTGAGCTGAAAAGTGGAAAGCGGTTAGCTTTATCCAGGATGCAGTGGGGCGAATGAATATGAGTGAACAAATCCTAGATAGAGATAAGGGGAGCTTTCATGAAGCAACCGAGTTTCAAAAGCAAAGTCATGACAGAGTGTAGCGATGGCGTGTGTTTTATAGGAAACGAGCCTTGCGGAATACCGATTTTCCTATCGGGTACGCACTGCCTTAACCAAAGAACCACGAAACAGAAAGTTAACGCACTACCGTTTATAAGACATCAATACCACTCATTTACCACAAGTCAAATGACCGAGAAAAGCATTTGCGGTCTTAAGCCACTAGTGAGCAAATGGTTATTGATAGAGAATGTGTAAAACGCTGTTATGTGATAATAATATATTGGATAACAATATTAATCACTGACTGAAACCCCCGAAGCCAGTATAGCTCTTCAATTCTATTTGTCTATCCTTAACTAATTCTTTCATGAACCCTACGTAGTGGCTTGGCTTATAGAATAGAATTTGCAAATTAAAGTCTCCATTGTCATCAAACACTCCTGAATATTCTCTCATTTCATTAAGCTTTAAGTACTCAAAAAAACGTGTTTTGACATCTGCTATTGGGATGTTTTCTTTTACACAACCTTCCACAAGGTATCGACTTGGGGGGGTATTGGAGTCATTCAACTGGTCACGAATTAGTCTAATTTCTGAGTATCCATCTGTGTTTTTGTTCTGAAAGCTATCTGTTGATTTGTCATATAGAAGGTAATAATTAGTCACTTGATTAGAACGGTTATCTAAAATTCTCAATATTACTTCTTGCGAAATGGGGTTCATCACATAATTAACAATCTTATGGCTGTATTTAAAGTTCATGGTAATATTTCCTTGCCCTACTTCCCAAGTTTGTATAACCGTATAACCGTTCATTTGAGTCAGTAAAAGTTGCCAAAATCCATACAAATGGCTCTCATGACTAATTCTAGCTAAGTCCGTGTTTCTCTCCTCCACTTTTTCAACTTTATTCGAAGCAATTACTATGTCCGCTTCTAACTTTTCGGTTTTGACTTTTAGTTCTGCATTCTCTATAGTGAGGTGGCTTTCACCGTCAATTAAATCTGTTAGTTGTTCAATAGTTTCAGTAAGCTTATTCTTGTCTTTAATATATTTTGCAACTGGCATATAGCCCCCTTTTGTTGCATCTAGAATATCACTTTCATTCTTTGAAGATATTTTTGCATGTAGAAGTTTAATCCATGCTCTTATATAAGGGAATGCTAATGTATAAAATAATGCAAATCCGAGAGGTATGAGTAGATTGTAATAGAGATTGCTATAAGATAAAATAAGATTATAATAGGATTTAATCCCATCCAATTTCAAATCCTTTTGTGTATAAAACAGTAATCCAATTGTTATAGGCCAGTTAACAAAAAGCCATGAGATAACGAATGATGTGATTAGGGGGTTAGATGCTCTGTCTTTAAGTTCTGCAAAGAAATCTTTAATTGTATCCATTTGAGAGAAAGTTAATTAGATGTAAGTATAATAAAAAAGAGCCACATGCTGTAGCTCTCAATAAACTTTAAGTTGTTCTGACCGTTCATCAACCAGTCGTTTAGCATTAATGCAACCGTTACGAAGTTTGTAATCTCCATCAGCAGACAATAACACCCGCTTGTAAAGTATTAGTTCAGGTTGATAAACCAATAGGCAGTTTGTTCTAATCCCTGCATCGCATTTAATTTGATACTCGCTGCTCCCCCTAATTTCTGCATTAGTTATTTCATCAATGGTTGATGGTGAGAGGCCTAATGGTTTTCTGCCGAATAGAGAACTTTGTTTCTTACTATAGGCTAAGTTTTGGAATAACTGCTCTGGCTGTATTACGCCATCTAGTTCAATTCCCTTTACTGATTTAAAAGGTGCATCGCTTTTATTTGCTTTTTCGGAAATGTGGAAGTCCCAACTCTCGGGCATATCATAGCTGTATTTTGTACCATCGGGGGGGATGTAAAAACCTCGATGTTGCATCCCCCAAGCTAGGCTGTAGTATTCGCTTTGAAATAGGTATGGCAGATTATCCACCTTGTAAACAGTCGATGTTAGACTGGTCTTTTTAAATAATCTAAGCATACTGGATGATTTAATTCGTTTTATAGTTGGACATTTCATATTCGTACCCTAGATCTGCTGAATTACCACCAAAATAGCTGTTATAGACCGTGAAAGTTCCTCTTGAATGGTCTCGTTGAGCTGACGAATCCCCACCTAAAGTAAATCCTTCAACACCTCTGTCGTTATCTCTGTAGCTATCAAAAGGAGAATATGTATAAACAACCTTTCCATTAAAAGTGAATGTAAACTTCTTTGCTGTGTGGTCTATTGTAATCTTAGCTAAAGCTTTGGTTACTGCTGTACACTTCTTTTGGTTCCTATTTACCAAAGTTAATTTGTATTGAGTGCAATTACCAGTATAGGTTAATACCGTATTTTTGGGTTGGGGGTTACTGCTTTCTTCACCACTAGGAGCTATACTGTTATTCACTTGGTTGCCTTGAGTTTCTTTAGGTTGGGTAATGTATTTATACCCGAATGTAAGAAGTGCAACTAAGCCTATAAAAAGAAGGCTAGTCCATACAAAATCATAAATTCTCCTGCCAACGCTTTCAGTCCTTTGGTTCAATACTTTAGGTTTTAGATATTGAAATACCAAACCTGCTGAGGTATTTCTAAATATCTGCATCCCACAATTACAGCTAGTAATAAAAGGGGATGAAGACGGAATGTTGTGCTCATAGGTACAGTTGGAAAACTTTGTTAATGCAGTCATTGGAAATACATTTAATACCGAAAGTCCCAAATCGGTTGTTAATGCAAAAAGCGCAGGGAAATGAGCTACGTCTGCGTCTAAGAAGCTCGGCAAGAACCCGACAACAACAAACAAGCCAGCACCAACGCTTTTCAGCATAGGCGTGAACTTATCTGCTCTTGTTGTCTTTTTTAATTTTGCCGATTTCCTTACAAAGAACTGATAGCTTACGCTAATATCTTATGATATGTGGCTACTGAAGCTTTATTCTCGGTTTGCTTTTATCGCAAGCTTGTCCGGGGGTGCAGTCCCACCTCCTAAGCCGTACACGTAATTCTCAACTTTGATTTCAATAGGCACTATCTATAGAATGATATAGTAAATGTTGCACCTTTTAAATCAGCAAGTTTTTATGGCAGAATAGAAGTGCCTCACTGAGCGGAAGTGTAATAATTTAGGCAGGGGCTAGGGTGTAATACTCGCTCAAAAAAAATATTTTTTTTCAGTTTGATTGCATACATTTAGCTTAATGCTAATGAACTATAAGTACCCTTTAAAGGTTTGGCTGACAAATGCAGTCATGGGTACAATTCTTTCTGTTTTACTAACCTACTTATATAGTGGGTTTTCTTTCCTCGGTCAACTAGAGATTGAAAACAATTCCATATTTAATATAACTTCTTACCTTCTAGCATCAGGCTGGTCGATAGCGATTGGCTCAATCTGGTAATCTACTGTTAACAACCGCATCATATGATAAGCATCTGCGGTATTTCGGCTGAACCGATCCCATTTGGTAAACATGACATAGTCAAAATTTTTACCTCTTGGACTACTTCACATTAGGCTAAGTTTAAAATTTTCCTTTCATGACCCTGAGTAAAACGTCATCTCTTTTTTGTCTGGATATTGGAGCCTGACTTCCATCTTCCATGGCAATATATCCACCATCGGTTTTTACATAAGCGGCGATTTTTCGGAAGTTTATTAGGTGAGACTGGTGCGTCCTAATGAAATTATGATTTTCGAGCAATTCCTGATATTCCTTTAAAGTTTTACAGACCAGGTATTGTTTTTTATTGTCTAAATAAATATGCGTGTAATTACCTTCGGCCTCGAGCCTGATGATTTTATTGATAGCCAAAAACTCTATTTTATCAGATAAAGGGATGGCGATCTTCTGCTCATCATCTCCTCTGTCTATATTAGCAACCAGCTCCTTTAATCTTTCGTTTTCTTTTTTAGGATTAATTTGGATAGTTGCTTTTTCGACTGCATTGCTCAATTCCAAAATATTAATTGGTTTAAGCAGGTAATCTATAGCACATGCCTTAACTGCCTGTATGCCATACTTATCAAAGGCGGTAACAAAAATAACTTCAAAATTTTGCTGTCCATTTAATAATTTTAACAAGTTGAACCCAGAAACTTCTCCCATTTCTATGTCCAGAAACAGTAGGTCGGGATTTAATTCCCTAATTAATTGAAGTGCTTCAACAGCAGAGCCTGCTTCGGCAATGATGGCTACATTTGGGCAATATTTTGACAATAATTGACGCAAGTTATCTCTGCTTTTCAATTCATCGTCAATCAATATCGCTTTTAAGATTTCCATTAATCTATTGGAATGGTTAACACAGCAGTAACGCCGCTCTCATTTTCCCCTAAATTACTACTTAAATCTAAGTTTCCCACATTCCCATCGGTACTGAGCAAGATTAGTCGTTCTTTTAACAGCTTCAATCCAAAGCTTTTATTGCTATTGGCTATATTTTCTTTTAAGCCAATACCATTGTCTTTGATCACAATTTTAAGGTATTTCTGGTCACAGCTAATATGTATAGTAAGGCGTCCTTTATCTCCCTTTTGAGCCAAACCATGTAGAATTGAGTTTTCTACTAGTGGTTGAATGATCATACCTGGAATTTCCATTAATAGGGTATTTACTTCAGGGGAGACTTCAATCTCAAATTTAAAGTTAAAGCGAAGCTGCTCCAGTTCACAATAAAGTATAATGGCATCTAGTTCATCTGACAGCGTCACGAAGTTTTTTTCCGAATTATTCAGTACCCTTCGCATCAGCAATGCGAATTTCTCCAAATAAACATTGGCTTCTTTATACTGATGATTATTGATCAGGGATTGTATGGAATTCAACGCATTGAACATAAAATGCGGATTCATTTGCGAGCGTATAGCCTTGATCTCAAGACCCTTGATTTTGTTCTTTAGTAACGTTCTCTTCCTTGCGTTGGCAACTCTTGTCCTGTAAATAAAAAATACGACTATTAAAGTAAGCAGGGCGGAGCCAATGCTCCACCCTATAGTATTGATTAATGACGCCTTTTGTTCCTTGGTCATTACACTAGAATCTTTTGCTTTTTTGATCAGCTCCTGTATTACCTGATGTGCTTCGACCTTATCGGCTACTTGACCACCATATTCATCAATCAAGTAACTAGATATAACCCGAAAGTCTGAATTAAATGTAAATACTTTGGTCTGATGGGAATAAAGGTTAAAATTCTCAGGACAATTATCACTTAATTCGACATAAGTAACATTGGTTAGGTCCTTCAATTTTTGATCATGGGCCCATTCCGTGTCATCATTTCTCTGCGCAATCACAAAATGCACCTCACCTCCCTTTTGTTTCTTGGTAAGATCAATATAGTCTTTTAAAAGATCGGAATTATTATTGTTCACAATCAATACCAATGGCTTTCCTTTGAATTTAGACAGATCTAGAGTGCTTCCATCTTTTAACAAGAGTTTCTGTACTGGACTTGGGTTTCCGGGCGTCCATAGCATTGCTTTTGCCCATAGTTCTTTAATTCGGTCTGTAAACGAAGAATTTCCACAATTATGGATGAAATCTTCATAATAATTTTTCAGCCTTTCTGTACTCTCCACTTCACTTTTGTGAAGCTCTTCCATTAATGATTCATAAATAGAAAAGTATAGGGGATATCCTTCAAAAGATGCAATAGTCGTTGCATAATCAGCATAGAAACCATATTGGTTGGCATTAACCATGCCTAATTTTGTTTGCTGGTAAGAAAGTAACCATTTTAGATAATAGCCATAATACATACCACCTTCCGAAGCACTCATTGAAACTGGCAATGTATCGATACTTAGAAAGAATCCGTTTGGGAATTCATCTAAAAGCCTATTCGGTTTTTGTTTTTTACGGTATTCAGAAACATACCTCAGTTTTGTTCCGGCCTGCACATACTTAAAATCTTTTCTGCAATAGTCTAAAATTTCTGAAGAAACACGGTTAGCATATTTTCTTAAAATGCCATCAAAATCTTTTTGTCCCTGTTTTTGAAAAGCTATAAATTCTTTTAGTGATTTAGAACGGTAATTACTTTTATTAACCCATTGGTTGTCAACAATAGCTACCAGATCTTTACTTAATGCCGCTTTAGCCGCTGCATTCCCTCCGAAAGAAACGGTGTTGTAAAAATTCAGTGCATCTGCTTTAACGGTCAGCGTATCTAATGGTTCCAACAGCAGACTAAAAGTTTTAAATCCATCAAATTCATCATCCCCATCAAATTTTCCAAAAACCCATCTACTCCTTGTATTTGGGCCCGCCAATATATTTGCACCAAAAGATCCATCTTTATTAAACCTAAAAATTTCTTCATCCAAATCAGTAATTGAATAAATACTATCTGCCTTAGTTAAATTAGTAATGTTTCCTTTTATGACTGCGTTTCTTAGTAAGTTAAAAGAGGCCGATTTTAAAACTGCATTAGCGATATTTTTCTCACCGGCAGAGTTTAATAAGTCTACTGTTTTAACATGGGGCTTGCCAGCAATTAGAGCATTTATTATTGTTTCAGAAATTTGCTTTAAATGTTCCGTTGGAAAAAACCTATCGGCTGTAAATTCTGTTTTTAGTGCCGCAGATTGTGCTTTAACATCAATTACTGAGAAGCTGACTTTTGTAGCAGTTGATAATAACTTCAATTTTGATATTTTCCCTTGACCATCTGCTGTTATTTCATAAATCTGTTTAGTTAGATTTTTCTTCCTGTTTTCTACATATGGAGGATAGTATGAATCATAACCTGCATTAGCATATTTCAATCTCATTCGTTCAATAGAAACTTTAAAAGCTAAATCTCCATTTTGTGTTTTATTAGAGACATCATACCTCACATCAAAGCGATAATCGGAGGTATGAGTTAAATTACTGATTCGAATATCTGTTACAAACCAATCTCCTGATTTGAGCGTTAGTGTGCGACTCTGTTTTTGAGCGAAGAGTTGTGAAAGCCCGAGCAACAACGTTATTCCAAGGCTTAAAAGTTTTTTCTGTTTCATGTTTCTAAGATTTAAACAAAAGAACTTAAAGCTATCCATTTCGTTTGGCCTCATTGAGCAGATGACGTATATCACTTATTATTCTGCAATAATACCATTTCATCTTGTTGATTACTACGTTTATGGTTAAGATAGTCTTGCCGATAATGGCTTTGCACTTTCCAGGAGCTCTTCATTAATTATTTTCCATCGGTGAGGCAGTATTTCCAGCATCAACTCCGGTGGGTGATAAGAGTGGAATATGTATATCTCTAGTAGAGATGAAATTTGATTTTTATACACATCAAAAACACCCTACTAGAGATAAACTCAGATTTAAAGAAAATTATTCTTCATCAGGCTTATTAAGTTGATGTCTTCCTTAAATTTAATTTAAAGGCTTGTTCTAGCCATTTTTATTTTTGTAATTCCGCCTGTATTTTAGTTTGAAATCTCTACTAAGGGAGTCACTCGAACACACTTGCTCTAAATCAGCTATTTTCTGCAAATCATCGTAAAACTTTTTTAACTTTGGTCCATAGAGCAGTACAGCTAAAGGCTTCTTACGATGAGTAGAAGGCCCTTTGTGTTATACCTAGAATTTAATTAAATGAACAAGTTAGCTCGCTTTTTTACGCTGTTAGCCATTTTGGTAAGTTCGGTTGCCCAAGGGCAACGACAACCAACACCTATTTTACGCATTGGCTTGGTTGCAGATATACAATACGCTGACGTAAAAACACAAGGTACGCGTTATTACAGGAACTCATTAGGGAAATTGAAAGTCTGCGTGGAAGACTTTAATAAACAAAAAGTACAGTTTTCGCTTAATTTGGGCGATGTGATCGATAGGAACCATAAAGATCTTGACTCGGTTCTGCCTATTTTAAAACAGCTAAAAAAGCCAATGTATATCACCCCTGGCAACCACGACTATAAAGAAGTTACCGAGAACAGCCTGCTCTATGCAAAACTTGGCATGCCAGCCGAATATTATTCCTTTGAACGAAAGGGATGGTTGTTTATCATGCTAAATACCAATGAAGTATCTGCCTACTCCAACATTCAGGGAACCTGGAAGGAAAAGGAATTGAAAGCTATAATGGATAGCATTGCAGCTAGCAAAGGAGTAAACGGAGCCGATTATAATGGTGGAATTAGTAGTAAACAGTTGAAGTGGGTTGATAGCCTATTGGCTCAAGCACAAAATAAGCACCAGAAAGTATTTATTTTTTCGCATCATCCATTAGATTTTTCCAGAGGATTTACCGCTCTAAATAATAAGCAAATTCTTCAGACAATCGATAAGTACACCTGTGTTAAGGCACTTTTTGCGGGGCATCATCATACAGGTGATTTTGGGACACATTTATCGATACCCTGTATAACACTGGAAGGAATGGTTGAGACATCAGATAAAAATGCATATGGTATCCTGGAGTTGTATAGGGATAAATTTGTACTCACCGGTTACGGAAGAGTGACTTCTAGAGTTTTTCACTTTTAAAACAAATAATAATACGAAACAGGTGACATTTATTAAAAAAAAACTGACGAATTTACCAAGTAATGTTCTTGATAGTTTTTGCGCTATCAAGCTGCAAAAAAGAAATTAAAAAAGAAGAGCAGGAACTTACTGGAAAAGCAAATGCTTTTAAAAAATCATCATTTGCCATGTGTCTCGTTGGTATGGTTCTTCTTTTATTTTCTTATCCTGCTATACCCCCTGTTCGGGATTGCGATATACTTGCGGTGACCTTTCTATAACGTTTCTATAGCATTTTTATACTTGTTTTATACCTTTTCTATACCTGTAGGTATGCAAAAAGTATAGCGGAGGTATAGAAAAGGTATAGGATAGGTAAGGAATGGGTATAGAAATAGCGAAGTGTCCTATTTGTCCTATACTTTGTCTTATCCGTATATAGCTATACAGGTTGTCCGATACTGAAACTGGTTGACAGTTTTGGAGGTTATTGAAAATTGAACAATTGTAACCCTGTTATGAGTTGACAAATATAGAAATTCTTTCATGAGTCCGAAAAGTTGTA
>Ga0308157_10000324_pt1 | contig 172377 bp, 169 predicted proteins | sample PhyBR1_FD_201035 | JGI IMG/M metagenome (GOLD analysis project Ga0308157, IMG submission 201035) | Phyllosphere microbial communities from UC Gill Tract Community Farm, Albany, California, United States - DLSLB.R1 | ecosystem: Host-associated > Plants > Phyllosphere > Unclassified | place... | reverse complement strand
GGAGACGTTTCCTAAATGTTGTGCTAATTCAAGTACACCTAACTTGTTTTTGATGATTTTTTGTTGTGTTGTCATAATACTTAATCTGTTTTAAAGTTATTCAATTTGATTGTAACTGTCAGATTAAGTATTGACTAATTCAGATAAAATAAAAAGCTTTGCAATCGCAAAGCTTCAATTTTAATTCGTTTTCATAAAGTCAAAAGCGCCTTTCCGTAGGTGGATTCCATATTCCAGCCACGCTTTCATACAAGCCAGAAAGTTGGCCCAGCCTTCGGTTTGCCCGATTGCCCACTTAATCCCGTTCTCGTCTGTGTTATGCCCTGCTTCCGCAACTTTTATCATTGTGTTATTTTCAGACAATTGTTGTAACTCGATGGTCACAACAGATTTTGGGTCCCAGACAAAAACAATTTTTTCGTTAGGGATTATTTCATGAGTCGTTAATGGATAAGAACCATCAAATTCCGGAAAAGACCAAAAAATTTCATTACCAATTTCCATTCTTCCGGAACCTTTGGAAATGAAATAGTTCTGCATTATTTCCGGATTGACAATGGCTTCAAAAACTTCTGAAACCGGCTTCTGAATCCCTATAGATGCTTTTGCTGTTACTTTTTCCATAAATATTTAATTATTAAATTTCTCGCAGATATTACTGATTTTAGCATATAATTAAAAAATCTGCGGGTAATTCATGCTATCCTTCGTAACCGGAATCTTTACTGTAATTCACCATCCAGTAAACACCGTATTTATCTTTGAAGCTTCCGAAATAATCGCCCCAAAACTGGTCAGCCATTGGCATTTCCACATCACCACCGGCAGAAAGCCCGTTGAAGATCCGGTCTGCTTCTTCCCGGCTTTCCGGGAAAATCGAAATGTAATTTCCGTTGCCCTGATTGAGCTTATGTCCCATAGACGGAACAATATCCGAAGCCATCAGGAGGTCTTTCCCGATTGGCAGTGCAATGTGCATTACTCTGTTTTTTTCATCCTCAGAAAGATGTTCTGTTCCGGGCGCATTTCCCATTTTCATCACGCCTCCCACGAATTCTCCACCGAAAACGGATTGATAAAATCTGAAAGCTTCTTCTGCTGTACCATCAAAATTGAGGTATGGATTTAATTTTGGCATTTTAATTTATTTTAATTGTGTTATTTATTTAATTTTAACGCTAAGTCGCAAGAAATTTCAAAATTGACAACCTTCAAGTCGCCAAATTTTACAATGTGAGTTATAAAGATTTGCGCCTTAAAAAATTATATAGGAAAAAAATTGCGTCTTTGCGTAAAAAAATTTAATGTTCCTGAACTTTCTCCGGATCATCATAATTTATCATCCATTGGATTCCGAATTTGTCTTCCCACATCCCGAAGTAAGCGCCCCAAAATGTGTCCTGAAGTTCCATTGTTATTTTTCCACCTTCGGAAAGTTTATCGAACAATTTTTTGGCTTCATCTTTGGAATCGGCCTTGATCGCAATAGAGAAATCGTTTCCGTTTCTGTACTCTCCCATTCCCGGAAGAGAATCGCTTCCCATAATCACAGTTTCCGTAGAAATCGGAAGAGAAACGTGCATTATTTGGTTTTTGTACTCATCCGCTAATGGAGGCATTCCTGCCTGGGGTGGCATATCACCAAAACGACTCCAAAATGGAACTTTGGTTCCAAATGCAGTTTCATAAAATTTAAAAGCTTCTTCGCACTGACTGTGGAATGTGAGATAAGGGTTTACTGCTGCCATAGTTTTATAGTTGTCTTGTTTATGTATTTAAAAATTTTCTGATTTGTGAAATCGTAAAATCGATGAGCTCCGCATCAACGTTTCCATTTTCATCAGCCATCATATAATTACCGTGACCAGCTGGCAAAATCATTAATCTGGAATGTGGGATCAACTGGTTCATCTCAACAATGTGCTGTGACTTGATCATATCTCTGTCTCCGGCAATCAGGAAAACAGGATTTTTTATTGACTTTAACACTGCATCATTAATATCCTGAAAGTTCATCATCCGCTGGCTATCCTTGTCGAACATATTTTTCAATAAATTCTCGTTCGGATTGATTTTCAGAAAATTATCTTTCAGCTTTTGCATCATATTGTCGATGCTCGCTTTGGACATTCCTTCAAAAAAACCATCTACCATTCCGCTTCTTTTTGTAACGCCGGAAGCAGCAATAATTTTTTCCACCTGATCCTGAAAAAGATGAGCAATATGAAGAACCGTTGTTGCTCCATTACTGAACCCGAAAAATGAAGCTTTTGAGATATGCAGCTGTTCCAAAACTGACATTACATCTTTTGCATCCTGCTCAAAGGTTTCAGGAATATTGCGATGTCCGGACCGCCCGTGATTCTGTAGATCAATAACGATCAGCTGAAATTCATTTTCCAGTCTTTTAATGGTTTCCTCGAAATCATAAAAGCCGGACGAACCGCCACCGTGAATCAGAACCAGAGGTTTTCCTTCGCCATATATCTCAAAGTAAAGATTGATATTATCAGCGTTTATATAACCATTTGATTTTGAATTCATTATTTATGAGTTTAAAGCCTTTTCAAGATTTTCCATATACTGCGTCCAGGCGTCTGTACAATTTTTGTAACATTCGATTTTCGGGATCAGACCTTCGTGAGTAAAGGTTACTTTCGTTCTCTGATCTGTTGCTTCCAGATTAAATCTGATGTTGGTACCTTCCCACTCGTGAGTGTCATTCAGAAAGGACAAATTGCTTTCGGTTACCTTCCAAAGCAATTCTTTATTGGGAACTAATTCAATGAGTTTTTGTTTTGAAAAATGGACACCATCACCGGCGGAAAAAGAAAATTCGTCTCCGATTTTATTGGTTTTGCCCGATATAGTTTCACCAAATATACCGATCCACCACTGTCTAACATCTTGTAATACCAAAAAAATTTCTTCCGCAGTTTTGTTGGAATGAAAAATATATTGATAATTTTTATTGGGATTCATTGGTTCAAATTATTTTTCAGAAAGTTGCTTCACAACTTCCAATCCTTTATTAAAACCATTGTCCATCATTTCTTTGTAACTGATGTCCACATCTACCTCTACTTTGAGAGTGGTTTTACCTTCATTTTCTTCTAAGTGATAGGCCTCTAAACTTCCGTTCCAATCTTTTACTTGATCGCTATTAATATCTTCTACTCCATTTTTCAGCTCGCCAAGATGTTTGAATACTAAAAGTTTTGGTTCTTCGATACGTTCAATGGTGCTTACCATTCCGTTTTGCCCGGTTGCTTCTGTAAAATAGGTTTTACCGCCAACTTCCCAATCTGTTTTCATTATAGAACCCGGACTAAAATAATGCGTCCACTGCGAATAAGTTCTACCATTCCATAATACATCCCAGACTTTTTCTGCCGGCGCTTCAATCTCAACCTGATATTTTAATGTTTCCATAAGCTTGATTTTTTTATGAATTGTATGCATCCTCAATATCCTTGATGATGATTTTTTTCATGGTCATCATTGCACCGAAAGCTTTCTGTGCCTTTTCCACCTCGTGCGTGTTGGTCAGTTCTATCAATCTGTGCGGGACAATCTGCCAGCTGAAGCCGTATTTATCCTTTAGCCAGCCACACATACTTTCCTGACCTTCTTTTGTGAATTCGTTCCAGTAGTAATCGGTCTCTTCCTGATTTTTTGTCATAATGGTCATAGAGGTTCCTTCGGTAAATTGGGCTTTATGATCATGAGAACTATCCATCGCCATCATTACATAACCATTGATAATGAACTGGGAATGCGCCACATTCCCTGCTGTATCGCCCTGCCCTTCCTGATATTCCATTACACCTTCGATTTTAGAATCCGGGAAAATGGATGTGTAATAATCCAGGGCTTCTTTGCATTTTCCATTGTTTTCGCCTGTAAACATCATCACGGGAGAAAACTTCTGCTGATATTGCTCTTTAGTGTAATAGATTTGCCAGGAAATACCATATTGATCTTCCACCCAGGCGTAACATTCGCTCCAGGGATAAGAATCCAGCGGCATCATAACTTTTCCACTTTCCGAAAGCTTTTGGTAATAACTTTCAGCTTCATCCTTCGAATCGCACATCATCATCAGTGACAATGTCAGATTAGGCTGGAACATTGGACCGGCGTTCAGAAACATTAATTTTTGGCCTTCTATTTCTATGTTGATGACCATTGGCGTATCAACGGTGATTTTGGAATTACGAAAAACCGAAGTGTAGAATTCTGCAGCTTCTGCTCCGTTTTGGTTAAACCAGTAGCAGGGAAATATGTTGTTGTTCATAGTAATTGATTTATGATAGTTGATAATTGATCAGATACTTTCGCAATAGCTCCTGAAATTGTCCAGAATGGCCTGCCAGCCTTGTTGCTGCATTTCCAGAGGATTTTCATTTTCCGGGTCAAAGTTCTCTGTCACTGTGGTTTTATCTGCAGATAACTGTTCAAAAAGAATTTCCACTTTGCGGCCGTCTTCCAGATGATATCTGATTAGTTCGTTTTCTATAATCTCATCATAGATCCCTACAAAATCGAATCCGAAACTGCCGTCTTTTGCCTGCATCCGCACTTCCAGTTTTCCACCGATCGTCAAATTATTTTTTGCAGACGGACATTCCCAGCTTTCGTGCGCAAAATTCCATTTCGTGATATGGTCAGGATTATTAAAGTAGTTCCAGACTTCGTGGATTGGTTTATTGATTTCTGTTGTAACCGTTAATTTTTGCATTTGGATTGTTTTATTTCAAAGTTAATTTTATTCCTGAAAAATCAACTTGCCATAAGACAATTATTATGCATTAAACAAAAAATCACTCCTTATGAGAGTGATTTTGATTATTTATTTAGAAAAGTTCAGCGGATATTTTACGTTTGAGAAACCATCTATACTGGCTTTCAGCGATCCTACGGCCAATTCTGCTTTGATTAGAACCGGAACGCGGTTCTGATCATTGGAAACCCACATTGTAACGCCTTCTTTTTGTTTAAAAACCCTTCCGCTAATCACAGACGGGACGATTTTAAGACAGTCTATTTTACCGAATTTGGTTGACAGTCTTTCAGTCCCTACGACTTTCAGCTGAAACGGAAAAAGTTCATCATCGATCCAGACATTCATCCGCACCACGCTTCCGACTCTCAGATTTTCTGATGGCAGGCTTCTGAGATAATAAAAACAAGACAACATATCCTGAACATTGTCCGGTACCTTTACTGTTTTTGCCGGTCTGTCGGTATGGATCTTATCAACTAAAACCAATGTATTATTCGACGGGTTGAAAGTGCTTTGCAAATGCTGCCTGTAGCTGCCTTCTGCGACATTCCTGACATAGAAAAGCGGTTCTTTTCTGGCATTGATATAACTTTCGTATACATCTTCCACTTTAAAAAAAGCTTTTGCAGCACCACTGGTCTTTCCTGTTCCTTTTACGTAAAAAGCAGGCTGTCCGTTGTATGATGTTTTAGTAGTTGCCAAAGTAGCATTACCAGCAGTTATAAAGCCGTAATGAATTCTGTAGCTTAAAACTTCTCCTGCATTGATGTTATCAAACTGTGCGGAAACAGTTGAAAAAAATAAAAATCCTATAAATAAGAAAATGTTCTTCATTAATTATGATATATGAATAGGTACTGAGACAAATAATCTGCCAAAATTAAAAAAATTAAACCTTCCGTTTCCGAAAGGTTTAATAGGTAATAATTACATAATATTCGTTCCGTCGGGGATTACTGCATTTTTCTTGATAACCACGATACCATCTTTTATGGAATGGGTATCATAATCACCATCAGGATGATGTTTGCCTCCTATAATTCTGACGTTATTTCCAATAAAACAGTTCTTGTCCAGAATCGCCATATCTATATAACAGTACTTTCCTATTCCCATATTAGTTTTTCCGCTCACCTCATTGTCAGCAACTTCTTTAGCCGTCTGATAATAGTCGGCACCCATTACATAGGAATTGACAATAGTAGTTCCCCGGTCTACTCGGGTTCTGTTTCCGATAATGCAATTTTCTATTTTGTCGGCAAGAATAATACAGCCATCACCAAAAATAGTCTTACTTACATAGGATCCATTAATTTTGGTAGGCGGGAGCATCCTTGCTCTTGTATAGATGGGGTTGGAGCTGAAAAGATTAAATTGTGGCAGATCCTGAGCGAGATCCAGATTGGCCTCATAAAAAGATTCAATGGTACCGATATCGGTCCAGTAACCATCATACTGATAGCTGAGGACATTAAGATTTCCAATGGAAGCAGGAATGAAATCTTTTCCGAAATCATCCCCTTCATAATCCGCAAAAAGCTTTCTAAGTACATTTTTGGTAAATACATATATTCCCATAGAAGCAAGATATTCTTTACCTTTGGCTTTGCTCTCGTCGCTGGTCTCGGATTTCCAGTCCTTCAAAACATCAAGGCTTGGCTTTTCTGTAAATGCCGTAATATTGCCTTCTTCATCAGCTTTCATAATTCCGAATCCTGTGGCATCCTTTGCATTAACCGGAATGGTGGCAATGGTGATATCTCCGCCATTATCTTTGTGGAAATCGATCATTTTTTTGAAGTCCATCTGGTAAAGCTGGTCGCCGGAAAGAATCAGGATGTACTCATACTCATACTTGTCAAGATGCTTCATGGTCTGGCGAACGGCATCTGCTGTTCCCTGGTACCAGTTTTCATTTTCAACATTCTGTTCAGCAGCCAGAATATCAACGAAACCTTTACTAAAAATATCAAAGTGATAAGAATTCTTGATATGTGAGTTCAATGACGCCGAGTTAAACTGTGTCAATACCAGAATCCTGTTCAGCCCGGAATTGAGACAATTGGAAATCGGAATATCCACCAAACGGTATTTTCCCGCAATCGGAACTGCCGGTTTGGATCTGCTGTAAGTCAAAGGAAACAGTCGGCTTCCTCTTCCACCTCCTAATACTATGGAGATTACGCTATCTTTCATAAATTGTGCTGGTTATATATTATTTTCTAGTTATTTTATAAAGTTAAGAATTGTTTTCAAATATTAAGCCAATGTTAACAAAATATTTTCATAAATCATCAGCTGACATCTACGAATTAATAATGGTATAACTGTGAATAATTTTTTGCCGATTTTTCCCACGAGAAGTCAAATGACATATTATTGTAAACCAGCCCTTTCATCAATTCTTTCTGGCTGTAGATATGCAGTGCTCTTTTGATGGCGTGAACGGCATCATCTGCTCCCGCAAAGGTAAAATTAAGTCCCGCTCCACCCGTTGAAATATCCTGAACCGTATCCCGGAGACCGCCAGTGTACCGCACTACCGGAACAGTTCCATAACGCATAGCGTACATCTGATTCAGTCCGCAAGGCTCCACACGGCTTGGCATCAGCAAGAAATCTGCCGAAGCATAGATCTGATGCGACAAATATTCCTTGTAGCCTAAATCCAGCGCAAAGTTAATACTAAACTGATGCTGCAATTCCTTCAGTCTGTTTTCTATATATTGATTTCCTGATCCAAGAACAATAATATTAAGAGAGCCGTTGGTTTCCTGGATGCTTTTCTGGACAATATCCGGCAAAAGGTCCGCCCCTTTTTCTCCGGCAAACCTACCTATAAAGCCGAACAAAGGAAGATTCGGATTCAGTCCGTATTCTGCACAGATGACTTTTTTATTTTCCCATTTTCCTTCCTCAGCGTAATCTTTATTATAATTGAATTTCAGCATATCATCGGTTTCCGGGTTCCAGACTTCCGTATCGATGCCATTGATGATGCCGAAGGCTTTCTGACGTTCCTGATTCATAAGCGGTTCCAGGCCCTGAAAGCTGTAAAACAATTCTTCCAGATAACCACCGGAAACCGCATTGAAAGCGTTGCAGGATTTGATCATTGCCGCCATCGGATTGATCCTGCCATTCCAGTCAAGAAGTCCCCATTTCCAACCGTCAAAGTGCGGCAGGAAGCTGGACATCTGCCAATCCATACTACCCTGGTATTCGCCATTATGAATGGTTCCAATCGTTTTAACCCCCTTCAGAAAACGAAATTCATAGCAATTGTCAATCATAAAAGGAACCAGGCCGGTGTGATAATCGTGACAGTGTAAAATATCCGGCCGAATCTGCATTGCGCTCATCCAGTGCAAAACACCGTGCTGAAAAGCGATAAACTGCTGGCTCTCGTCCCAATAGCCATAAACATTTTCCCTGTCCAGCAACCCCGGAATCTTTACCAGATAGAGTTCAAATCCCAGAACATTGCTCTTTTCCTTGTAAACCTGGACCTGATACATATGGAAAGACTGATGAATAAAGCCATCAAAGACGATTTCGAAATCGTGGTTATAGAAAAATGGTTTGTTATACCAGGGCATCACAACTTTGGCATCCAATCCCATTTTATTCTGATATTTTGGTAAAGCTCCTACCACATCTGCCAGACCTCCGACTTTTGCAACAGGATAACATTCCATAGAAAGGTGAAATATTTTCATTGACTTCTACTAATTATTTTTTACGTTTTAAAAATTCGGAAATATTAGATTTTTTAATTTTTTTACTCTGTTTGAGAACCAAGCCTGACAATGGCGGCAATCTGAGGATAATAGAATTCTTCCGGTTGTTCCAGCCTTTGTCAAGATATTGGGAAATCAACGGTTCTACTCCGCTTCCACCGTATTTTTCATTATCAGAGTTCAATATAACCTTCCAGTCGGTATGTTCATCCACACCAATTCTGTAATCAAAACTTCTTGGGGTAAGATTAAGAACTGTCATCAGTACTTCCTTAGAATGTTTACTTTTTCTAAGGTAAATAAAGATCGAATTATCCCTGTCATCACCATCAATCCATTCATAACCATAAGGGGAAAACTGTAATTCATACAGCGCAGGATGTGTTTTGTAAAGCAAGTTAAGATCCTTTACAAACTCCTGAAGATTTTTATGGACAGGATATTGAAGCAGGTGCCAGTCCAGTGAACTTTTAAAGTTCCATTCGGTAGTCTGCGCAAACTCACCACCCATAAATAATAATTTTGCTCCCGGATTGGTGAACATATAAACGTACATCGCCCTAAGATTGGCAAATTTCTGCCACTCATCACCAGGCATTTTGTAAATCAGACTGCTTTTACCGTGCACGACCTCATCGTGAGACAAGGGCATCATATAATTTTCATTATACATATAGGTGCTCGTGAACGTGATTTTGTTGTGATGATATTTCCTGTTGATTGGGTCTTCTTTGAAATAGTCCAGTGTGTCGTGCATCCAGCCCATCATCCATTTCATTCCGAAACCAATGCCATCATCATGAACAGGTTTGGTTAATCTTGGAAAATCAGAGCTTTCTTCCGCAATGGTCTGAACATCGGGAAATTCTTTATAAACTGCCGTATTGAAATCCTGCAAAAACTTCTTGGCTTCCAGATTCACATTTCCGCCATAGATATTCGGTTCCCATTCGCCTTCGTTTCTGGAATAATCGAGATGCAGCATTGATGTTACGGCATCCACACGCAATCCGTCTGCATGATAACGATCCAGCCAAAATATCGCATTTGAAATCAGAAATGATTTGACTTCCGGCCTTCCGTAATTAAAAATATAGGATTTCCAATCGGGGTGGAAACCTTTTCTCGGATCTTCGTGTTCATATAAAAAAGAGCCGTCGAAACGGTGAAGTCCGTTTGCATCTCCCGGAAAATGGGAAGGCACCCAATCCAGAAAAACACCAATATTGTTTTTATGAAGTTCAGAAATCAAATACATCAATTCCTGCGGCCCGCCAAATCTTGATGTCGCAGCAAAAAAGCCTGTGATCTGATAACCCCAGCTCGGATCGTACGGATATTCCATCACAGGCATAAATTCTACGTGGCTAAAATTCATGGCTTTGAGGTAAGGAACTAACCGGTCTGCGATCTCTCCATAACTTAGGAATCTTTCAGTGTTTGCAGGATCGCGCATCCAGGAACCGAGATGCATCTCGTAAACCGAAATCGGTGATTCCAAACTGTTGTAGCGCCATCGTTTTTCCATCCAGTCTTTATCCTGCCACTCATACCAGGTGGTGCAAACCGTAGATCCGGCCTGCATAGCATTTTCAAAACAAAGGCCGAAAGGATCGGCTTTTTCCAGCAGAAGTCCGTCTGTTGTGCGGATGCCATACTTGTAAACTTCGCCAAGATCCAATCCCGGGATAAAACCTTCCCAAATGCCGGACTGATCCCAGCGGCCGGCCAATGGATGCGAAAAAGCATTCCATCCATTGAAATTCCCCATTACGGAAACCTCAGTTGCATTCGGCGCCCAGACTGCAAAATAAACACCGGAAAAACCATTGACCTCAATTTTATGAGAACCGAACTTTTCGTACAGTCTGGTGTGTTTCCCGGAGCGGAAAAGATAGATATCGAAATCCGAAAATAATGAGTATGGCTGTACCGACATAAAGATAATTATAAATGATGGATTATAAATTATAAATGATAAATAATGTCTTTGTTATCATTTATAATGCCTTTACCAAGATAGAGAAATTAATTGACACACCAGATAAAGATTTTGTTAATTAGTATTAAAGTTTTAAACTTCAGAAATCACCATATTTTCAACAGAGAGCTTTATCGGAGAGCGGCGTTTTTCAATCCTGTATTTTCTTTGCCCAGAGGTAAGTCCCGGCAGTTTTTTCTGTTTTTTCCAATGGTTTTTTAGCCGATTCAAAGTTTATCATGGCAATAACCAGAAGCCATTTTGTTTTTTCCGGGATGCTGAATGTCCATTCCTGTGATGATAAAATTTCCTTTTCTTTTACCGGTACTGACAGAGAAGAATACAGATCTACCGATACCGTTTTTTGATTCAAATCGGTATGGATGGCGTGTATGTTAATAGTTGCCACATCAGCAGCTGTTGGTGGTTTTATTTCTTTACCCCAAGCTATAGCTGGTATTGTGACGGTGAAAACCTGATTATGATCTATTTCAAACACCGGAAAGAAATTGGTACATCTTTCCCACTCAAGCTTCGGATTAAAATCAAAGCCTATCAATGCTGTCGGCTCCTGAAACCTGGGTAACATTTTCCCGGAACTGCCTTCCTGCTGAATAACTGTCTTTCTAAGCCGCGCCAGATGTCTGGCCGCAAAGTACTGTTGCGGCACCAATCCGATCTTGTCCTGTAAAAGGAGCCTGAACTGTTTTTCCTGTTTACTGACCCAGCCAAATACAGATGCTGCGGCTTTGGTATTTTTTGTTTGCTTCACATCGCCCGGTTTAGAACGCACATATACTCTATCGCCATCGTTTACAAATACGATGTTCCCAACAGCACCGCTGAGATTACCATTCTTTTTAAGTCTTGCCATTTTTTGTGTTTTTTGTTGATGGTTTGTAAGAGGACTGTTCGCTCACCGTTCGATTAAATAAAGATATAAAACTGATATTAGTAGGTTACAAGTGTGATATACTATCGGATCTGTATCGGACTTGTACTGGTGTTGTATGGGATTTGATCCGAAGGAAACTTAAATAAGGCTTGAAAGAAAATAATTTAGATTTGAAATATAATTCTGATCCTATTTTCAGAATATCTCTGCATCGTGAGCAGGGTTTTAAACCTCTCTGAATAATTTTTTTCCATCATTAAATATTTTTTTCAGTTGCGTAAAGCCAAAATTAGTAAAAAATAAAAATATGATAATCAATAAATTACAAAATTTCAAGAAAAGGTTGACGCAACTTTATATATTTCGTTTTGGCGCAATGCGTATATTTGGGTGTTAGCAGAAATTCTAAATTAAATCGTATGAACAAGAACCTACTATTTTCCCTTTTACTTTTATTAATTTGCAGTTGTAGATCTGAAGATTCAAATAAAACAAACGAAAACCCAATAAATCCATCGACAGATTTATTGTTTAAATTAACATATAAAACATCTCTGAATAATCTTGAGATTAGGCAAATGATAAAAACTAAAGACAATGGATATATTGCAATAGCATTTGCTGAAGACATTTATGTTATTAAATTTGATTCAAACTTCAATATTATTTGGAATAAATATTATGGTGGTTCTAAAAAAGATTACGCTGAAAGCATCATCGAAGATTCTCAAGGCAATTTTTTAATTTTGGGTGAATCAGAGTCAATCAATGGAGATATTCAGCATAATAATGGAAGTTATGATGTTTTCTTGATTAAAATAGATACAAATGGAAATCTTATTTGGAACAAAAATTATGGAGGAAGCGGTTATGAAGGTATAAGTCAAGACAATGCTTTGATTGAAACTAATGATGGAAATTTCATATTTGTGGGTTATACTACTTCGAATGATTTTGATATTTCAAATAATAATGGTGGTTATGATGTATGGATTGTAAAAGTTGACAGCAGTGGAAATTTAATAAAACAAAAAACATTTGGTGGAAGCAATGATGATTTTGGGAGGAAAATATCTAAATTCAATAATAATATTATTGTTACAGCGAAAAGTAACTCTTCAAATAACGATTTTGGACAAAATGGTATTTGGGTTTTAAATGTTGATAATAATTTGAACATAGTTTGGAAAAAAAATACAAATGGAATTAATTCTGGTAGTATTGTAGCAAATAATAGTGAAATTGTTTTAGTGAATTCTACGCTTAACAATTATGAATTTTACAAACTGGATCCAAATGGAAATATTACAAAAAATTCAACATTAAATTTCTTATCTCAAAGTCCAAAACAACTATTTGCCAATCAAATCGTTAATTCAAGTGACAATGGCTTTTTTATAATTGGAGATTTAGGGGGTGGAAATGACCAAGACGCAATAATTTTAAAAATCAACAAAAATCTTGAAAAGGTTTCAAATAAATTAATAGCAGGAAATAGCTATGATAAATCAAGGTCTATATTTCCAATCCAATCAAATAAATTTATTTATTTAATAAATTCATCATCTACAAATTTAGAAATTCCACTCACAGGACAAATGTCTTCAATTGTAAGTGAGATTAGTGAGGAATAAAAAGAACTTCTGCTAACAAGGTATTGCCGAAAGCGGGGCGGAACGGCTTCGTACAAGGTTCAACTTCGTACTTCGATTGAACTTTTGTGCTAAAAATCCCCGCCTTCGGCAATACCCGAAATATCAGCAGTAAATTCAAAACCAATTTTTACATATAAATTCAAACAAAATATGAATTATTTATTAATCGGTGGTGCAGAAACAGTCGGTAAAAGTGAAACAATTTTTCGTTTAGCAAACAATTTAATTTCCAGAGGATTTACTTTGATTGCCGGAACAATTCCGGCATCATTTAATGATTTCCGTTGTATACTTGAAGGTGTTGATTCCCATAAAAATAAAATTAAAATCATTATAAATTCACCAAGTGATACAGTTCCAATTATTAACGATTTTAAAAAATTTTTTGATGATAATGGAAGTACATATGATATTGTTATCTCATCAGTAAGAGATGACGATTTTTATCCAAGAAATGATTTTTTTAGAATTATGAATATAAACCCACTCAAAAATTTTGTTTTAGAAATTCCACTTGCTAAAATAACAAGAAGAGGCGCAAATTTTACGACCGCATTAAATTGGTATCAAAATCAAATTGATATCCTAATTGATCACACTTTACAAAATCGTCCTTATAATCTGTAAAGACCTTCTTCTAACAAGGTATTACCAAAAACGGAGCTGAACTACTTCTACTGGGCATTTCTGCAAAATTCAACAGCAGTAATTCTATTATTTTTTTTATTAAAAGTCCATACTTCATAATCTGAGGAAAGTTGAATGAGCTTAAATAATCGTCAAAAGAAAAACAAAATTCAGCAAGTTTCGGATTGTTTTACAGCGATATTGTTCTGACATTTGACAAATAAAACAGAATATGGACGAGCAAAAACAAATCAATTACCAAAGAATTGCTGAAGCAATAGACTATATTAAAACCAATTTCAAAACACAGCCAAGTCTGGACGAAGTTGCAGAGCATGTACATCTAAGTCCGTATCACTTTCAGCGGTTGTTTAGCGATTGGGCCGGGACAACACCAAAAAAATTCCTTCAGTACATCAGTATCGAATACGCTAAAAAATTACTGACTGATCAACAGGCAACGCTTTTGGACACTGCTTTTGAAACCGGGCTTTCCGGCACAGGACGGCTGCATGATTTATTTATAAACATCGAAGGAATGACACCGGCCGAATACAGAAACGGTGGCAGAAGTCTTTCTATCAATTATAGTTTTGCAGAAAGTCCGTTTGGAAATCTGCTGGTTGCTTCCACAAAAAAAGGGATCTGCTATATGGCTTTTGAGGAGGATGAAACTATTGCAGTCTCTCATTTAAGGCAGAAATTTCCGAACGCTACAGTTACCCAAAATTCGGATCCGATACAGCAAAACGCATTATACATTTTTCAGAATGATTGGAGCCAATTATCCGAAATAAAACTGCATTTGAAAGGCACGGATTTTCAGCTGAAGGTTTGGGAAACACTCTTGAAAATCCCGATGGGCAGGCTTTCTACCTATCACAAAATTGCTGAGCAAATCGGCAACCCAAATGCTTCCAGAGCCGTTGGCACAGCTATCGGGAGCAATCCTGTTGCCTTTCTTATTCCGTGTCACCGTGTGATTCAATCTTCAGGAAACATAGGCGGCTATATGTGGGGTAATACGAGAAAGACCGCTATCATTGGCTGGGAAAGCGCAAAAAAAAACGTCTCAGAAATGTAGCAAGTTTCGGGTTTTCCGCCACGGAATACATTACAATCTTTGCAGCAGAATTTAAAACAAAAAGCAATGCAAAGATTTAAAAACAAATTCGCACTGATAACAGGCGGGACTAACGGGATGGGATTTGCCACAGCCCAGCAATTTATCCAAGAACACGGTAAAGTAATCATCACTGGACGCAGTGCAGAAACAGTGAATAAAGCAGTAGACCGATTAGGTCAAAATGCCTTCGGAATCGTCTCCAACGCAGGCAATATGGCAGATGTTTTTACTTTGCAAAAACAAGTAAAACAATACACAGAAAATATTGATTTTCTTTTTGTCAATGCAGGCTACGGAAAATTTGCATCGGTAGCAGATGCAGACGAGGCTCATTTCGATGAGCTCTATAATATGCTGGTAAAGGGAACTTTTTTCACTGTCCAGCAGATTTTGCCTCTGATGAAAGCCGGAAGCGCAATTATATTAAACACATCTTTCGTTACCGAAGTCGGGATAGCCAATTTCTCCGTGTATTCATCTGCAAAATCTGCCGTCCAGTCTTTTATCAAAACTTTTGCAGCAGAGCTTGCGGAAAAGGGTATCCGTGTGAATGGTATCAGTCCGGGACATATCAAAACAAACATCTATAACAATACAGGACTGAACACGGAACAAATTGATGGCGCTATACAAAGCATTCTTCCGGCAATACCATTCAAAAGACTGGGTGAGCCTGCCGAAATTGCCAATGCTGTTCTATTTCTTGCCTCCCAAGAAGCTTCATACATTCACGGAACGGAATTAACGGTAGATGCAGGAATTTCTGTGATAAGATGATGTGAATTTATTAATAGTAATCTGGCAGTTATCAATTAATAGAATAACTGTCAGATTTATTATATCATAATACAAACAAGTTCAGCAAAAACAGTCTTCAAGCAGTTGAATTAACACAATATAGCTAAAATTTAAATAAACTCCTGATAAAGGCTTTATTCAGATATTTATCCAAAGGATAGATTTTCAGAAAATGATTTCCGATGAAAAGAATAATCAAAACCACCGCCGGTTTATAGAAAAGATTAATGATATTCAGCCTAAAATCCGGGAGAAAAATGGCAACATTAATAGAAATACAGCCTAAGATCATCGCATAGATCATTTCGATACCCAAAGGAAAAACCCTGAACTTTACGTAATTAAAAACAATTTTAATGATATTAAACAAAGACAGGGAAACTGCATATGCAATGGCAATTCCTAAGATTCCCAGATCGGTTTTTTTTAGAAAAATCATATTGAGACTTATGGTAAGAACTGCCAGAATCAGCATTACGACAATATTGAATTTATAATATCTCGACAGGGAAATAATATGTCCGTTGAAACCTGTTGCCAAATCGAATAGCATTGCAAAACCCAGAATCCACAGAACAGGCTCAGATGAGCGCAGGTCTTCCCCATTCTTCATAAAATCGGCCAGATACGGAAAGCCAACCACAATGCAGCAAAACAGAACCAAACCAAGAAAAAACAAACTGAGTGACGTTTTCTTGTGAAATCTGTCCAGTTCCTGGTAATCTCCGCTGATCAGGACTTTATTGATGATCGGTGCAGAAATATTGAATAATCCCATCTGGGGAACTACAATGATGGAAATGATCGAGAAAATATTGCTGTAGATGCCGTTTTCTTCAAAGCTGATGAATTCGCCAATCATAAAATTATCAATCCTGATCGCAATATAATTACCGATGTTTCCTAAAAAACCAAATAAACTGTAAGTAAAGATCTCCCGGTAGAAATTATCCTTTTTAAAATAACCGACTCCGAAATCCGGTTTGATCTTTTCCAGCCTGTTGGTATAATAACCATAACCCAGAAGCGACATCAGGAACATCAGAAAGAAAAATCCATAAGCGGTTTTCTCTGCAAATCCCAAAAAGAAAAACAGGCAAAATGCACCGAGATTAGCTATTTTCGGAACAAAATTTTCAAAGATATTAGGAACAACAATTCTTTTGTAATTCGTCAGAAATTTATTAAAAACCGAGGATAAGGCAAGAACCAGAACCATGGGCAGGATCAGGCGTTTCATTTCCCACAATTCGGTTTTCTGCAGTTGCGGAAACAGCAGATTCACTAAAAAATAGCCTCCGACAAATATTAAAAAATTGATAACTACAGCCAGTAATGACAGGGACAGCATATTATGATGTTTGCCGTCCTCACTCACTTTGCTAAAGAATTTGACATTGGAAAAACTCAGTCCGAAAACCACAACCGGAACAATCATTTCGGCAGTTGGCAAAATATAACGGAGTTTTCCGTAAAATTCCATGTCATAAGGAAAAATGAAAATAGCCGAAAAAGTTCCCAGCAGAAAACCGAGATAGCCAATTATCGAATACTTTACACCTTGCCTTGCTACGACGCTCATTTTTTATAATTGATGGTTGATAAATGATGATTGATTATCACTCTGACCTAGAAGATCGGGCAAAAAAATAATATTATTAATGTAATTTTTGTAGTTTTTCACATTATCCGGATTTTGCTGATTCAGAAATTCTTCAGTAAGAATTGTTGGTTTCAAAGTTTGTCTGTCCAAGTAATTTATGGAATAGCCCCATTCTGCAATCTCGGAAATCAAGGTCCAGAGGTTTTCCTGATGATGCCTCTGCTCCATTTCTACCATCAGAATTGGTCTGTGCTGTTCAATGGTTTTCTTTCCACCCCGCAAAGTCTGCATCTCGTTTCCTTCTACATCAATTTTAATGAAATCGAGTTTTTTAAGATTAAGATTTAATGCATCCAAAGGTTTCACTTCCACTTTCTGAAGGATGGTTTTTTCTTCATTTTTTTCTTTTATAGAAGTCTGCAGGGTTCCTCTGGTGTGGATTTTTTCGCCGTTAATAACGGGAATTTTAAATTCAGCAACCGTTAAAATATCAGATAAAGCCAATGAAAATAAATTAACTTTTGGAAATAATCGTTTCAGTCTTCTGAATAATTGCTGATTGGGCTCAAAAGCAAAAATATTTTCCGGTTTCAGATGATGTTCTAATGTGTAAAGATAGGCGCCGACGTTGGCTCCAATATCCATAAAAACAGAATCCTCCTTCAAAATTTCTTTAATCCAGAGAAACTCGGGCTCCACTTTTCTTTCCAGAAGATTATGGGAATTAAGACCTTTCAGCTTTTTGAAAAATCTGCTTTTGTAATAAGTCGGTGAAATGTACTGGAGATTTTCTGCCAGCTTACTGTAAACACTCATCGTTTTTTACTCATAAAAAAGGAACGGCAAAGAAAAGGCATTTATTTTACAAATCATAAAATTTTGTTAAAATAAATGTTTTAAACCCAAAGCCGACAAAGAACTACTTTATATTTTTAAGGTTCGCAAAGGCACAATCGCTCAGCTATTTTGTTTTGAAATAAGAATGATAATCAATATAGTTTTTACTGATTTTAATGCTTTCGAAAATATCTTTATCGCTGGAATCCTGTTCCAGAAACCAATATTTCAGTCCGGCTTTTTCTTTGGCTTTAAAAATAGTTTCGAAATCAATAGTTCCGTTTCCGATTTCTGCAAAATCTTTAGTGCCTGCTTTCATATCTTTCACGTGCCACAGCGGAAATCTTTTTGGATAGTTTTCAAAATACTCTACTGGATTCAATCCAGCCTTTGAAATCCAGTAAAGGTCAAGCTCCATTTTAACCAAATCAGAATCTGTTTTTTCTAAAATGAAATCATAAACTGTATTTTCTTCAAATTTCTCAAACTCAAAATCGTGGTTGTGATAAGCAAAACCGAGCCCGGCTTTGGAGGTTATTTCACCGGACTGATTGAGCAAATCAGGAAGCTGTCTGTAATGTTCCGCTGTTCTTTCTTCAGGAAAAAGATAAGAACAAACCATATATTTTGAACCGATAAAATTGAGATCCTCAACAGATTGTTCCCAATTATTCAGAAGTGTTCCTTTACTATTATGCACGATTCCGGTGGTATGGTGAGAACTGATGACTTCCATTCCGACATTTTTCAGAATCGATTGAAATTCCGCTCTGTTTTTTCCGAAGAATTTTCCATCATAGCCATAGATTTCGAGCTGGGTAAATCCTAAATCCGCAAGGCGTTCTAAAGATTTTTCAAGGTTTGCTGAAACCGCATTGCGGATCGTGTAAAGCTGTATCGCCAGAGGCTTTTCTTTACTTGTCAGATTAGAAGTTCCGCAGGCATATAACCCCAAAAAACCCAGTCCTGACAGGCTGATGAAATCTTTTCTGTTCATTTTTAACTTTTCGATGGCTTAAAGGTATTTATATTTTTCTGAATCGCCATTAAAAACAAAAAAACCTGCCGGGAAACAGCAGGCTTTGAGAGAGAAATTAGGAATTGAAGTTTTTTAATATTTTGTCACGAAGTTTTTTATTATTGTGAAATATTATTTCTATGTACAAAGAAGGTGGATTATATCAAAACTTAATTTTAAAACCAAATCTACTCTATAACTAGTCTCTCTTATTTCTTAATGTAATCCAAACTTCATCAGAATTAGAAAAATATAGGAATAACTCTTTATCTGCATAACCTGAAAATCTAAAATATGACTCATCTTGATTCTTGTAAGTAATATTTCCAAAATTATTTCCAAGAATTGACAGAAGCCAGTCTTTTGTTAGCTTATTATCTAAAGGATAGGCCATTATTCCGATTGATGTGGCTTTTAAAGATTTATCAAATTCTATATTATCCAATGTAAATCCATAGTATCCGTTTAGATTATTACCAATATCCTTTCCTTCAATTTTAAAGACTGATTTTATAAGCTGATCTATTTCATTCTTGTTTTTTTCTAATTTTCTATTAGAAACTGACGTATTATATTTTGAAAACTCAACAGTTGTAGAAACGGATTGATTTTCGCGCTCATAATACCGCTGTTTATGACTTTTTATAGCTTCTTTTACCACTTCGTTGTCGGTTTTTACATCCTTTAACTTCTGTGTAAGCAAATTTTCAAATTCAGATTTAGCCATTCCTAAATGAAAATCACCGGTATTAATTTTTTCAAGTTTAAAAGACTTATCAAGCTTTTCTAATCTTGTATACGCAAGCGCATTAAAAATATTTTCGGGTTCAGTTTTCCAATAATTATAGTAGTCAATGGCAGTATTTTTAGAAGCTGTTTCCTTCCATTTTGTTTTTTGTAACTCTGCTTGTTTTGTGGATAATAATCCCTTTTTTATTTTAGATAAATAAATTAAATCAACTAAAGCATCAAACATTTCATTTCCTTTATGGTTTTCAACAGATGAAAAATAAAAAGCCGTATTATTGATTTCTTTAGTTTCGATTTTCCCTTCTACAACGGCAGTATATTTCAATGGTTTATTTGTTGTGATAATTATCATTCTGCATACACCAAATCTATCATCAAGAATACCAATATCTTTTACATCTGCAAAATCAATATTTTCAAACGCCAATAAGCCATCTTCTGTTTTGATAATATCATTCGCACTGAGATTATAGTAATTGAAAATAAAATTATTCTCCGGAATGGTTATTACCACATCGGTTTCTTCATATTTTAACCTTTTGCCATTGGCTGTCTTTTGGATATCGTTCACCTTTTTAGCCAGTGCTTCAAATTTTTCGTAATCTGCGACGTCTTCTTGTGATAAAACGCTAATACAGATCAGAAATATTAGTAAAATTGAGAGATTTTTTTTCATAATTATATTATTTATCTGCTGTGTATTCTATAATAATCAATGTTGTTCCAAATTTCTTTATATGTTCCATCATTTTTTAAAAGTACAACTGTATGTCCATTATTTCCTTTCTCAAAACCTTGTGAATAGATAAAGCATCCTATAGCATTAGCATTTGCTATTTCAGATCTTATTTCCTGAACAAATTCTGGCTTAATTTTAAATTCACTATTACTAATATTTCCTTTGGCATCTATATAAGCAATACCAATAGTACTAAACGCTGATTGCTTTAAGTAATCTTCATTTCCAAAACTATTATGGGGCAATTTTAATATTTCTTTATTCTGTGCAATTAAATAGATACTTGCATTACACGCATCGTTATCATCCATCGCACTCCACCCACCTATCATTTTTAAAACAAAAGGGCTGTCTCCAATCATAATGAAGCCATCACCAGGATCAGATTCCATTACAGTATGTCCATTTCTGTCGATAATTATTGATCTATGTGCATTTCTAATCTCGGTTCCGCCACAAGGCGAAGAAATATCATGATAACCATTCAGTACTATTGCAGTATAATTTCCTGTAAAATCTCTCATATAAGTTGAACTCCAGTTATTATTCGGCTTTATTTTCCAATCATCATCTGTTAATTGTGTTTCATCAACATACTGAAATGACTTATCTACAAAGCCGCTTCCTAAACCCCTGCCCGCAAATTTTGGAATCCAGACTCCGGTTTCTTTCAAATCTTCCTTTTTTACGTTTTGTTTTTCAACTTTATTGCCTGGAAAGCCCAAATGCAGTTCGTTCTCTTTTTGTTTTTTTATTTCTTCTGCAATTTTTTCATTTTGTCTCTTGTTTTCTTCAATCGCTTTATGGCGTTGCGCTTCTGCTTTTTGGACTGCTATTGCCTGCACCCTCTTATCTTCTGCTATTTTTGCTTCACGGTTTTTCTTGTCGTCTTCAGCACATCCAGGGCAATAGCCACTTTCTGCTCTTAGTTGTCCAGCCAGCTTACACCTCCCGGAGAGATAATTATGTTTAGCTTGTGCGTTCGCAATCAATCCAAAAAATATTGCAAAAATTGTAAGTAGATTTCTCATTATTAAGTAGTTTACGCAAATATATATCGATAGTAGACACAAGGAAATACCACAAAAAAGGTATTTTTCATCAGAATTTTTTAGCTAATTTTAGCCAGAAAAACTTAATAATAAATGGAAAATCAGCATAAAGTTTCATCTAAGCGGGAGCATCCTCTTCTTGATGTCTGGAATGACTATCCTCAATCACTCAGCAACAATGCAAAAAGTATTACAACTCCGCCATCAATAGAAAAAATCATTGGCGACATGTTTGCAATGGGTGAGTTTTATTATTATGCGATCAATATTCCTGACAGCACGCTGGTAAATCTGCATCCGAACATCCTTAAAATTCATAATCTCAAAAAATATCCAAAATATCTAAAAGAAATTATAGATTTAATTCACCCTGATGACATTGAGTTCGTGATGGAAGCAGAACGAATGACCATTGAAAAAATGAGCGAGATCGGGTGGGAACATCAGCAAAGTCTAAAATGCAGTTACTGCTTCAGAATGCTTACCGCAAAAGGAACTTATGAAATGTTTCATCATCAGTCGCTCCATATTTCGAAAGATAAGAGCGGCGCATTGCTGCAGGCTGTCAACATCCACACCAACATTCAGCATATCACCCAAACCAATTCCTATATAGTATTGGTGGCAGGAATTGGATACAGAAATGACTTTCACCAGATGCATTATAACAAAAAGCCCGGACAAAAATTACCCGATTACTCTTTGACCAAACGCGAATTGGAGATAATATCATTACTGGCTCTTGGCCATTCTGCAAAACAGATTTCCAGTATGTTGGATCTGTCTTATCATACCGTAACTACTCATCGGCGTAATATTTTTCAGAAAACAGACTGTACCAAAACATCCGAGCTCGTCAAAAAAGCAATTGATTGGGGATTTATCTGAAATAATTATAATTGATAATTGATATGTATTTCCAAAACTTGTTTTAACTTTGAATTTCAAATTAATCTGATGACTTCGCCCCGCATAATTTTACGGAGCAATATTAACGGAATGGCGATTTCACAGAGTCATTAAAAAATTTAAATAATTTATATGAAATACTTACTTGTTATTATGCTATCATTATTCGGATTTTCAAAAAATAAGGCACAGGCCAAATCGATTCACAGCTTCAAAGTAGAAGCACTTGATGGTTCCACTATTGACTTTTCAAAATTCAAAGGCAAAAAAATATTGGTAGTGAATACGGCGTCCGAATGCGGATTCACTCCGCAGTATGCTGATCTTGAAAAGTTATCTAATGCTTACAAAAACAAACTTGTAGTAGTTGGTTTTCCTGCCAATAACTTTGGCGGACAGGAACCTGGCTCCAATAAAGAGATCGCTACTTTTTGCCAGAGAAACTATGGCGTAAGCTTTCCTATGGCTGCAAAAATTTCTGTGAAAGGCGACGATATTGCGCCGATCTACAAATTCCTGACAGACAAAAAAGAAAACGGCGTGAAAAACACTAAAATTCTTTGGAACTTCACCAAGATTTTGCTGGATGAAAAAGGTAATGTTATCGACAGTTTTGTAAGCACTACTAACCCGATGAGCGAAAGTATTACGAAGTATCTGAAATAGATTTTAAGAGACTTTGAGATAATAGACGGATAGATTATAGACGGATAGATTATAGAAAAAAATTCTCAAAAACTTAAACAAACGAAAATGTGAACGCTTTTCTATTATACATCAATCTATTTTCTATCCGTCTATCATCTATCCGTCTAAAAATTAAACAAAAGGCAGTTTCACCACTTTCGCGGGAATATCTTTATTTCTGATTCTGATGAAAATCTCAGAACCTAATTTGAAGTTAGGTTTATCGACATAAGCTAAACCTAGTCCGATTTTTTTCATTGGCGACATTGTCCCGGAAGTTACTTTCCCAATAATGTTTCCTTCTGCATCCACCACTTCATAATCGTGTCTTGGAATGGCTTTTTCCTGCATTTCGAAACCGACTAACTTTCTGGAAACGCCTTCTGCTTTTTGATTTTCAAGGAATGTCTTGTTCACAAAATCTTTATCAAATTTCGTTATCCAGCCCAATCCAGCTTCAAGTGGAGACGTTGTATCATCAATATCATTGCCGTACAGGCAGAAGCCTTTTTCCAATCTCAAAGTATCTCTGGAAGCCAGTCCGCAAGGGATCATTCCGAATTCTTTACCAGCTTCTGATAATGCATCCCAGATTTTTTCAGCATCATCATTTTTAAAATAAATTTCGAATCCGCCGCTTCCCGTGTAACCGGTGTTAGAAATAATCACATCAGAAAAACCAGCCACAGAACCAATTCTAAAATGATAATATGGAATAGCTGATAAATCGGTATCAGTTAACTTTTGAAGGATTTCAGTTGCTTTGGGTCCCTGAATGGCAATTAATGACATTTCATCCGAAGCATTGGTCATTTTAGCACCAAATTTTCCATTGTATTTTGCAATATGATCCCAGTCTTTATCTATGTTTGAAGCATTTACAACTACAAAATATTTTCCATTTTCTATTTTGTAAACAATGAGATCATCTACAATTCCGCCTGTTTCATTAGGAAGACAGGAATATTGCGCTTTTCCGTTTTCTAACGCATCAACGTTATTAGACGTTACAAACTGCAAAAGATCTTTAGCAGCATCACCTTCAATAAAAAACTGTCCCATATGAGATACATCAAAGATTCCCGCTTTTTCGCGGACTGCAAAATGTTCTTCTGTAACTCCCGAATACTGAACAGGCATTTCGAAGCCTGCAAAAGGGACGATTTTAGCGCCAAGAGAAACGTGTTTATCGTATAAAGCGGTTTTTTTCATTTTAAAAAGAAGATTTATTTTAGTTGCGCACAAATATAAACAACATTTTATATAATAGGTGACTGATTGACTTTAAATGAGCTGATAATTATTAGTATAAACAGATTGTCAATTTATTTATCTTTGCAAAATTAAAACTGATACAAAATCATTCATCAATTATCATTTATAAAAAAACTATGAGCGATACCATTCTTTGCCCGAAATGCCAATCCGAATTTACTTACGAACAAGACGGAATGATGGTCTGTTCCCAATGTTTCCACGAGTGGGATCCTGCAGAAGTTTCATCTGAAGGGAAAATATTTGATTCTCTGGGTAAAGAGCTGCAAAACGGAGATTCCGTAATTGTGATCAAAGACCTGCCTGTAAAAGGTGCTCCAAAACCGGTAAAAGCCGGAACAAAAGTTAAAAACATCCGTCTTCGTCCGGATTCTGATCACAATATCGACTGTAAAATTGATGGATTCGGATCTATGGCTTTGAAGTCTGAGTTTGTGAAAAAAGCTTAGTTGGCGACAGGCTTTTAGCTTCTGGCAGATTGCTTTTAAAGCAAATCTCTATAAGCCATCGGCTAATGGCAAAATAAAAAGGAAAGTTTTGGCAGGGTAAACTTTCAAAGACTCTGATTGTCAGATCCGAAGATCGGACTAATTTCCAGTCCCTAAGGCAGAAAGAGAATTAACCAAAAAATTCCTTTATATTTTCGTTTGACAAATCTAATAAAATTTTATCATTCAAACAATTGATAATCTATAAGTTATCCATATTTTATCAACATAGGAATGGATATGTCTAAAACTTCAGAAAAACGTTTCCTGAAAGCTGTTCCGCTGAATAAACGATAACTATTTTATTATGAATTTTAAGTTTATTCCTGTAATGTGAGCCTGCAAAAAGACTTTCTAAAACTGTTGCCTCTTCTCCACTTCCAGCAATTTTGATCTGATGTGGGAAATAATGTGTTTTGTCAAGATTGAACTGAACCTTTTCCTCTTCACTAAAAATATTGACTTCTCCTAAAAGCTTAGCGACATAATCGTTGTAAGGATTTTCATAAGTCTCTTTTGGCGAATCATTCTGAATCAGCCGTCCGTTTTGCAGTACCACTATTTTATCTGCCCAAGGAAGAACTTCCTCCAGATTATGAGTGGAGATGATGAGGCTCATATTATTTTGCCTGGCATAGCTGAACAGCTTGTCCCGCAATTCGAATTTTCTGGAAAAATCAAGATTACTGAATGGCTCATCCAGCAAAAGCATTTTCGGAAGAATAGCGAGTGCTCTTGCAATAGCGACACGTTGCTGCTGTCCGCCACTCAGATTTTTCGGCAAGACTTTGGCAAAATCCGTTAAGCCGACTACATCCAAAAGTTCTTCAATTTTTTCTTTTTTGGCTGAAAGATTGATATTGGAAATAAACTTGCCCACATTGTCCGCAACCGTGGCATAGGGCATCAGATCATAATTCTGCGCCACGAATTTCATTTTCGATTCTCCCGGCACAAGATTTCCTTTTGGCCCGAACAATTTTTCACCGTCAAAAATAATTTCACCGCTCTGCCAATCCATCAGTCCGTAAATCAGGCTTAGCAAGGTTGATTTTCCGCAGCCGCTTTCACCCGCCAATGCAACAATCTGACCTTCATCTACATTCAGCTTCAGGTTTTGAAATAGCGGATTATTGGTCTGATAATTGAAATAAAGATTTTTGACTTCTAACAGCATTTGATGAAAATTGTTTTTTGAAGTATAATAATTTTATTATTTTAGCAAAGAACGTAAAACTAAGTAACAAATTAAAATTTTCTGAGCAAAATCCAAATCAAATGGAGACTCAGATTTCTAAATCCTACAATCTGATATGAAAAAATCAACCATCCTTGCAGCCATTCTGATGATCTCAGCCTCTGTTTTTGTAATCTCCTGCGGAAAAGACAAACCCGTAACCAGCGAAAGCAATGAAGTTCTTACCACAACCAACGGACAGATCTATGTGGTAGATACAATGAACAGCAAAGCAGAATGGAAAGGTTTTAAGGTCGTAAAATCGGATAACACCAGCCATATCGGAACTTTGAAATTCGAAAGCGGTGAAGTGACCGTGAAGGATAATAAGCTGGAAAGCGGACAATTTGTGATTGATATGAACTCCATTGTGAATGAGGATCTGAAAGAAGCTGAAGGCAATGCTAAACTTATAGGACATCTGAAGAGTGCAGATTTTTTTGATGTCGAAAAATTCCCAACTGCTTCCTACGAAATCACCAAAATTTCCGAAGCGCCTGCAGGAAGTGACTACAACACGGTTCTGGATGGAAATCTTACTCTAAAAGGAATTACAAAACCAGCTACATTCAATGCCAATGTCAAGATTAAAGACGGCGAACTAAGCATTGCAACAGAACCGAAAGACATTAACCGGGATGTATTCGGAATCAAGTTTCAGATGCCCGCTGCAGAAGGTCTTATTAAAAATGAGATCAATGTTCAGATGAAAGTTAAGGCTATTGAGAAAAAGTAAAATATTAAGATTAATTATAGAAACCCTTTTTAATTTTACAGTTGAAAAGGGTTTTCTTTTTTAACAATTTTTAAAATGGACAGAATTATCTGGTTTGGTTTAAAAATCGTATTTTTGCAATCTATTTTTTATACAAACTAATGCTAGAGAAAATTGATGCGCTGTTGGTAGAAGTACAAAATTTCCAATCTTCTGCAAAGGACGAAATAGAACAGTTCCGAATCCGGTTCAACGGAAAAAAAGGTGTTTTGAATGATTTTTATGAATTTTTGAAACAGGTTCCGAATGAGCAGAAAAAAGATGCCGGACAGAAAATCAACACTCTGAAACAAGCGGTAAACGGGAAACTCGAAGAGCTTAAAACATCTTCGGAAAGTTCTCTTATTCTCGAAAAAGAAGATCTTACAAGACCCGCTTTTCCTCTGGAACTGGGCTCACGCCATCCTATCAATCTTGTAAAAAATAAAATCATTGACATCTTCAAATCGATTGGTTTTGCCGTTGCAGACGGTCCTGAGATTGAAGATGACTGGCACAACTTTACGGCACTGAATCTCCCGGAATATCACCCTGCAAGAGATATGCAGGATACCTTTTTTATAGAGCAGAATCCTGATGTTCTTCTGAGAACGCATACCTCTTCCGTACAGATCCGTTATATGGAAAATAATGAGCCGCCGATGAGAATCCTCGCACCGGGAAGAGTTTTCAGAAATGAAGCTGTTTCTTCCCGTTCGCATTGTATTTTCCATCAGATCGAAGGTCTTTATATAGATGAAAATGTGAGTTTCGCAGATCTTAAACAGACTATTCAGTTTTTTACAACAGAATTATTCGGAAAATCTAAAATCAGAATGAGACCTTCTTACTTCCCATTTACAGAGCCAAGTGCTGAAGTAGATGTTTACTGGGGTCTGAACTCTGAAACAGACTACAGAATCACCAAGGGAACCGGCTGGCTGGAAATCATGGGTTGTGGAATGGTAGATCCTGCAGTGTTAAAAAATGTCAATATTGATTCCGACAGATTTTCTGGATACGCCTTTGGTATGGGAATTGAAAGGATAGTGATGCTTCTTTATCAAATGAGCGATATCAGAATGTTCTTTGAGAATGACATCAGGATGCTTGAGCAATTCAAAACATTATAATTCATTATTTTTATGAAATATTAATCCTGTAAATGTTATTTTTACAGGATTTTTTATTAACTTTAAAAAAACTAAAACAAAACACAAATGGATCCGAAAGATGACAACACCGGTTTTTCCAGTTTCAAGTACAGGAAGGTTGTCCATTACTCTCTGATTATCTGTATTCTTTTTATCCAGATTATTCTTGCCGGTTATTTTTATAATGAGTTCAGAAGCAGGGAAAACCTGTCTTTTCTTCAAAAACAGCTCAGTGAAATCAACATACTGGAAAACCTGACGGAGGATTCCAAAAAAGAACTTGTCACCTCTCAGGATTATTTCCAGAAATACCTGATTACCAATGACCAAAAATATCTGAACGCTTATTTTGCATCCGTTAATAAGCTTACTAAGAATATTGACAGCATTAACAGTTTCAATAATCCAAGGCTAGACAACATTATTCTGCCACAGAAGAGAGATTCTTCCGAATTCAGAAAATTGAAAATGCTTGCGGATTCCAGCTATCAGTTTTCTACCAAATCCAGTTTTAAGGTAAATGAAGATGTGCCAAAATTCAAAAAATACGATTTCAATAATTATAATTTTGAAAAATTCGATATCGAAACAAAAACAGTTTCAGACACCGTAAAAAAGAAAGGCCTATTTGGCCGTCTGGGTGATGCGATTGCGGGCAAGGTAGATGTGCAGAAAGAAAGCACAATCATAACCGTCAAAAATGCAGGGCTTACCACAGGACAAAGGATAAAATCTGATATGGACAGTATTGTAAAAACCATTAACAATCATTATTCCAGACAAGTCCAGAAGATACAGGTTAATATCAATAATAACCGAAATCATAACGGAAAATTCTATAAAGTATTCAATGAATTGCTGATCTACAGTAATGACCTTATGAATATTTATGATGTTGCCATTAAAGATTCTAAAACCGAACTGCAAAGAGAATATGAAAAGCAGACATCTAAAAATAATGAAACCCGGAATTATCTGGTACTGGGAGCAATGATCCTTATGTTCATCGTTTCAATCCTGATCATGTTGCTTACCCGGATTGCTTTTGTATATGAAAGACGCCTGAAAGATGCCAATATCCAAATCCGGGAAAACCTCAGCTTCAAAAACAGAATTCTTGGCATGCTGAGCCACGAGATGAGATCGCCATTGAAGATCATCGGGCTTTTCATCAACAGGATCAGTAAAAAAACCAATGATGAAAGCATCAAGGAATATCTGAAATCCATCAGTTTCACAAATAATTCCATTTTAATACAGGCTAATCAGATCCTGGAATATACTAAAAACCAGCACAAAGAAAACAAGCTGACACGTTCCGAATTTAATCTTAAAGATGAAATCACTTCCATAATGACATCTGTGGAACCATTTATTGAAACCCGGAATAATAAATTTATTGTCAAGGAAACCATCAGTCCTGATTTGGAGGTTTATTCGGACAATGCAAAAATTCATCAGGTTTATATGAATATCCTGGGAAATGCCAATAAGTTTACAGAAAACGGGCAAATTACCGTTAATATAAAAACCGAAACTGTTGACCAGAACACAATATCATTAGTAACCGAAATAAATGATACAGGTGCCGGAATTTCAAAATCCGATCTCGAAAAGATCTTTGAGCCCTATTATCAGGGAGTTTTGTCAGAAGATGTTGAAAATCTCGGAGCAGGTCTTGGGCTAAGTCTCTGCAAGGAAATTGTAGAGTTATTTTCCGGAAAAATTACTGCAGACAGTGAACTTGGAAAAGGTACAACAGTTAAGTTTAATTTTAATCTTGACCTTAAGAAATGAGTATAGAAAATAAAAAAGTAAGCTTCTTACTTGCTGATGATCATAGTCTTATCCGCCAGGGAATAGTTTTTCTGCTGGAAGAAATGGCGTTTGAATCAGAAGTTTTTCATGCATCCTCACTTCCTAAAATCATGGAAACATTAGAAAAATATCCTATCGATATCCTGATAATGGACGCTCATTTTCCCGATGGAAACAGCATTACGATATTGGAGGATATTAAAATTATAAGCCCGGAAACTAAAATTCTGATCTTCACCGGTATTGATGAAGCCACACAATCTCTGAAATATCTGAATGCCGGCGCCAATGGATTTATAAGTAAGCTCAGCGAGGAAGACGATGTAAAAAAAGCCATTATCAAAATATATGAGGAAGGCGAATATATTTCTCCGTTGACCAGAAACCTTATGATGGATTCTTTCCGTAATCCCAGATTGATCAACCCTCTTTACCGCCTCACAGAAAGAGAGATGGAAATTGCCGATATGTATGCACAAGGGTTGGGAAACCTGGAGATAGCCAATCGGCTGCAAATCAAGCAAAATACGGTCAGCACCATAAAAAAAAGAATTTTTGAAAAGCTGAATGTCGATAATATTCTGGAACTTGTAGAAATGATTAAAAATCACAGCTGATGTTGTAGAAAAAAATCTACAACGCGATCGATTTATATCTAACTTATTTATTTTGAACACATTGCATATAAACATAGCTTTGCATCAGAAATAATGAAACGGTTATCCGATTATTTTCTGATTCTGAAAACACAAACAAATGATTATAAAAATCCTGCAAATTAATTGCAGGATTTTTTATTTACAAAACCTGTAATTGTAGAAAAATATCTACAAGATAAGCGACATACATCTATGGTTTTTGTTTGGATGCCATTACTGTTTACTGATAAATTTGCAGTATAAGAAAGTTCTCAATATGGAACTTGATTCTAGAAACACATTTAATGAAATCTCAGTGTCTTTTTACAGAGTCTTTTATGACTCTGTAAGATGCTGAAAAAAAGATTACCAGAAAAATGAACAATAAAAAAGAAACCGCAACATTGATGTACGGATTCTTGCTTTTGATAGTAGCAGATGTATTATTCGCTATTTTTGGTAAAAAGCTGCTTCATTTAGAAAGCCAGGTTTTTTACTGTATATTTCTTTTGGTGTTTATTTTTTCAGTCTGGAGAATTGTAAAACTGAGAATATTTTTTTTATCAGCTTCTCAGCACATTCTTTCAGTAGAGTATTATCATCCTTTTGCAACTAAAAAAGGACCGGTTTTGGAAATTCCTTTACAAAAAGTGATTTCTCTGAAATTTGGAAAAGGTTTGATCAATAATAAGCTTAACGTAGCTGTAAGAACAAGAAAAGGAATAAGAACGTTTTCCTATCAAATTGGAAAATGGCATGACAAAGACATTAATAATATAGACCACATTATGGCTTTGATTGAAGAGGCAAGATCAGAATAAGAACACTAAAAACACAAATCAATATTTTAACCCACTCAGATCCTGTGAAATATTTCGCAGGATTTTTTATTTGCAGACAATTCGCGAAAATATCCTACATCAATTTCCAGCATTTTTTGTTTATCTAATTTTGAAATCAAATAATTGCTAACTTTAAAACAATAAATTATGAAACCAGAATTCGAAGGCGTAGAGCTTGTAAAGAATGAAACTAAAAAACGTTTCGAGATAGAAGTTAATGGACATTTCGCATTCATTAATTATGGCGAAAGAGAACATCAGATGGCGTTGGTACATACAGAAGCAGAGCCAGAACTAGCCGGAACAGGAGTTGCAGCTGCAGTGGTAGAGAAAACATTACATTATATCAAGGCTAGCGGAAAAAAATTACTTCCGTTCTGTCCTTACGTTTTTGCTTATATCAAAAAGCACCCGGAATGGAAAGCAATAGTAGATGAAAATTTCGGAGGATATGACCAATTATAAAATCAATCTCAACTATGAAAATATTTGCATTTGCAGGAAGTAATTCCTCCACATCTATTAACAGAGAACTTGTAAGATTTGTTCTGAAAAGTTTTCCTGATGATGACATTAATTTAATTGATCTCAATGATTACCTGATGCCGGTATTCTCTGTTGATCTGGAGAAAAAAGGTTTTCCTGAAGAAGCGCACAGATTCCTGAAGAATATTGAAGAAAGTGATGTAATCATCTGCTCTCTCGCAGAAAACAACCGTTCTTACAGTGTGGCTTTTAAGAATATATTTGATTGGGCATCAAGGATCAATGTAAAGGTTTTTCAGGACAAACCGATGTTCCTGATGACAACCTCACCCGGCGGTTATGGTGGCGGCAATGTGATGGCAGAAGCGCACAAATTCTTTCCACAGTTCGGGGCCGATATCAGGGAAACATTTTCTTTACCAAAATTCTATAAAAATTTTGACCTAGAAAATGGCATTGTGGAGCCTGAACTTTTGAAAGAAATCAACTCCAAAATCGATAACTTCAAAAAACAAATTTAATATGGAAACCCACGAATACAATACAGGAGAAATCACCATAATCTGGAAACCGAAAGTGTGTGTGCATGCAGGAATCTGCGTAAAAATGCTTCCTAAAGTTTATAATCCGAAGGACAAACCATGGATAAAAAAGGATAATGCTACAGCGGAAGAACTGAAAGACCAGATTTCAAAATGCCCTTCAGGTGCTTTAAGCTTTAAAATAAATTCATAAATATGGGAGTAAAAGTAAAAGCAAGCCTGGGAACAGAAAAATATTACACCGAAGTAATAGCCGGAGAAAACAAGCTGATAACCGATGAGCCTCTTGATAAAGGTGGCGGAAATAAAGGTTTCAATCCGTTTGAGATCCTGGCCAGTTCGCTCGCAAGCTGCACAGCCGCGACTTTGAGAATGTACATCGACAGGAAAGGCTGGGATCTTCCTCAGATTAATGTGGAAGTGGAGCTGGAAAACTATCCGCAGACAAAAACGGCGCAATTTTGCAGGGTGATTGACTTCGGCACAACGGAAATCAGTGAAGAAATAAAAGACAAATTATTTAAAATTGCTGACGCCTGTCCAATCCACAAAATATTAACGAACGATATAGAAGTATTAACAAAAATCTCATAAATAATGCTGGAAGTAAAACATAACAACGGAGAAAAGCACGGTGAATTTGTAGCTTTTTTCGACGGAAAACAAGCCGGAACCATGACTTATACCTGGGCCGGAAATGATAAATTCATCATCGATCATACGGAAGTTGAAGAAGCCTATAACGGGAAAGGTGTAGGAAAAGAAATGGTTTACAAAGCTGTGGAATATGCCCGGGAAAACAACCTTAAAATCATTCCGCTTTGCCCATTCGCAAAAGCCATGTTCCAAAAGAATGAAGACATCCGGGATGTTCTTTAATTATTAAATAATATAAATGATAAATGATTATTATTTCTTTATCAATTATAGAAAAACTCCGTTTCATATTGGAACGGAGTTTTTATTTTGAATGGCTTGCAGCCCGGCCTGAGTGGAGCTCTTTTTGTGAAGCAAAGCGGAACAAAAAAGCGGGAACGGAGGACGGATAAGGCTGCCCAAATTATTTAAAACCAATTCTTCATCCGGTTATAATCCAGGAAATAAGTGATCCTGAGTGAAAAATTGTTAATCATCGGCTCATTAAAAAGCTGATCAAAATTATTTTTAAACTTAAGCCTTGAAACATCCAGATAATTGCTTGTTGCATTTCTGTAAAGCAAGGTCAGCTGGCTTCCCGGCGCAAACCACCAGGAATAGCGGAGATCTACATTCCAGGAATTGTATGTGCCATTCAGGTTCGGATTATAAGCAGTATTCGGATCAAGGCTTCCGTCATTACTCAAAGTATAAAACTGCTTGTAGGTAACATCGGAAAAATAATGCCGGAATGCCAGTGCCAGTGTCATTTTCTCGTTGAATGTATATTGACCGGTAATTGTATTCTCATAAGTATTCCTTTGTCTTCTGCCCATATAGATAGTTCCGGCAGAATCCTTTCCGGAAAATCCGACTTCATTATTACTGAAAACCGGGTTGAACTGCCAGATCAGTTTCATTTTATCCGATGCCCTGTAACGCAGGTACAATGATGGGATCACCTGATTTCTTCCTTTCTCATCATAGGCATAATAGTCTACGTTGATATTATATTGTACTTTTTTACGGCTGTCACTTTCAAACCAAAGCCAGCTGTCAAAATATCCGGGAACGTTCAGATGCCTTCCGAAAGTCCTCGGCTCGTAGATATCTTTTTCACCGTAAGGTGTAAATTCTACTCCGCCGCCAAAACTCTGGAATTTCTTATTTGTGAATGAATTGTTGTGGTTGAAAATCAGTTTCTGGTTGAGGAACGGTTCCAGCCTGTGATAATAATTCAGGTTGAAATTGAGATACATATTGTTGAGTTTCCCGCTCGGCTGCAGGATTCTGTAACCATACCAGATATTATGATTACCATAATTCGTTTTAGTAGAAAAGCCAAGATCATTGATATCCCAGTCTTTATTCACATAATTGGCATTGACCTCGAATCTATGCTTTCCCGAGAATTTTCCGACACCGACAGTTCCCCGGTTTCCAAATTTTGTGTCATCATTCATCACCCAGCTTCCTTTGAGATTTCCGTAGTAAGTATAGGTGTTCTTTTTGTTGGCAATGCTCCATAAAAGCCCTGTTGCATTAGCATCCCGAAAATCACCGGATCTTGTGGTATTTGTATTAACCAATGTTACAGAGGAATTGTCACCAAAACGCTGGTCAAAAACCAGTACATTATAATTTGTCCAGGGTTCTACGACTTCTTTTCTGATCGCGCCCGTTTCATTATCCTGGATTGTGGCTTCCATTTTCTCCGTCACACCATTGAAAATGCCAATACCCAGACCTTTTTTCGTTCTTCCGGAGATTTTGAAAGCGTTAAATAATTTTACTTTAGCAGGATATTCTGTAACGGTTTCTTTTTGTTCATCTATGACAGGATAACGCGATGGACTGCCGCCAACTCTCCTGGAATAAAACATATCGCCTTTGCTAAATAATTCTGTACCTTCCATAAAAAAAGAACGCTGCTCAGCAAACTGCTGTTCAAAAGGTGTCAGGTTAAGGATAGAATTATCGAAATTGGCCTGTCCAAAATCCGGAATCAAAGTCATATCGAAAGTGAATGCGTCATTAATCCCGTATTTCAGATCCATTCCGCCATTCACATTGGTTTCGGTTTTCCCATCATAATTATTGACATAAGTAGAAAAATACGGCGTAAAGGAAAACCTTGTAGGCGTTTTTATATCTGCAACACCACCAAGAACACCATCATACAAGGTATAATTTCCTTTTTGGTTATCTACGTGGTTCCAGTCATACATTGTATTGGTTCTCTTTATTTTTCTGATCATATTAAGACCAAATTCCTGCACATTTTTTTTAGGGAACCGAAGTTCAAAAAAAGGAATCTTCATTTCCACAGACCATCCTTTTTCATTGATTTTCACTGCGCTGTACCAAACGGCATTCCAGGACATATCTTCATTTTCGGTCGTCAGTTTTCCATCTACCTGAACGCCGGCCGCTGTAACAATAAACTCAAGACTTTGCTGATGGTCATTATAGCCATTAATAATAATCCCGAAAAAATCATCATTGGCAATATTATCTCTTTCCGTAAGTTCTTTTAATATTTTTGATGGATCCGGATCATACATCTGAGCGGCAATGTATAAACCGGTGTCATCATACAAAAACTTCACTTCGGTCTTTACACTATCGGCCTGCGGCCTTCCGTTATTTGGTTGTCTTTCAACAAAATTGGTTGCCGTGGGAACATTTTTCCATATCTCATCATCCAATATTCCGTCAATTTTAATGGACTGATCCTTCTTCACAGCCTGTAGTTTTTTTCTGGAAATACTGTCTGTTACAGCAGATTTCTGTGCAGAAAAAATTCCGAATAAAAATAATAGCGGAAGGATAAAAAGTTTAATTTTCATAAGTTTTCGGTTACTTGAAAATAAGACAAGAAGGCAATTATTTCTGTTACATCATTCATAAAAAAATCAGGCAAAAGCCTGATTTTCAATTTATATTATTTTCGAAGACTATGGTTTGTAACCATCTTTCAGCGTCACAGTTCTGTTGAAAACCAATTTATCATCCAAAGAATCTATGTCCTTGATATAATAACCGATTCTCTGGAATTGGTAATGATCTTCCAAAGTCGCATTTTTAAGGCTTGGCTCCGCAAAACCGTAAGAAACCCTTAATGACTGATGATTGATAAATGCCATAAAATCAACATCTTTCTCCGCATCAGGCTGTTCTGTGGTGAACAGTCTTTCGTAGGTTCTGATCTCAATTGGCAAAGCGTGTTTTGCAGAAACCCAGTGCAACGTTCCTTTCACTTTTCTAAGACTGGCTTCGGTTCCGCTGCCGGATCTGGAATCTTGGTCATAAGTTGCAAAAATGGTTGTTATTTCTCCTTTTACGTTTTTTTCAACGCGTTCTGCCTTGATGATGTAACCTGATTTCAGACGAACTTCGCCACCTAATTTTAATCTGAAGAATTTTTTATCTGCTTCTTCCTGAAAATCTTCTCTTTCTATATAAAGCTCTCTTGAAAAAGGTACTTGTCTTGTTCCTGCGTTTTCATCCTCAGGATTATTTTCCGTTTCAAGCCATTCTTCTTTATCTTCAGGGTAATTTTCGATGATGAGCTTTACCGGATTCACGACCGCCATAACTCTGGTCGCAATCTTATTAAGATCTTCTCTTACGAAGAATTCCAACAACTGAATATCAATCAGGTTTTCCCTTTTGGCGACACCTACCCTTTCAATAAAATTTCTGATAGAAACCGGTGTATAGCCTTTTCTTCTTAATCCGGAAATAGTCGGCATCCGCGGGTCATCCCAACCTGTGGTTACACCTTCTGCAACCAGTCTCTGAAGTTTTCTTTTGGAAGTGACCATATAGGAAACATTCATCCTCGCAAATTCTCTCTGCTTAGGTGCCACTTTTCCCTGGTCATAAACCTGGTTCAGATACCATTCATAGAGCGGACGGTGGTTTTCAAACTCTAATGAACAAAGCGAATGCGAAACCTGCTCCAGGTAATCACTTTCTCCGTGTGCCCAGTCGTACATCGGATAGATTTTCCATTCATCTCCGGTTCTGTGGTGGGGACGCTTCAGAATCCTGTACATCACGGGATCGCGCATATTCATATTCGGAGAAGTCATATCGATTTTTGCGCGCAGACTCATTGTTCCTTCTTCAAATTCGCCGTTCTTCATTTTTTCGAAAAGCTGAAGGCTTTCTTCCACAGGACGGTTTCTGAAAGGCGACTCTATTCCAGGCTCAAATGGCGTTTTTCTTTGTGCGGTAATGTCTTCGGACGGCTGCTCATCTACATAGGCTTTTCCTTGTTTGATAAGCGCTACAGCCCACTCATACAATTGCTGGAAATAATCTGATGCATAGCATTCCTTATCCCACTTGAAACCCAGCCATTCTACATCCTTTTTTATAGAATCTACAAACTCCTGCTCTTCTTTTTCCGGATTGGTATCATCAAAACGAAGATTGACCGGCGCATTGTATTTTTCTCCTAAACCAAAATTGATGCAGATCGCTTTGGTATGACCAATGTGAAGGTAACCGTTGGGTTCCGGCGGAAAACGGAAACGCAATTTTCCGGAATCCAGGCCGCTTTCCAGGTCGTCTTCTATAATTTGCTCAATAAAATTGAGTGATTTTTTTTCTTCTTCCATAATCTGAACATGAAGTGCAAATTTAACTTAATTTCCCCGAAAAATAAAACGTTTCTGTGTTTGATTAAGTCTCCGTTTATCCTTCGGAAAATTGAAATTATTATTTAGTAAATGTTAAATTTATATGAACTTTGAACAAATAGTTATATACCATTCATTTTTTTTTAATTTTGGGATAATTAATAAATCGTAATGAATCGTAAAAAAATCCTTTTAATTGATGATGAGCAGGACATTCTTGAGATCATCTCATATAATTTGGAAAAAGAAGGCTATCAGGTTTTTACCGCCAGCAATGGGAATGAAGGTATCGATAAAGCTAAAGAGCTACTGCCGGATCTTATTCTTCTGGATGTAATGATGCCGGAAAAAGATGGTATAGAAACATGTCAGGACCTGCGCAAGATCAAGGAACTCCAAAAAACGCTGATCGTATTTTTATCTGCAAGAAGTGAGGAATTCTCACAGCTGGCCGGTTATCAGGCGGGAGCGAATGATTACATCGTAAAACTTATCAAACCAAAGGTTCTGGTCTCCAAAGTGGCTGCACTTCTGCAGCTGGGAGCACAATCTCAGGAGAATTCTAATTATATCGAGATCGGTGATCTTATAATTGATAAGGATAACTTCAAAGTTTCGAAAGGAAAAGAAGAATTCCTGCTTCCGAAGAAAGAGTTTGACCTCCTTTATCTGCTGGCCTCTAACACGGATAAGGTTTTCAAAAGGGAAGAGATCCTTGAAAAAGTCTGGGGAAATGATGTTATTGTGGGCGAAAGAACCATCGATGTCCATATCAGAAGGCTCAGAGAGAAACTCGGCATCAATACCATCCAGACATTGAAAGGAATTGGTTATAAATTAGTAGTTTAGGATTTTCTTTTTAGAAAATCTTTTTTTTGAAATGATAAGAAATTCTGTAAAAATCAACTGGCTATCTGCAGCAGCTTCCTTTTCACTGGTAGCTGTTGTTGGCGTTGCCGTTTTGCTGTTTGAGTTTTATACTGATGATGTTTACTTCAAAACCAGGGACTTTAATTACTTTTTAATCATAACGCTGGGTTTTTTATTTTTTCTCAACTATTTTGTCCTGGAATTCCTGTTCAGCTTCTACAGTAAAAAGCAAATCAGAAGAATCACAAATATCCTTCCGGAAGATATCATCCACGATTATGATACAGACCTCGGCTTCAAGGAGCTCGGTGAAAAAATGCATGAGATGAATCAGAAAAACGCAGAGATCGGTATGATGAAAGAAATGGAAACCTACCGGAAAGAATACATCGGAAATATATCTCATGAACTGAAAACGCCTCTTTTCTCAATACAAGGCTATATAGAAACACTCCGCGACGGTGGCGTGGAGGATCTCACGATCCGTGACAAATATCTACAGAGAATTGACAGTTCCGTGGAAAGACTTCTGAACATCGTCAAGGATCTGGATATGATCAACCGGTATGAATCCGGGCAAATCGACCTGAAGTACAGTATTTTCGATATCAATCTTTTGGTGCAGGAAATATTTGACCTTTTAGAAATGGAAGCAGAAAAACATGCGATGACCATGCAGCTGCAGACCACTCAGCCACAGTTATTCGTGTTTGCGGACAAACAAAGAATTTCGCAGGTTCTTATTAATCTGATCTCCAACTCTATAAAATATGCGAACAGAGAAGAAGCACAAATCATTGTATCCACAAGAGAAGGAACAAAAAGCATCCACATTTCTGTAGAAGATAACGGAATGGGAATCAAGCCGGAAAACCTGCCAAGAATCTTTGAGCGCTTTTTCCGTGTGGAAAGCAGCAGAAGCAGGAAAGAAGGCGGATCTGGCCTGGGACTGGCTATTGTAAAGCACATCCTGGAAGCTCATAAGCAAACGATAAGTGTCGAGAGCGCCTATCTTTCAGGAACTAAATTCAAATTCAAACTATCAAAATCAACTCCGAACCTCAAAAAAGCAAAAGCCGTTGCAAACAGTAATTCTGCTACCGGAAAGGCGCAAAATTTATAAAAAACTTTTTTTAAAAAAAATTTCCAAGAAACTTTTCCGAAAATTCATTTGTTTTATATTTGCAACATTAATCAACCTAATACAAAGTTAAAGTAAAACGAAAATGGTCTATAAGATAAGAGTAATTCTGGACGCCAAAGAAACAATTTTCAGAGATATCGAGATCAAAGAAAAGCAGACACTCTGGAATCTGCACTTGGGCATCAAAAGCGCATTCAGTCTGCCAGGCGAAGAGTTGTCATCTTTTTATTTTTCCGATGAAGAATGGAATGAAGGCAGATCTGTCCCTTTGGAAGATATGAGTGATGATGGTGACGGCGAAATTATGTCTGATGTTTACCTGAATGAAGGATTCCCGCAAGTAGGTGCAAAAATGAGATTCCAGTATGGTTTTATAGACCTTTGGGAATTTTTCTGTGAGCTGCTGGAAGTGAATGAAGAGACACCAGCCGTTAATTATCCTATTACGGTTTACAGGTTTGGAAATGTCCCGTTGAAAGCTCCGAGTAAAAACGGGTCTGCGAACGGGAAAAGCAGAAGTTCCGCAATACCGCTTCTTGATGAAGATTTTGAAGATTTTGATGCAGATTTCAAAGAAACAAGTTTTGATGATGAAGATGATGATTTTGGTGACGAAGAAGAAGACACTGGTTACAATGATGTTTTTGAAGAAGACGATGAGGATTAATCCTTAACATAAATAAAGCCCGAAGATTTTCGGGTTTTTTTATGCTTTTTTTACAGGCATTTTAACGCCGTCTTGTTATTTTTATATTTCAAAAGTATTCCGTACTGTTTTTCAAGATCTGAAATAGAACAGCTCCGGATTTCCGTATTTTTAACATCTTCTGGTTTTGGATTATTTGCAGAAGAAGATTTTACAGTATATTTTTTTTCGAGACAAAGAACTGGTTTTCCGTCTGAAATATAAAATCGTTTTTCCGTAATGTCGTCTTTAGTTTCCGGCTTGTCTGCAGTTCCTCCATCAAAACTCAATAATGTTTCTTTGATATAGAAAAAATAAGGTTTTCCTGTATTGATATAATAATGCTGCTCAGAAGAAAAATGGCTGTCACCTGTAGAAAACCGAATCATTTTCAAATCGTTTTGATCATAATAATATGTAACATCTCCTACTCTTTCATCGCATTCATAGCTGAAACCAAGAGAATCAAGTTTCCTTTGCAAAATTTTGGACTGAGTTTTATGAAATTCCTTTCGGATATCATCTACAGAACTTAGTATTTTAGAAGCATTGGACCTTGTCTTTTTATTTACAGGATTTGATCTGGTATGGTTTTCAGACCCTTCATCTGTTTTATTATCGGAACATGAATAGATGATAATCAGTGTGGAAATTAAGAAAACATGTTTCATCTTTAAATTTATAATCTGAAAAACAAAAAGCGTGCAAGGGATCAGTATATTTATAAAAGATTAACAATCTTCAGTTTTCTTGCATGATTTGTTTTTATTACATTTACAAAATAGACAATCAATTCACAACCTAAGAGAAATTTTTTTTATAATGAAAAAACTGATTCTTATACCGGCAATAGCCGCATTATTATTATCCTGTAAAACTCAGAATCAAGCTATGGAATTACCACAAGAATGGAAACACACTACTAATATCTATGAGATCAATGTAAGACAATATACGCCGGAAGGAACTTTTTCGGCTTTTGAAAAACATTTGCCGAGACTTAAAAAAATGGGTGTGAAAACATTGTGGTTTATGCCGATAACGCCAATTGCCCAGGAAAACAAAAAAGGCAGCCTGGGAAGTCCTTATGCAGCTTATGATTACACCAGCATCAGCCCGGAATTCGGGACTCTGGATGATTTTAAGCACCTGGTGAATGAAGCGCACAAGATGGGTTTCAAAGTGATCATAGACTGGGTGGCCAACCACACCGGCTGGGATCACGTCTGGACCAAAACGCACCCGGACTGGTATCTGAAAGATCCTGACGGCAGCTTCCATAAAGCCAGCGGAATGGATGATATTATCGAATTGGACTATTCTAATAAAGAAATGCGCCTGGCAATGATAGACGCCATGAAGTATTGGGTAAAAGAAACTAATATTGATGGTTTCCGATGCGATCTTGCAAGCTGGGTAGAAGTAGATTTCTGGCAGCAGGCAAGACCTGAAGTGGAAAAAGTAAAACCACTTTTCTTCCTGGGCGAGTTTGACGAGCTTGAAAACCCAGATTACGGAAAAGTTTTTGACGCCAGCTATAGCTGGAAATGGATGCACCTGTCTCAGGATTTTTATCAGAAACATTTACCACTTTCCGACCTGAAGAATCTTCTGGAACAATACTCTAAAATAGGAGATAATTCTATGAGAGCCTGGTTTACAACAAACCACGACGAGAACTCGTGGAACGGAACAGAATATGAAAAGTACGGTGATCTTGCACCGGCACTGGCTGTTTTCTCTGCTACGTGGAACGGTGTCCCGTTATTGTATTCCGGCCAGGAACTACCTATGAAAACCAAGCGTCTTGAATTCTTTGAAAAAGACCCTATTCCTTGGACCGGGAAATATGAAATGGAAGATTTTTACAAAACACTGCTTAACCTAAAATCTGAAAATCCTGCTTTGCGTGGCGGCGATCCCGCCGTAACTACCTACTGGATCAACACTAACGCAAATGACAGGATACTAGCCTATCTGAGAAAAAATGGAGAAAGAGAAGTTCTTGTACTAATCAATACATCCAAAGATGCTGTGGCTTTTAAACTTGAAGATGAGAAGATTACCGGAACGTATAAGAATGTCTTCACTAATGAGAAATCTGCACTGATTAACAGTTCTGATGTTAATCTGCCGGCTTTCGGATATCTCGTTTTTGAAAAATAAGATAAAACTTAATATAGTATTTAAGCTCACTGAGAGCTTCCTGAAAATAAAAACCTTCAGAAAATTCTGAAGGTTTTTTATTGTTTATTAAGACTATTTTACAGCTTCTTCATAACGTCTGCTTACTTCTTTCCAGTTGACGACATTCCAGAATGCATTAAGATAGTCGGCTCTTTTATTTTGATATTTCAGATAATAAGCGTGTTCCCAGACATCAATTCCAAGAATCGGTGTGCCTTTGATGTCAGAAATATCCATCAGCGGATTATCCTGATTAGGTAATGAGCTTACTGCCAGCTTTTTATCGCCGGTCACCACCAGCCAAGCCCATCCAGAACCGAAACGGTCTGCACCGGCTTTGCTCAGCTTTTCTTTCAGAGCATCCAGGCTGCCGAAAGTGTCATTGATCGCTTTAGTTAACTTTGCGGAAGGCTGCGTATTCTTTTCGGGTGTCAGTATAGTCCAGAAAATCTCGTGGTTGTAGTGGCCGCCGGCATTATTACGAACCGCCTGGCTTTCTTTGGACACGTGTGACAATATCTTTTCAATACTTTCCTTTTCCATTGTTGTTCCCGCCACAGCCTTGTTAAGATTGGTCACATATCCGGCAGCATGCTTGGTATAATGTATTTCCATAGTCTGGGCATCAATTGAACCTTCCAAAGCATTATAAGCATATGGCAATGGCGTCTGCTTAAACTGTGCCGATACAAACTGTGCAGCCATTAAAAAACTGACCGCTGTTAATTTTAATACTTTCATTTTTCTATAATTTATTTTTAATAATTATTTCTATTCCCAATTCTTATTTCAATAATTTTCTGATATCTTCTATCAGCTTTTCCCTGTCCGGATGGTATTTTCCGCGAAGGCTGGTCTTGTTACCTTCCGGATCGTCATAATTCAGACCTGAATAATACAGCACCGGCATATTATTCTCATCAAACCTGCAACGAAGATTGCCGTCCTTATCTACCAGCGCAATCATCCCACTGTGGTTAAGGCTCTCGCTCTCATCTTCTTTATCGCCGACATAAATATCAAACTGATCCGCCAGGTTACCGATATAATCACGGTCTCCCGTTACGAAATGCCAGTCCGGAGATGTTGCACCTATCATTCTTGCATGATTTTTCAACACCTGTGGTGTGTCATTAGTCGGATCTATACTGATGGATACAATCCCGAAGTCAGGGTTGCCGATCTGTTCCATAATGTATTTCATATTAGAATTCATTACCGGACAAATCGTAGGACATCTGCTATAAAAAAATTCAACCAGATAAACCTTTCCCAGCATATCTTTATTGGAGACTTTATGACCGTTCTGATCCGTGAGTTCAAAATCCGGCACTTTCATCACCGTATAAAGACTTTTCCGGAAATAGCTGGTCCCGATTCCTATCACCAAAAATAATACCGCAACCACTATGATAGGCAAGAGAAGCTTGCTTTTACTGAATGATTGTTTTTTATTTTTCATTTCTGGCATATTTTGCTGGACTCTTTTTAAATTCTGACTTACAGTGGTCACTGCAGAAACCGTAGATCTTTGCTTTATAAACAGCAGTATCTTTCAGGAATTCGGCCGTTTTCATGTGGCAGACAGGATCATCCGCATTCACTACTTTCACACCTTTCATGTCGGCTCTGGGTTTCATTTTTGAAACATGTTTCACTTTCGGTGTTTCCTGCGCACAAGATACTGCGGATACCGAAAGCAATATCATTACAATATATAATTTCATTTTGATTTTGATTTAATGATTAATCTCCGAAACCTTTGTTTCAGAAGTTGAATGTTGCTTCAGAATAATTAAATCAATGGAGGCCGAAAAACCCGTGAAACTGATGAAAACTTATAAAATGAAGGCCGAAAAGTATTAAGATTATCACATTCTGTAATAAAATCGTGTACAGGCAAATCTAAAATATCAGCGGCCGTAAAAACGTCGGGTATGAAAGGTAATTTCATAACATTCTGTTTTTCAGAATTTTGAGAAGATCCGGAAATTTCTTTTGCCAAGTAACATTTCCCGTTGCAATTTAATTCCGGCTTAGCTTTGTTCTCACAGATATTCTTACGGATATAATTATAATTGAGCACATAATCCACCAGAGGCATCGCCGGACGAAACGCAATGATCAGTACAATAAATATGGAAAATAAAGCTTTCAACTAAACAAATGTATGGCTTTAAAAAATCACATCCAATGATATTTGGCAGTTTCCCAGCGCTTTTCATTTGTGAATTCAAATAAAAAAAGGCCGGAAGCATTCTTCCGACCTTTTATCATTTTGTAACTAATACGATTAGTCTACTATAATCTTGCTACTTCCTGCTTTGGTCTTTACGAAATAAATACCTTTAGAAAGCTTTCTGAGGCTAATCTTCTCATTGTTATTGGCACTTATTACTTGTACCAATTGGCCGTTTGCATTATAAATCTGTACGGTTTCATTTTTTCCGATACCGTTGATGTATAACTCACCATTTTTAACAGGATTCGGATAAACTGTCAGTTTCTGATTTTTTGAAGCGAGATCATTCACTGCCATTTTTGAATAACATGTCCAGGACAGATTGTCAAAAGAAACACGGTTACTTGTAACAGTATCCACCAACTCAATAATCACATTACCATCTACATTGATATCATTGATTGTATAGGTTTTAGCCGTTTTAGAATAAGGAATCTGACCTTTTACCACGCCATTAATTTTCAGGGTATAACTTCCTTCCGAATCGCTGAACGGTAAGTAAGTTTTTACTGTTAATGACCCGATACCGCCGGAAATCGTTGAAGATGTAAGCACACCTTTTCTTAAACAAATTGCTCTGTTATTATCGCCATCAATATGGATTTGTTTATCTGTTCTGGCATTGGTTGCGGTCCAGGTAATACCTTTATTTACCCACTGTCTCTCCAGATAGGAAGAATTGGTAGCCGGTATGGTTTCAAAATCTTCTGTTCCACAGGTAGTTTCCGGCTCACCAGGATTACCCGGGCCAGGCGTTTTAGCTTCTACAGTATCACTGTTATTGGATTTGTTACCAGCTGCATCTCTCGCTACAACATAGAAAACATAGGTTGTGGAAGATGCCAGTCCTGTAACTGTTGCAGATGTTGAAGAAACTGAAGTCTTAAATACATTATCAACATAAACATCATAACCGCTAACCCCTACGTTATCCGTAGAAGCTGTCCACGATAATGAAACTGAAGAAGAGGTAATACCCGTCACAGTAAGGTTGGTTGGAACAGTTGGCGCTTCAGAATCAGCAGTCGTACCACCATTGAAGGTGTCCGGCCAGGTGTTCTGCGCAGCTGGCCCACCCCAGATCACTGTTGCCAGGTAAGCATTATCAATGAAAGGGTTTCTATTCCCTTGGGTCTGTGCAACCACATTATTTCTCTGTCTTTCAAAATCGGAAACAGGGTCCTCAATATTCCATTTCAGAAGAATATCCGGGAAATCTGACGCGTAAGTTGACGGATTCATAGTGATATTAAGTGGCAGACATCTTGTGTTGTATCTTACATACATATACATCAGGATTCTGGCCACATCGCCTTTCCACTCTTCACCGGGATACCATCCGCCACGGCTTGTCTTGTAAGCGGTAGCTCCCGTTCCGTCATCAAACAATAAGCTGCCTCTCGTGCTGTTCAGCGTGTTATCCGCAGGACGCAGGTGATGGCCGTCCGCTCCCGGTCCAGAAGTTCCAAGATTTGGCGTCCCTTTTGATTTGGCGTAGACGTGTTCCCTGTTCCAAGATCCTCCAATAGGCCTGCTTCTCTGGTGCGTACCTGAGCTTTGTGATCCATAGATCAATAGCAGATTCGCCGGATTCTGAGGATCCACATCACTGCTTTTCATCAGCGTTTGCAATTCGCTGTAAGAAATGGTTTTAGTGTGTGTGGTGGTGATGAGTGTTGCAAGCTCAGTTTTCAATGCGTTGCCGGTTTTGCTGAAATTGACACCCGAATAATAAGACGGTGCCGACTGTGCAAAAGCAAACAATGAAATAATACCTGCAAAAAAAGAAATCTTTAACTTCATTTCGAAAATATTTAATTTTGTATTATTCTGTTTATCTGTTATTTAATTTTATTTTAATGATATGATCCTCAAAGGTAATGGGCACTTTTTCTTCGAATTCCAAAAAATACATCCCATCTATTTTGTAAAGCTGAGCTCTGACACCCTTACCTTCATTAAATGCTATTTCGACAGCCAGGCCATTTTGAAAGGTTTCATCCGAAATATTAAAATCAATATGTTCATCACCGGTCAGCCTGATCACTTTTGTGAATAATCCGGGATGTGAATCACCCGCGCCTACAAACAACCTGTTTTCCTTATTGTCAATGCCGATGACGTACAAAGGTTCTTTTTTTCCCCCTACGTTGATACCCTTTCTCTGTCCTAACCTGAAATTTTCAATGCCCTGATGTTCTCCTACAATAAATCCGTCAAACAATGAATAGGCTATTCCGGCAGATTTCCAGAGTATTTCATCTCTTTTAGAATGAAATTCCGGCAATTCCGTATTGTATAAATCAGAAACAGGAGGGATTTCTACTATTTGTCCTTTTTTTTTCATCAGGAATTTTATCACATTAATCTAACCACCCTTAATAATTAAAGGGCCGCTAATATAGAAAATTATATTTAAATGAAAAATAATAGATTACGTATTATCATTTTACAATAAAAAACCTCATATTAATATGAAATACACAATAGAAAAAATAATTTGTAGCCTTTCCATTATACTTTTTCTGCATTGAGTTTTTAGAATAGTTTTCGGATCTATATAATCACCACTTACCATTATTAAACTGCTATGTCTTAAACAATTAAATTTTGTTAAAAATATAATCCCCGATAATAATCTAATCATTCAGAATGTTAATTCCTTAACTTTGATAAAAAATCACCCTATGCAGAAGAAAAACAGGAAAAAAGAAGAATTACTGAATGTGATTACACACGGATTTGGTATTTTATTATCTGTTATTGCGTTAATCCTTATGCTTATATATTCAATAGTCAGCGGAAGTTCAATGGCACTTGCCACTTCATTGGTTTTTGGGATCAGTCTTATTACACTTTACTCCGCATCTACTGTTTATCACGCTGTTTATAAACTTAAATGGAAAAAGATCTGCCAGAGAATCGATCATCTCAGCATTTACATTCTGATAGCAGGAACTTATACTCCTATTGCGTTACTCGGGCTGAAGGGAGCGTGGGGCTGGACGATGTTCGGATGCGCCTGGGGACTTGCCATTATTGGCTTTATTTTTAAGTTCTCACCACTCCGCAGGAATGAAAAAATATCCCTGTCACTGTATGCACTGATGGGCTGGATGTGCATTATCGCCATTAAACCTATGCTCGAAAATCTGTCTGCGGGTGCAATAACTTTTATTATTCTGGGCGGATTATGTTACACTTTTGGAATCTATTTTTACGCAAAAGACCGTAAACCTTTTTACCATCCCATCTGGCATCTTTTTGTTCTGGGAGGCAGCATTATGCATTTTTGTGCTGTTTTCTTTTTTATTATGCCTTAAATTCTGATTTTGCAGAACTATAAATCTTAACATAATTTTATCAGTAATAAAATATTGGCATCAATATTGAAAAACTACCTTTGCTTAAATTAATCTATTTATAAAAATGAAACATTATTTAAAGGCAGTTCTGACTTTAACACTTGCAGGAGCGAGCTATACCGCTCATTCTCAAACCATCGACACCAAATCGAAAACAATATTGGATGATGTAACGAAAAACTATAAAAGCAAAAAAAACTCTTACTTCAAATTTTCTTATTCTTCCGGTACCGGGAGCAATATGCAGACACAGACAGGGATTTTCTATTCCGATAACAACCGTTACAAGCTGAAAATAATGGGTACTGAACAAATCTTTGACGGAAATAAGATTTACAGCATAAGTGATGAGGACAAAGAAGTAACGATTTCAAAACCAAATGACAATCAGGTTCATTTTTCACCGCTAAGCTATCTTGATTCTTATAAAAAAGAATACAATGTCACTTATTCCGGCAAAAAGACAATGAGCGGAATTCCGGTTGATGTTATAAAAATGGTGCCCGTGAAGAACAATGGACTAAAGAGTGTAACATTATACGTTAATACACCGCAGAAAAAGCTTATAAAATTAGAGCAGGTTTCCACTACCAACGAAATGGCCGTTATCAGTATCAGCAACTATAAAGATAACCAGACACTCTCGCCGTCATTATTCAGCTTCGACAAGTCAAAATATCAGAATTATCTGATTACTGAATTATAAAAACTAAAAGCACTACCTGATTGTAGTGCTTTTTTTTATTTATTGACCTTAAAATTATTCGCTCCCGGATACGGCTGAAGATAGCCAAGATTCCAGTTAGACTGCAACAGCGATTCTATAAAAAGATCATCCCGGAATCTGTGAGGATCATAAGGCGTTTTAAGGTTGACATCTGCAATATTTCCTTTAACATTCCACCAAAAAGCACTCCAGCCGCCTCGTAATTCCTTAATGATATCGTAAACGGTCTTGCCTGTTGCCCTGTACATCAATTTTGCAAAAACCTGTCCTTCTGTAGTTGTAAGCTCGCGCAATTGCTTTTCATAGCTTGCTGCCAGTTCAGTCTGTCTTTGCTTGATATATCTGCTACGTTCTGCACCTTTCATATTGGCACTTTCCGTTTTTATACTGTTATATTGCTCCAGGGCATCCAGAAAAAGCGGATAAACTCTGTTCAATTTTTTATTTAAAAAGAAATAATAGTTCCTGTCCAGCTGATTATTAAAATGCGGATTGGCTCTCAAAGTAAGCTCATCCAGCACAATTACCTGCTCACCATTGATCTTATATATCTTTGCTTTCTGAACCTCATCATAGAAGTACTCATTGCCATATTCATCTTTCTGCAGTTTGTTTTTAGGGATGTCATCAAATGAAGCGACCTTCAGTGTATCCTGCTGGGAATAGTATAATGTACCGATGAACAGAAAAAGAAAAGGGAAAAATTTATTTAAATTCATTACTTTTACTCGCATAAAAAACAGCAAAAGTACAAATCAAAAATCATTCCTTAACTATATGAAATTCGAAAAAAAATCAATCCAGTTTTTAGAAGAATATCTTAATACAGCATCACCTACAGGTTATGAACATAATGGCCAGAAGGTTTGGATGAATTATATAAAACCATATGTGGATAAAATAGAAGTAGATCATTACGGCACAGCTTACGGCATTATCAATCCGGATGCAGACTTCAAAGTCGTAATAGAAGCCCATGCGGATGAAATCAGCTGGTATGTCAACTATATCACAGATGACGGACTGATATATGTCATCAGAAACGGAGGTTCTGACCAGACTATTGCACCTTCAAAAGTAGTTCACATACACGGCGAAAAAGGAATTGTAAAAGGTGTTTTCGGCTGGCCGGCCATCCATACCAGAAGTGCCAGTCAAAATGAGCCTACTCCGAAAATCGAGAATATATTTATAGATTGTGGTGCAACATCTAAAAAAGAAGTAGAAGATCTCGGAGTTTTTGTCGGCTGTATGATTACTTATCCCGATGAGTTCTTTGAGCTGAATGACCGTTATTTTGTATGCCGTGCTTTGGATAACCGTATCGGTGGCTTTATGATTGCAGAAGTTGCCCGGCTTCTGAAAGAAAACAAAAATGAATTGCCTTTCGGATTATACATTACCAATTCCGTACAGGAAGAAGTAGGACTATATGGCGCTGATATGATTGCTGATACCATTAAACCCAATATTGCTGTTGTAACAGACGTGACTCACGACACCACAACACCTATGATCGAAAAGAAAAAAGAAGGCGACCAGAAATGCGGCGATGGTCCGGTAGTTTTCTTTGCACCAAGCGTTCACCACACCATCCGTGAAATGATCATCAATACAGCCAAAGAAAAAGAAATCCCTTTCCAGAGAGCAGCTGCAAGCCGGGCTACCGGGACCGATACAGACGCATTTGCCCATTCCAATGGCGGTGTTCCCAGCGCATTGATCTCTTTGCCTTTGCGATATATGCACACTACAGTTGAGATGGTTGCCAAAGAAGATGTGAGCAACGTAATCAAATTAATTTACGAAAGTCTTTTGAAAATAGTGCCTACAATGAAACTAAAATACCATTAATAAAGTAAAAAGTAATTAACTAAAAATGAAAAACAAACTTATAGCACCCTCGCTTCTTTCTGCCGATTTCGGGAATCTGCAACGCGACATAGAAATGCTGAATAATTCCCAGGCAGACTGGCTGCATGTAGACGTAATGGACGGCCGCTTTGTCCCGAATATCTCTTTCGGATTTCCCGTGATGAAAACCGTTCAGCAATACGCAAAAAAATTTGTAGACGTTCACCTGATGATTGTGGAACCGGAAAAATATGTAGAAGAATTCATAGATTATGGTGCAGATCTTATTTCCGTTCATTACGAAGCGTGCACACATCTTCACAGGACAATCCATCAGATTCAGGACAAAGGTGCAAAAGCCGGTGTTGTGCTAAATCCAGCAACTCCTGTTCTGATGCTTGAGGATATTATATCGGATGTAGATTTGGTATTGTTGATGAGTGTCAATCCTGGATTTGGCGGCCAGAAGTTCATTCAGAATACTTATAAAAAGATCAGGGAAACCAAGGACTTGATCTTAAGCAACAATTCTACAGCCCTGATACAGGTAGATGGCGGCGTGAATCTGGACAATGCCTCCAAACTTTTCGAAGCAGGTGCAGATGTTTTAGTTGCAGGGAATGCCGTTTTCTCGTCAGAAAATCCGGAACACACCATTGAACTTTTGAAAATCTAAAATTTTTAGAAGCTTGTTCCCGCGTAATTTATACTCAGCCTGTCGAAGTGCTATATCTTTTTGCCTCGGCTTTTCCATGGGAAAAAAAAGGATGCCGCTACTATCGGGGCTAGTTCCAAAAACCGCATAAAAAAGGCTGTCATATCTCTTGACAGCCTTTTTTATATTTAATTTTCAGAAGAAACTAGAAAATCTCTCTCCCTGAAAAGTGAAACTGAGCTTCAATAAGAGCATTTTCGTCAGAGTCAGAACCGTGAACAGCATTTTCTCCAATGCTTCTTGCGAAAAGTTTTCTGATAGTACCTTCCGCTGCTTCAGCAGGGTTTGTAGAACCAATTACAGTTCTGAAATCTTCTACAGCATTGTCTTTTTCAAGAACAGCAGCAACGATAGGACCAGAAGACATAAACTCTACCAATTCTCCGTAGAAAGGTCTTTCCGCATGTATTTCGTAGAATTTTTTAGCATCAGCTACGGTTAGCTGAGTTAACTTCAATGCTTTGATTTTAAAACCAGCTTCACTGATTTTTCCAAGAATCGCACCAATATGTCCATCCGCAACTGCATCTGGCTTGATCATGGTAAATGTGATTTTTCCTGACATTTTTTTTAAATATTTTTTTTATAAAGTGTTGCAAATTTACATTTTTTATCCTTATGTTTGCAACAGAAAATTCTTTTTCAAAGAGTCGGATTTTTTTGGCACAGTATTTGTTACAATACTTTCGATTCTCATGTTTAATTTGAGTTTTCATGGTTATTAGTTTTTACCCCAACTTCGGTTGGGGTTTTTCTTTATGTAAAATATAAACCACATAAAAAACCCGCTGGATAAGCGGGTTTTTAGTTTTATTCTTTGGTTGATTCTAATCAGTTGGATACAACATCTTTCAGTAATCGAATTACAGCAGCCCGGCTTGAGCGGAAATCCTTTTTACGAAGCGCAGCGGAATGAAAAGATTGACTCCGTCGAACCACTTCGTTAGGTTCGGGAGTGGAAGACGGATATAGCTGCCCAAATTTTAATCACCCTGATCTACAAAAGCCAGCTCATCCGGATTATTCACAGGATATTTCTCTGTAAAACAGCCGAAACAATGATTGGGCGAGCCGAGAATTTCTATCAGATTTTCTACACTCAAGAATTCAAGACTGTCTACAGCAAGGTAATCCTTGAGCTCTTCCTTAGACATATTAGCAGAAATAAGGTCATCTTTTGTAGGTGTATCAATACCTAAAAAGCAAGGTGCTACAATTGGCGGCGACACACTTCTGAAATGAATCTCCTTCACACCGGCATTCTTCAGAATCTTAACCAAACGTTTTGATGTCGTTCCTCTCACAATAGAGTCGTCTATAATCACCACTCTTTTGTCTTTCATCTCGGAAATAATCGGGTTCAGTTTCAGATTGACAAAATGCTCTCTCATCTCCTGAGACGGAATAATGAACGAACGTCCAATGTATCGGTTCTTAATCAGAACCGGTCTGAACGGGATACCGGAAGCTTTGGAAAAACCAATCGCAGCTGGTACGCCGGAATCCGGAACACCAATCACAATGTCTGCATCCACTGGGGCCTGTTCCCATATCTTCATCCCGGACTTCTCACGCACTTCATGGACATTGATACCCTCCAAAGTAGAATCCGGTCTCGCAAAGTAGATATATTCGAAAGCACAGATTTTATTGACACAATCATCTTTTACAAGATAGGATTGTAAGCCCTCTTCATTATCACTGGTGTAAACAATCTCGCCAGGCAAAATATCACGCACATATTGCGCTCCTACTCCATCCAATGCACAGGTTTCGGATGCAACAACAAATGTATTCTGGTCAATCGCACCCAAAACTAAAGGCCTGATTCCGTTGAAATCCCGGAACGCAAAAAATTTGTTTCTGGTAATCCCGACGACGGAATAAGCGCCTTCGATTTTCTCCATGGTTGCTTTGATCGCGCCACGAAGTCCAAGATCCAGATTTTTCTGAATCAATCTTAAAATTACCTCTGTATCAGAAGTAGCACGGAAAACCACGCCTTCGTCTTCTAACTCTTTCCTCAATTGTTTGGCATTGGTTAGATTTCCGTTATGTGCTATCGATAGTATGATTTGGTCATATTCGTTCTTGGCAAAGAACGGCTGAAAATTATATTTCTTTTTATCTCCCGCTGTGGTATATCTGGTGTGACCGATAACAGTACTACCCATAAACTGTTCCGGCTCCTCGATTGTTTTAAAAACATCCAAAACGAGCCCTTCGTCCTTTACGGAAAATATCTTCCCTTTGTTCCCAACTGCAATTCCACAGGCTTCCTGGCCGCGATGCTGCAAGGCAAAAAGTCCGAACTGCGCAAGGGAAAAGGTGTCCAGATTCTCGGTAGAATGTAATCCGAAAACCCCGCATTCTTCCTCCATTTTATCGAAAGGATAATGAGCCTCCTTTTCTTCTTTGGAAAGATGCTTGGTTTCTTCAAATTCCTGGTAACGGTTCTGGAAAGCATATTTTGGTAATGTGCTGTATTTTTGAAATTCTAAATCCATTATAATAGTTTCCGGATTTTATTTTTCTAAAGCGCTCTGTAATCTGTCAAAAATCTCGACATATGCTTCGGTGATTTCGCCCAAATCTCTTCGGAATCTGTCTTTGTCAAGCTTTTTCATCGTATCCTTATCCCAAAGTCTGCAGGTGTCCGGAGAAATCTCATCTGCTAAAACAATTTTACCATCGGAAGTTTTCCCCAATTCGATTTTGAAATCTACAAGAATGACGTTCATTTTATCAAACAAAGCAATCAAAAGTTCATTGATTCTGCCTGTCAAAGCGTACATCTCCTTCAGTTCTTCAAACGTGGCAGCGCCTAAAAAAACCGCATGATAATCGTTAATCAGCGGGTCGCCCAGTTCGTCTTTTTTGTAGCAGATATCAAAAATGGTCACCGGAGATTTAGTACCTTCTTCCACACCCAATCTCTGAGCCATACTTCCCGCAGCATAGTTACGAACAACCATTTCTAATGGAATGATGTCCACTTTTTTCACCAGTTGCTCTCTGTCATTCAGCTTTTCGATAAAGTGTGTCGGGATTCCGTTTTCGATCAGATAACCGAATATCAGTGTAGAAATCGCATTGTTCAATTCGCCTTTTCTATCAAACTGACCGCGTTTCTGCGCATTGAATGCTGTAGCATCATCTTTGTAACGTACAACGACTTCGTCCGGGTTTTCGGTAGCAAAAACCTGTTTAGCTTTACCTTCGTAAAGCATTTCTTTCTTTTCACTCATAATTACTTTCATTTTTTTAAACGGATCCCGCCAAAGAGTTGCGATTTACGTTTAAACTTTTTACGATTAGATTTATTCACAAATTTACGAATTTTATATTTCTTTTTGTGAAATTTATAAAATCAGTAATTTCTATTGATTTAATGTGATTTGTCCGGTATTATATTTGGTAAAAAAAGAATTATAATCCTATTTATGACTGAAACTTTTGGCGAAAATGTAATTGCATTCAATCGGAATCTGGAATATAATGGTTTACTTCCTGATGGATTCAGAGTTTTGAATCCTTATCTGGATAACCCCGAAACTCTGGATGTGATGCAGCAATTCTATAAGAAATATTATAACGATTCGGAGGTAAGGAAATTCATCATCGGAATCAATCCAAGCAGGCACGGCGCCGGAGTGACAGGCGTTCCTTTCACAGACACAAAACGGCTGAAAGATATTTGTGGAATAGAAATGAAGTCTGCTCACACACACGAGATCTCTTCGGTTTTTATTTATGATATGATTGACGCTTACGGTGGCGCAGAACTTTTTTATCAGAATTTTTACATCAATTCGCCTTTTCCCTTAGCAATCATCAGAAAAACCAAAGAGAATAAATGGATCAATGCCAATTATTATGATGATAAAACTCTTTTTGAAATGGTAAAAGACTTTATGATCGATTCTCTCAAAAAGCACATCAGCTTAGGAATTGACACATCGAAAGTTTTTGTTCTGGGAAAGAAAAATGCAGAGTTCATTCAAAAGTTAAATCTTCAAGCGAAACTATTTGATCAATTGGAAATATTGGAACACCCAAGATTTATCCAGCAATACAAATCCAAAGAAAAACAGCTGTATATAGATAAATATATTCTTTCGCTTAATAATATTGGCCAGTAAAAAAGCGTTTCAAAATCTGAAACGCTTCTTATAGTTTATTCTAATGAATTTATTTCTTGATAAACTTAACCGATTTTCCATTGATATTCAAAATGTAAGTATTTGGCAGTAAAGACTGGACATTAATCGATTTTTCATTGACAAAAGGATTACTAATACTTTTAATCAATTTTCCGGAAAGGTCGTAGATCTGAACAGATTTTACTTTATCAATGTCGCCGGAAATATTTAATTGATCAACAACCGGATTGGGATAAATATTGATATCAGCTTTATTATTAATAATATCGTTCACAGCTAAAATGCCTAAACCCTGGCAATAATCTGAACTGTAAGTAGTCCATTCGTTAATATCAAAGGTAGCAGTCGGATTAACAATGTTTGTTTTTCTGTACAGCGATCTGTTACTGTTTGCATTATCCTGACCTTTTATGCCAACAGCATCAACCGTATTTGACTTGTAAGATAAATCCACATACTGACTGCCAGTAAAAGTCAGTGATGGCGCTGCAGTAACAAACTTCGCATTCGAGTTGCTGAAACAGCTGAAATTAGCATTTGGATTAATCACCACAAAACTCTGATTGTTTTCTATATCACCTTCCAGCTCAAATGGTTCACCAAAATAATATGCAGTTCCTTTGTACTGGATGTATAATTTGTAACCCTGAAGATTAATTTTATGGCCGGTTCTGTTAGCAATTTCAAACGCTTTGTTATTTCCTGTACCTTCCAGATATTTTACAATCTGAAGATCGCTTGCAAACACATCGGTTGCAAGGGTGGTAACATTCATTGTATTGCTTTGCGGGCTTTCCAGATAAGACGAATCGTAAGCCTTAACTGTAAAATTGTAGGTTGTATTTGGGGTCAGATGGTCAGCCGAAAAAGAATTTGTTTGTGAAGTTCCTATCAAGACATTATCCTGATAAATTCTGTAGCCTAAAACATCCGCTTCCGTATTGGCCTGCCAGTTCAGAGTGACAAAATAGGCGGAATTTCTCTCCAGAGACAATTGTGAAGGTGCAGCCGGCGCAACATTATCAGGAGTCTGGTTCCATATAAGATTTACCCATTCCGGATGATCTATAAAAGGATTCCTGTTTTTCTGAATATTATAAACAGCATTGTTCCTGTCGATCTCTCTCTGTGAAACAGGATCCTGCTGATGCCAATTCAGAAGCATGACAATATACCAGTCATCATAAGCTTTTTCTTCGGTTCCGTTCAGCGGGTTCTGATCTTTTGTCGGATCCGCATTGGTACTGTAGTTAAAACTGCCAAGCTTTCCTTCGTATCTGACTACGAAATATAATAATGCCCTCGCCACATCACCTTTGAATTCATTTACAGGTTCGTATACTCTTCCGGTATAAACAGCATTAGCTGTGCCGTTGGATGCCTGTTTTGAACCATTTGTGAAATTATAATAAACTGTAGAACCGGCTTTTCCATACGGATAATTACTTCTCAGCTGATTGATTCTCGCATCTGTAGGAACCACAAAAAACAGATCAGAATACATAGGATATGCACTATTGAAAGAACTCTGGGGCATCATATGCTCACGGTTCCAGCCCTGCCCTTCTGCACTGGCACTGCTGATTATATTACTGAGTGTATAATGGTAAGCTGTTGTTCCCCCAGGATTATTGGAATAGATATCTAACAAATAGGTGGTATTGCTGGCATCATAGTCATAATATTTATCTATATCAGTTTGCCCGTACAGAGTCTTCAGGTCATCATAGTGCCAGTTGTATGTTTTTGCAGATATGATGTTATGAAGCTTGGTCTTCAGTTGAAATCCGGATAAACCTTCCGTCCCGGAATAGTAGCCGGCAGGAATCTGAGCCACGAATAATTCAGGAAGAATAAAACAAAGCAAAAGGTATTTTTTCAGCATATCGATAATTTAAAAAATGGAGGATAAATGTATCGATTTTTTACCATATAATATTTATATAATAAAAATTGTTCATTAATATTTATTTACATTGTATACTTCGCCTCTTTAAGCCTTCTACCGCAATATATTATTAAACAATTTTATCTTTTGAAGGATCGATAATCATCCGAAGTGGCTGATCTTTTGTGAGGTAGGAATTCAGCCAGTTGAAAAACGTCGTGACTTTATTTCTAAAATTAATCAGAGACATCAGATGGATAAAAATCCATATCAGCCAGGCAATGAATCCGTTAAAATGCTTCACCGGTCCATTCAGATCAGCCACGGCACGGTTTCTTCTTATAATTGCCATTGATCCTTTATCTTTATAATTAAATTTTTTCAAAGGGCGTCCTTTTGATTCGGCAATGATATTATGCGCCAGAAGTTTCGCTTGCTGTATGGCTACCTGAGCCAATTGAGGATGCCCTTTCGGAAATGCCGGATCCGATTCCATAATGCAGGTATCGCCTATAGCGTAAATATTTTGAGTTAACTCTACTTTATTATTGGCATCCACAATAAGCCTGTCAGCTTTTCCGTAAGAAGCATCAGGCAAACCCGGAAATTTTTGTGCTGTCACACCTGCCGTCCATATCAGATTTTCAGACAAAATGGTGGTACCATCCGCAATATGAACTATGCCATCGGTGTAATCTTTAACTACCTGGCCCAGCTTCAGCAAAACACCGCTTTCTTCAAGAGTTTTTCTGGCATAATCCTGAGAATCTTTACTCATTGGCGCAAGTACGGTTGGTAAGCCGTCTATTAAATAAATCGAAAAAACTTCACCTTTCAGCTCGGGATAATCCCTGTGCAATATATTTTTACGGAGTTCGCTCAGCATCCCCGCAATCTCGACACCTGTTGGTCCTCCGCCAGCTATGACGAATGTGGTCAGTTTTCTTTTAAGACCGATGTCACTTGTTTTCGAAGCGAGCTCTAATCTTTCCAGAACTTTATTTTTGAGATTTATGGCATCATTTATCGTCTTCATTGGAAGCGCATTTTTACGGACATTGTCATTACCAAAATAATTGGTGATAGTTCCTGTTGCTATAATGAGCTTAGAGTATCTGATCTCACCACAACTTAACATTATTTTGTTTTCATCAGGAAATATTTGCTTCAATTCCCCCATAATAAAAGAAAAATTCTTGAAAGATCTGAAGTGCTTCCTAAACGGGTAACTGATATTAGAGATGTCCAAAAATCCTGTAGCAACCTGATACAGCAAAGGCGGAAAGAAATTGTAATTATTTTTATCCACCAGAATAATTTTGTTTTTAAAATCCGCTTTCAGGAGATCTTCGGCCAATTTTACTCCGGCAAAGCCTCCGCCGATAATTACAACAGGATCTTGATCTTTCATAACTTCACTTTTATGTGCTTGAAGAGCCAAAATAAAGCCAAAACTTTAGTCTGCAAATTTTTATGCAATACAACTCAAGAGTAAAAAATAGGTACAAATACCCACGAACAAAGTGTGTTATTCATTATTGATTTAAAAATCGTAGTAAAATAGTTTTGCATTATCAATAACCTATTAAAATCAATACAATGAAAAAACTATTTTTTCTCCTGTTAGCAGGATTATTTTCAACCGTAATTTTATTTTCTTGCCACAGAAATGATGATGATGAAAACATTGACAACAGTACCGGAAATGCGGCAACACTCACCGCCGAACAATATGGCTTTGATGGTGCAAATGCAGGAAAATTCAGCTCTACAAAAGCAGGCATTGTAAGAACCTCGGCTGCAGGTGTAACCATCATCACAATTTCCGGAATACGTGATGGCGGAAAAGAATCTGTCAATATGGTCCTTTACGGAGATGTGGCTGCAAATAAAGTTTATACTTTAGGAAACGGTTCGCAAAATGGGATCGTTTTCAGAAAAGATTATCAAAATGTCACGGATCAGTCTATGTCTTACAGCACGGATAATAATGGTGCCAATATGAGCGGTGGCGGAGAAGTAAAAATCACTTCCGTAAACGGCAACAAAATTGAGGGTACTTTTTACGCCGTAGGATACAATAATTCCAAACGGGAGGCGTTTGCAGAGCAGGGAAAATTCAGTGGGACAATTAACTAACTACAATGAAGATTCTTATCAAATTTACCTCTTTAGTAATCCTTTCAGCATCTCTTCTCAATGCACAAAAATGGATAAAAACATCTGCTCCTACAAACATTCAGTACAAAGAGATCAGAACCTACGGAAATATCATTTATGCATTTGGAAAATCACCTGCCGATACAACTCCACAGACTCTGGTAAGCTCTTTTGATGGCGGACAAACCTGGAAAGTAGGAAGTATCCCGTTTTTTTACACAGTTTATCTGGTGGCTACTTCTTCCGGCTTGGTTGCGGGAAACATAGGATACACAAATCCCACTTCCAATTATACAGATGACGGTGGTATAACGTGGAAAAAAGTAAGCGGAACGGAAAATGGCTATTTTTTCCCTTCAGGATTGTTAGCTGACGGAAAATTGCTTTTCGCAGATCAGCTTTATAAATCTCTCAGTGTCTCTCCAAACATTTTCTCTCTTGGCACCACTACAAGCACAAATGTGACACCGGATTTCAGATTCTTTGCAGTCAATCCGTCCGGAAGAGTAATTTTCGGGCACGATGGAAATTTCGGATATGATCTTGCTTACACGGACGATAATGGATTGACACTAAAGAATATTTCTCTGAAAAATCTGATCGGAACTTCCAGCATTGCTCCGATGGTTACTTACGCAGGAAATAACACATTTTATACAGCAGGAGTAAATACAAATGTGCTGAAAAGTACAGATAACGGAAATACCTGGACTGTTTGCTCTCCGATAACTTCAGGTGGCAGCATTGTTAATATCAAGGCGAATGCTTCCGGAAGACTGATGGTGAGTAAAACGGGAAACATCTTTGTAACGTCTGCAGATGGCGGACAAACTTTCACACCTGTTAATAATGGATTGCCTGCCAACGGAAACGGCAGTCTTGGTGTTACTTCTGACGGAAAATTCTGGCTGGCTTACATCGATGGAGAAGTTGGTGCTACCACTGGCGGAATTTATGTCTGGAACGAAAACCTTTCAACATCAGCAAATTCTGTAAAGACAATGATTATCTCTCCAAATCCTGCCAAAGACTTTACCTACATCAATAACCTTCCGGAAGATTCGGATATCAGGATTACAGATGCCACCGGGAAGCTGATATATTCAGAAATAGCAACCGGCGGGAATGCGCGGATCAATACAAGTAGGTTCACACAAGGTGTTTACTTCATTCAAATCCATAATAAAGGAAAAACCTCATCTCAAAAACTAATAATCAATAAATAGGTTATTCCCAAGGCTTTCAAATAATATTTGAAAGCTTTTTTTTAATTAGCAGATCAATTATAATCAATTGAGAAAAATATCCTATAAAAAATCATTTTCCAGCCGAAACCGGAAAATGATTCACAAAAAAAACTATTATGGTGAGCGCTATGCTATAAATAATGAGGCAATTGCAGTTGCATCACTTCCGCTTAGTACTTCGTCATAAGCAGCCGAACCGGCCGCTGCTCCAAAAGCATTTGCGGTATTGAATCCTGCCTGATTTGTATTTTCCTCTCCTGCATAAACCGCATTAGTTGCAGAAGGCATATTTCCTCCGTTAGACAATTCTATCCAACCTTTGTTAGCTCTCATTCTTCTAACTTGAGATGCATGTCTTGCTTCTACGGAGTGAATCTGAAGTGCAGCTGTCAAGACATCTTTATTAGACATCACATTACCAGCCTGACCTTTATAAGCTCTCACACCAGTATCTTCAAATGCCTGTGCAAGAATCAGGAACTGATTGTAATCATCAAATGGTGAAAAATTTCCTTTTGCCGTAAAATCGAATGTTGGTTTTGCTCCCGGAGTTTGTCCTAACGAAGTCAAAGCACTTTTAAGGAAAGCAACGTGTGCTGTTTCATGTTTTGAAATCTGCATAAAAACAGTTCTGTCCGCAGAAGGAATAAGATTGGCCTTATTTAATCCCATTCTGTAGTATTCATCTTCAAGATATTCTAATACCAAAGCAAGCTGTAAGGCATCGGTAAGCGCATCTTTGAAGACAGCTGATGATATTGTGGTGTTGCTTGTTGTTTCTGCCTTCACAGAAGTAGTCATCATCGCTCCCAAGCCAAGTGGGACTGCGGCAACTGCTGCTTTTTTTCCAAAACTTGAAAGATTGGTAATTGTTTCTAATCTGGACGCTTCTTTAGTGAAAAATTTGTCGTCAGAAAGTTTATCTAATAATTTAAGAATATTCATAATGATTGATTTTGATGTTGATAATTAGCTGATACCTCTTTCTTTCCAGGTGAAAGGCGTTTTTATAAATCCTGCGGCCACGGCTACAATATCTTTCGGCTCTTTAGCTAGATCCAATCCATTGGCGTTTATTACATCGTCTCCGGAAAAATCTGCCGAACCTGGATTAATCAGATTTCTTATGGCTGATGCATGTCTTGCTTCTACGGAAACAATTTTACCTGCAATCACAAGATAATCAGGATTTGTGATATATCGTCCCGCACCATTGTATGCTGCAACACCTGTATCTTCAAGCGCTTTTGCTGTCGCAAGAACAGAGTTTCTGTCATTAAAATTCACACCGGGATATTGAAATTCCAGAGTTGGCAATACATTGGAAGTGGCTCCGCTTATTGCTGCTTTGAAAAAATCCCTGTGTATCACTTCGTGGTGATAAAGATCTGTAAAAAGCTCTTTCTCCACACTGGAAATACCTGAGTAAAAATTATTAACAACTTTGGTGTAGAAATCTGCCTCCAGCTGTTCCAAAGCATAAGCATAATTTAAAACACCAGTATCGCCTTTTCCCAGGTCAAATACATTTCCGCTCCCGTTATCCATTATCAAATCATCATCATTACATCCAACTAGCGCAAGTCCGGCCAATGCAAGCCCAACTCCGCTGAGTTTCAAAAAGTTTCTTCTGCCAGTATCCAGGGTTGCTCCCTGATTAGATACGCTGATTGTTTTTTTCATAATAATATTTTTTAGTTTGGTTTATTTAAAAAAAAAGCAGTATAAAACAATTACACTGCTTTGTCATCTACTTAGGGCATAAGGACTGTATCAATCACGTGGATAACACCATTGGACTGGTTCACATCTGCGATGGTCACCTTAGCATCCGTACCTTTGGCATCTCTCACATACAGGTCATTACCTTTTGTCCAAAAAGTAACACTTTCCCCTTCCACTGTTTTCATCATTGCTTTCCCGTTGCCGGCTTTCACGGCTGCCCAGATTTGTTTGGCATTGTACTTACCTGGCAATACGTGATAAGTTAGAATCGTTGTCAGCATTTCTTTGTTTTCTGGTTTTACAAGGTTCTCAACTGTTCCTTGCGGCAGTTTATTAAAAGCAGCATTTGTAGGAGCAAGAACTGTAAACGGCCCTTTTCCTTGTAGCGTTTCCACTAATCCCGCTGCTTTTACTGCCGCAACAAGCGTAGTGTGGTCTTTTGAATTAACTGCATTTTCTATAATGTTTTTCGAAGGATACATTGGCGCTCCTCCAACCATTACTGTTTTTTCTTTTGTGGACTGAGCGGAAATGTTTCCACTAAATGCGAATGATAATGCTATCATTCCTAAAGCCGCCATTTTTGTACGTGTGTTCATTTTGTTTATTTTTTGATTAATATTTGTTGTTAAACTCATCTACGACAAGTGGACTTGTTTTGGATTTATTTTTTTTAAAATAAATCATAAATAACTGATAATATGATAATTAATTTTTTCTTAGCGGCACAAAATCCAGGCAAACAGAGTTCATGCAAAATCTTTTTCCAGTGGGCTTTGGTCCATCATCGAAAATATGTCCAAGATGAGAATCACAGCGGCCGCAAAGAACTTCTGTTCTTACCATGTTGTATGATGTATCCTTTTTATATTTAACACTATTCTGGCGAACTGGCTCATAAAAAGAAGGCCACCCACAGGTCGTAGCAAATTTTGAAGTCGAGAGAAATAATGCGTTTCCGCAAACGGCACAGTAATAAGTGCCTTTTTCATCAAATTCATAATATTTTCCCGTGAATGCCATTTCTGTATCTGTTTCTCTTGCAACCTTGTACAATTCAGGCTTTAGAATTTTTCTCCACTCCGCATTACTAACTTTGATCGGCTTGGTATCAGTTCTGGAATAGTACGGGTTTTTAGTTTTGAAATTACCACTCTGTGCATTATAAAAAATTGAAACGAATGCAAATGAGAAATTAATGACATTACTGATAATTGACTTTTTCATTTTTTTTAATAATTGTTTATTAAATCATCTACGAAACAAAAGTTTCTTTGGATTTGTTTGGCATATATTTTATTTTATTAAATTTGAATCGAAAAAATTTTACTATTAAAACAAAATATTCTGAGGAACAACTTATCGTTCTGTTGAGAGACAAAAACGAAAATGGTTTTCATCACCTGTATGATAACTATTCCGGAGCGTTATATGGCGTTATCCTCAGGATTGTTCATTCCAAAGAATATACGGAAGAGATTATTCAGGATGTTTTTGTTAAAATATGGCATTCCATTGCACAGTATGACGCCTCCAAAGGAAGATTCTATACCTGGATTATCAACATTGCCAGGAATACTGCTATTGACTATCTCAAATCCAAAGGATTTCAAAACGAACTCAAAAACCAATCGCTTCCGGATTTCGTATATAATTCAAAAGAACTTTCCGAAAATGATGATGAATCTGATTTTATAGGACTGAAAAATGTCCTGAAAAACCTGGAAACCGATAAGCAGGAACTTATAGAACTGGCATATTACCAAGGATATACACAGAACGAGATTTCTGAAAAACTTAAAATACCACTTGGAACTGTAAAAACCAAAATGAGAAACGCACTGATGAAACTAAAGAATTTGTTAAAAGATTATCAATAAATTGAATACTAAAGAATACATATCATCTGGAATTATAGAATCTTATATTCTAGGTCTTGCTTCTCCTGAGGAAGCAGGCATTCTGGAGTGTATTATGAAGAATAATGCAGAGGTTAAGGCCGCTTTTGATGAAGCGCAAAAAACATTAGAAGATCTCGCAGATGCTCAGGCAATAAAACCTCCCGCTGACCTTAAAACTAAAATCTGGAACAGGATTCAGAACGAGCCTCAACAACATCTAGAAAGCATTGTTTCATCTGAAATTCCTCTAGAAAATCCTCAGGAAGAGATCAGGGTGATTGGTAACAATAACTGGAAAGTATTTGCCGCCGCTGCATCTGTGCTTTTTCTCCTGAGCCTTGCAGGAAATCTATTCTGGTTGAATAATCAATCCGAAAATAAAGAAAGGATTATTGCGTTGCAAAGTGAGAAAAAAAACCTTGACTCTGCAAATCAAAAAATGAGCCAGAAGCTAAAAATGTTTTCGGATCCTGATATGGTAATGGTTGCTCTGAAGGGCGTTGAAAAGCATCCCGAATCAAAAGCAGTGGTTTTCTGGGATAAAAAAACAAAAAATGTCTATCTCAATGCCGAAAATCTTCCTAAAGCTCCGGAAGGTATGCAATATCAGCTTTGGGCTATTGCTGACGGGAAGCCAGTAAGTGCAGGGATGTATACAGAAGAAAAAGACAGCAAAGTTTCATTAGCAAATATTCCTAAAGCTCAGGCATTTGCAATTACCCTGGAAAAACAAGGCGGAAGTACAGCTCCTACAATGGAAAACATGTTCGTGATAGGTAATATCTGAAATTTAGATTATTATTACGTCCTTTTAATTCAGTCCTTTAATTAAGCTATAAATAGTCTATAGGAATACTTTTTGCAAAGTGATGGCTATGGACTTTCTTGATTATTTTTGGGGACACGGAAAATCGCTAACGTCATTTCAGATGATGATCAGGGCGGTCGTGGTATTTATCATTGCTCTCTTTTTAATCAGACTTTCCGGGCGTCGGTCTTTCGGCATGAAAACTGCGCTGGATAATATTATCGTTATACTTTTGGGAGCCATACTTTCCAGAGCAGTTGTAGGTGCATCGCCATTTCTCCCCATATTAGCGGCAAGTTTTGTGATAGCGCTGATGCACAGAACTTCAGCTGGCTAAAAATGAAAATTCCGGCTTCCGGAGAAATAATGGAAGGTAAAAGAATCTTACTTTATGAAGATCAGACGTTCATTCACGTTAATATGAATAAAGCACTTGTTTCCGAAGAAGACATCTTACAAGAAGTTCGCCTCATAAAAGGTACCGAAAATCTGGATAAGATTACAAAGATCTATATGGAAAAAAACGGAGAAATAAGTGTTGTGGAAAAATAACCTAAGTCTGGGGCGGCGTGATTTTTTTAGTTTTCAGATTAATACTGCAGCCTTCCGTGAGAATATCAACAATGAGATTTTCAGCATAAACAGGACAGCCTTTCTTTACGGAATCTACATTAGTTTTTTTTATGAAGTCCGAATTGATCACTAAAACCATACCCGACCCTTTGCAAACTGCTTCACATCCATTTTCGATAACAAGCGAAGTATCTTCTCCCAGGCCTATCCCAAGTTTATCAGGATGCAGAATAGTAGCGTGAGCCAACCTTCCGAAACGGCTTCTGTGAATAAAATGGGTGTCTACAATGCTATCAATAAAACTTAACCCTTTTTTTAATTCAAGATCATAACCTACAATTGCTTCCCCGTTAATAGCATCCGAAATCATTATTGTAGAAAGACACATTGCTCCGGCGCTGGTTCCGGCTAACGTAAAATCTTCCTCATCATTATACTTCTTTCTGATGAGATCTGCAACATCCGAGTTAATCAGTGCATCACATATCTTTGACTGATCTCCGCCTGACAGGAAAACCGTTTTGGCATTTTTAATCCGTTCCAGACACTCTTTATCATTATAATCTTTGATGTATAGGAAGCCAAAATTATTATACCCTATCTGTTTCAAAGCTTCGGTGTATGTCTTTTTCATCTCTTCCGGCTCAGACGAAGCGCTTGTCACCACTTCTATACGGTCAGCTCCGGACGTTGCAATAAGCTTAAGAATCTCTTTTGGAATGAAACCTTGGTTGACAGCTTTCATTTCAGAATCCAGATCTTTTTTATCTTCTTTTCCGCCTATAATGATTAATCTTCCTTTTGGAGCCATAAAATTAATATTTGATGATATGTAAAAATAATTATCATCCAAAATCTATTTTATGACCTGGATCATAAGAATAGGCTAGAAATTTTTGGGCGAATAAAAGTACAGGAATCTCTTTTCCGCCATTTCAAAATCACTCCATTTATCACAGTTGATTTCATAAGCGACCACACCGGACGTAGGAAGATTGACAAGCTCGGAAGAAAGTGAATTGGCAAAATTTGAAATCCCATTGTTATGAGAAAACAGTGCCAGCGAATTGACATCATCAGCAACGTCAAATATCACGGAAAGAAAATTATTTTCAGAAGGACGGTATAATTTTTCATTGGTCTGGTATTGCTTACCAAAAACCCCTGAAAACAGTTCACAAGTATGCCGGGCTCTTTGCGCAGGACTGCTGATGAAGGCATCTATTGTCACACCTTTAGATTTAAGAAATTCAGCCATTTTTGGTGCATTGGTTTTTCCAAGCTCTGTAAGTGGACGGTCAAAATCATCCATATTTTCAGGCCAGTCGCTCTTAGCATGACGAATAAGTAAAAGTGTTTTCATTAGTATATTTTTAATGATACGACAATAATTCTGCAACTTTTACACAAAAATAAATATTAATTTAAGCATAGCATAATTGTTACAATGGTTTAAAATTATGCAATATTTCTGAAACTTTAATCATTTTTTATCTAATTAAATAAAAAAGAGAACATCAGATATGACATTCTCTTCTTTAATATATATTTATATGATTTTATAGTTGTAATGCCTTTTGATAAGCATTTTCCAGACCGTCAAGATTTTTTCCGCCTGCTGTTGCGAAGCCCGGGTTACCACCGCCGCCGCCTTGGATTTCTTTTGCCAGCTCTTTCACGATGGCTCCTGCCTGATAGCCTGCTGCCAGATCATCGGAAACTCCGACTGTAATCATCGGTTTTCCGTCCGCATCGGAAAGAATGATTGTTACCGAAGTCGGGATTTCTCTTTTTAGCTGGAAGACGATGTCTTTTACAGAACCCGCATCAAGAGAGGTTTTCTTTACCAAAAGCTTCTTATCGGCTTTTTGCTCGTAAGCATTTTTCCAGTCTCCGATTTCGCCTTTTGCTTTCTCTTTTTTAAACGCTTCCACTTCAGATTTTAAGGATACATTTTCTTCAATTAATTTCTCAATTGATTTTACAATATCCTTAGATTTTAATAATAGAGAAAGTTCATTAATCTGTTTTTCTAAATTATTAAAATATTCAGCGGATTTATCTCCAGAAATCGCTTCAATTCTTCGGATTCCTGCTGCTGCCGAACTTTCGGAAACAATTTTAAAATGGCCGATTTCGCTGGTATTTTTAACGTGCGTTCCACCGCAAAGTTCCAACGAAGTTCCAAACTGGATCATTCGTACATTATCACCATACTTTTCACCAAACAGAGCCATTGCGCCTCTGTCCAGAGCTTCCTGAATCGGGATATTTCTGAATTCCTGCAAAGCAATGCTTTCTTTGATTTTGGCATTTACTTTATCTTCAACCAGTTTCAGCTCTTCTTCTGTCATTTTACTGAAATGAGAGAAATCGAAACGAAGATAATCCGGACCGACAAACGAACCTTTCTGCTCAACGTGCGTTCCCAAAACTTCTCTCAACGCTTCGTGCAACAAGTGTGTTACCGAGTGGTTGGACTGTGTATTTTTTCTGTCGGCTGCATTGACTTTCGCATAGAAGACTGCACCTGCATCTTTTGGAAGACCGTTGATTAATGAAATGATCAATCCGTTTTCTTTTTTAGTTTCCAGAACTTCAAAGCTTTCAGTCGCATTTTCAAGCGTTCCTTTATCTCCGATTTGTCCACCGCCTTCCGGATAGAATGGCGATTCGCTTAAGACGACCTGATAAAACACGCCATCTTTATTTTCTACTTTTCGGTATCTTGTGATGTAGGTTTCTGATTCTATTTTATCATAACCTACGAAGTTTTCAGGCTTTTCTTCCAACGTTACCCAATCGTAAACTTTCTGTGCTGAATCTGCCTTTGAACGTTTCTTTTGCTCGTTTAAAGCCTCTTCAAATCCGGCTTCATCAATGGTTAGATCTTTTTCCTCAGCGATAATTCTCGTCAAGTCATCCGGGAAACCGTATGTATCATATAATTCGAAAACTTCTTCGGTTGGCAATACTTTTTTACCTTCAGCAATCGTTTGCTGAATCAATTTCTCTACTCTGATTAATCCTGTTTCAATTGTTCTTAGGAAAGATTCCTCTTCACTTTTAATTACTTCAGTAACCAAAGTTCCCTGTTTTTCCAATTCGGGAAAGAATTTTCCCATCTGTTCCTGTAAAACAGCCACCAATTGGTAAAGAAAAGGCTCTTTTCTGTCTAAGAATCTGTATGCATAAGAAATTCCTCTTCTTAAAATTCTTCGGATAACGTAACCTGCACCACCGTTGGAAGGCAACTGTCCGTCTGCAATCGCAAAAGAAACCGCTCTGATATGGTCAACGACCACACGAATGGCAATATCTTTTTCATCAGTTAAAATTCCGGTGTATTTTTTACCAGAAAGTTCCTCAACCTTAGAAATCAAAGGGGTGAAAACATCCGTATCATAATTGGATTCTTTGTGTTGTAATGCCATACAAAGACGTTCAAATCCCATTCCGGTATCGATGTGTTTTGCAGGAAGATTTTCCAAAGATCCGTCTGCTTTTCTGTTGAACTGCATAAAAACCAGATTCCATATTTCCACCACCTGCGGATGGTCATTATTGACCAATTCCAGTCCGGAAACTTTGGCTTTTTCTTCATCACTTCTCAAATCAACGTGAATTTCCGAACAAGGCCCGCAAGGTCCGCTTGCGCCCATTTCCCAGAAATTATCTTTTTTATTTCCGTTGATGATTCTGTCTTCAGAAATGTGTGCTTTCCAGTAATTGTAGGCTTCATTATCACGTGCAAGATTTTCTTTTTCATCGCCTTCAAAAATCGTGACATAAAGATTTTCTTTTGGGATTTTATAGACTTCTGTTAATAATTCCCAGGCCCAGTCAATGGCTTCTTTTTTAAAATAATCACCAAAAGACCAGTTCCCCAACATTTCAAACATCGTGTGATGATAAGTGTCTCTACCAACATCATCCAAGTCATTATGTTTCCCGGAAACTCTCAGACATTTCTGCGTATCGGCAATTCTTGATGCTTTTGGCTCTTTGTATCCTAAAAAATAATCTTTGAACTGGGTCATTCCAGAGTTGGAAAACATCAGTGTAGGATCGTCTTTCAGAACAATGGGCGCAGATGGAACAATCAGGTGTTCCTTGTTTTTGAAAAAGTCTAAAAATTGCTGTCTTATTTCTTGTGAAGTCATAATTTAATTTTGCTTGTTTGAAGCTTTTTTATCGGATGCGAATTTAATGAAATTATGTGATTTTATGAATGTTTTTCTATTGTTTCAACAGCTTTAAAGTTTTGATGGTAGTTTTTCCGTTCACTAATTTTAGAAGATAGGTTCCAATGGGTTTTCCGGACAAATCCACTTTATTTGTTTTTTTATAAAACTTTCCCTTACTAATTAAAGAACCATCAAATGAAAAGAGATAATATTCCAAATTATTGCTCATAGCATTTAAATCAACAATAAAAATATCTTTAGAAGGATTAGGGTAAACTTTAATCTGATCCAAAAAAGCGTTTTCTGCAGTTACTAAATCAAAAATTGGATAACTGTCTAACACTGTTACTCCAGAATTAATTGGGTCTAACCAGTTTTCAAGTTGAGTATCCGAAGTTCCTCCTCCATTCCAGGAAATATCAAATCTTCCATAAGAATTGTATCCGCCCTGATATGTATTATCAATACAATCACCGTAACCGCAACATAACTGCCCTATAATTTTACCATTATTATTATAAAGAGGTGAACCAGAAGAGCCTGATTCTGTAACTCCCATTTCCCAATTATTAACCCTCCACATACTCCCTGATAAAACAGGACTACTATCTCTACAAGTTTTCATTATATCTCCCATAGGATGATGAATCCCGAAAACCCAAGGAGAAACATTTACTGTTCTGTCCCAGCCTGCCCAAACCGTACCCCAATCTGGCGGAATATCAGAGTTAATCTCTACAAGACAAAAATCTGAAGCCTCTCTCCTGGCTCTTAATGTTGCTCCGCTAATTGTATGATAATCTGTATTGCTAACGCTATCTCCTTCAGTTGCACAAATAGTATTTGTACTAATCCAATTAAACCTAAAAGCCCAAGTTGCCGGATCCGAATAGCAATGATCTGCTGTTAAAAAATATGGCTTTCTGTCATTGGCCGTATTATTAATCAAAGCTCCGGAACACATAGCAGTTCCATCTACTAAAACCAAAGCAACTGATTTTTTTACAAAATTTTTCAAAGGATCTGCGTCACTTCCAATTGAGCAATTAACATCGAGATTACAAGGATTGGATGCATTTAAGTTAACGCCTGAACGATAGCCGTGGGTTATATTTTTAATTATAAATGATCCTTTTCCTTTCTGAGAAACTGGCTCATAATACTCCACAACTACATCATCACCTTTTACAATCCAGGTTCCTAAAGTTTTTGCTTTATTATTTTGAGCAAAAGTATAAGCCCCTAAAATATCTGTTTTATCATTATTGTATAAAAATAATTTAGCACCAATTGGAATAAAAAAGTCTTCAAAAATAAAATTCATAGTCTTTGCACCTTCTGACACAAAACGAATTCTCCAAATTCTATCACCATTATTTAAATTTTCCCAGGTTCCGGAATTTTGTAAACTATAATTGACATTAAACTTATATCCGAAACGAAAAGGCATATCCAATCTTCTATCATTTACTTTGTCTTCATTCTGAATTGATTTCAAATCAAAATAAGGTAGAATAACGGGCGAAATTTCTTGAAGGTTTTTGAGCTCCAGACTCTTTGGCTGGATTTCATTATTAACTTGAGACTGAAAATGATTAAACGCTAGTAAAAAGATTATAATGACTAGAATAGAATTGAATTTCATAGATCAGTTTTTGGTTATTAAAAACTAAAACGTTGAAATTTTTTTTTTATTTCACTATCTTTTATAATGCTGAAAAATCCCAAAATCTGTCGGAGTCCACAGTGCGGCTTTTTGTCCGGACGCCTTCAGACCGTTGTTTGCCCAGGTGTTGCAGGTGTAAGTAAAGTTGTAGCTTCCTTTTGCATCGTAAAAAGCATCATTGTTACCATAAACAGCATCAGTTTTTATCAGAATATATTTTCCGGAAGCGTCTTTATCAAATCTTGAATCGATGAACCGAATGAGCTGCTGATATTGTTTTTCGGTGAGCATCATCTTTTTACAATCTTCACCTTGTTTCATTGATTTATAATAAGTACAATGCATTGCGGAATCGCTAAGCCAGAAAGCCGCTTTGAAAGCGGTAGAAAACTTCAGGTCTGCCCAGGTTGGCGTATCCAGATAGAAACCCTTATCGCCCCAGCCGAACGAAATATAATTAAAATCAGTCTGTTTTCCTTTGGTATTTTCGAATGGCAGTTTCCTGCTCCAGTCAATGTATTTTGTTTTGACAGGAACTACCAGATCCGTGTGAACACCATTGGTAAGAATATAGAGTTCTATGACTTTCGGATCATTGGTTTTTTCTGCGCGGATAGGAATGTAAGGAATTAACAAACCCAAAATAACGTATAAAAAAACGGCTCCCAGTAAGAAGCCGATGACTTTTAGGATAAATAATAACGGTTTTTTCATCTTATGATTTTGCCAAACGTGCGAACTATAAAATTAATAAAAATATTAACACGAAATCAAAATGTTAAATATTTTTAAAATACTTGTTTTTATCAGAAAAATTCTTGAATTTTATTAGCACAAAATCATCAAAATATGCCAAAAAAACGTCAATCTCATAAACGATTAAAAATAAGAGTAAAAGTTGCCCCGAAAAGAATCCAGAAAAAAAGATAATCGGTAACGGAACTTTACTCAGATAAAAAATCGAGGTTCCGTTTCAGCCCTGCAAATTTGGTTCTTTTGACTGCTGATTTTTTGAAAACCGTGGAAAAAATATCCTGGGTAATATCTTTCCAATCCTGTTTTGTAAAGTTTTTGAGCTGGGAATTCGGCTTGAATTTTTCTTCCAGCGTTGGAGCCGAAAAACGATTCCAGGGACAAACATCTTGACAAACATCGCAGCCAAACATCCAATCATCCATTTTATCTGTGAAATAATCAGGGATCTGGTCTTTCAGCTCAATGGTTGCGTAAGAAATACATTTGCTGCCATCAATAATCTTATCAGAAATGATCGCCTGCGTTGGGCACGCATCAATGCATTTTCTGCAACTCCCGCAATGGTCCGTTACCGGAAAGTCCTCCACCAGCTCCAGGTCACAGATAATCTCTGCAAGAAAATAAAATGATCCGTTCTTTTTGGTAATCAGATTGGCATTCTTACCAACCCAGCCAATGCCTGACTTTCTGGCCCACGCTTTTTCCAAAACGGGTGCCGAATCTACAAAAACCCTGAATGAAAATTCACCTATTTCCTCCTGTAGTTCTGCAATAAGATTTCTGAGTTTATTTTTTATAACATCGTGATAATCTTCTCCGTAAGCATATTTGGATAGTTTGAAACTATCAGTATTAATCTGTTCTTTTGGGAAATAATTATAGCTCAATGAAATCACAGACTTCGAGCCTTCTACCAGTAATCTGGGATCAAGCCGCTTATCAAAATGATTTTCCATGTATTTCATCTCCCCATGAAAGTTATTATTCAGCCAGTTTTCAAGATGGCTAGCTTCTTCTTCAAGAAAATTTGCTTTGGAAATCCCACACGACTGAAAACCAAAAGCAGAAGCTTTGTCTTTAATAAGCTGTGTATGTCTTTCTTTGGGATTCATAAAGATTCCGCGAAATTAAGACTTTTAATTTTTAACATTTTTTAATTTTAAATATTTAACTAAAACAAAAATTATTAATTAGCTTTGTTTAATAACTTAAAATTTAGAATAATGGCAATAGAAGATGTATTAAGAGCCGGGAATTATCACCTGATAGATGTCCGGGAGCCGCTAGAACTGGAAATGGATGGACATATAGAATCAGCGCAGAATATTCCCTTAGGAGAATTGGAAGACAGAAAACAGGAAATCCTGAACCTAAACGGAACAAAGATTTTCTTTTGCAGATCCGGAAACAGATCCGGAAAAGCGGTAGATTATTTTAAATCTGAAGGAATGACCGATGTGTATAACGGCGGTGGCTATAACGAGTTGAGCCAGACTTTGGAAAATCTGTAGTATAATCATATCAAATAATAAAGCGGGAAATCTCCCGCTTTTTCTAGTTTTTACCCCTTGTTAACAACCACATTACCAAGCCGATAACTCCTACCACAAGGATAATCCCCCACCACATTCCGGCTTTGAAAATTGTTTCTATTGCTTCACAGCTTGTCAGTAATCCCAAAATTAAAAATAATGGAATAATAGTAAAATATTTTTTCATAAGTTAAAATTTATAGTTTATTTATGTATGAAATCGCCAATACGATCTCATAAAATTTATTTTTTTTAAAGTTTCAAAATTTAAGCCAAAATAAACCTATGATAATTTTTTGCCGGAATTGCTCGGATCATTTTACAAAAATACCGCTGAGTTCAGCGGTATTCTTATGATGCTTTAATAGCTTTGGGAGCTTGTTTTTTACTCAATCGTTCTTCAAACTTCTTAACCACATAACCAATAACAATTGGCGCTACCCAGGTCAGAGCCATTCTTAATAATCTTGATTTCATAATTCTAAATTTTAAACTGAATTACAAGAAGTGAGCCAATTGCTTATTTTGTTTTCAATGCTTCTGCTGAAAAAGAAATTCCATCCCAGCCATATTTCATAAAGTTCCGGATATTCTGATGATCATTTCCTTCCGGATTTTCCAGAACATCAATTCTGTAAAAATCTCCAAATAAAGCTAAAGTTTTTTCTTTCGACAGATTGTTCATTTTAGCAAAACTGAAAACTTTACAGGAACCATTATTTTGATTAACTTCATTAACCATATTTCCATTTACAAATCTCACTGGTGTGAAATCATAATTTTCATCAATAAAAGCAATGACTTCTTTGAAGTTAATTGTTTCGGGAGAAATCTTCAGCTGTTGTAATATCATTTCTAAATTTTTGTCAAAAGTATTATTTTTTAATAATAGCTAACAAAATGACAGATACAATGTAAAATGTTAAAGAAAATTATTTGAATTTTTTTCACCCACTTGTAACAAATCAAAAACTTCCACAACAAATTAATTGATATATCAATAATTGATAAGTCATTTTAAATTATACATTATGGAAAAATTAGATTCGATTATATTTTATAATATCGATAAAGCCATCCGCGCTTACAGAAACTACGCGCAGAGACAACTGAAAGAAAACGGCTTCAATATCACGATAGACCAATGGCTCATCATCAAAGCCATTCTAGAAAATCCCGAAATCACACAGAACGAAATCGGAAATTTGGTGTTCAAAGACAATGCTTCAGTTACAAGAATCATAGATCTATTGGTGAAATCAGAATTCATCATACGGGAAATCCACCCCAATGACCGGAGAAAAACCAATCTGAGTGTCACCAAATCCGGAAAAGATATTATCGAAAAAGTACAAAACCTCGTCGAAAATAACAGAAGCGTCGCCTTAAAAAATGTTTCCAAAAAAGAGCTGGAAACCATGAACACTACCCTTCTCAAAATAGCAGAAAACTGCATCAATGCAAAGAAATAGCCAAAGCATATCATCTGCAAAATCAATAAAATCTGCGAGAAACAAATCATCAACCTTAATTAAAAAATAATCACAATGACCAGAATATTCTTAGCAATCCTTCTATGGATGGTCACCTTCTTCACAAACATATTTGCACAGTCAGTCCAGAATTATTCCCTATCCGGAACGATTGAATCCGGCAATGTCAATCAATTAGAAATCAATTTATTTAATTCTGAGAACAAACTCATAAAAACCGAAGTCGCAGACCAAAACGGAAAATTCACGTTCAATGATCTGGCTTCAGGAAACTACAATCTGAAAATAAATAAAAACGGAACCGAAGCTTATCAGTCTCTGGTTACCGTGAATGAAAATGTCATACTTCCTTCGATTTCACTCAATGAAAAAGCAATAGAAGGCGTCACCATCACCAAAACAAAACCTTACATCGAGCGGCAGGACGGCAAAATGATTCTGAATGTAGAAAACAGCCTCGCCGCTACAGGCAACTCCGCCTTCGAGGTTTTGGAAAAAGCGCCGGGTGTGAAAGTGGACAGCAATGACAATATCAGCATGCGCGGCAAAACCAATCTTCTCGTGCAAATCGACGGCAAAAACACACCGATGACAGGAACCGACCTTGCCAATTATCTCCGCGGCATTCCGTCTTCAACAGTAGAGAAAATCGAATTCATCACCAATCCTTCATCAAAATACGATGCAGCAGGAACATCGATTATCAATGTAAAACTCAAAAAAGACCAGAGAAAAGGCACGAATGGAAGTCTCTCAACATCCGTCGGAACCGGGAAATACATCAAAAATAACAACAGTTTCAGCATCAATCATCGCAACAAAAAGGTGAATTTGTTTGCCAATTACAGCTTTGCTTACAGGGAGTTTTACAATAAACTCTTGCTGGACAGGAGTTTTTACGACAATGGGAATTTCCGCCAGGCTTACGTTCAGGACAACTTTCTCAAGATGAATTTCCGGAATCACATCGCCAAGGTCGGGATGGATTATTATGCCAATGATAAAAACATTCTCGGGTTTTCTGTCGGTCTGGTAAGCAATAGGTTCGATCCCACCAGTAATAATGAAACCTTGATCCTGGATAGCCATTATAATCCTGCGGGCACATCCAATACCAAAAGCAACAATCGTGACCATTGGAAAAATGTCTCCGTCAATGTCAATCACAAATATAAAATCGATTCTTTGGGCTCGGAACTGACCACCGATCTGGATTATATCAACTATTCCAACACGTCGATGCAGAAATTCACGACCAGGAATTTTGATATTAGCGGCAGCGAAAATGCCAGTCCATACATTCTGAATGGCGATCTGGACGGCAACCTGAACATCTACTCTGCCAAATCCGACCTTACCAAGGTTTTCAGCAATGACCTGAAGCTGGAAACCGGCGTCAAAACAAGCTTTGTAAAAGCCGATAATGACCTGCAGTTTTTCAATGCCAGTTCAGGAATTTTAGTCAATGACGAGTCTAAAAGCAACCATTTTATATATGAAGAAAACATCAATGCAGTGTATGGAAACCTCATCAAAAACTGGGAAAAGTTCAAGGTCAATGTTGGGCTGAGGCTTGAAAACACCAATATCACAGGCAATCAGATCACCACTGGCCAGATCAGTAAAAAGCATTACACGCAGCTATTCCCGAGTGCCGTTTTTTCTTATGACTTCAATGATAAAAATTCCCTGGAGCTCAATTTCAGCCGCAGGATTACAAGGCCAACCTACAAGCAGCTGAATCCTTTCAAGTTCTATCTGGATCTCACCACCTACCAGGCCGGAAATCCCGACCTCAACCCTCAGACCACGATGAGCTATGAGATGACTTACAGCTTCAGCAACAAATATTTTGCAACCCTCAGCTACAGCAAAACCAGGAACAACATCACAGATGTGCTGAAGCCGGTTTATGAAAACGGAAATCCTGTCATTGTGCAGGCTGTGGAAAATCTCGCAACGGTTTCCTATTACGGGCTCAATCTCATTGCACCGATCAGGGTCACCAAATGGTGGGATATGAACAACAGCGCCAATTTTTACTACGGGAGCTACACCGGAAATATATCAGACACCGCCATTAAAAACCAGGGAAATTTCACATTTGATCTTAACAGCATCAATTCCTTCAAAATTGGCAATGGTTATTCCGCCGAGCTTTCCGGCAACTACAAAGCCAGAGAAGTCTATGCCTATATGTTCCTGAAGCCGATGTGGTCGGTAAATATCGGGGCACAGAAAAAATTCAGGAATAACAGCACGCTCAAATTCTCTTTTAATGATATCTTCTTAAAGAGCAATCCGGAAGCGAAAAACATTTACTCGGGCTATGTAGAAAACTTCATCGTGAGAAGAGACACCCGCGTGATGACCATATCCTACACCTATAATTTCGGCTCAGGCAAATCCGGCCAACCAAGGAAAACCGGCGGCGCCGATGATTTGAAGCAGAGGGCTGGGAATGGATAAAACGAGGAATTCAGCACTGTCATTGCCAGGAACGAAGTGACGAAGCAATCTCAACTTTGCAAACATCATATTGTCATTGCAAAGAATTTAGCATTGTAATTTGGAGGAAGCCTGGAATGAGCCTGTCGAAGTAAAGCAATCTCAACTCTGCAAACATCCTTTTTGTAATATATTATCTTATTATTTGCTTTAATAAACAAAAGATTATATTTGTACTTATTATTTAACCAAATCTGAAAACATAAGCTGATAATAAATCATATTTAATGAATATTATCCCTGAAATGTTTTTTTAGTTTTATAATAAAAAACATTTAAGAATGGCAAAGAAAATAAGAAGAGAAGCCTTGACGGTTTCAAGATTAATAAACGAAGTGCTTGTTTCACAATTGAGTATTCCTCATAGACAAATTGTTAATGATTCAACATTTTCTTCTTATACAGGAAATAAAAGACCAGATTTACTTATCTCTGAATTTGAATTTGATGGAAAAAACGACAAGCAATTCATTGAAAATTTAGTCGCATATGCTGAAATTAAGGACAATTGTAATGTTGATGATGAAAGTTGGAAAGATGCAATCTTGCAAGGCAAAAAGAAAGCTAAATTATTAAAGTTACCATATTTTATAGTTAGCAATTGTAAAACCTCAATTTTTTATAATTCTTCTACCGGCAAAGAAATTATATTAAATAATAATCCTATAAGAGAATTTCAAACAATAGATATTTTTAGGCTTATAAAAAATAAACTAAATAAAGATAATTCTTTGCATGAAATTTTCACAAATGTTGATTCTATATCTACAATTTCAGAAGCTACCTTTAATAAGAAACTTTGGGAAATTAAGAATATTTATAGATCAATAAGTTTCAAGAATAATGTTGAAAAAATAGATTTCACAATTGGTTTTGTAGCTTTAGAATATTACGAAGAAAAAGAAAAAAATGATGGTAAGATAGATGAATCAAAGCTATATTGGAGTACTTGCTATGATATAAATTCTGAAAGACTTGTTGCGAATCTTTCAATTTATATATCTAGACTAGAAAGAGAAACAAACTTTAAAGAATTTAAAGACTTAATTGAAGCAGTAAGGATAAATATAATTGGTGAAGCAGGAAAGAAGCCACTCATCCCAGCAGATGATGTAAAACTTATTTATGAAACTGTAGACACAATGAAACCACTCCATAATAGCGGCTTTGACTTATTTGGAGCAGTTTACGAAATGTTTGCAAATTCCAATGAGAAAAAAGAGTTTGGAGAATTTTTCACAAGAAGGCATTATACTCATATATTTTCTAAACTTTTATTACAAAATGAAACCCACTTTAATCCAGGGAGAAAATTTAAAATATTAGATTTAGCTTGTGGAACAGGGGGATTTTTGACTGAAAGTTTTAAGGTTTTATATAATAATTATACTAAAACTTTTACACTAGATGAAGAAGCCAAAACTTTTTTGCAACAAGAATGCTTCTATGGAATAGATTCAAGAGAAGAAAATGTTCTTAGAACCAAACTTAATATGTTTTTAGTTGGTGATGGTCACAATAATATTATTGATGATAATACCTTAACACATAAGTTTTCTGTTAAAGATAAATATGATTATATTTTAACAAATCCTCCTTACGGAGATGGAACTATTGAGTCGGTTAGTGATAGTTTTACATCTAAAAGATTGGAAGTAGCTTTTTTATTTAAAATCATTGAACTATTAAAAATAGGTGGTAAGGCTTGCATAATTGTTCCCGATGGAATTTTAGAAAGTCCATCTTTTAAAAAGCTTAGAAATGAATTAATGCAGAAATGCATTATAAATTCAATAATATCATTACCTAAGTTTGCATTTGCTCCTTACACAAAGGAAAAAACGTATGCATTATTTATAACAAAGAAAAGTAAAGACCAAACTCAAATTCAAAAGGAAAATATTTGGATGTATGTTATAGATAATGATGGTTTGGCTAACTCTGATAAAAGATTTCCAACAAAACTACGAAACAATAGAAACGGCTGGAAGCATGATGAAATATCTGGTTGGGTAAATGTTGACGGAGAAGAGAAAAAAGGAATTTTAGAAAGTAGATGGATGAATTTTGACGATAAAGAACAATCAGGAACAGAGTGGGTCAACGAAAAAGGTGAAAAATTAAAACTGAGAAAGGGGGGCTATGTACAGATAAAAGATATTATGGAAACCAAATACTATACGTTGTTGCCCGAATTTTACATGAGGCCATTTGAACCATCTTTTATCAGTATAAAAGAATTAAAAAAGGAAACTAAAACAATTGAAAATTTAATAGTAGAATTATTAAAGTAATGAATATAGGTACATATTTTACAATAATTCAAGGACATCAAATAACAGATGAAGAGCTTTATCAAACTGAAGGTGATATTCCTGTTTATACAGGAAGTAATGATATAAAAGGATATTGGGATAAAGCTTTAGTTGAAGGGAAAGATTTGCCATGTATTACTTATCCAACTAAAGGAAATAAAGATGGAAATGTATTCGTTCAATATGAAATATTTGATGCAAATAATACGGCAGTATTAATTCCTAAAAAAGAATGGCGTTCCAAGATAAATTTAGAGTGGTTTGCGATTAAATTAAAACATATATTACAAGAAATACAAACTAGTAAGGAAAATGTGAGTTATCTTAATAGAGATTTAATTGAACCTTATTATTTTGAATTGCCAGATATAAAGGTTCAGAACGAAGAATTAGAACCAATTAAAAGATTGCAGGAAATGCGATTAAAGTTGATTTCTGCACTGAATAGAATTAACAAAATATTGGAAAAATCAATAATGTATGATGATTAAAAATTTAGAATTATACAATTTCGCTAGCGCGGATTTGCAATCCGTGCTCACAACAAAACTCAAAAACCCCAGCCCTCAGCTGGGGTTTTTACATTACCAATTTAACATAATATCCCAAAACAAAAAATATTTTATTTATTATTCACCGATTTTAAAAATAAATTTTATATTTGATTGAATAATTTATAAAAACACAATAGTATGTCTAGTAATTCAGAAGTAGGACACGCCAAAAACGTGGCGAACCTCCAAAAACTCATCGAACAGGTTTCCGTGTACACACTCTACAACCCGCCAGTGAAAAACCTCCAGATTTCAGAGCTCCAGTCACTCTACACTACTGCAGTAGCAAAACTTGCCGAAGTGGAAGAAAAAAGAACCGCTAACAAAAACGCCATCACCCAGCGCCAGATCACTTTCGAAAAGCTGAAACCCATCTGTACCAGGATCATCAGCCTATTAGATGTTTTAGCTCTGCCCGAAGGAACGCTTAATCATGCAAAAACCCTGAACCGCTCCATCCAGGGAAAAAGTAAAAAACCAAAACCGGCAGAAAACCCGGACAGCGGACAACCGGCAACCGGCAGCCAGATCTCCACTTCCCGCCAGTCCTATACCCAGCAGGCAGAGAATTTTGGGATCCTGTTACAGTTGCTGGCCACCATCCCATCATACAAACCCAATGAAGACGATTTGAAGCTAAGCAGTCTCACGCCTTACCAGGCATCACTGGTCAGCGCCACACAACCTGTAGACCAGACCGAAGCCGAGCTCAACGTCAGACTCATAGAAAGAAACCAAATCCTCTACGCAGAAGAAACAGGCCTCTACATCATCGCCCAAAACGTTAAAAAATATGTCAAATCAATATACGGAGCTACTTCTGCAGAATATGCTAAAGTATTATCGATCAAGTTCAAAATGGTTCCAAAGTAAAAAAAGAAAACTGTTGTTCAATGACTAACAATTCGCTTTTTAGCCGCCTGTTTATCATTCAGCAGAAAACCTGATCAAGTAAATCGCTGAATTAAATTTTAGGCAAACCGATTCATCAAAATCAAAAAAAATCCTAACCGAAACGTCAGTTAGGATTTTTTATACACATACATCCCAGAAAACAACATTTTTATCCTGCAATTTATATTCTCCCTCCTGCAAACGATATTCTTACGCCTGCAAACTATATTCTTACGCCTGCAAACTATATTCTCCCTCCTGCAAACGATATTTTTACACCTGCAAATGATATTCTCTCTCCTGCAAACTATATTCTCCCTCCTGCAATTTATATTCTTGCGCCTGCAAATGATATTTTCTCTCCTGCAAACGATATTCTCCGTCCTGCAATTTATATTCTTGCGCCTGTCATCAATATTTTTGCTATTGCTGATCACATTTATTATACAATCCCACTCCATAAAAAGCTGCTTAAGAGCAAAATGTTTGTAGAAGAACCAGCGGATTATATTAGCGTGCCGTAGGTACGCAACTTCCATTTAGCATCCAAAAAAAATCCCCCAAATAATTTGGGGGATTTAATATAATCAATGATCGTAATCCTACGCTTCGTTAGAAGGATTTTCATCTCCGGCTGGCTTTTGCCCTTCTTCCGGTCTTCTGTTTCCTTCTGGTCTTGCAGGACGGTCTTGTCTGTTCTGCCCTTCAGGTCTTGGACCTCTCTGCTCACCTTCTTTCTTCTCCGGTCTTGGTGGTCTTGGCAATAGAACTTTTCTGGAAAGTTTCATTTTTTTACGGTCATCATAACCCATAAATTTCACTTCCACTTCATCACCTTCTTTATATGGTACTTTGTCAAGTCTTGCCCACTCGATTTCAGAGATGTGAAGAAGTCCTTCAGTCCCTTTGGCAATCGCTACAAAAGCCCCGAAGTCCATGACCTTCACCACTTTCCCTTTATAAACTTCACCGACTACCGGTACAAAGGTAATTTCGTTGATCTTCGCAACCGCTTCATTGATCTTTTCTCTGCTGATACCGGAAATTTCGATCCTTCCGATTTCGCCCACTTCTTCAATCGCGATAACGGTATCAGTATCTTTCTGCATCTGCTGGATGATTTTTCCACCAGGCCCGATTACAGCTCCGATGAAATCTTTCGGGATTTCCATCATCACCATCTTAGGCGCGTGAGGTTTCACATCAGATCTTGGCTCCGCAATCGTCTCCGTGATTTTGTTAAGGATATGAAGTCTTCCGTCTTTGGCTTGCAAAAGCGCTTTCTCCATAATATCCATAGACAGTCCCTGGATTTTGATATCCATCTGGCAAGCGGTGATTCCGTCAGCAGTTCCCGTAACTTTGAAGTCCATATCACCTAAATGATCTTCGTCTCCAAGGATATCAGAAAGTACGGTGAACTTTCCTGTTTTCACATCGGTCACAAGACCCATTGCAATACCAGAAACTGGCTTGTAGATCTGGACACCGGCATCCATCAATGCTAAAGTTCCTGCACAGACAGTCGCCATAGAAGACGAGCCATTGGATTCTAAAATATCAGAAACGATACGGATCGTATAAGGGTTTTCCTCAGGAATCATATTTGCCAAAGCTCTCTGAGCCAGGTTTCCGTGGCCAACTTCTCTTCTGGAAGTTCCTCTTAAAGGACGTGCTTCACCGGTTGAGAATGGCGGGAAATTATAATGAAGGAAGAATCTCTCATCATAATTTGCCATAACACTGTCTACCATATTCGCATCTTTGATAGAGCCAAGTGTAACGGCAGTAAGAGATTGGGTTTCTCCTCTTGTAAAGATGGCGGAACCGTGCGCTCCTGGCAGATAATCTACTTCGCTCCAGATTGGTCGGATGGTTTCGGGATCTCGGCCGTCCAGACGGATTTTATCATTCAGGATCATCTGGCGCATCGCTTCTTTTTCCACATCGTGGTAATATACTTTTACGAAAGGGGTTACTCTTTCCAGCTCTTCTGCATCATCTACATATTGAGCTAAAAATTCTTCCCGCACAGCCTTAAACTTCTCAGCTCTTTCTTCTTTGCTGGAAGGTGTTTTGGCTACTTCGTAAACTTTATCATAGGTTTCTTTCCACACTTTTTCACGGATGGCTTCATCGTGAGTTTCGTGGTTATATTCTCTTTTAGGAAAAGATTTCCCGACTTTAGCAGCCAGTCTTTCCTGAGCTTCTACTTGTTTTTTGATTTCTTCGTGGGCAAAAGTAATCGCTTCCAGCATTTCTGCTTCAGTGATTTCTTTCATTTCACCTTCCACCATCACGATAGAATCTTTAGTAGCTCCAACCATTATATCAAGGTCAGAATTTTTAAGATCTTCGAATTTAGGATTGATGGACAGTTTCCCGTCAATTCTTACCACTCTCACTTCAGACATTGGTCCGTTGAACGGAATATCGGTAATAGCGATTGCCGAAGATGCTGCAAGACCTGCAAGATCATCCGGAATAGATTGTCCGTCATAAGAAATCAGTGAAATCATCACCTGCACTTCTGCGTGGAAATCTTCCGGAAACAAAGGTCTTAGAACCCTGTCTACCAAACGCATCGTCAGGATTTCCTGGTCAGATGGTCTGGCTTCTCTTCTGAAAAAATTGCCTGGGATTTTTCCGCCTGCGTAGAATTTTTCTCTGTAATCTACTGTAAGCGGCAGGAAGTCTACGCCCGGATTGGCTTCTTTGTTGGCTACAACAGTTGCTAAAAGCATTGTTCCGCCCATTTTTACGACAACAGATCCGTCGGCTTGTTTCGCCAGCTTCCCTGTTTCAATTGTGATTTCTCTGCCGTCTGCAAGAGTAATCAGCTCTGTAATTGCTTGAGGTACACTCATAAATTTGTTTGTGATGCACTCCGTATTGAGTGCTTTTAAATTAATTATTTCGTCTAAAATTAAGTTGCAAATTTAATGTATTTATTTGGATTATAAATATATTAAGGAAAAAACAAGATCCTCAGGATCTGCGAAAAGCAGAATTATTTCCTGCTGATTCTCAAAAAAAGAATAATGATTAGAAATACCGAGAACAGACTCCCTAAACCGGCAACCACAGACAACTCTCCAATTCTGGGACCGGACTCCGAGACAAAAATGATGGCTGTAGCAATTATATTGGCGCCCAGGATCATTCCTAAAATCAGGTTGATGATGCTTGATTTGATAAGCTGATTGGTTTTCTCGATGTTTTTAATCTCGCTGGAGATCGTGAATTTATCATCATCCAGTTTTTGAAGAACAGACCGCAGTTCTTTTGGGATTTCATCCACATTCTCAGCAAAGTTCATCACCTTGTCCACTCCTTTTCTAAGAAGTTTTTTGGGGCTGATTCTCTTCTTAAATATTTTTCTGGTGTAAGGATGCAGACTTTTCACAACATCAAGATCTGGGTTAATGGTGCGCCCTACACCTTCTATCAAACCGATTCCTTTGAAAAGAAGATAGAAATAATCCGGCATATAAAGCCGGTTATCCTTCAGCACATCCTTCATTTTATTAATGATGGTATTCGAATCTATATCCTTCAATGAGGTGCTGTGAACGAAGCTTACAACTTCCTCTACATCATTTTCAAATTTTCTTTCATCCGGAATCTCGTAGCTTACCGCCATTTTCTTGAGATAGCGCACAATTTTATTGGGATTTTTGGCAACAAAAGCGACAATAAGACTTTCCAGAATTTCTTTATCATTAGGCTGGATTTTACCTACTGCTCCGAAATCAATAAAAACCAATCGCCCGTCTTTTTTCACCAGGATATTACCGGCGTGGGGATCTGCATGGAAAAAACCATAATCCAGGATCTGGGAAACGAAAAGCCGGAGCCCAATCTCAGAAATATCAGCCGGATCAATGTTATGACGAAGTAGTTCCGCCTTATCCGTAACTTTTATTCCGTCAATATACTCCATACAAAGCACATTATTATTGGAATATTCATCATAAACAAGCGGAACGTAGGTCTCTTTGCTGTGTTTAAAATTGAGCGAAAACTGGCTGATATTATTTCTCTCATTCACCAGAGAAACCTCTTCCAGCAAGGATTTTTCGAATGTACCAATTGCTTGCTTCAGGTTCAGCTTAGCGCCCATTTCGGAATAGGTGGATATCAGCTTCACAACATCTTTGATGAGCAGCAGATCATCCTCAATAATACTAAGAACATCCGGCTTTTTGATTTTCAAAATCACTTCTTCTCCAGAAATCAATGTAGCTTTATAAACTTGCGCAATAGAAGCCGTCGCCAAAGGCCTTAAAATGATTTCCGAAAAATGATCTTTAACCAAAATATTGAATTCGTTCTCAAGGATCTCCTCAACATTCATTTCAACAACTTCTACCCGATCCTGAAGTTTCTGCAGTTCCTGAATCAGTTCCGGCGGGAGCAGATCTTCCCGATTGCTGAAAGACTGTCCAAGTTTCACAAACGTTGGGCCCAGCTCTTCCAGAACTAACCTGATTCTTTCATAAACCGTTCCTGCAGAAACGATCTCATCCACAGAGCCTTCTTCCGTTTTTTTACCCATTCTCGCAAGCAAATCCCGGAACCCGTATTTGCTAAGAACAGAGATCAATCTGGCGGATCGCTTGATTTTTCGTTGATGCTTGTCAAACATATATCGATTTGAGTGTTTTGTTGATGCTCAAAAATTATTCCTTTAGAATCTTTTCTTTTTCGGGTTAAGAAACGTCGGAAAAACCATCACCTCATTCCCGAACTTCTGGGCAATCCGTTCTTCAATATTGATGAGTTCACTTTCCATAAACTGGCTGCGTAAATCATCATTATCAAACCATAGAAAAAGATTGGTATTTTTACCTTCATTCAGCATTTCAGAATGGACGTCAGATAATATATATTTATCTACATCCATAAGATTTTCAACCATTTGATGCAGTTCATTTTCAAGATAAATGTCCCAGTCTGCAATTTTATGTTCCGTAGTATGAAAGGTAATGCTCAGGATGCTCATTATTTATTTTTTTAGGATTAGTGTTGATAAATTTGAACTACAAAAATCGTATTTTTTTTGTAAATTAGCCCGTTACAAAAAACAGAAAAACCCAATGGATCAGAAGTTAGTATATTCTTCTGATTTACAAATAATTAAAAATATTTATGCAAAAGGAAGGAGAAAGGTTAATACCGATCAACATTGTTGACGAGATGAAAACCTCTTACATCGATTATTCGATGTCGGTCATTGTATCAAGAGCATTGCCGGATGTAAGAGACGGACTGAAGCCTGTTCACAGACGTGTTCTGTATGGTATGTATGGTCTTAATGTATTTTCAAACAGAAAACATTTGAAATCTGCCAGAATCGTTGGAGATGTTTTGGGTAAATATCACCCGCACGGAGACAGCTCGGTTTACGACGCTATGGTGAGAATGGCACAACCTTGGAGCTTGCGGTACGAGCAGGTAGACGGACAGGGAAACTTCGGTTCCATGGATGGTGACCCGCCGGCAGCAATGCGTTACACCGAAGCAAGACTTAAAAAAATCTCGGACGAGATCCTTGCCGACCTGGATAAAGAGACTGTCGACTTTCAGAATAACTTTGATGACTCTTTACAGGAACCAACCGTACTTCCTACCAGAATCCCCAACCTGTTAGTGAACGGAACTTCCGGGATCGCAGTTGGTATGGCCACCAATATGGCGCCACATAACCTATCGGAAAGTATCGATGCGATCTGTGCCTATATTGATGATAAAGAAATCTCCATTGATGAACTGATGAAGCACATCATCGCTCCGGACTTCCCGACCGGCGGAATTATTTACGGTTATGATGGTGTTCGCGATGCTTTCCACACGGGAAGAGGACGTATTGTTCTGAGAGCAAAGGTTAATTTCGAAGAAATCGGAAACAGAAATGCAATTATTGTAACGGAAGTGCCTTACCAGGTAAACAAGGCCGAGATGATTGCCAGAACCGCAGAGTTGGTTAAGGATGAAAAAATCACCGGCATCTATGAGATCCGGGACGAATCCGACAGAAAAGGTCTTCGTATTGTTTATGAGCTAAAGAATGATGCTATTCCAAATGTCGTATTAAACCTTTTATACAAATACACTTCCCTACAAACTTCATTTTCAGTAAATAACATTGCTTTAGTTAAAGGAAGACCTGAGCAGTTGAATTTAAAGAATCTGATTCATCATTTTGTGGAGCACCGTCACGAAGTGATAGTAAGGAGAACAGAATATGAACTCAGAAAAGCCAAAGAAAGAGCGCACATTCTTGAAGGCTTTATGAAAGTTATCGGTACCCAGGATTCTTTGGACAGAGCAATTGCGATTATCCGTCACAGTGCCAATCCGCAGGCTGCAAAAGAAGGATTGATCTCAGAGTTTGAGTTATCTGAAATTCAGGCGCAGGCTATTCTTGATCTGAGATTAGCGCGCCTTACCGGAATGGAATTGGACAAAATCCGGGCCGAGTATGAAGAGATAATGGCCTTCATTAAGGATCTGGAAGATATTCTTTCTAATGAGCCGAGACGTTACCAGATCATCAAAGATGAATTGCTTGAGATCAAGGAAAAATATGGTGACGAAAGACGTTCGGAAATCGATTATTCCGGCGGAGAAATGTCCATCGAAGATATTATTCCTGATGAAAAAGTTGTATTAACGATTTCTCACGCCGGCTATATCAAGAGAACATTGCTTTCCGAATATAAAGTACAGTCCAGAGGCGGCGTTGGAAACAGAGGCGCCACAACCAGAGATGAAGATTTCTTAGAATATATAGTAACCGCAACTAACCACGAATATTTACTATTCTTCACAGAAAAAGGTAAATGTTTCTGGCTGAGGGTTTTCGAAGTTCCGGAAGGCTCTAAAACTGCAAAAGGAAGAGCTGTTCAGAACCTGATTAATATAGAACCGGATGATAAGATCAAAGCTTACATCAGAACTAAAGATCTTAAAAATCAGGAATATATCAACCAGATGAATGTGGTGATGATCACCAAAAACGGTACCATCAAAAAAACATCTCTGGAAGCTTACTCCAGACCTAGAACAAATGGTGTTAATGCCATAGAGATCCGTGATAATGATGCTTTATTAGGCGCAAGATTAACCGACGGAAATTCCGAAATTATGATTGCTACTAAAAATGGTAAATGTATCCGTTTCCCTGAGGAAAAAGCAAGAGCAGTCGGCAGAAGTTCAATCGGTGTTAGAGGTATTTCTCTTGAAGATAATGATGAGGTAATAGGAATGATTGTTGTTAATGATCTGGAGAATGATACTGTACTGGTTGTATCCGAAAAAGGTTACGGAAAGCGTACCGCAGTTGAAGACTACAGAGTTACAAACAGAGGCGGAAAAGGTGTTATCACCCTTAACATTACCGAAAAAACGGGTAATCTGATTGCCATCCAGAGTGTGACCGATGAAGACGGATTAATGATCATTAACAAGTCCGGTGTTGCTATCAGAATGAATACTGCGGACCTGAGAGTTATGGGAAGAAATACACAGGGTGTGAAAGTCATCAACCTGAAGGGTAATGACGAAATTGCAGCAATAGCCAAAGTTGAAATGGACAAAGATGTGGAAGAAGAAGAAAATGAAGAAGGCGCAGAAAATGACAGCAATAACCCGGAATTCAAAAATAAACCTCAGACCGGAGATAACCAGATCAATCTGGGGGACAAAGATGAACTGAGAAAAATTGAAGATGAAGAAGCGGAAGAGAACGCTGATGAAACAGAAGACAACGAATAAATTATAAAGTATAATAAATGAAAAAGTTAATTTTAAGTTTAGCAATGCTTACTGCGACTATCGCTTTCGCACAGAAAAAAGAAATTGCTAATGCTGTAAAGGCAGTGGATACAGGAGATCTTTCTACGGCTAATTCGGAACTATCAAAAGCTGAAGGAATGTTTGGTGATAAAACCTATCTTCTTGAACCTTCTGTTTTGGAACAATACTATTATGCAAAAGGATTATCTCTTTTAAAATCAGGAAAAAACATCGAAGGTGCAGAATATCTGGCCAAGATCTCCTCTCTGGGATCAGAAGAAATCTATACCGGCAAAGATGCTGATAAAAATAAAGTTTACTTTGTAGGAAAAGAGACGGCTGATAAATTTGGCAGCGGTTTGTCTCTTAAACAGGAAAAATATTCACCTGCTTTATCAGAAAAACTCAGATCAACCATAGATCCGCTTTTGCGTAAAGCGAACGAAGATGCTACCAATGCTTATAACAGTAAGAACTTTAATGTTGCCGGAGAAAAATTTGCGGAGACTTATTATCTGTTCAAAGCTGCGGGCCAGGATAGTAAGAATTTTCTTTACTATGCGGGCATCGCCTACGCCCAGTCACCTGAGAACAAAGCAAAAGCCGCTGAAATTCTTTCATCATTGATTAAAGCAAATTATACCGGTGAAGAAACGATTTATAGTGCAAAAAATACAAAAACAGGACAGGTAGAAAACCTTGACAAAGCTGCATTTGATCTTTATAAAAAAGCACAGGCCGGTTATTCTGATTTCAAAGTAGAAAAAACACCAAGCAAGCAGGAAGAGCTTTATGAAGTCACAGCATCCTTACTATTTGAACAGCAAAAGTATGATGAAGCTGCAAAAGTAGCAGAAGAAGGGTTAAAGAAATTCCCTAAAAACCAATCTCTTTCCCAGACTCAGGGTAATGCTTTTTTCAAATCCGGAAAAACTGACGAGTTTATCAAAAATCTTAATGCGAAAATTGCTGCAAATCCTAATGATAAAGAAAGTCTTTACAACCTTGGCGTGATGCTAAGCAAAGATCCTTCTAAGCAGGCTGAAGCAGAAGCAACTTTCAAAAAGCTGGTTGACCTTGATCCTAAATTTCCAAATGCACTGAATAATCTTGTTTTTGCAATTATCGGTGAAGATGAAGCATCTATCAATCAATACAGGGATCTTAAGAAAGCCGGAAAAATTGATGAAGCGAATAAAGTGCTGGAGCAAAGAAGAGCAAGATTCCAGAAAGCTTTGCCTTACGCGGAAAAATTGTATGCTAACGATCCTAATAACATGGAAGTGGTAAGCCTTCTGAAAGGTATGTATATGACCACACAAAATACTGCTAAGTATAACGAATTCAAAGCAAAAGAAACTGCTATGAAGTAATAATAAAAAAGTCTCAAAAAATTTGAGACTTTTTTTGTATTTTTCTTACAGCTTCCACTTTAAAGAAATATTCAGAACACGTCCATCGATAGGTGCCCAGAGTGGTTTGAATACAGGGTTTAGAATTGTACCCGTATATAGCTCTTCTTTGCGGCTCTGGCGGTAATCCAAAACATTCTCACAATTAAGGACAACCGTAAAATGACTGTCTAATTCCTTAGAAATCATAGCGGCTCCAAAAATATAACCCGGTGTCCTGGTATAATCCATTCTGTACTGATGTCCGGTATATGAAGCTTCCAAACCAAATTTCCATCCTTTTTCGAAGTCCTTTACAACCGTCATGGCCGCACGGTTTTGCGCAGTTAATGGTATGAACTGGTTTCCTGTCTGGAATTTGTATTTTGCAATAGTATATGTATAACCCAAATACAGCTCCCACCCATCAAGCTTACTTTTGATATAAGTATCAAAGCCTTTGGAAACAACCGGCTGATGCTGATTTGAAAAATAAACATTTCCGTCCGCTTGTACTTCTGCGATGACAGGATTATTAATCTCTGTAAGGAAAAAAGCCTGATTCAGGAAAAACTCGTTTCCGTCATCAAATTTCTTCTTATAATTGAATTCCAGATTGTATCCGACAGATTTTTCAGCTTTTGTATGGTTAATATCAACAGGCATCAAATTTTCTAAAGGATAATCTACCGTTTGCGGCGCTAAGGCATTTGGAATCTTGTAGCCCAGACCAATTCCTCCCCTTGTTGCCCAGTGTTTATCAATATGATAGATGATTGCAATACTTGGAAGTAAAAAGCTGCCGTAATTATTGGTAACATCATTCCGCAATCCTGTTTCTATTATGGTATTATCAAGTTTTAGTGTATTCTGGGAAAAAAATCCAAAACTATTATTCTCAAACTTTGGAATATGGAATTTTTCAAAGGATTCCGGATTGAATTGATAGCCCTGAAAATCCGTGCCCAAAACCCAGATCATCTTATCATATGACCTGACATAAGATAATTCTGAAAAATAATTAATCTGATGAGCATTCAGAAAATTATCGGTATCTGTAAATTTCCTGTTAAAATTACTCAGGCTATTCTTAAACTCCAGCCTGGACCGGTCTTTGAATTTTTGATCGTATAATAATTCAAAAGAATTACGCTGCAATTTATTTTGTTCAAAATACTGGTGTCCGGAATCAGCTTTATGATTTAATACCTGCATATCTCCTCCTTTATTTTGATCAAAGCTACCTGTCCATCCCAGGGAGATTACGGTATTTTGAAAAGGATAAAAAAAAAGTCTGGGATGAATGACCAGGGAACGTATTTTTGGAATATCGGAAAAACCATCCTTATTAACATCCTGAGCTCTTTGATGCGTATAGCCGGCAAAAAAAGTGTAGCCAGCATCTTTATACTTTTTGGAAGCAAAAAAGTTCAGATTACTTTCATCCAATGTAGAATAATTCATAAGAGCAGTTAGCTCCTGTCTTTCAGAAGGTTTTCGAGAAATAATGTTTACTAAACCACCAATAGCACCGCCACCATACAATGTGGATGCCGAACCTTTGATAAGCTCAATTTGCTGTAGGTCTAACGGCGGAATACTCAGGACACCCAGGCTACCGCTATAGCCGTCAAAAAGCACCATACCATCCCGAAGAATCTGTGTATACCGTCCATCAAGTCCCTGGATGCGAACGTTAGAATTGCCTGACACTGCAGAATTTTGCTGTATCTGAACGCCACTGATATCCCCTAAAATGCTGCCAATTCCGGCGGGCTTGATGCTGCTTTCCTCAGTCATCTCTTCCTTGCCCAGAACTTCTATTTTTTGTGGTGAGTTCTCAATACGCTCCTGAGTCCGCGAAGATGCTACAATAATTACCTCTTCAATATTTTTTTCGTCTTTTACACTGTCAGCAGCCTTTTGTGCAAATATATAGACAGATGCAATAATAAAAACCGGCAAAATAGATTTTCTCATCACTTGAAATTATAAAACAAATCTAAAAGAAATACTGTACAATGATTGTTGTCGGGAACTTAAAATTTACTTAATTATAATCTCTGCTTCAAACCGACCCATACCAAAATGATTGAGAAAGACTTGCATTGCATTTTCTTATAGCAAACTAAAAATGTATATTTGCGAAAATTAAAACAAATAAAAATCTATATATGAAATTTTTCATTGATACAGCCAATCTGGATCAGATCAGAGAAGCTCAGGATCTGGGAATTCTGGATGGTGTAACTACAAATCCTTCACTGATGGCAAAAGAGGGTATTTCCGGTAAAGAAGCTATCAACAAACATTATGTTGACATCTGCAATATCTCAGATGGTGATGTTTCTGCAGAAGTTCTTTCAACAACCTATGAAGAAATGATCAAGGAAGGCGATGAGTTAGCGGCGCTTCACGAAAGAATCGTGGTAAAAATCCCGATGATCAAAGATGGAGTAAAAGCCCTAAAATATTTTTCAGATAAAGGTATCAAAACCAACTGTACCTTGATTTTCTCTGCAGGACAGGCACTTTTGGCTGCAAAAGCCGGCGCAACTTATGTTTCTCCGTTTTTAGGAAGACTGGATGATATTTCTGTTGATGGCCTGAATCTGATAGAGGAAATCCGAGTAATCTATGACAATTATATGTTTGACACAGAAATCCTGGCAGCTTCCATCAGAAGCCCTATGCATATCATCAACTGTGCAAAGATTGGCGCAGATGTGATCACTTCTCCTCTGCCGTCTATCCTTAACCTTCTTAAGCACCCGCTTACAGATTCAGGATTGGCACAGTTTGTAGCAGATTCCAAGAAATTAGGATAATTGTTTTGATTATTCAAGATCAACATAAAAAAGACCGAATCAATGATTCGGTCTTTTTATTTATGGAAAAATAGTTTCTTTTAAAAGATAAAGATTCAGAACAATAATAATTCCGCTGATAGTCCAGGCAAGGGCTTTAAGCCAAGGCTTATTGGCAAACTGTCCCATTTTTGTTTTGCTTCCGGTAAACATCACCAAAGGAACCACCGCAAAGCTCAATTGCATAGAAAGTATAACCTGACTGAACACAAGTAAATCTGCAGTTCCTCTCTCACCGTAAATAATCGAAATGATGAGCGCAGGAATAATGGCAATTAATCTTGTAATCAATCTTCTCACCCATGGTTTCAGGCGGATATTCAGAAAACCTTCCATTACAATCTGGCCGGCAAGTGTTCCTGTAAGTGTGGAATTTTGGCCGGATGCTAATAATGCTATTCCGAAAAAAATGCTTGCCAGAGTTGTTCCCAATAGTGGCGAAAGCAGTTTATAAGCATCATTGATATCAGCCACATCTTTGTTACCGGATGTGTGAAAAGTTGCAGCGGAAATTATCAGGATGGCCGCATTGATAAAGAATGCCAGCATCAGGGAAAGACTGCTGTCCAGGCTTGCAAACTTGAGCGCTTCTTTTTTGCCTTCCGTAGTTCTGGGATAATCTCTCGTCTGTACAATACTGCTGTGAAGGTAAAGATTATGTGGCATTACAGTAGCACCAAGAATCCCGATAGCAATGTAAAGCATAGATGGATTCGTAATGATCTCTTTTTTAGGGACCAATCCTTCAAGCATTGGGAAAATCTCCGGTTTACTTAGAAATATCTCATATAAAAAGGCCGCAAAAATCACAAAAATAAGGCCGCCGACTATACTTTCTATATACCTGAATCCTCTGGACTGTAAAAATAATATCAGGAAAACATCCACCACTGTTATTACAACACCCACACTCAGCGGAATCCCGAATAAGAGATTCAGTGCGATAGCTGAACCAATAACTTCTGCCAGATCACACGCTGCAATAGCGATCTCACAAAAAATCCACAAAACAAAATTAACAGAGGGATGGAAATGGTCTTTACAGGCCTGCGCCAGATCACGTTCAGCAACGATGCCGAGTTTTACGGATAAATGCTGCAAAACAATTGCAAAAAGATTGGAAATCAGGATTACTGAAAGCAGTGTATAGCCAAACTGAGCGCCGCCGGCAATATCCGTAGCCCAGTTACCGGGATCCATATAACCTACGGCAACCAGAAGTCCCGGGCCAATATAAGCCATAAATTTTTTCCAGGAGCTTGCGTTGGCAGGTACTTTTATCGTAGAAAAAACCTCAGTCAGAGAATTAGCACTTCTCTCTTTTCGCCAGCCTTTATTAATATCCGAGTTATTCAAAATAAAGTTAGATTAAACTAACAAAATTAATAATACATTTCTTAACCTACAATAAAACAACAAAAAAACTGCCAATAAAATTGACAGTTTGTATTAATTATGATTTTATTTTATAAATCTTATCGCAGTTTTCCTGTCGGACTCTCTTTCTTTATCAGAAGCTTCTGCAGGAACTTTTGCAAACTTGGATCCGTAACCTTCCGCTTCTTTAACCTGGGAAGAATTAAGCGAAGATTTTATGGCATTGGCTCTGTCATTGGATAGTTTAAGATTCGTGGCATCATCTCCTTTTTTATCTGTGTAAGCGCCGATTTTGATCTTCGCATCAGGGAATTCTGCCAATATCAACTTCAAATTGTCTAACTGAGCTTGCGACTCAGGGGTAAAAATGGCCTTACCAAATTCAAAATTAATATTATCGAAATTAAACCATTTATCCTTCAGCTGTTCTTGAGTTGATTTTTTGTAATCATCTGATTTGAGAAAGGTTACAACCTGATCCTCAATTCCGCCTTTGTAGGCCTGGAGCGTTTTTCCGCTTGGCAGAGTAACCACCATTGTTTCTCTTTGTACCGCTACAGTATCGCCGGCAGCATTGGTAGAATCTACCTCTACCGCCGCAGAATCTGTAGTTGTAACAGGAACGGCTTCAGCTTTTTTATTGCACTGTTTCCAAAAGAACCAGCCTAAAAGCAGTAACAATAATAATGGCAGCAACCATTTCCATATACTTCCTCCGGAATCTCCATCAGAAACTATTTCGTGCGTTTGCCCGCTTCTTGTAACATCAATTTTCGGAGTGTCAGCTGTAGCATTTTCTTCTGTTACGGGAATGGTCGGGTTAATCTCGGCAACAGGCTTTTGAGCAGGTTCAGGAATAACATTCACAGGTTCAGCATCCACATTTCCAAACCAGTTACCTAATCCTAAAGCAGCAAAACTAAATCCTGCAGGTAATAAGTTGGATAAATTATTTTTCTGTTCATTGAGCAGAGAATCGAAGGAAGCAGCATCCAGATTATTTTCTGAAACATATCTTCCGACTGTGCCAATGGTGGACGCTGCAACTACATTCATAAGAGAATTTGTTGAATCTTTACTTATGCCGGAATATTCTGAAACCGAAGTCGTAATCGCTTCAAGCTTGTCTCCGCTTCCGAAAATCAGATTAAGAATTCTTGTGATGAGAGATTGATTTCCATTGCTTTCATCCAAAAGATTGGATAAAATGCCTGAGTTGGATGCTTCTTTTACACTGGTGAATAATTCTGATCTTGCATTGCTGTTTACAAGTCCTCCAATAATAGCCGGCAACAGAGCCGAAATAGCTTTGGAAATACCGGATTCACTTTCGCCAAGTTGTGTTGCTGTTTGTGATACTGTAGATGGTCCAAACTGACCTTTTATCAGATCGATTAAGTTAGTAAATGACATAGTAGTTTATTTTGTGATTAATTTTTTAAAATTACCAAATTTTAATCCAGCTTCTGAAATAAAAGTAATTTTAATACAATTTTAACACCTGTGCCACTAAAAAAAATTAACCGCTTACAGTAAATAAGCGGTTTTTATTCTAATATGATTTTGCAAATATAACCCTTTGCTTAGATGGCTTTCCTGAGATCAGTGATACTCCGTCTTCCATTTCGTTATTAAGAGGAATACACCTGATGGTTGCTTTGGTTTCCTGCTTGATCCTTTCTTCTTCTTCTTCCGTTCCGTCCCAATGCGCGAGGATAAATCCTCCCTTTTCCTCTAAAACTTCTTTAAATTCTTCGTAAGAATCCACTTTGGTGATATTCTCCTCGCGGAACTGAAGTGCCTTATTGTAAATATCCTTTTGAATGGTTTGTAATAATTCTTCTATATAATTATCCAATCCTTCTATAGAAACCGATTCTTTGGTAAGGTTATCACGTCTTGCCAATTCAACCGTTTTATTTTCAAGGTCTCTTGGTCCCATTGCAATTCTTAACGGAACACCTTTCAGTTCGTATTCCGCAAATTTCCATCCCGGCTTATTCTGAGTATCATCATCAAATTTTACGGATATGCCTTTAGCTCTCAATTTCGCTTGGATTTCCAATGCTACTTCGCTGATCTGTGCCAGTTGTTCCTCTCCTTTGAAAATTGGCACAATTACCACCTGGATGGGTGCCAAAGTTGGCGGTAAAACTAACCCAAGATCATCGGAATGTGTCATGATCAAAGCACCCATTAATCTGGTAGATGTTCCCCAAGACGTTCCCCAGGCATGTTCAATTTTTCCTTCTCTGGTTGTAAACTTCACATCAAAAGCTTTTCCGAAATTCTGACCTAAGAAATGCGATGTACCAGCCTGCAAAGCTTTTCCATCCTGCATCATCGCTTCGATACAGTAGGTTTCATCCGCTCCTGCAAACCTCTCTGACGGCGATTTAATTCCCCGTATCACCGGGATCGCCATAAAATCTTCTGCAAATTTGGCATAGACTTCCAGCATTTTTTCAGTTTCTTCCACAGCTTCTTCTTTCGTAGCGTGGGCAGTGTGCCCTTCTTGCCAAAGAAATTCGGCAGTTCTCAGAAATAATCTTGTTCTCATTTCCCATCTCACCACATTAGCCCATTGATTGATAAGGATCGGTAAATCCCTGTAAGACTGAATCCAGTTTTTATAGGTATTCCAGATGATAGCTTCTGAAGTCGGACGGACGATTAATTCTTCTTCCAGTTTGGCTTCCGGATCCACTATAAGCTTTCCCGGATTATCCGGATCATTTTTTAGTCTGTAATGTGTTACCACGGCACACTCTTTGGCAAAACCCTCTGCATTTTTTTCTTCGGCTTCGAAAAGGCTTTTGGGCACGAAAAGAGGGAAATAAGCATTCTGATGCCCCGTTTCCTTGAACTTTTTGTCCATTTCGTCTCTCATCTTTTCCCAGATCGCATAGCCGTAAGGTTTAATAACCATACAACCTCTCACGCCCGAATTCTCCGCCAAATCAGCTTTTACGACCAGCTCATTATACCATTTGCTATAATCTTCTGCTCTTGATGTCAATTTTGCCATAATTTTTTTGATATGTTTTTTAACTTTTTTTAAACTTTTTAATCTAAATAAAAAGCCTAATTTTACACGTATTTATTAAATTTGAATGGTATAAAATTTGGTCACTTTTAAGAAATGCAAATATAGGAAACTTAATACTTCTCATAAAATGAAAAATTTCAACAATAAAAGCTTATTCAATCTTATCAAATCAAAAGGTTTGTTATTGATTGCCGGCAGTTCTCTTCTCACTTCCTGTGTTATCTATACAGGCGGATACTCAGAAACAGACGGTGTTTATTATGACCCGAACAAAGATTCTCTACCAGCAGGCACTTATGGTGGCAATTATGGAAATCAGGTAGATGATTATTATAACTATCAGGACACTTATCCAAGTATTTATGATAATAACCAGCAAAACCTGCAGGACCAGCAAAATAGATATACCAAACCATTAGCCAACGACTCCGACTGGGGAACGTTCACAGGAACAGAAACCAATTATTCCAGCTTTAATAATTGGGGCTGGAGCGGCGGATTTGGCTGGGGCGGATGGGGTTATCCTTACTACGGCTATGGCTGGAACAGCCCTTTCAATTCATTTGGCTGGGGTCTTGGCTTTGGCTGGGGATGGGGAAGCTCTTTCTACTCACCTTGGGGCTGGGGCGGCTATTATGACCCATTCTGGAACTATGGCTGGGGCGGTTACTACGGCGGATATTATCCCGGATATTACGGAGGAAGTTATTATCGTCCTGTGTATTATAACAGATCGGGAGCAAATGGAAGGCTGACAGGTATGATCCCTAATTCAAGAAATACGAATGGTTTCCGTGGTATTAATTCAAGTGGTTTCAGAAATAGAGATATGATTTCCGGCAACACCAGATCTTCTGTGAATAGTGGTATCCGAAATAATATCCCTAATGGTGTCCGAAACTTTCCAAACAATGGAGGAATCAGAAGCAACCAAAATGGTATGATCCGAAACTACCCAAATAACAGCGGAATCAGAACAAATCCAAATAACGGAGGCATAAGAAATTATCCGAATAATTCCGGAATTAAATCCAATCAAAACGGAGGTTTCAGAAATGAAAGCTTTTCCTCTCCAAGATCAGGAAGTTCTGGTGGTGGTTTTAACTCTGGCGGCGGCTTCAGAGGCGGGTCATCAGGCGGTGGCGGCGGAATGAGATCTGGCGGCGGAGGCGGAAGAAGATAATTTTAATTAAAAACAATAATTATATATAATGTTAAGAAAGACTTTATTGCTGATTTCTGTTCCTGTTTCCTTCTTGTATCTTAAAGGCCAGGACGTTTCAGTAATCACGAATACTGTTAATGTTTACTCGAACAGTTCAATTAACGGGACATCAAAATTCAATGCGATGGCTGGCTCAATGGGTGCTTTAGGTGGAGATATTTCTTCATCTTTTGTGAATCCTGCTGGCATCGGGGTTTTCATCGCAAGTGATGTGAACCTTACACTTGGAATCAACAGCTCAAAAAACACAACTAATTTTGCAGGTACAGCTTTAAACTATACTATTAACAAAACTGATATTAATAATGCTGGTGGTGTACTTTCATTAAATCTTGGCGATATATCATCAAAATGGAAGTTCATAAACATTGGTTTTAATTATAGTAATCAGTCTATTGAAGATTATTCTCAGTCGGCTGGCAATGCAAATATTAAAATGATTGATATTACCGATCCTTTGAAGCCTATTAACTACAAATATCAGGGACACGCCTACAACAGATATGGTAATCTTTCTAAGTCAAATTTTGTATTGGGAGCCAATTATGACAATAAAGTATATTTGGGAGCCGGACTAAATTTTCATAATGCTTCAATAACCCAGTATGATACTGCCAATTTTTACTCGGATATGGATAATACTTCCCTGGATTACAATAAACAATACACACCTTATGATGAGCAATCCAACGGATTTTCCGCCAATATTGGTGTCATAGCAAAGCTCAGCAACCAGTTCAGGGTGGGTGCGGCTGTGGAAACACCTGTATGGTGGACGATTGACAGAGTATTTAGAGAATATTCCTACACGCAAGATAATAGCTATGGTGAAGACAGAAAACTAACAACGCCGATGAAAGCTACATTAAGTGCTGCATTTGTTCCGAGCAAAAATTTTTCCTTAAATGTTGATTATATCCAAGGTCTCACAAAACCAAAGTATAAAGAATATGGTGCGGCTGAACAGGAACTTAATGATTTTTTTAATGATGCTTATAAAAACTCATCTGAAGTACGGGTGGGAGCAGAATACCGGATTGCTGATTTCCGTTTGAGAGGAGGCTACGCTTATCAGGGCAATAACTTTGACAGCCTTTCGCTTTTAACATACAGTGATAACGGAAATACTTCCAACCAAAGTTATTCTAATCTTTTCGTTGGAAAGAGAAATATAATAGGAGCCGGAATCGGGTATGATTTTAAGGCATTTTATATTGATGCTTCTTATCAGAATGTATCATCAGAGTATTCCAGTCCGTTTCTACAAGGAAATGCCGCTTACAGCTCAGGCTATTACAATGGCGGCTATGACGTAAACAGTGATGCTTATGCCGTTTCTAAAGTCAAAAACAACAGAAATAATTTCTTTGTAACACTTGGATGGAAGTTTTAGTATCTAAAATATATTATAATAAGAATCCTGCAAAATTTGCAGGATTTTTTATTTCTGGTTAATCTCTTCAGCTTCTTCCATCAGTTTAAGATACGTAATATATCTTGTTTCTTCAATTTCTCCGGATTCCAAACCTTGCAAAACTGCACATTTTGGTTCATTGATGTGCATACAGTTATGGTATTTACATTCTCTACCCTTTTTGAAAATCTCGGGAAAGTAATGTTGGATTTCCTCTTTTTCCACATCAATCATTGCAAATTCCCGGACACCGGGTGTATCGATAACAGAACCGCCAAAATCCCAGAAGTGCATCTGTGCAAATGTGGTGGTATGTTTTCCTTTGAGATGCGTATCGGAGATCTCGCCCGTTCTGAGATCAAGGCTAGGCTGCAAAGCATTTACCAAAGTAGATTTTCCACATCCTGAATGCCCGAAAAAAACTGAGGTTTTGTTTTTTATTTTATCTTCTAAAATATCAAGATTCAGCTTGGAATAGGAAGATATTTCTAAGGTTTGGTAACCAATATTCTGATATAAAGCTTCGATATTTTCTACAATTTCTTTTTCATATTCTGATAAAATGTCCATTTTGTTAAAAAGAATCAGAGCTGAAATATTATAAGCTTCACAACAAGCCAGGAAACGATCCAGAAAACCAAGCGAAGTCTCCGGGAATTTCAAAGTATAGATGAAACAAGCAATATCAATGTTGGAAGCAATGATGTGGGCTTCTTTTGAAAGATTGACTGATTTCCTGATAAGATAATTTTTTCTCGGGAAAATTTTTGTGATCCAGGCAACATCATCCTGCTCAAGAGAGAATTCTACCTCGTCTCCTACTGCCAAAGGATTGGTGAGGCGTGTCTTGATTAATTTGAATTTACCGCGGATTCTGGCTTCATAAATGGTTTTAGTTTCAGATTCCAAAACCTGATACCAGCTTCCGGTAGATTTAATGATGATTCCTTTCAAACAATAGAATTTTGTATATGGCAAATTTAGAAATTTAAAATCAGCTCCAATAAAAAAGAAGCGAATAATTCGCTTCTTTAATTTTTATACAGAGAATCTTGCGCAGCCCGGCCTGAGTGGAGCTCTTTTGTAGTTTTTGCGTTGGGAACAACCTTGGCAAAACTACAAAAAGCGGGAACGGAGGACGGAATAGCTGCCCAAACAATAATAGTTTTTCAGTATTTTAAACTGATATTATCTGTCAATCATGATTCCGTTCTGAACTTCGATACTTTCCTCGTGAATAGCTTTGAACACCTTTTCTATGAACTCCTGAGACATTCCTGTTTCAAATGCTTTCTGCGTGGCATATTCTGTGATCACTTTCCAACGTTCCGGCTGGAAAATCGCGATATTATTTTCCTTTTTAAGCTTACCGATTTTTTCTGAGACCTTCATTCTCTGAGACAGCAATTCAATCAGCTGAAAATCAAGATCACTAATCAATGTTCTGTGTTTTCCCATATCATCTTCATACCCGGAAATGTCGGAATTACGGATCTGAAGATTATTAATCATATCTGCTAGAACTTCCGGCGTGATCTGCTGTGCCGCATCGCTCCACGCATTATCCGGGTCGCAGTGACTCTCAATAATCGCACCCTGATAGCCAACATTGAAAGCTTCCTGCGCAACGCCAGCCAGACCGGTTCTGTTACCACAAATATGGGACGGATCTATAAATAAAGGAATATTCGGGAATTGATTTTTAAAGTCCAAAGCAATTTGCCAATTCGGGATATTTCTGTATTTTGTTTTCTGATAGGTTGAAAATCCTCTGTGGATAGCGCCAACATTTTCTACACCCTGACCTAACAATCTTTCCAATGCTCCGATCCAAAGCGCAAGGTCCGGATTAACAGGATTTTTAACCAAAACCGGCTTGTTTGTTCCTCTGAGTGCCTGGGCAATTTCTTGCACAGTAAAAGGATTAACCGTAGAACGTGCACCAATCCAAAGTATATCCACATCTGCCTCCAATGCTGCAAAAACGTGATGAGCGTTCGCCACTTCGGTTGCCGTTTTGAAACCATATTCTTCCTTGACTTTTTTCAGCCAGTTAAGACCGATTACACCTACGCCTTCGAAACCGTTTGGTTTGGTTCTCGGTTTCCAGATTCCAGCACGGAAAGCTGATATTTCTGCACCACTTTCCTTCAGTCTTTTAGCGGTTTCCAACATTTGGGATTCGCTTTCTGCACTGCAAGGCCCTGCGATAATCATTGGGTTTGGGAACTCATTTACCCAATCATTTTTCAATTCGTTTAAGTTCATATTTTTAATTTCTATATTTTAAATTCATGCAATAGTTTATCTTTTATAAATTTTGATTTATAATTCTTTTCAAAAAATACCGTTAAAAAAAATTTTAAATGTTTTACGGATTTTAAAATATCCGTACGTTTTTTGAGAAAGAAATTTGTTTAGCTATACCAATAAAATCGGTAATAGGTTCTGAAATTTCCGTAATAAAATCCAAAAAAGCTAAATAATCTGTCAAAAGAAGTGACAGATTCTGAAGTTGTGTAATATGTAAATCGGTTTGATACCATTTAAAAAATCCTTTATTTTAAGGACTATTGAGCTTGTTTTGGCTGATAGTTTCTTCTAAAATCGAAGAAATCTTAGACAAATATATAAATTTATGTCAAATCAAACTTCATCAGATCATCTAAATCTTTTAAAAGCGGATTAATTTCTACAAATTTTTCAAAAATCTTTCTTTTGGTGACAATTTCTTTTTTGATAGTCATATCCACAGCATATTCAATTTCAATCTTGAAATTATTCACTTTATGCCTGAAATGGTTAAAAAACTCAATACTCAATCGGTCGAATTCGGCCTTTGCTGTTTCAGAAGAATATTTTACTACGATCTGATGCTCATCCGACTTTTCCAGCTTAAAACTATTGATAGCATTATAAGCGAATGTATCGGTTTTTGCCAGATTTTTCAGAAAGATTTCCCACTCTCTGTCAACATCCGTCTGAGAAAAATGATTGGAAGGAAGGTTCTCATCTTTTACTTCGGCAAACTGATCTTTCTCTATCTCTTCTTTCTTTTCTAATGCCGCTTTTATGCTGAATTGAGAATTAGAAGTTACTTTAGATAAAGGTTCCGTAGCTTTTTGAATCACTTTTACCGGTTCTTCAAAAGAAACTTTAGTTGCCGTTTGTTGGTTGTTGGTTGCCGGCTCTTTAACTTCTTTTGAGTCTTGAATCTTTGGACTTGGGTCTTTCAGAAGATTAGCTTCAAGAAGTGGTGCTAATATCAGGAACTTTTTTTTTTAGCATCCAAACCTGCAGTGAGACTGGACAACTGCATCAGGGCAATTTCTACAGTCAGCCTGGGATTTTTGGAATTTTTATAATTGATGTCTGCAAAATTACAAATCTCGATACCATCAATTAATTGCTGTGCCGACCATTTCTGAGCCTGCTCAGCAAATTTTGATTTGGTCTTCTCTCCTACTTCAATGAGGTTGAGTGTTTTCGGATTCTGAGCCATCATCAGATCCCGGAAATGATTTCCGAGTCCGGCAATGAAAATATGCGGATCGAATCCTTTTTTAACAATCTCATCAAACGCGGTCAAAACGCCGGGAATATCATTCTGTTTTGCCAGATCAACAATTTTAAGATATTGGTCATAATCCAGAATATTAAGAACTTCGGCGGCTTTTTCGAGCGTGATATTCTTCTGGGAAAATGTACTTAGTCTGTCAAATATTGACAATGCATCTCTCAAAGCACCGTCGGCTTTCTGGGCAATCAGGTAAAGTGCATCATCTTCATAAGTGATGCTTTCTTTTTCAGCAATTTTTCTCAGATGCTCCTGAATATCCTCAATTGTGATCCTTTTAAAATCATAGATCTGACATCTTGAAAGAATCGTTGGAATGATTTTATGCTTCTCAGTTGTTGCGAGAATAAAGATTGCGTGCGCAGGCGGTTCTTCCAGAGTTTTCAAAAACGCATTGAAAGCAGCCTGAGACAACATATGAACCTCATCGATAATATAAACTTTGTATTTACCAACCTGAGGCGCAAATCTTACCTGGTCAATCAGCTCACGGATATCATCTACAGAGTTATTGGAAGCCGCATCCAATTCATAAATATTAAATGCAAATCCTTCATCATCAGCTGCTCCGGATTTTTCATTGATTTTCCTGGCAAGGATTCGGGCACAGGTTGTTTTCCCGACACCTCTCGGTCCGCAGAAAAGCAGCGCCTGAGCCAGCTGGCTTTCTTCAATAGCGTGTTCCAAAGTATCGGTCACGTGAGATTGTCCTACAACAGTGTCAAACTCTTGCGGACGGTACTTGCGTGCAGATACGATGAAATTTTCCATTGCTCAAAAGTAAGGATTTATTGTGAATTTTGGAAATGGTTTTTGTTTATACAGGAAATTTTTGAAGGCAGAGTCCACTACGTTTTTATTAATTATTGAAATATTTTAAGGTTCGCTAAGGCGTAAAACTCAGCAAAGAAAAAAAATTTTTCTTTAAATTAAGCGATAGAGATTCCTGCGGAAAGATAAAAAGCTATTATAAATATCTAAAGTTGTTTTATTTTGAATCTGCAGGTTGGACTTGAGCGGAAATCCTTTTTACGCAGCGCAGTGAAGTGAAAAGATTGACTTCGTCGAACCACTTCATTAGGTTTGGGAGCGGAAGGCGGAAATAGCTGCCCAAATAATCATTATTCTAAACAAAAAAGAGAGCAATATTTGCTCTCTTAATTTTATGCTGAATGTAATTTCTTACAATTCCAGTGCTTTTCTTTCGTCGCCATCCATCAGGAACTGAACCGGATTGTCAAGCGCTTCTTTTACGGCTACCAAAAATCCTACTGATTCTCTTCCGTCAATGATTCTGTGGTCATAAGACATTGCCACATACATCATTGGTCTGATCACAACCTGTCCGTTTACAGCAACCGGTCTTTCGATGATATTATGCATCCCAAGAATTGCAGATTGCGGCGGATTGATAATTGGAGTTGATAACATTGACCCGAAAACACCACCATTAGTAATCGTGAATGTTCCGCCTGTCATTTCATCAACAGTAATTTTTCCGTCTCTTACTTTCGTTGCCAATTCTTTGATGTTAGCTTCAACACCTCTCAACGTCATATTTTCAGCATTTCTAAGAACAGGAACCATTAATCCTTTCGGGCCGGAAACTGCGATAGAAATATCTGCAAAGTCATAATTGATTTTGAAATCACCGTCGATTGATGCATTGACATCCGGGAATAATTTCAAGGCTCTTGTAACCGCTTTTGTGAAGAAAGACATAAACCCGATTCCTACACCGTGCTTAGCTGCAAATTCTTCTTTATATTGTTTTCTGATTCTGAAAATCTCGGACATATCAACCTCGTTGAAAGTCGTGAGCATCGCTGTTTCATTCTTAACAGAAACCAGTCTTGCTGCCAATTTTCTTCTAAGCACTGAAAGTTTTGTAGTAGTCTGCGCTCTGTTTCCGCCGGCAGGCGCACTTCCCATTGCCGGAACCGAAGCTGTAACCGCATCATCTTTAGTAATTCTACCATCTCTGCCAGAACCTTGAACTTGAGAAGGACTGATTCCTTTTTCATCAAGAATTTTTTTAGCCGCTGGTGAAGGTGTCTGAGAAGCGTAAGTTTCAGTTTTTGCTGCTTCTGCTTTTACCGGAGCCGGTTCTTCTTTTTTAACTTCTGCTTTTGGCTCTTCTTTAGGTTGCTCAGCAGCCGGCGCAGCGCCACCTTCCGGTTTTGCAGCATCCATATCGATAAGGCAAACCACTTGCCCAACCTGCACCACTTCTCCTTCTTCTGCTTTCAAAGTGATGATTCCGCTTTGCTCAGCAGGAAGTTCCAGAGTCGCCTTGTCAGAATCTACTTCTGCAATCGGCTGGTCTTTTTCTACATAATCACCATCCTGAACTAACCAAGTTGCAATTTCAACTTCTGTGATAGATTCTCCCGGTGAAGGAACTTTCATTTCTAATATTGACATAAGAATAATTGTTTTTAATTTCAGAACAATCTGTGAAGACTGTTGTTATAGTTTATTAATTGATTAAGCTGTTACTGGTCTTTTTACGGGAGCATCATTGGTTTGGAAAACGTCATTGATGATTTTGGTCTGATTTTTCTCAAACATCTTATGACTTCCCGGCGCAGGTGTTCCGCTCGCAACAGGAGAAATAACCTGAATGTCTGTATTTCTGAAGTTTCTCAGAATATAGCTCCAGGCGCCCATATTTTCCGGTTCTTCCTGAGCCCAGATCAATGCTTTTCTGTTTTTATATTTGTCAAAGATTGCGTTAAGGCTGTCCATATTCAGTGGATAGATTTGTTCCAATCTCACCAAAGCCACTTTTTCATCATTCAATTCCTCTTTCTTAGCTAATAAATCGTAATACAATTTACCTGTGCACAGCACCAGCCTTTCTACTTTTGCAGGATCAGCTGTAGGGTCATCTAAAATTGGCTGGAAACTTCCGGTTGCTAAATCTTCCATAGGAGAAACCACTTTCGGATGTCTCAGCAATGATTTCGGTGTCATAATCACCAATGGTTTTCTGAATCCGAATTTCATCTGTCTTCTCAACAAGTGGAAATAGTTGGCTGGCGAAGTGATATTCGCAACAATCATATTATCGTTAGCACAAAGTGTAAGAAATCTCTCCAATCTTGCAGAAGAGTGTTCTGCACCTTGACCTTCAGAACCGTGTGGCAACATCATTACCAATCCGTTCTGGATTTTCCATTTTTCCTCAGCCGCCACCAGATATTGATCAACGATAATCTGAGCGCCATTGGTAAAATCCCCGAACTGCGCTTCCCAAATTGTTAAAGTTCTAGGCGCAGCCATTGCATAACCATAATCAAATCCTAAAACACCATATTCTGACAGATGAGAGTTATAAACATCAAATCTTTGGTCATTTACATGACGAAGCGGGATATATTCCTCTTCCGTATCCTCAGTCTTCACCACAGCGTGACGGTGAGAGAATGTTCCTCTTTCCACATCTTCTCCGGAGATTCTGACGTTATAATTTTCCGTAAGCAATGTTGCATAAGCCAACAATTCTCCCATAGCCCAATCCAGTGAATTATTTTCCACCATTTTGATTCGGTTCTCGAAAAGACGGGTGATTTTGTTGATGAACTTTTTATCGCCAGGTAATGTAGAAATTTTAATAGCTAATTCCTTGAGTTTTTCCAGGTCATAAGATGTATTCACTTCTGACTTTACGATGCAGTTTTTGCCGCCAATAGGGAAATCCGTCCAGTCATCCTGCATAAAAATGTCCATTGTATTTCTCTCGATTTCCTTAGAAGCGTCAAAATTCTCATCCAACAAAGCTTTGAATTCCTGTTCCATCTTTTTCAAAACTTCGTCAGAAACTACATTTTCCTTAATCAAAAGTTCTTTATAGATCTCTCTTGGGTTCTGATGTTTTGAAATTAATTTATAAAGATTTGGCTGTGTAAATCTTGGCTCATCACCTTCGTTATGACCATATTTTCTATAACCCAAAAGGTCGATGTAAACATCTTTTCCAAACTTCGCACGGAAATCTGCGGCAAATCTGATCGCGTGAACAACCGCTTCCACATCATCAGCATTGATGTGCATCACCGGAGAATCTGTCACTTTTGCAATATCTGTACAGTAAACAGAAGATCTTGCATCCAGATAATTCGTTGTAAAAGAAACCTGATTGTTTACTACTATGTGAACTGTTCCACCGGTTCTGTAGCCTTCCAGATTCATCATCTGAGCGATTTCATAAACGATACCTTGTCCTGCAATAGCACCATCTCCGTGGATTACGATTGGCAATACCTTGGAATAATCATTTTTGTAAACATTGTCCACTTTTGCCCTGCAGATTCCTTCTACAAGTGCAGCAACAGTTTCAAGGTGCGATGGATTAGGAGTTAAATTGATTCTTACTTCTTCTCCGTTTGCAGTAGTTATTTTTTTTGATGAACCCAAGTGGTATTTAACATCACCGGAGAAAACATCTTCCTCAAATTCCTTCCCTTCGAATTCAGAAAAAATCTGCTTATATGACTTCTGGAAAATATTAGTTAAAACATTCAGACGGCCTCTGTGAGCCATCCCAAGAACCACCTCATCTACACCTAATTGAGATGAACGCGTAATCAATTGATCCAAAGCCGGAATCAGAGATTCACCACCTTCCAGAGAAAAACGTTTCTGTCCAACGAATTTGGTGTGAAGATAATTTTCAAACGCAACCGCCTGGTTTAGTTTAAAAAGGATTTCGGTTTTTTCCTCTGCGGAAAGTTTTGGGTGGTTTTCATTGACATTCACCCACTCCATAATCCATTTTTTCTCCTCAACATTCTGGATATGCATATATTCTACACCGATAGAATCACAATAAATGTTCTGAAGATGTGTAATAATCTCCTGCAAAGTTGCAGGACCAGGCATTCCTGTCTGTGTTGCAGAATTAAATTTTTTATTAAGATCGTCTTTTGACAATCCAAAATTCTCTATTTCAAGGGTTGGGAAATAATGTCTTCTTTCTCTTACAGGATTCGTTTTGGTGAATAAATGCCCTCTTGACCTGTAGGCCTCTATAAGATTTACAACTTTGAACTCTTTTGCAATATCTTCGGAAACGGCATTGTTTGTAACAGCCTGCTGCGCATATTGAACCGGTGCTGAACCCGATGACTGAGCCGGTTCGAAATCACTGTCACTATAGTTTTCCAGAGCAAAATCAAAACCTTGGAAAAAAGCTTTCCAAGAAGGTTCCAATGCATCCGGGAATTTTTTGTACTGCTCGTACATATCGTCAATCAGCTGTGCATGTACGGCGTTTAAAAATGAAAATTTATCCATTATTACAGATTATCTGTTAAAATTTTAATTTTAAATAATTGCCAACAAATTTACTAATTTTTTGCGGACCTTTATTTAAAGTAATGATTTATTCCCGTAAATATACATGATATTTATCAGATTTTTTTACCGGTAAACAGGCAGGGAAAGTTTAAGTTTTACATCCTGATTACCTGTCGGTTCTTCCAGGAATTCTTCCATAAGCTGTCCGTTTCTGAGTGTGTCTCTTTTTGCTTTTTTTAGGAGTTCCTGTATGCTTTTAATACGGTTATTATAATTTCCCTGATAATAAACATAGTAAACTCTGGAGGAATTGACTGTCTGAAAATTGAAGTTATTATCGCTTACCGGTATCCTTTTAGACAGTGGAACACCATAAAAATAAGAGATTTCTTTATCTTTAAGATTAGAAGGATTAGTGATCATTACAGGGGTTCCGAACTCATCATCCTTTTTTCCGAGATCCGAACGGACAAAATTCACGACCTTTCCGTGGTTCATTAAAACGTTTTTAAATAAAGCATCCTTTGTATTCCGTGTACTCACGCTGACGCCTAAAAGCAAAGCGCCTTCCCTGTTTTCTATCATAATACTGTCATATTTAATAGATGCCAGCTGCTGATCTTTATTGACCTTATTCCCCAAAAGCTGATAAAGATTTTTAATACTTTTATCAATATTACTGACAAAGAAATCTTCTGCCAGAAGATTGATAGAACGTTCCAGATAACTGCGCTTAGGCGTATGAATGTTCCAGAATATCTTTGTTTTTGTTCCTTCTGGTCGGAATTTTACATCAATCAGATATGGATTATTATTTTCTCCTTCAAAAAGCTGATAGCGTATCGTTCTTCCCGGATTAGAATAACGTATGAAAAGATCTCCTGACTCATCATTGGATTTATCCGAATACTTCATAGAACTGCCTTTTCCTTCATAAGGTGTGAAAAAAGAATAGCTCAGATCTTTCTTTTCGGTAAAAAAATCATTCCAGGATGAAAAATTCTGCAGATTATTGAACTGGGGAAAAACCTTTTCTATAGGATAATTGATTTCTGACTGATGAGTAAAACTTTTGCTTTCATCAACAAAATTCATAGACAACGAATAGAGTCCGAAAAGACAAAATAATATAATGATGATAAATTTGAACCAACGCATCTTAAAAAATAATTAGAATGGATAACCGATTGCGAAATTAAAAGTAGGCTTAAGTAGGTTTATTTTATTGGCAACCCATCTGCTTCCTTCCGGCTGGTTGGGATCATACATTTTATAAGCCATATCAAGACGGAGTGTAACATAAGCCACATTGACTCTTAACCCAAAACCGCTTCCGACGCCCATCTGACTGATAAATTTTTTAAACTTGAACTGATCTCCAAATCCATTATCCTTTAATCCCCAAATGTTACCGGCATCTGTGAAAACAGCGGCTTCAAACATATTAGTCAGCGGTACCCGATACTCCACACTTGTCGTTAGTTTCACATTGTCCATGGCATAAGATCTTACCCGCTCATCCAGCTGGGAATCTGCGGGTCCAAGACCTCCAAAAGCCAGCCAGGCACGGATATCGTATGCTCCACCATTAAAATAAGATCTGATAAACGGCATCTCGCTGGAGTTTCCATAAGGAATTCCGATACCTACAAACTGTCTGAAAGCCAAAGTATGAGGTTTAACCCTGTCATTAAAAAAGGTAAAATATTTTTTGAAATCGAGGTCAAATTTAATGAACTGTGAAAACGGTATTTTGAAAATCGTTTTTGTATTCCCGGCAATCAGATAGTTTTCTTCCTTTTTGGTCAGAAGATTAAGGACATTACCCGCAATCTCTACTTTCCCGTTAAATGCAAATGGGTTCCTGTAATCTTTTTTACCAATTTCGTTATAAGCAAAGTTATAGATTATAGACGATATAATTACATCCTGTGTCTGGCGTTCTTTATTATAAAGTGACTGCATAAAATTGTACAGCAGATTCCTGTCATTATTAAACAGCTTAGTGATAAATGCCTCATCTGAAAGAATCGTAGAAGAAATTTCATCATAAGAAGCCCCAGAATTTACTATACCGGGATGATCCTGATCGTAAAGATTAAAAACATTTGCCCTTATATCATTATCACCGGGAAAAAAATCATAATATTTATCCTTGTTCTGGGTGAGACTGAGCTGTGTATTAAACAAGGTGAGCCTGTGCTGGATCTTTCCGTCCTCTATATTGGCATTGTAATTCAGACCTGCATTGAAGTTGATCCTTCCAAGTCCAATGTTATTCTGGATGGATGTTCCTAATGAGATGCTTGTTGTAGGAGAATATCTTTTCGGGATTAGTTTATAATAATTCTTGAACGGCACCAGTAACCTTGGGAAAAGTAAAGAAGCCTGAGCGGAGATCTCATAAGCATTGAAAATTGCACCCGGATTCTTCGGATCTTTTGTAGTCCCGATAACCCCGGAAAAACTGGTAATTAGGTTTTCTGCACCACCAAAGACATTTCTTGTGGTTAAATCAACAGAAGGTGAAAAACCAAAGTTCAGGATTTGAGAATAATGGATATCTGTAGCTATATTAAATTCATATTTTGGAAGCGGTCTCAGAACATACTCCACATCTATGATACTGTCTCTTTCAGCTGGTGTTCCTTCTTTTCGCCAATCATCAGACGCTTTCAGTATCGTGAAATTATTCATCGATATCAGGTTTCTTCTTGTAAGATCCAGTTGTGACTGTTTATAAACCTCACCTGTTTTTACAATAATCGGAAGCCAAAGCGAATTAACCTTATAAGTACTGTCTGCTCTGTAAAAATTAATTCCTCTAAGACTATCGTGTATCGGCAGATTTTCAGCAGAATTACTGTTAGTAACCGATACTTTTATTTTCCCAATGGTCGCTTTTCTGTAAGGTGTGCCAAGAGTGTCTTTAAGAATGTTCATCGTCACAGGAACATTTTTTCGGCTTTGTAAAGAATCTGCTACAAAATAAATATCCTGGTTATCATTATTGAATTTATAATAACCTTGTTCCCTCATCAGATCATTGATTCTTACTATCTCTTTTTCCAGGACGGTTTCATCCAGAATTTCTCCTTTTTTAACAAGACTTTTGTTAATATTATTTTCGTAGATGCTTCTTACACTGGCATCCGGAATATTATAAAAATATTCTTTGATATGGGTAGGATCTTTATGGGTGATTATATACTCTACCTCGGCTTTTTTTGCTGCAGAATCTCGCTTAACGTTGGTTTTGACATCAGAATCCCAATAGCCCCTGTTAATCAATCTGTTATTAATACTTTTGGCACTCTGCTTTGTTTTAGAATCACTGTAGATGACCGGCGCCTGACCTACGGTATGAAAAAACCGGTTCCAAAAGAGATTTCTGCCTACATATTCCGGATGTCCGTACTTTACGAAAAGAGAATCTCTGAGCTTCTGATTTCTCATTTCATTCGGGTAGGTCATATATTCTTTTAGTATCGTATCGTACTTCGGGTTGGCCATATTGTAGAAACCAAGACCAATTGGCAGTATAAAAAGTGCTTTCTTATTTGGTTTTTGGGCGACAAGATCCGGAATCTCATCGGAAAATATTTTCCCGTCGGTATATTTGAACTTATTATTTGTAAGCAGATATTCGCCTTCGGGAACTTTTTTTGTCACATTACAAGCGTACAAAAACACACTTAAAATTGCGGCGTAATAAAATATATGATATTTTTGAAAATATTTGTTGATATGCTTACGGCTCATACTATAAAGATAATACAGTCTCTGGACAAAAAGAAATACAGGCAAAAATACAATTTGTTTTTAGTTGAAGGTAATAAAATCATAAAAGAACTTCCAAATTCGGATTATGAAATCTCAGAGATATATTCTGTTGATCCTGAAAAACTCAATATAAAAGATACGAACTCCGAAAAAATCCAGCCTGGCGAGCTAAAAAAAATCAGCTTTTTGCAAACCCCAAAGGATTCCGTAGCAGTTTGCAGGATTCCTGAGAACGAAAAAATTATCGAAACAACTATCCAGATTATTTTAGATGGCATTCAGGATCCTGGAAATCTGGGTACAATCATACGGCTCGCAGACTGGTTCGGAATAGAACAGATCATCTGCAGTAATGATACTGTAGACGTGTACAATCCAAAAGTAATACAGGCTACGATGGGATCTTTTTTACGGGTAAATGTAGTTTATACCAATTTAGAAAATTATTTGCCGAATTACAAGTATCCAGTTTTAGGAACTGATATGGATGGAGATAGTATTTACAAAACTGAATTTCCGGAAAGATTTTCAATCATATTCGGTAATGAAGGCAATGGAATAAGGCCATCTACGGAAAAACTGATTTCCCGGATGATAACCATTCCGAGATTCGGAAATAATCAGTCCACAGAAAGTCTGAATGTTTCCATGTCGGCAGGAATTATTCTGGGGCAGATTTTTTCTGATAAATAATATGATAAATTTTATATAATTTTCCCCATGCTGGAAGCTGTTTTATTTCTCTGATAATCATCCAGCTTTTCACTTAAAAATCTGAGCGCATAAGGCGCTACATAGATGAGTGCTAAGCCAATAATTTTCTTTTTCCAGCTTTTATTCATCACGCTTTTTTTAGCATAATTTCCGACTAACGCCACAGCCCCCATTCTGATGGTATCTTCCAGAAGGCCCGATTTCACAGTGTCACCTGCAAGGCTCATCACATTTTTTTTCGAAGCGGCTTCTTTTATGCCGGAAGATATTTCTTTCATGATATTCTGGGTATCCAGGCTCAAAGAGGTGCCACCATCCGGATCTGCAGTTTCCTTCAGAAACTTGTCGGTAAGGCCATTGGTCATCACGCTGAGACTTTCTTTTTTACTTTTGAAAGTAAGAATATCCTCCATCTCATTTATTTCGTTTTTCAGAAGTTTTTTTTGACTTCTCAGCTCATTAAGATTCGTATAGTTTGCAGACATGATGTTAATGTTTTAAAAATTCGATAACCTTATTCGCAATTGCGTTGACAATTCTTTTTTTCAGGCCGATGACAATCAGCATAACCAGAAAATAAAATCCCGAAACGATCAGAAAGCCGTAAGACATATTTCCCAGCGATTCACCGATAAGGAAGGCTATTCCGAAATTGAGAAGGATGATAAAAAATGAAAATGCAATGAGTAAAATAGAGAGAAAGGAAATGATTCCCGCGGACAAAGAAGACTTCTCCGTGAACTGAAGCTTGAGAAGATCAACACGTTTTGATACATAATCTTTTAAAATTTCTATCATAGGAATCTTATTAGTATAAATTACACAATTATTTATAAAAAAAGGAACTTAGAAACTAAGTTCCTTTTTGAGGTCTGAGAAGACTGATTATTTTAATCCGTCAAGCTCAGATTCAACATCTTTTACAACATCAGAAGTTTTTGAAACCACCTGATCTTTGTATTTATCATAACTGTCCTTTACAGTCTGAGCAACATTCTGTGCTGTTTCTTTAAACTGGGAAGAAAAAGTATCATACTTATCTTTTACTGTAGAAGAAACTTCAGAATATTTATCTTTTACTTTTTCAGACGTCTTACTGTATTCATCAACAGCTTTATCTTTAAGATCGTTAGCTTTATCTTTTATTTTTCTTCTTGTTTCTTTTCCTTCTTCCGGTGCATAAAGCAAACCAAGAATAACACCTGTAGCTGCTCCTGCTAGCAATGCAGCCAATACTGCTGCTGAATTTGATTTCTTTGACATTATTTATAATTTTTAAGTTATTTTAAATCAATTATTGATAGTTTTAAATTTACAACTAAAATGCCAAAGCAAAAACAGTCTTCTTAAAATTTTGTTAAAACTTTTTAATATAAGACAATATCAGATCAATGGTTTGTTCTTTATTAATATTGGTATTATCAATTAAAATAGCATCAGCAGCCTGCTTCAGAGGAGAAATTTCCCTTTCGCTGTCAATCTTGTCTCTCTTGATAAGATTTTGTTTTACAGTTTCTACATCTGTTTTCTCACCAGAAGTTTCCAGCTCAAGAAAACGTCTTCTTGCTCGTTCATCCTGGCTGGCGGTCATAAAAAATTTATAATCCGCGTAAGGAAGAACAACGGTGCCAATATCGCGTCCATCCATTATAATTCCACCTTTCAGGGCGATGTCACGTTGCGTTTTTAATAAAAAATTTCTGACATCTGCTTCCTTTGCCACCTGACTTACATAATCAGAAACCTGAGGAAACCTGATTTCTTTATCAATATTCTTTCCGTTCAGAAATAATTGAAGCTCTCCGTCAATATTCTGAAACTCCAGACGGATCTCAGGGAGAGAACCGATTAGTTTTTCAATATCTAGAGTTTTATCCGGGTTCAAGCAGTTTTGTATGGCGTAAAAAGTAATACCTCTGTACAGTGCGCCCGTATCCATATGAATGAGACCAAGCTTTTTTGCAATAATTTTAGAGATGGAACTTTTTCCTGTAGAAGAGAATCCGTCTATAGCGATTACCGGTTTTTTTGTCATATTGCAAATGTAATAAGTATGATAAAAAAATAAAAATTAAATGCAGCTTAAATTAGTAAGGCTTATCTTCTGTTTCCTCCAAGTTCAATAAGATCAACCGTAAGACCGAGCATATTGACATTCGAAGAATTATGGTATCGCATATGCGAATAATCAAAACGGAAGGAAGAAATTTTGAGACTGAATCCGGCAGATAAACCTGTAAAATTCCTCTGGTCAAGCACAGCGAGCTCACCGCCTCTTTTCACATTATAGCCGAATCTGATGTTAAAAGCCTGCCCGGGAAATAATTCTGCTCCAAGAGATAAATGATCCAGAACTTTTCTGCCGAATTTTACGGGCTGACCGTTAATATCGGTTTCTGCAGAAATATTGAATTGCTGAAGATCGTGTGCAGTGATGGTAAGCGCTGCCGGAAATTCGTCCAGAATCTTCGTATAACCCAGATCTACACGGAAAGGCAATTTTTCCCTGACGCCATTATACGGTTTAATCTGGTAACCAAAATTCCTGAAAACCAACGCAAGCGTCTCGTTGGTTTTATCAAAATAATAAGTAACGCCAGCAGTTGCAGTGATGGCGGAAGATGTGTAAGTATCAATTTTTGAGGTTACGTAATTAACGTTTGCACCAATGGTCCAGTCATCTTCAAACTGATAAGCATAGCCAATACCGGCAGAAGCATCCATTGCTGAAAAATCACCGTTTATGATTGAGTTTTCATCCGTTCTCGGCATGCTTCCATAGTCCATATATCTGGCATTAAAAGAGACTAGATGACCGTGTTCCAGATCTCTCACATAGCTTATGCTTCCTATTTTCGTTCCTGCAAGAAAACTGGAATAGTTTACAGATAACATTTTATCCATTTCCAGGTTCATCAGTGCCGGATTTGCTGCAGTAAAGTTGACATCGGAATCTCGTACAGAAACAGCATCCCCCAAAACAGCCTGTCTCGGTGACATTGGAATATTAAGAAATTGGTAAACCGTGGTCCCCGTCTGAGAAAAAACCACCTGAAAAGCTGTCAGAAAAAAAAGGCTGTAAAACTTCTTCAACACTATGTTTTGGCTTTGCAAAAATAATCTATTTTGTAGCTAATCAAAATTTTTGTAACACTATCTTTTTCATGAACGTAATTCTTTTGCTTTCATTATATTTGCACAGTTAAAATTGAAATAAATATAATAATCTGTGATGAAATATAAAAGAATCCTTCTGAAACTGAGTGGAGAGGCGCTGATGGGGAACCGACAATACGGTATTGATAATGACAGGCTGAAAGAATATGCTGTAGAGATCAAAAAAGTGGTTGACAAAGGATGTGAAGTAGCTATAGTAATCGGCGGAGGAAATATCTTCCGAGGATTGGCTGGCGCTGCAAAAGGAATGGACAGGGTTCAGGGCGATTATATGGGAATGCTGGCTACTGTAATCAACGGAATGGCATTGCAAGGCGCGCTGGAAGATGCAGGCATCATCACAAGACTGCAATCCGCCATAGAAATGGACAAAGTGGCAGAACCATTTATTAAAAGAAAAGCGGTGAGACACCTGGAAAAAGGACGCGTTGTAATCTTCGGAGCAGGAACGGGAAATCCTTACTTTACTACTGATACTGCAGCTACACTAAGAGCTATCGAAATCGATGCGGATGTCATCCTTAAAGGAACACGGGTAGACGGAATCTATGACAGCGACCCGGAGAAAAATGCAGATGCTGTGAAATTCAACAGTCTTTCTTTCGAGGAAGTTTTTGAAAAGAACCTCAAAGTAATGGATATGACAGCTTTTACGCTAAGCCACGAAAACAAGCTTCCGATTATCGTTTTTGATATGAATAAAGAAGGTAATCTGGAGAGATTGATAGACGGGGAAAACGTTGGAACTTTAGTGAATGTGTAAATGATACCTGATAATAACGAATGATTCATATTCTTAATCAATCGTTATTTATCACTTATCAATCATCAATATATGTGTCAATTATCAAATTTTAAATATACAATGGAAGAATTAGAACTCATTGTAGCATCGGTAAAGCAAGAGATGGATGCTGCAATCAAGCATTTGGATCACGCTTTTCAGAAAATCAGAGCAGGACGTGCTTCAACTTCAATGGTTCAGGACGTGATGGTAGAATATTATGGTGCAATGACACCAATCAATCAGGTAGCCAATGTATCTGTACCGGATGCAATGACCATTTCTATCCAGCCTTGGGACAGATCCGCAATTGGACCTATCGAAAAAGCAATTATCAATTCTAATCTGGGTTTTGCACCGTCTAACAATGGCGATGTTATTATTCTGAACGTTCCGCCTCTTACCGAGGAAAGAAGACGTGATCTAGCTAAGCAAGCAAAAGCGGAAACTGAGCAAACCAAAGTGGTGATCCGAAACGCAAGACAGGACGGGAATAAAGAACTGAAGCGACTTGAAGGTATTGCAGAAGACCTCATCAAAGGGGTTGAAAAAGACATCCAGGAGCTTACAGACGCTTATGTAAAGAAGGCCGATGATCATCTTAAAGTGAAAGAAGCCGAAATTCTTAAAGTTTAGTTCGCTTAGAAATATTAAAACCTCATTTATTGGAAATGAGGTTTTTTTAATATTTAAGTTTTGAAAGTCTACGCAGAGTTCCTACTTGCATTGATATTTCCAAATAATGAACGCATCACGAGTTTTTCGTAGGTTTCTCTGTCGCCTTCGTTTTTTTGGATTTTCATCAGTGCGTATTGCTGTATGCTCAGTAATGGCAATACAATTTTCTCACGGATTTTGATAGATTTTCTATTAATTGGTTCCTCCTGCATCAGAATTTTATAGCCGGTGAGTTCCAGCATCATTTCTTTGGATAATTCAAATTCTGCAAACAGAACGTTCCAGAACTCACCGAATTTCGGATTGTTACGCATATAGTAAGTTAGCGGAAAATAAGTTTTATTCATACTCATCATAGAGTTCAGAACTAAAGTCTTGAAAAAATCAGAACCCTTGTAAAGTTCTTTGATCTCGTCAAATCTGCCTTGTTCTTTCAAGGCTTTCAAGGCAAATCCAAACCCGAAAAATCCCGGAACATTCTGTTTCAATTGAGACCATGATCCCACAAAAGGAATGGCACGCAAATCTTCAAACTTCAGTTCAGATCCTGCACCACGTTTGCTGGGACGGCTTCCGATATTGGTTCTTCCGTAATATTCCAGCGTACTCATCTCCTGTAAATAGGGCACAAACATCGGGTGCGCTTTCAGGTCAGAATATTTTTTATAGCTGATCTCCGCAAGTTCCGATATCAAAGATCTTTCCTGCTCATTGAGGTCTTTCTTAATGTTTTTGAAAACATCATTTTCAACCCCGGCTGTGAGCAACTGCTCGAAATTGAACTTAGCCTGATCTTTATTTCCAAATACACTTGTAATTGTCTGTCCTTGTATTGTTAGTTCAATTTGATTATTGGCAATGGTATTTCCCTGTGAAGCATAGAAATCGTGGGTTTTCCCGCCACCTCTTGCCGGTGGTCCACCTCTTCCATCAAAGAAAATAACCTTTACTCCATTTTCTTCAGACAATTTTGTAAGCTTTTCTTTTGCTGTATAGATTTGCCAGTTTGCTTTCAGATAACCTCCGTCTTTGGTACCATCAGAAAATCCCAGCATGATGACCTGTTTCTTATTTCTTTTATAAAGGTGTTTCTGATACACTTCGTCACTATAAAGTGTTTTCATAACTTCCTCGGATTTATCAAGTCCTTCCATCGTCTCAAAAAGTGGAACAATATCTATGTTGATATCCTCTGCTGCATAGCCACAAAGTTTCATCATAACATAAACATTCATCACATCCTTTACCTCATCAGAATTTGAAATAATATAACGGTGCATACCTCGTTCGCCATTACTTTCCTGAATTGTCTTTATATTATAAATACTTTTCAGTGTTTCGCATGTCATTTCATCTTCAAAATCTTCGAGGCTGAGAATAACATCCGACTCTAACAGATATTTTATTTTTTCATCTGCTGTTTTAGAATCTGAAGAAATACCGGAAACTTTGGAAAAAATATCATCTATTACTTTCTGATGAATTCTGCTGTCCTGACGGATATCTAATGTTGCAAAATGAGTCCCGAAGATCCTCACCCTGTCTCTGTAATCATCAAGAATATCCCTGAACAGGCCGTTATGCTGCTCAACAAGAATTTTTTCAGCTTCGTCCAATTGTGAAATGATCTCCTGCGCGGAGATTTTCGCATCTTTTTGAAAAATAGCAGCATACAATTTTTTACTAAGTTGCTCCAAAACATCAGATACACCTCGGAAACTCAGCCGTCTTCTCACATTTTTAAGATGCCCATAATAATCTTTTAAAATAGATATTCTAAGTTCCTCCGCAACTTTAAGCGTTATATCTGCAGTTACAAAAGGGTTACCATCCCTGTCACCACCAGGCCAAAAACCAAGCTGAATAATATCCGGACTGGGCGTGAAGTTGGAAGTCCCAAAAACCTGCTTTATCTTTTTATAAAGCTCTCCAATACTTTGATAATAAACATACCTTAAATAATAAATAATGCTCATGGCTTCATCCAAAGGCGTTGGTCTTTCCTTATTAACAAAAGGTGTTTTTCCAAGCTGCTGAAGTAATGTATCAATTTGAGTTACAGAATCATTGATAATTGCATCTCTCAAATCGTGAATGATCCTTTGTACAGCATTCGGGTAAAATTGTGTCGGGTGAGCCGTAAACACTATTTTAATAGCGAAGTCATCCATCTTTTTGCGGATAGCATTAAGATGATGTTCCTGCGATGCTCTTTCATAAAGATTCAGAACTGTTCCGGAGTCACTTTCGGAATGCAATTGCTGGAAAGCTGCGTCTTCTATACTGTCAAAAAGAACAACCTGTCTTTCTATATACTGGATAATTTTGAAAAGCAACTCTGTTTTCTGGTCTTCTGTCTTCAGCTCCGTATGTTTCTGGAAGAAGTCTTCTACTATTTCTTCGGGAGATTTTCCCAACAGATAGCCTTCCTTACTTTCCTCATATAAAAACGGAAGAAGCATCCCGATATTCGTCATTTTATCATATGGCAAACTCATAAAAAGAGAATTGTAGATCTGAAACTTATTTTCTACAATCTGCCTGAACTTTTCGATTTTCTGATCATTTAGCATATAACAAATATACGCGACAAACTAATAAATTCAAATCTGCAAAGCATTATTTTATTAAAATTATTACGCATTTTCCAGCACCTTCAGGATTTCTGCACCAAACTTATCAATCCTGGCTTTTCCAAGTCCGCTGATGTGCTGCAGATCGTCCATCTGCGATGGCTTATGCCTTGCTATGGCCATAAGATGCTTATTGTGAAAGATAATATAAGAAGGCAACTTGAGCTTATCCGCTTTTTCAGATCTCCATATCTTTAGTTTGTTATATATGATTATTTCTTCTTCAGAAAGATCATTTTCCACATCAACAGTAGTTTTTGATGCTTTTTGACTCAGATGCTTATCTTTATAATGAATCAGTACCGACCAATAATTGATATCATCTTTTATTAGCTCAGTATTAATATTGAGAATTTCATAACGGTCAAGATAATCATTAACAACAGCTTCATCCATATTCTGATAATGGTCAGAGATCCGGATTTTCAAAACTTTGATTTTCATGTGAAGAAAATTGAAATTCAATAATAAAAAAGCTATTTGGAGCCAAGCAATATCAATTCCTCAACCTTGATTTCTGCAACAGTACGTTTTATTCCATCTTTATCATCATAAGACCGGTATGTCAGCTTCCCTTCAATAGCGATCTCCTTACCTTTCGGAACATATTTTTCCAGAATATCCACGGTTTTCCCGAATGCTACCAAGTTGTGCCATTGTGTTTCTTCTACCCTTTCGCCACTGGCATTGGTATAATAATCATTGGTAGCCAGTGTAACTGTAGCCTTTCTGTTTCCATTTTCAAAGCTGTAAACTTCCACCTCTTTTCCTGTGTGACCGATCAAAGTCACTTTGTTTCTTAACGACATAATAATATTTTTTAGATTAGACATTTATAACCGGAACGTTTTGTCGTAGTTTCCGATTTCTAATGCAAATTTTCGCCATATGGGAATAAGCATTCGGTTAAAAAACATTTATATCTGTTTGTAGTCGTTTGTAAACGGATAAATAATTTTTTGCAGAATTGATGAAAAATTATAAATTTATAAATCTCTAAATGTAATTAGCTTTACAATTCCAATATGATTATAAGCTGATCAAAACAAAAAAACGCAAATGGAAAATCAAACCTGCCTTGAATGCGGCGATAAGATCATTGGGCGCTCGGACAAAAAATTCTGTTCGGACGCGTGCAGAAATGCTTTCAATAATAAACAAAATAAAACGACGACAAACCTTATGAGGAATGTCAATAACAAACTCCGCAAAAATTACAGGATTCTTTCAGAAAACAATACGGAGGGAAAAACCAAAATCATTAAATCCAAACTCGAAACCGCCGGATTTGATTTCTCATATATCACTCAAATCATTACCTATAAAAATGGATCTCAGTATTTCTTTGTTTATGATAAGGGATATAAGATCTTAGATCATGAATGGGTTCTTATTGTCGATAGAAAATAATTTAAAGTAAATTAACCTATTGCTCGTCTTAATTGAAAAAATGTAAATGTTCAAATATTTTGCTATCGTCGGGATTATTATCCTGATTGTACTCATTGCTAATCATCCTATTTTTGGAGGAACTATAAAAGGAAAACGTCTGGAGCGAATTAAAAGATCTCCTAACTATAAAGATGGTGTTTTCCAGAATCTTAGCATTACGCCTTCATTAGCAGAAGGTTATACAATGCGCCAGGTTTTGTGGGAGTTTTTGACAGACAAAACGCCCAACAAAGTTCCTGATCACAAGATCCCCAGCACAAAAACCGATTTGAAAAACCAAAAGCCGGACGACAATTTTTTGGTTTGGATGGGCCATTCGTCTTATTATTTTCAACTTTCGAGGAAGCGATTTTTGGTCGATCCTGTTTTAAGTGGAAATGCATCTCCAATTCCGGGAACTACAAAAGCATTCGATGGGACAGATGTTTATACGACCGATGATTTTCCAACGATAGATTTCCTGATCATTTCTCACGATCATTATGATCATCTGGATTATAAAACCATCAAAGAACTGAAACCAAAAATCAAAAGCGTGATTTGCGGTTTGGGTGTTGGCGCCCATTTTGAACGTTGGGGTTTTGAGGAAAATCAAATCATAGAGTTAGATTGGTATGATAACAGAAATCTGGCCGATGGTTTTAAAATCACCTCTACTCCAGCCCGGCATTTTTCTGGCCGGCTATTCAAAAGAAACACGACACTTTGGTCTTCTTTTGTTTTAGAATCCCCTGATAAAAAAATCTTCATTGGCGGCGACAGTGGTTATGATTCTCATTTCAAAAAAATTGGTGAAACTTTTGGACCTTTTGACTGGGCAATTTTAGAAAATGGGCAGTACAATGAAAAATGGAAATACATCCACACTTTGCCAGAAGAGTTTGGAAAAGTAGTGAATGATCTTAATGCAAAAAATATCTTTCCGGTGCATTCGGGTAAGTTTTCTCTTGCGCAGCACGCCTGGAACGAACCTTTAGAAAAAGTAAAGCAAAACAGTTTGGGTAAAAACTTCCGCCTTTGCACACCGATGATTGGCGAGAAAATGAGTCTTGATGATGAATCTCAAACGTTTTATGAGTGGTGGAAATATTAATTTTACACTGAAATAAATATTATATTTGTGAAAATTTTTAACCACAAATGACAAAGATATTTACTTTTATTTTTACATTCTTTATTACGTTAAGTTTTTCACAGAATCTTGATTGGTTTTATGTAATGACCGGAAAATATCAAAGTAACCTAGGTGATGATGGTCTGAGTAGGGTTAATAGTTTTGCTGTGGATGATGATGAAAATGTTTATATCGCAGGCAGTTTTACAAATAATATAGGTTTTGATGAAAGTAATCCCAAAAATTTTCAATTATTATCACCAGTTAGTACTTGTTATTTAGTAAAAATTGATAAGAACAAAAAATACCTTTGGCATAAAACAGTTTCCATAGGCTCTAATAGCTTAGCATATATAAGCTCAATAATAATTGATAAAAAAGAAAATATCATTGTTGCCGGATTTGTGCAAGGAAATAATATTAATCTAAATCCGGATAATCCAAGCTCCCCAGTTTATTATACTGACTCTAATTTTCAGACTGCTATCTTCATAAATAAATACGATAAAGAAGGAAATTTTATGTATGGTAGTTTTTACAAAGGGGGTTCAGGAAGACCAAAACTGTCGGTTGATCAAAATAATGAACTGATTGTTATAGGAGATCAATTTAATATGGATTTTGATTTATCAAATCAAAACTATTATTTACCTTTTTCATCTAGTTTTATTATGAAAAATGATGAAAATGGGAAATTTAAATGGGCAAAGTATATTTCTGGAGGTGGATCTGGTAGCTTGTCTTCAGTGAAAATTGATAATAAAAATAATATTCTTACTCTGATCAATTTTAGTTATTTTATTGATTTTAACGGAGAAGAAAAAATCAATGCTGTTACAAACAATTATGGATCGGCAGACTCTTTTTTACTAAAAATCACTTCAGACGGAAATTTTATTTGGGCGCAACCCTTCGGTGGAATAAATTATGGTACAATAAACGACAGCCAACTTTTTGACATTGATACAGATAATTCTATTGTTATAACAACAGTAAATGATAATGGCGTAATTCCTTTTCCAAATCAAAATGTTACATTAAATCTTAGCAACGTCCGTGTGGTGTTATACAAAATCGATGAAAACCATAACTATTTATGGCATTCCAGCATACAACAAACAGATTACTCGCAATCCCAAGTTCCAATAGGCGTATCAATAAGTAATGATCATACTATAAACTGGAGCTTAAACTTACAAGGTGTTTACAATTATTACCTTAATAATGTTTTTACTGAACAATTTAAATCGCAACTCTTATATTCTTATTTAGGCACTACTTCTACTTTGTTAAAAGTAAACTCACAAGGAAAGCTAATATATAATAAACATAAAATATTAGATCATCAACTTATAAAATTTGATAAGTTAAAAAATAAAATCTACTTAGGTGGGAATGAAGGAACACTAGATAGAAATCCTGATCAGAATATAAATGACCCGGTTCCTCAGGTTTTCGGAGTTTCACCTGAAGGTCGTATTCAGAAACTAGACAAATGCTACTCTGGAACTCCAGATGGAGATCCTTATTTATATACTTGTACCTCCGAGCTAAAGAAAATCAAAGACTTATATCCTAAGACGACTTATTCAAGCTGGTATGACTCACCAATTTCTACAACGCCACTTTCTCCTGAAACTATTTTAGAAACTAAAAAATATTATGCATCTGTTCAGGATATTTCTTGTCCTTTCAATTCCTCAAGATTGGAAGTAGATGTGCATGTATTTCAAAATCCAGCAGATTTGATGGTTTCTAATTTTACATTTTGCAATATAAGTGGAAAACAAATTAAAGACCTTAACATAAATAACAATAAAAATGTTCAATTTTTTGATTCTGATCTTAAAGAAGTTTATCTAACAACCTATCTAAAACCTAATGAAAAATATTATGTGAGACAGTTCAAAGAATATTATAATCCATATTGGGTTACCTGTAATAGTAATTTTACATCCTTTTATGTTTATGATATTTCTACACCACCCGGTGCCGCTTCTTCTCAATCTTTCTGTAAAATCGATAATAAAAGAATCTCGGATATTGCTGTAACTGCTACTAATCCAAAATGGTATGATGCAAGCGGCAATGTGATATCAGATCTTTCTACTGTTTTATTAGACAATACAAAATATTATGTCACTCAAAACTCAAATGGTTGCGAAAGTGCTAAAAAAGAGATCCTAATAACATTGACGGACCCGAACGCTCCTTCCGGAAATGCTTTGCAGACTTTTTGCTCTGCAAGCAATCCAACTTTAAAAGATTTAAAAGTAACAGGAACAGGAATTAAATGGTATGATTCACTTGGAAAATATCTTCCTCTATCGACCAGCCTGAAAAATAATGAAACCTACTTTGCATCTCAAACTGTAGCTAGTTGCGAAAGCACAAGTAAATTAGCCGTAAAAGTTAATATTGTAACTAATTACCTTTCAGCTTCAGATTTCAGTGATGCTTTTTGTAATGATACAACTGCAAATTCAAAAACAATTAATCTTGATGACTATAAAAAACAGCTGATTGGCAATCCTCAGGATTATACTTTTGATTTTAAAAATAGTCTTGGTATTTCTGTAAGTGGCTTTACACCAATTTATATCGGTGAAAATATTTTTGATGTCAGAATAAAATCCAGTTTGGGATGCTATCAAGATGTAAAACTTAAGTTAAGATTAGATCGTAAACCTGAAAGTAATTTACCTGCAGAAAGAGAATTTTGTGACGATATAATTGGCGTTATTTTGGATGCAGGCAAAAGCCCGGATCCTATCTATCCTTATGCTTACAGTTGGAATACAGGAGAAACATCTCAAACAATCAAAGCGAATCAAGAAAAAACCTACAGCGTAACTATTACCACGCCTTTCGGTTGTCAGAATACATACAGTACTATTGTTAAGAAGGCAAAACTAGCTAATATCCAAAATATTCTGATAACTAATAACAGTATTACTGTGATAATGTCTGAAGCTGGAAACTATCTATATTCATTAGATGAAATTAACTGGCAAAGTTCTAATAAATTTGAAAACTTAAAAAATGATGTTTATACACTTTTTGTTAAAAATGTCTATGATTGCAGGTTAGGTTCAAAGACATTTACAATATTTTCATTGAGTAATATTTTTTCGCCTAATGATGATGGTTCCAATGACACCTGGAAAGTTACGGGTATTGAAAATTACCCTAATTCGCAAATAAAGATTGTAGATAAAAACGGCAGAATGGTCGTTAATACAGTTACCCAAAAAGGCTTCGAATGGGACGGGAAATTTAACGGTCATAAACTTCCTTCAGATAGCTACTGGTATCAGATCAAATTATCCGATGGTAGAATCTTGGAAGGTTATGTGGTAATTAAAAACAGAAACTAAATTGCCAAAATAATATATTAAAAAATCAAAAAAGTCTAATATAAGATCACAACTTCTTTTGATTTTTGTAAATGCATATAGCTTTAAAAAAATAAGGATAGTTATAAAAAAAGGATGAACTACCCGTTCATCCTTTTTTATTATTTAGTTAAATCTATTTTGTAGTTACAACAGAATTTTTCTGCCAGTTACTGTGGAATTTGCAGTCCTTATATTTATTATCCAAAGAGATGAACAATGAAGGAATCTTTGCATTAACCCATTTTTCAACAACCTCATTTTTCTTCTTATTCAGAGCCATATCTTTGATCCTTTCATAATCTGTGGCAAGTTCCAGCTGGTGCGCATCAATGATATCATTAACCTGAACGATGCTGATCATTTTTCTTTTCTGCTGATCTTCCTGCTGGAAAGGATCTGTAATATCATTCTTTTTAAGTCCGGCAATCTGATAAGAAATTGTGGGATCAAGACTTAGTTTTTCCAGTTTGTCCGAACCATCTTGGTTGTTGGTCATAATTCCCGCACTGAACTTATTACTTTTATCATCGGAATATTTATATGCAGCATCTTTGAAAGTAATTTTCTTTTCCAGAATAAGTGTTCTGATGCTGTCAAGCTCTTTTTTGGCAGATGCCAGCTCTTCCGCATTAGGCGTACTTTTTATAAGAATATGTCTGGCATCATACTTTTTACCATTTCTCTTAACCAACTGAATAAGATGAAATCCAAACTCAGATTCCACAGGGTCTGAAATATCACCTTCCTGAAGGTTAAGTGCAGCTGCTTCGAAAGGTTTTACCATCTGTCCCATATTGATATTTTTATAAAGACCACCAACAGCGGCAGAGCCTTCATCTTCAGAATAGATTCTTGCAAGATTTTCAAAACTGTCTCCGTTTTTGATATCCTGTTTGATTTTCTTTAGTTTATCAACGATTTCCTTTCTGTGCGACTCCGACAGTTTAGGATAAATGCTGATCTTGGAAAGAGAAACTTCATCTTTTACATTAGGCAGCTGAAATTTGAACTGGTTATAAAAGTCCGTAACTTCATTAGGTGTTACATCCGCTTTATCTGTTATTCTGGCATATTTCTGCTGACCGTAGTAATTATCCGTATCAATCTTTTCGATAGCGTTTTTCATCTCATAAGATGTTCTGAACTTGTAAGCAGCCAGCATTGCCTTTTCATCCGGGAACTGTCCCAGGATCTGGTTATATTTATTTCCAGCCATTTCCTTGATTGCTGCACTTCTGTTCTCGATGAGCGTATCTTTTTTTGCTTCGTAGATAAGAAGTTTATTATTAAGGATGCTTTCCATAAATTCACATTTATTTCCAACATTAGTTCCCTGCTGCTTAGCATAATTAGCCTGATCCTCAATATCGGATTCCAGAATGATTTCATCACCAACAACCGCTGCAATACCGTCTATTAGCTGACCTTTTGTCAACTGTGCCGATAGTTTACCGCAAACCACGAAAAACATCGTCGATAATAAAAAAAGGTATTTTGTGTATTTTGACATTATTTTTAGATTATTAACGTGCAAAATTAGAACTATAAGCCAATTTTGCTCAATTTTAAATTATAATTATTTCTTAAAGTTTTTATTCAGTTCCGCCATAAACGCAGGTTGTATCTCTACCTTCGTTTTAGCACGCTGGGCAGCGATTGTTTTCTGAAGTAATTTTTCTGTTACCGCATCGTTCATTTCCTCTTTAGATTCTTCCAGCGTCATCTGCTGTTCCGGCAGAAGATCATCTATTGCCACCACTACATCTCTGTCTGCAATCTTGGTGAGGAAAACACCTTTCTTGAAAGGCACATTATGCTTTTTGAAAATATCCGCACTTTCCTGAATTTTTCCCTGTTCAAAATGAACAAGAACCTGATTTTTATCGTTGACCTGATTTTTGTATTTTTCTTTAAGAGCTTCCCATTTTTTGGGATCTCTGACCTCTTTTTCGATATCTTTTACCAATGCAGGATTCGAAATCACCACAGCTCTGGACTCTGCTCTTTTCTCCCAAACGAATTTGGATTTATTTTCATTATAATAATCAGTAAATAGCTGAGGATTATTCTTTAACTCATCTTTCAGGTATTCTGAGAAAATGTATTCCGAGAAGAGATTCTTTCTCAGTTCATTCAGTTCCGGCTTCACGTCAGGAAGATTTTCAAAATTCTTGGCATAAACGCCGATGATGTATTGATCTGCCTGAAAATTAAGAAGATCAGACCATTGTGTTGTAGGGATCTGCTCCAGATTCTTGTATTGGGAATCAACTGCTTTTTTCAGATCTTCATAAGTTACTTTATTAGCACCATAAGAGAAAAGAACAGCCTTCGGGTTCTTGATATTGAGATAATTCTGATAAGATTTTCTGATCTCTGTAAAATCTGCAGTTTCAGTAAATTTCTGTTGTGTTTTCAGCCAGCTTACCAGTCTTTTAGTAGCTTCGTCACCATAACTGGTTGCCAGCAGTTCTTTCTGGAAAAATCTCCTGTTTGCATCCGTAAGCGTGTAAGGTTCAATGTTATAAATATTGAAGATGAAATATTTATCGTTGAACAAGATTGGTTCCTTCGTGTAAAAATCTTTCTTCTGACCTTTCAGTGCATTGTAGACTTCATCCGGTAGTATTGGTGAACCCATAACTGCACCTCCAGAATTTTTTTCATCATCATTGGCACCGAATTCTTTTACGACAGCCTGGAATTTCTTTCCGGATTCCAGCTCTTTATAGATTTTGGATTTTGTGGTTTCGTAACTAGCGTCTTTAGGTATCGTCAATGTCCCAAAAATCATATAGCCGAGGCTTGGTCTGGTGTTTACAACTTTAGCAAAGCCAACAACATTTCCTTTGTCAATAAAAGATGTATAAGAATTGACAGGCGTACTTTTAACCTGCTGGTAAAGCTCATAATCCAGCATTCCCGGTTTTACATAAAACGCTTTGGAAGCTTCTGGATTGGCATTTTTTGCAAGAAAATCTTCCATCGTCATTTTTCCTGCTTTCACCTGATTGTAAAGTGCTTTATAATCGGTTTTATCATCCGCTTTCTTTTCCTTGATGAAGAGCAGCACCTGAACTTCCTTTTGGTTAGAAGTCACAAAATCAGTTAACAACGGATCTATGACAGATTTAGGATAAAATTTCTGCTCTCTTATTTCCGACAGCTTCTGGTTTACAGTATTAACGAAAAAGTTGAGCGTATCCGCTCTTTTTTCTTTTGCAAGCTGCTGCAGTAAGAGGAATTCTACTGTAGCATTGACCGATTTTTCCGGCCCGGAATTTTCCAGACCATATTTATTATCTCGGATGTAATCTTTTACCGAGATACTGTCTTTGCCAACAATCAGATACTGTGAAAAAACATTTTGCGAAGCTACAGCCAGCAATACAGGAAAAAAAATCTTCTTCATTTTTGTATGTTAATTTATGTCACCTTTTGGAGTGCTAAATTTCATTAAGGTTAAATTTATATTGCAGATTCAAAAGAAGTAAGCTCACGGAACTGCATAATTCTCTCGCTCAGTTCCTGCTTTGTAACGTCCTGAATTCTCTCTGTCCCGAATTTTTCTACAGTGAAGGAAGCCATTGCGCTACCAACTATAATGGCAGTTTTCATACTTTCAAAACTGAAATCGCCTTTCTTAGTCAGATAAGATGCGAATCCACCAGCAAAAGTATCGCCAGCTCCGGTCGGATCAAATACTTCTTCCAAAGGCAACGCCGGAATTGCAAATACTTTTCCTTCGTGGAACAAAAGCGCACCGTGCTCTCCTTTTTTGATAATGACAAACTTAGGACCCATTTCGTGGATTTTCTTTGCCGCCTTCACCAGAGAATATTCACCGGAAAGCTGTCTTGCTTCTTCATCATTAATGGTAATTACGTCTGTTTTGGCGATAACTTTCATCAGATTATCCCAGGCAATATCCATCCAGAAATTCATCGTATCCAAAATCACAAGTTTAGGTTTTGATTTCATTCTTTCCAGAACAGAAAGCTGAACAACAGGATCAAGATTTCCGAGAAGAAGAACATCAGCATCTGCAGAATGTTCCGGAACTTTTGGGTCAAAATCCGCCAAAACATTCAGTTCGGTTACCAAAGTATCTCTTGAATTAAGATCATTGTGATATTTCCCACTCCAGAAAAAGGTTTTACCATCTTTCACCATTTCTACTCCATCTACATTGATATTTTTAGAAGTCATCATATCCAAATATTCCTGCGGAAAATCGCCTCCAATAACGGACACTAAACTTACTTCCGTTTCCAAAGCTGAAGCGGCTAAGCCAATAAAAGTGGCTGCGCCTCCAAGAATTTTATCTGTTTTTCCAAAGGGTGTTTCAATGGCATCAAATGCTACAGTTCCTACTGCTAATAATTTCATATTTATTTGTTTTTGTCCGATGTCCGATGATGGATGTCGGAAGTATTTATATTTTATTATTTTTTTGTTTCGAATTGAAAGTCTTCTAACCTCTGACTTCCAGCTTCGGAATTACTTTTTCCATTCAAAAGAATCTATAAGATGTAAAAGGTCTTTCTTCACATAATCCACAGCCGGCGCCAGTGAGTCCGGGCGCGGACGGGAATTGAAATACAGATTACCCGTCACAAAATGTCTTGTACTGTCTGTAACAAAAAACTGTATATTGGAAGCGGTCTGACCTTTCAACTCATAAAAGTTCCCATAAACCTTTCTTTCCGGATACTGGAAAAACTTGGTATCGATAGCGCTGGCCTTGATGGTATGCTCGTAAACCATTTTCTCCACTTCTCTCACATGGAGGTCAAAATCATTTTTTACGGGAAAATAGGTAATGAAAACTTTTGCCTTCATTTTAGGATAATTGATGTAATACCAGCAATTCTCCTTGGCGTTCTGAACCTTTGCAAAATCCGAATATTCGAAGGAATAATTGCAAGGCGAATCGAACCTGAGATACTTCGGATTCGGGTATTCCAGGCGCAGATCTCCTTTCGGCTTGGGAATCGGTTCCTTGCCGCAGGAAAACAGGGTTAATCCAATAAAAAGTCTGAGCAGATTTTTTAACATCCGGCAAAAATAACAATTAGAAATGATACAGAGAATTTTGATTCCCAAATTTTTGTTAAGAATGATTGATTTACAGAGAAATGAGGAGATAATAATCAGCAATAATATTAATTCCCTAGCTGATTTTGGAAATTTTGCGGATTTATTCTATAAACATTTTTGTTCCTGCGGAATGACAATATTGGATTTTATTATTTAATGTTGTTTTCATGCGGAATCCTGCAGCCCGGCTTGAGCGGAGCTCTTTTTTGCATTGGTAAAGGCGTGGCAAAAAAGCGGGAGCGGAAGACGGATAAAGCTGCCCAAATTTTACTAATTAATTTTAAAATGCGTTAAAATTGAACTTTAAGCTGATAAAATTGAAATATTTGTAACCTTTTTGATGTTCTCATCGTATAATATAATGCAACCTAATAGAATGAGGTTTTTATAATGAGACAATTAAAAATTACAAAACAGGTTACCAACAGGGAAACCGCATCACTGGACAAGTATCTGCAAGAGATCGGAAAAGTTGAACTGATCACCGCCGACGAGGAGGTGGATCTGGCTCAGAGAATCCGTGCCGGAGACAGAGCTGCGCTTGAAAAACTGATCAAAGCCAACTTGCGTTTCGTGGTTTCGGTTTCTAAACAATATCAGAATCAGGGACTTTCTCTTCCGGATCTCATCAACGAAGGAAATCTTGGTCTGATGAAAGCGGCGAAAAGATATGATGAAACAAGAGGTTTCAAATTCATTTCTTATGCTGTTTGGTGGATTCGTCAATCGATTTTGCAGGCTTTGGCTGAGCAGTCGAGAATTGTAAGATTACCTTTGAACAAGATCGGTTCTATCAACAAGATCAACAAAGCTTATGCTCACCTGGAGCAGGAGAACGAAAGACCACCTTCACCAGAAGAATTGGCAGAAGTTCTTGATATGAGCGAGGAAGACATCAAAGAATCGATGAAAAACAGTGGTCGTCACCTATCGATGGATGCGCCGCTTGTGGAAGGTGAAGATTCTAACCTTTATGACGTTTTGCGTTCCGGTGAATCTCCAAGTCCGGATAAAGATCTGATGCTGGAATCTCTTCAGATTGAGATTGAAAGAGCGCTGAATACTTTAACTCCAAGAGAAGCGGATCTTGTAAGATTATATTTCGGTCTTAACGGGAAACATCCGATGACATTGGAAGAAATTGGTGAGACATTTGACCTTACGAGAGAAAGAGTTCGCCAGATCAAAGAAAAAGCGATCAAAAGACTGAAACATAATTCCAGAAGTAAGATTCTGAAATCTTATCTTGGTAAATAAGATTTTTGATTATAAATTAGAAGCAGGTTTTTAACCTGCTTTTTTATTTTTAAATATGGTTGAAGTTAAAAAATTCAAATTTGCGTCTAATTTAGACTTTGTTTGTCAGGGTTTGAAAGATAAAGGAATATTGTTCGAAGCCGATTGGGAAAATAACATTCTTTATTGTGAGGAAAAAGACAAACAGGATGTTTTTGATTTTATAAATAGTTTAAATCTTGATGAAAATGATGTTGAAGTAGATGAAAATTTTCAGAATGATTTTGAAGATTGGCATAAAAACAGCCTAAATCCCGGTCATTTTACTGGTGGAAAAATTCCTTTTTTCTTCTGGAATGTTAAAAACTATCCATTCATATTATTTACAATTTTCTTTGTACCAATTATTTCTGGTGTAATTATTTTTTTGCTCGAAAGAAATGAAGATTTAAATTTAAGTTTCGACTTTTTTGATATCATTATCTTTTTATTCTATCTATTCGTAGGAGTTTCTATGTTACTTCAATGGACTAGATATAAAAAGAACAAAACTAATTATAAATGACCATCTCAATCATCGGTTGCGGAATTGGCGGATTGACTTTAGGGAATTTTCTAAAGCAGCAAAACATCGATTTTAAAATCTATGAAAGTGTACCGGAAATCAAACCTGTCGGCGCAGGCATTGCGATGGCGGGCAACGCCATGCAAATCTTTGATAAGCTTGGATTGAAAGAAAAAATCGAAAATGCTGGAACCAAAATGCATGCTCTGATCATTACGGACAAAAAACTGAAAACCATTTCAAAAACCGATGTTCTGAAACTCGAGAAAAAATATAATGTTTGCAACATTGCCATTCACAGAGCGGATTTACAAAGAATTTTGAGCGAGAATATCTCTGAATACATTGTTCTAAATAAACGTCTTTCGACAATTGAGAAGAAAGACCATTATCATTTGACTTTTGAGGACAAAACGGCAATCGAAACTGAAATTGTTTTTGGAGCCGATGGCGTAAAATCTTTGGTTCGGAATCAAATTTTAAAATCTGGAGAAATCCGAAATGCCGGCCAGAAATGCTGGCGAGGCGTTCTGCAAACCGAAATTCCAGAAAAACACAGTCATAATGCTTACGAAATGTGGGGAAAAGGAAAACGTTTCGGATTTGTAAAACTCCTGGAAAATACTTTGTATTGGTATGCTTTGGTGAATGAGAAATTTTATTCTGAAGATATTGATTTGCTGGAGGAATTCAGGGATTTTCATCCTGACATTTTGAAAATGATTTCTGAAACTGCTAAAGAAAATATTATTCTAAATGACATCATCGACATCAAGCCGATGAACAATTGGTCAACAGAAAACCTTTGCCTGATCGGCGATGCTGCACACGCAACAACCCCAAATATGGGACAAGGCGGCTGCCAGGCGGTTGAAGATGCTTATGTACTATCGAAGCTTCTGGAAACTGAAAAAGACTGGAACAAAGTTTTTTATCAATTTGAACAAATCCGAAAGGAGAAAGTTCATCATATTGTAAACACAAGCTGGACGCTTGGAAAAATAGCACAATGGGAAAATTTTACAGGCATCAGGAATTGTATTTTCAGACGGATACCGGAATCAGTCAATCAAAAACAAATGGAGACAATTTTGAAACTGGAAATTTAGTATTGATGCAGCTTCGAAGACCTCAGACTGACAGCAAAAACTTCGTTTAGGGACTTAAACAGATATTACTGTCCGCCTTCTTTCTTAAGACTTTCGATCAGGCTTTCCAGCTCGGCAATCTTATCTTTCAGGTTTTTAATATCGTTCTTATTATTGGTGACCTTGCTTTTCAGCATTACCGTTCTCGCACGTTCACTATGATCTTCATCATCTTCGTCCTCATTGATTTCTTCAACATCTTCCTGGATTTCCTCTACGTCTTCTTGGATCTCTTCTATATCTTCCTGGATCTCGTCGATATCTTCCTGGATCTCATCAATATCTTCCTGAATTTCATTAACATCTTCCTTCAGATCCTCAATATGTTCAGAACTTTTATTCACTGACATCTGAATAAAAATCGCTAAATAAATCGCCTCCAGCGAAACTACCGTTGTAAGAACAAGCAGCATATGCTCAAATTCAACAATATTGAAAATTGGCAATGCAAAACAAACAATAAAAAAAATAGTATGAAAAACCAATGACTGAATAGAGCCAACCCACCAGATGATTCCGTTGGCAATTTTTTCTAATGCAGATAGTTTTTTCTCATTCTCTTCCGTCAGTCTCATTCCTAAATTTTTGATAAAAATAAGCTTTTTTGAACGGAATGTCAAAAATGCTTCAGCAAGAGCTAAAAAACTTCTGCCTAATTGTCAAAACAAGAGCATTGGCAGAAAAATTGAGAAGTAGACCCTATAAATTTATCAATAATGGAAGAAAACAAAGATATACACGAAGAAAATCTGAATCAGGACACACCGGTAAACGAAACAACGGAGCAGGAAAATCAGGAAAATGTGTCACAACAGCCAACTGCAGAAGAACTTTTGGCAGATGAAAAGGACAGATACATCCGTTTATATGCAGAGTTTGAAAATTACAAGAAAAGAACTCTGAAGGAAAAAAACGAATTTTATCTGTACGCTTCAAAAGATCTGATGACATCAATGTTAGGCGTTTTGGATGACTTCGAAAGAGCTTTGAAAGAAATTGCTAAAAACGGAAACGAATCCGACCTGAAAGGCGTTGAGCTGATCTATCAGAAATTCAGAAATAAACTGGTAGAAAAAGGCCTTAAGCCAATTGAAGTGAATGCAGGTGATGATTTTAATGTAGATTTCCATGAGGCGATTACCCAAATTCCGGCACCTACACCTGAACTGAAAGGTAAAATTGTAGATGTGATAGAAACCGGTTATCAGCTGCACGACAAAGTGATCCGTTTTGCTAAAGTTGTAACCGGAAACTAAACATTATCAATGATAAGAGATAATTGATAAATGATTCTTTCATTTTAAATATCAATTATCATTCATCAACTATCAATCATTAATTACGAATTATGTCAAAACGCGATTACTACGAAGTTTTAGAAATATCCAAATCGGCCAGCGCAGATGAAATAAAGAAAGCCTACAGAAAAATGGCGATTAAATATCATCCGGACAAAAATCCCGGCGATAAGCAAGCGGAAGAAAAATTCAAGGAAGCGGCAGAAGCTTATGAAGTGCTGAGCGATGACAACAAGAAAGCCAGATATGACCAGTTCGGACACGCAGGAATGAGTGGCGCAGCCGGAGGTGGTGGATTTGGCGGCTTTGGCGGCGGAATGAATATGGAAGATATCTTCAGCCAGTTCGGCGATATTTTCGGAGGGCATTTTGGCGGCGGATTTGGCGGTGGCCAGAGACAACAGCAGGCACGCGGCTCTAACCTGAGAATCCGCATCAAGCTGAATCTTGAAGAGATGATCAACGGTACTCAGAAAACCGTTAAAGTCAAAAAGATGAAGCTGGCTGCGGGTGTTACTTCTAAAACCTGTCCTACCTGCGGCGGAAGCGGCGTCCAGGTGAAGGTAATGAACACGATGTTCGGACAGATGCAGACGCAAACTACCTGCGGAACGTGTCACGGTGTTGGAAAAGTAGCAGACAAAATCCCTTCCGGAGCCAATGCACAAGGTCTGGTAAAAGAAGAGGAAGAAATCACCATCAATATTCCGGCGGGTGCAAGAGACGGAATCCAACTCAACGTTAGAGGAAAAGGAAATGATGCGCCTTTGGGAGGAACACCTGGTGATCTTTTAGTGGTAGTGGAAGAAGAAGTAGATAAAACCATCAAGCGTGAGGGCGACAATCTTCACCAGGAACTGTATATTTCTTTTGCAGAAGCAGCTCTAGGAACGACGAAGGAAATTAATGTGGTAGGCGGAAAGGTCAAAATCAAGATTGATGAAGGAACACAATCCGGAAAAATTCTGAGATTAGCCGGAAAAGGTCTTCCTAATATTGAAGGTTATGGCGGCAAAGGCGATATGTTTGTTCACATCAATGTATGGACTCCTCAGAATCTGACTAAAGAACAAAAAGAATTCTTCAAAAACCAGATGGAAAACGGCAACATGAACGCTGAACCTACCGGAAAAGAAAAGACTTTCTTTGAGAAAGTAAAAGATATGTTCAATTAAAGAATACAAAAAGAGACTTAAAACTTAAGTCTCTTTTTTACTTTACCAACAATCTGTCACAGACGGTTTTACTGAAATTTTCCTCCTGATTATTGTAGAAAACTTTCATAGACTGATCAAAATCCTCTTTTTGCAAAACCTTGATTTCAGTCCCAAGACTCAGATTTCTTTTGTTAAGAAAGTTAAGAAATTCTTCCGAAGAAGTTGTTACAGAAGCAAGCTCCACCTTATCATTTTCTTTGCATTTGCTGAGCTTTTTAAGATCCGGCCGGATCACATTTCCATCTTTGTCCGGAATAGGTTCGCCGTGCGGATCTACCTTAGGATGATTCAGAATTTCATCCATTTTATCAAAAAAAACTTCAGAATGAATATGTTCCAGCTGTTCGGCAATTTCATGAACGTTTTCCCAGCCAAAGCCCATTTTTTCTACCAGAAACATTTCTGTCAAACGGTGTTTTCTCACAATCAGCGAAGCTTCTTTTTTTCCGGATTCGGTTAATTTGATCGGCTTGTAAGATTCATATTTTACCCATTTTTTATCTGCGAATTTTTTTATCATACTATTGACCGACGGCATTTTGATATTCAGCTGCCGGCTCAGGTCATTCACAGAGACTTCATCATTCTCATTGACAAGATGATAAAGTGCTTTGAGGTAATTTTCTTCAGTTAAGGAATTCATAGTCCAAATTTAAACAAAAGTTAGGAGAAATTTATTTTTATTCTAACAATTATAAGTCCAAAAATTTAAATACATGTAAGATTTATATATGGTGCGAGTCCGTTCTCACAACAAAATACCTAACTTTACATCATATTACGACGAAGAAACAATGAAGAACTATTCTTTCAAAAACGATTATTCAGAAGGTTGTCATCCTATCATCTTAGAAGCATTAATGAGAACAAATCTTGTTCAGCAAAACGGCTACGGCTATGATGATTATTGTGAAGAAGCCAGACTGTTAATCAAACAAAAGATGAATAACACCGATGCCGACATTCATTTTGTGAGCGGTGGAACACAGGCTAACTTGCTTGTAATTTCTTCTATTCTTCGTCCACACGAAAGCGTTATTTCTGCAGAGACAGGTCATATTTTCACTAATGAAACCGGCGCTATTGAAGCCACAGGTCATAAAGTTCACGGAATTATGACTTCAGATGGAAAACTGAAACCGGAACATATTCAGTCCGTTCTGGATTCGCATACTAATAAGCCGCACCAGGTGAAACAAAAGTTGGTTTACATCTCTAATTCTACAGAAATAGGAACGATTTATCTCAAAAAAGAATTACAGGAACTGTCTGAATTTTGTAAAGCCAATGATCTGTATCTTTTTATGGATGGTGCCAGATTGGGACAAACTCTGACTTCCGAAATCAAAGACCTGACATTAGAAGATATTGCCAACTTGACTGACGTTTTTTATCTAGGTGGAACCAAAAATGGTGCACTTCTAGGAGAAGCCATTGTAATTACGAATGACAAACTCAAAGAAGAGTTCGGGTTTCATACCAAGCAGAAAGGCGCAATGCTGGCAAAAGGAAGATTGCTGGGCATTCAGTTTCTAGAACTGATGAAAAATGACCTGTATTTTGACCTGGCAAAACATTCCAATATCCAGGCAATTAAAATCAAATCCGCATTTCAGAAGAAAGGTTTTCAATTCTTATCAGAAACATTCACCAATCAGATTTTCCCGATTCTCAATAATTCTCAAATCGAAAAATTATCCAAAAATTTTGATTTCTACATCTGGAAAAAAGTGGATCAAGAGCATTCTGCCATTCGGATCATTACATCTTGGGCAACGCCGGATAATATTACCGATGACTTTATAACTGCCATCAAAAATCTGTAATTTCACACTTATTTATTAGATGAAAGTGAATAGAAAAAAGATAGAAGACTTTAATCATTTATCCATAAAATAAGATAATGAGGTTTGTATTAATCTGTTTATCCTTATTGATCGTTTCTTCCTGCAGTTCTGCAAGGAAAAACAATCTTTTTCTGGAAAAGAAAATACAGTCTTCCGAATTGAAAAAGGATGTCGATTTTGCCTATAAAAAACTTCAGAGATTTCATCCCCATCTTTATTGGTATATTTCCAAACCGCAACTCGATCAAAAATTTGACAGCCTGAAACAAAGCATCACCGAACCTCTGACTCCTAATCAGTTTTATTTCAGATTATCGCCGGTAATTGCCAGTATTAATGAAGGACATCTCCGGCTGAGAGCATTACCAAGACAATATTCAAAATCTGAGCAAAAAGAATTAAAGACAAAAAAACCGCTTTTTGCAATGATGGAATACAAAATTATAGACAACAGGATGTTTGTAACGCAAAACAAACAAAATGTCGGAAATATAAAGCCGGGAACAGAAATTCTGAAAATCAACAGCGAAAACGTTTCCAACCTCACGGACAGATACAGAAAGCTTTTCAGCTCAGACGGTTACAATAAGACCTTTCAGAAATACTTTATGAATCTTGCCTTTTTCAACTTTTACACCTTGGAAAACGGTTATCTGGACAGCGCAAAACTCGTTACAAAAATGGATAATAAAATATCTGACATTGTAATCCGAAGACAGAAAAAAACGGATCAGGAACTGACAAAGGATAAAGTACAGCCAAAAGTGACCACTTTCCAGAAAGTCCGGGATTATGATCTTGATTCCAAAAGCTATAACAGAAGTCTGAAATTCCTGAAAAGTGACAGCAGCATTGCCTACATCAGGATAAAAACATTCTCGGCAACACTTTCCAGAGCATTCTATTCAGAATCATTTGCTAAAATTAAAAAAGCCGGCTCAGAGTATCTAATTCTTGATATCAGGGATAATCTTGGCGGATCGCTTTCCGAGATCAATACACTGTATTCTTACCTGTCAGACAAAAAATTCACCTTGATAAAAGTTCCGGAAATGACTTCGAAAACATCCGGAATGCATCAGAATTATTTCCGGGGACAAACCGTTTTTTCATCCATTTTTACGGCAGTTGGCTATCCTTTTTTTCTGGCAGGCAACTATTTTTTATCATCTAAAAAGGATCAGCGCTATTATTTCAGAGAATTTGCATCCAGACCTACAAGACCAAAAGCGAATGCTTTCAGGGGAAAGATCTATGTTTTGGTAAATGGCGCGAGTTTTTCGGCATCGGCTATTTTATCGGCTAAATTAAAATATGAAAAAAGGGCTGTCATTGTGGGCGAGGAAACCGGCGGCGCCAATGATGGCACGGTTTCCGGCGTGAATAATACGGTTACTTTGCCTAATTCAAAGCTTATTCTTCCGATCGGGCTTTTCCTGATCCGTCCTAATATTGAATTCGAGAATGAAGGCCGGGGCGTTATTCCGGATTTTCCGGTAGATCCCGATTTTGGAAACCTCACTTCATCTGAAGATAAGATTCTTAAATGGGTTTTGGATGATATCAACTTCCGGAAGTCGGTGAGCGAAAAAATGAATAATGAGTAATCTACAGCACATCAGAAAGTGCATCGTCCAATATTTTATATTTGAAATTAAATCCGGAATTTTCAATCTTTTCTGAAGAGATCCTGCTGCCTTCCAAAGCTATGACAGACATATCGCCAAGAATGGTTTTAATTATAAATTTCGGAATATTGGGTAAGATGATTTTTTTCCCAAGGTGTGACGCTATTTTTTGTGTGAGCGTCTCATTATTTACAAATTCCGGTGCAGATGCATTATAGGCACCGTTCATAGATACATCTTCAACAGCCTTAAGGTATATTTTTACCAGATCATCAATATGAATCCACGGAAAGTATTGTTTACCATCACCTAAAGCTGCTCCGATATAGTAATCGATGGGCTTTCTTAATGCTTCCAGAGCTCCTCCTTTTTCAGCAAGAACCGTTGCCGTCCGTACGCGTACTACCCTGCTTCCCAGATCCTCAAACTGAATGGCTTTCAGTTCCCAGTCCGTACAGACATTTCCCAGGAAATCATCACCGGGAATATCATTTTCAGAAAAAATATGCTCGGAAGTCATCTGTCCGTAAAAACCGACTGCGGATGATGAAATAACGGCTTCGGGATGAATTTCTTTTTCTTTCATCCTATCATAGATAAACTGAGCAGAATCTATCCTGCTGGTATAAATTTCTTTTTTATAAGATTCTGTCCATCGGTTGCTAATTGATGCACCAGCAAGATGAATAAATATAAATGTATTATGTAGCGCACCTTCTTCCAGATATTTTTTTTCGTAATTCCAAAGGTAAGACCTGAAATTGGTTTTTTCCTTTTTAGACCGAACAAGTATTTCTACCTGATAGCCGCATTCATATAGTTTTTGCGAAAGTTTCTTTCCTACAAGACCGGTTGCGCCGCTGATGAGAATTTTTTTCATCGTTTCAGATTTCATTTTTCAGATTCAAAAACGATTCCAATAACCGAATAAATTTTTAAAAACCCAGAAAACTGATATTTTGCATAGAAATTTACAAAAGCCTGATTCTGTCTTCAAGAATCTCAATGACTTTATCTTTATAGAGACTTCCGATGGCTTTTTTGAAATTCTTTTTGCTCATCTGCAGTTCATCTTTTATCTCATCCGGAGAAGATTTATCGGAAAGGTAAAGCAAACCGTAACTATCATTAAGCTTATCAATGATTTTTTGCTTGAACTCATCTACGTTTTCAAAGCCTTCCGGCTGCAGTGTAACATCTATTTTACCATCTTCACGGATGGCTTTGATATAACCGGCTTCTTCAGAAAGCGGATAAAGCTTTTTAAAAATGTCGGATGCATAGATCAACCCGATATATTTTTTGTTAATGACGACATTCCATCCCAATTCGGATTCGTTCATCATAATAAGATCAACTTTATCCCCTTTTTGGAAGGGCAAATGATCATACTGAGGGTTTCGCTTAAACTTTGTTGTACCTGTGATCAGACCTGTTGCATCATCTATATATACATGCACAAGATAACGCTTACCTTCTACTATTTTAGATTTCTGCTGTTTATATGGTATAAAAAGGTCTTTGATGATTCCCCAATCCATAAAAGCGCCGCTTGGCAGACTCTGCACACAGGTCATGACTGCAAATTCGCCTATTTCCGCATTGGCTCGTTCTGTAGTAGCTTTCAGGTTTCCTTCTTCCTGATATACAAACACATCCACTTCATTTCCAATTTCCCAGGAATCATCTGCAAAAACTTTCTGGATAAAAGCTTTTTCACCTTCATCATCTTTCAGAATGAATCCTGAAGATATTTTTTCGGATATTTTAAGTGTCTGAGTTTGTCCTGGCTTCATACAGTTTGATTTCCTGCAAAAGTAGATAAACTTTTTTGGTAATTGGGTTTTTTACGGAATATTCTGTCGCCAAAACAAATTCGTAAAACGAATAAAGAAATGCCTACGAATTTTTCCACGACTACATTATTAAATCTAGACATAATATTTTTATTTTATTTTATAAATTGATATTTCTGAAGATGCTTTTCCGAAATTGGACGCATTCCCACCTGCAATTATAAGACCAAAGCTGAGTCTCTCACCTTTTTTTAAGTTATAAATATGGTTTACAGAAGCCTGTGGCGTGACCTGAGCAAGATCAGACTTTCCGCTTTGTGGAACAATATTACCAAATGGTCTTGCAGACAATAATGATAAACCTTTGTCGGACCCGGCTTTCATAATTGCAAGACTTGGAACCTCGGACATTTTTAAAGATAATGAATCAAAATTGACATAATAATTGACCACATATAACCCGGTTTCGGGGACCACATACTGATTTCCGTCAAGATATTCTGCACCGGTTTCATTATTAAAAGCAGAATCAAACTGGATTCCCTGAAAGTTATTCTTTGCCGAAACTGCAGTAAACGAAACTGGTGAAATACTACTGGCCGCAAATGCGTTAGGATCATTAGACATTTTCTTCCAGGCTCCGGTACTTTTATCCTGATTGGTTTGGGCGGAATCATAAACATAATAGCCGGAACTTGTCATCTGGCTTGTTCTGCCTGTGCTTTTGGTGGTAGGCTTTGTGATATAGATCATTGCACCATTCTGGGCAGATCCGTAAAGATGATCTTTCAGCTGAAGAGAATCTGCAGAGATCCTCGGAGGTATGATCCCATCCGGAACGTTTGCAAGCTCCGACCTGTGGACTTCCAGAGTGGCCAACGGATTTTTAGTATTAATACCAACCTGAGCGTGTAGGCAGGTGAGTGAAAAAAGTAATAATGTAACGCTCGTTTTTTTCATGAGAGATATAGTCATGACAATAATCATAAAAAAGATAAACTAAGTAATCGATTTCACACATTCTCAGAATCTGCCCCAATTCATATTGATAAATTGAGGCAGAAAATTGTGTATAGAATGAATGTTTAATAAGTTTTGACTACCATCTAGTTCCATCTTTTACCGGTGGATCCGGATCTACTTCCGGTCTCTGTAATGCACTTGTATTCGCTGCTGTGGAATCAGTTTTAATAGTATCACCATTCTTATTATAATTAGTTCTTGGCTGAGGAGCAGAAGCAACTTCTATGTCAGATGCTGCATCATCTTCACGGCAAGAAACAAAGTTTAGAGATACAAATGCAATAGCTAAGATTGAAACGAACTTTTTCATATGGATAAATAATTTTAAATTTTTAAAAGTTTACAAAAGAAAGATTTTATTCTCATTTCCTGATACGAAAGTATATCCTAATTTTGAAGTGCGAAAGCTTTTATTGTCTCGATTCTGGAATTCTGACGTCCTAATTCATAAATCAATACATCAATAAACAATTAACAATCAGATCTTTAAATAAAATGAACCATAAATAAGGTTACGGCATTTTTTTTGTCATTAATAATGTATTATAATTTAGATTTTCGTACTTTTGTACACACAAATGATGAAGCTCAAAAAAATTTTAATGAAAAATTTGTGCTTTATCATATTGTTTCTTTATTCCGGCTTTGTTTTTTCTAAAGACACAGTCCCAAAGACTTATGAGGATTTCAGAAAAGGTTATGAAAGTTTTTCTGAAAATGATTCCAGAGCCTTTTTTTATCTTAACCCTTATATCAAGAAAGCCAAAAAAGAGGAAAAATATGCTGAACTCTTCCAGGCTTACCGAGATGCGGTTTACTATACAAAATCCCTTGACAGAAAATTAAAATACGCAGACAGCTGCCTGGATGCTGCTTATAAATCTTCCAGCGATGACAGGATATCAACAGCTTACGTATTAAAAGGCAGTGTCTATTATGGGAATATGAAAAAATATAAGCCTGCATTGGATGAGTATCTGATGGCTTATAAATATTCTAAGAATACGGGTGACCTTTACCTGAAAAATAAAGTTTCTTATCACCTTGGTGTAGTAAAAAATTATTTAGGTTACAATGAGGAAGCATTACAGCTTTTCAAAGAATGTTTGGATTACTTCGAATCTCAGTCCAATAATACCAAAGCTCATAAATTTCAGGTATTTAATAATACAAAAGGTTACCTGAACAGTCTACATCAAATGATTGTCTGCTACAGAAACATGAGAGATTTTGACAAGGTAGATTCCCTGGTCAATATAGGCCTTCTTAAGACATTCAATGAGCCGGATTTTGCTCAGGAAAGGAGTTATTTTCTTAAAGCAAAAGGTATCTCGGAATATAACAACAACAGGTTTGAGTCTGCAATAGAATATCTCACACAGTCGCTCCATCTCAAGAAAGATGATTTTGCCTGGGAATCAGTAGATTATTTTTATATTGGTAAAAGTTATCTGGCTCTTAAGAAAGAAGACCTTGCAATATCTTATTTTAAAAAAATAGATTCAATATTTACAAAACAGGAGTTTATACTGCCTGAACTAAGAGAGAATTATGAGCTGCTTATCAACCATTATAAGTCCAAAAATGATCCTAAGCTACAGCTCTTTTACACCACACAGCTTCTGAAAGCGGACAGCATCATCTCCCGCGACTTTTCTTATCTGTCACCAAAAGTTCACCGGGAATACGACACCAATGCTTTACTCGAAGAAAAAGGAAAGCTTGAAAAAGCCAATATATGGAGTTTTGTATTTATCAGCATTCTTGTAACTATTGCCGGATTTCTTGTCTATATTCTTTATAAAAAATTCAAAAAGGAAAAAGATATCCTTCAGAAGTATGTGCTTTTGCAGCAGAAACTGCAGAACCATAATTACAGACCGCCGGAAAGTCCTGCAGCCATCAATGCTAATCAGGATAATTCTGATGATAAGAGAGCGCACATCACAAATACGATTAAAGAGGAACTGCTCAGAAAGCTCAAGGTTTTTGAGGAAAAAAATCAGTTCGTTCAGAAAGGCCTTACTATTCAGAAACTCGCTATTCAGCTGGAAACCAATTCCAATTACCTCTCGCATGTGATCAATGAGTACAAAGGAATGAACTTCAATAAATATCTTGGTGATCTGAGAATCAGATACATAACGAGACTTTTATTTGAGAAAAATATCTATCTCAATTATACGATCGACACTTTGGCTAAGGAATGCGGCATTGCTTCCAGACAAAATTTTTCCGATCTTTTCTTTGAGATTAACGGCATCAGGCCAACAGACTTTATCCGGAAAAGAAAAAAGGAGCTGGAAAATGATATCAATTTCTCTTCGATAGATAATGTAAGCGGATTGGTATCCGAAAACTAGATTAAATTCTTAATTCAGAAACTCTTCTATTCTAATAGTCTTTTGTTCCCCAGACAAAAGATTTTTGATCGTTATATTCTGATTCTGAATCTCTTCCGCACCAAGAAAAACCAGGTTTTCAATACCTTTTTTCTCTGCGTAAGTAAATTGTTTTTTCAATTTGGAAGCTTCGGGATAGAGTTCTGCAGCAATATTTCTTGCTCTTAATTCCGAAATGAGTTTCAGAGCTTCAATGGATTCGGCTTTTCCGTAATTAGCGAAAAGGTATTTGACATTATTCTCAGAATCCTCAGGGAAAATACCTAATTCTTCCATTACAAGATAAATTCTGTCCAGTCCAAAAGAAATCCCGATTCCAGGAATATCCTTGACACCGAAAACTTCCGTCAGATTATCATAACGTCCACCGCCTCCGATAGAGCCCATTGCAACTTCATCGGCTTTAACTTCAAAAATAGCTCCGGTGTAATAATCCAGACCTCTGGCTAATGTGATATCAAAAACAAGATTCTGAGAATCAATACCGAGATTCAAAGCACTGGTAATAACGAATTCCAGTTCCTCTACACCTTTTAGTCCAATTTCATTTCCGGCGAATTTTTCTTTCAGGTTCAAAAGATTTTCCAGCGCATCATCAGATTGATTAAAAAGGAAATCCAATTTAGAAATCGCTTCCTCAGAAATACCTTTTTCCTGCATTTCTTTCACTACACCATCTTTTCCGATTTTATCAAGTTTATCGAGCGCAATAGTAAAATCAATCAATTGATTGGCAATGCCTGCATATTCGGCTAATCCGGAAAGAATTTTTCTGTTATTGATATGAATCGAAACCGATAATTTCAAATCCTGAAATGATTTAAAATACAACTGTAACAATTCCACTTCCTGCCAAAGGCTTGTACTTCCCACCACATCTGCATCACACTGATAAAACTCCCGGAATCGCCCTTTCTGAGGTCTGTCTGCTCTCCAAACCGGCTGAATCTGATAACGCTTAAAAGGAAAAGCCAGTTGCCCGTGATTCATTGCCACAAAACGAGCGAATGGAACTGTTAAGTCATAGCGAAGCGCTTTTTCAGAAATCTGGGAAATGAGTTTCTGAGAATCTTTATTCGTCCAGTCATCTTCATTGGTTTTAGAAGCATAGTCTCCGGAATTAAGAATTTTAAAAATCAGTCTGTCACCTTCTTCGCCGTATTTCCCGGTCAACGTGGCAAGATTCTCGAAGCTTGGTGTTTCTAGAGGCTGGAACCCAAATAATTCAAAATTCTTCTGTAACGTATTGATGATATATTTTCGTCTGGAAACTTCTTTCGCAGTAAAATCTCTTGTTCCTTTTGCTAAGCTCGGCTTCATTATATAAATGATAAGTGATGACTAATAAATGATAAATCGACTGCAAAAATAAGAATAATCGAACAAAGGTTTCAAAAATCAGAAATAACTTGGATAAAAAATCCGGACAATTTTATATTTTTAAGAATTATTTTGAACTTTAAAAACACAACAATAATTGATGCACACGCTTTTACCTTTTTTGCTTGCAATGGTTGCGGCCATAGTTTTGCTTACCATTTTGGCCAACAAACTCAGGATTGCCTACCCTATTTTGCTGGTGGTTGCGGGCTTGCTAATCAGTTTTTGCCTGGTTTACCAATGGTGAGAGTAGATCCGGACCTTATCTTTTTTATTTTCCTTCCGCCTTTACTTTTTGAAGCAGCCTGGAGTATTTCTTTTAAAGAGATGAAAAAATGGTGGCGAATCATCGGTAGTTTTGCATTTCTGGTGGTATTTTTCACGGCATTATCGGTAGCCATTTTTGCCAATCATTTTATACCAGGTTTCACAATCGGACTGGGATTTCTTCTGGGCGGCATCGTCTCACCTCCTGATGCTGTGAGCACGGGTGCAATTACCAAATTCGTTAAAATTCCAAAATCAACATCAGCAATTCTTGAAGGCGAAAGTCTCCTGAATGATGCCTCTTCACTCATCATTTTTCGATTTGCACTAATTGCCGTCGGAACAGGACAATTTATCTGGCAGGAAGCGGCTACCAGTTTTTTATGGATGATTGTTGGCGGTGTCGGGATCGGATTGTTAGTGGCTTGGATTTTTGTTCAGGTTCATAAATTACTGGATACAGAACCGGCTTCAGACATTGCCTTGACATTGATTGAGCCCTACTTTATGTATCTCATAGCAGAATTATTACACAGTTCAGGGGTATTGGCAGTGGTCGCCGGTGGATTATATATGTCTTCCAAGCGATTGATTTTTCTGAACAGCGCCAGCCGAATACAGGGTTACAGTGTTTGGGAAAGTTTCGTTTTTATTCTTAACGGTGTTGTATTTTTGCTGATAGGTCTGGAACTTCCGGAGATTATAGCCGGTATCCGGTCCGAAGGTGTTCCCGTGAAGACAGCAATCGGTTACAGCATTTTGGTAACAGCTGTTTTGATTTTGGCCAGAATTATCAGTGCTTATGCGGCTTTGGTTGCAACGATTATTTTCCGTCCAAGCGTCATTCCAAACGCTTCTTCCAGGCGCAGACGTTACCTGATGCCACTTCTACTCGGCTGGACCGGAATGCGTGGTGTCGTATCACTGGCTGCTGCTTTGGCGATTCCTGTTACTTTAAATGGCGAAGCTTTTCCGCACAGAAATTTGATTTTATTCATTACATTTATTGTTATTTTACTGACGTTGGTAATTCAAGGGCTTACTTTGCCTGTGCTGATTCAAAGAACGGGTTGGTTTGGAGGAATTTACAATGAAGAAGACGAACTGGAAACCAGGCGAAAAATCAAGCACGGATTGCGGCAACATATCTATGACAAGTTGAAACATAAATATGATAATGGCTTGAACGGAAATCCCGGATTTGAAAGAATAATGAGACACTGGGAAGAAAAAATCAATGCGAATGATGACAGCTGGATGAGCGATGAGTCGAAAGCAATATTTTATGAACTTCTTGAAAACCAAAGAGAATACCTGACAAAACTTAATCAAGATCCGAAAATTGATGAGGAAATCATCCGTCAGCAATTGTATCAGATTGATTTGGAAGAGGAACGAATTAAGAGCATCTAAAAAATATACTATGAAAATCATTCAAATTCTGATAACAGCATTATTCATTTCTGTAATGACAACCGGCTGCAATAATTGTGATTCGAAGGACAAATCGACTAACGAACAATTCGTAAAAAAATATTTTCAATTATTCAATCAACATCAATGGAAAGCGCTTTCGGAATTATATGCAGATAATGCAGAATTCAAAGACCCGAGTTTGGGAACAGGAACTGTAAAGCAAAGCCGGCAGGAATTTGTCAGGAAGTATTCGGAACTCAACCAAATGTTCCCAGATCTGAAAGACGAAATCAAAACAATTTATATATCCGGCGATAACAATGTCATTGTTGAATTTGTTTCGACCGGAACTGCGCTGGATAAAACCAAATTTGAATTGCCGATTTGTACCATTTTCACCATTGAGAATGGAAAAATCACCAAAGATTTTACTTATTACGATAATTTTGACGAGACGAAATAATGAGCCTTTTTGACGACCAATTCGACATCATAGAAAACATTCTGCCCTACGATGGAACAACTTCTTACTATGGAAAAATATTTTCTGAGGAAGAAGCGAACGATTATTTTCAAAAATTAATGACCGAAGTTGAATGGAAAAGTGATGAAGCGGTCATCTTCGGAAAATTGATTGAAACTAAACGGAAAGTGGCCTGGTACGGAAGTGAACCTTTCAGCTACACCTATTCCGGAAGAACAAAAACTGCTTTGCCGTGGAACAAAACACTATTGGAAATCAAAGAAAAAATTGAAAATGTAAGTGGCGAAACCTTCAATTCCTGTTTATTGAATCTTTACCACGATGGTTCGGAAGGAATGGCCTATCACAGCGACGGCGAAAAGGATCTGAAAGACAATGGCGCCATCAGTTCCGTGAGTTTTGGTGCAGAGCGAAAATTTAATTTCAAACATAAAACCACGAAAGAATTAGTTTCATTGATTCTTGAAAACGGAAGTCTGCTGATGATGAAAGATGTCACCCAAAAATTCTGGCTCCACAGATTACCCACAACCACAAAAATCATCAAACCAAGAATCAGTCTGACTTTCCGTACAATTGATAAGTCTAAATAACCGGCTTATATTTCTTCATAAAAGCCAGGCAAAGCAACAACCCGATTCCTGCCAAACCAGCTCCAACCAAAGAAGGATAATTATAGGACAAACCGAATTCCAAAGGCAAACCGCCAAAAAAGGCGCCAAGCGAATTCCCCACGTTAAACGCCGCCTGCATAAAGGCAGCCGCCATCATTTCCGAGTTTCTGGCAGAACGCAGCATTATAATATTAACTGGTGTTCCCACAGCCATAGACAATGCGCCACAGACAAAAGTCAGAACCAATGATAACGACTGGTGTTCGGAAAAAAAGAAAACACCAATCAGAGCCAGAATCATTGCACTAAGTAAAATTGCCGCAGCCAAAGCCGGTCGCATTTTGTCAGCCATTATACCTCCAATGAAATTGCCGATTACCATTCCGGCACCGGCTAAAACCATAATGTAAGCAATAAAATCTGTTTCGAATCTGGAAACGTTGGTCATCAAAGGCGCGATATAACTAAACCACGCAAACAAACCTCCGAATCCTATTCCTGTAATGGCGATGATATGCCAGGCTTTTGCCGATTTGAAAAATTCCAGCTCATCTTTGAGTGTTGTTGTTCGAAGGCTGTCCATATAAGGTAAAAGGAATTTCAGACTTATCAGCGTTAAAAGTCCTAAAACAGAAACTACGCCGAATGCGTAACGCCAGCTCAGCTGATGTCCCAGCCAGGTGACAAACGGAACCATTGCCAAGTTGGCCAATGTTAACCCAGTGAACATCATTGCAATGCTTTGAGCCTGTTTTCCCGGTTTTGCGAGTCTTGTTGCCACCACAGTTCCTACACCGAAAAATGCGCCGTGCGGAAGCCCCGATAGAAATCGGACAATCATCATTGTGTAATAATCATTGACCAATGCGGACAATCCGTTGAAAATTACAAAGGCAATCATCAGGTAGGTCAGAATTTTCTTTGGTGGATATTTCGCTGCAAAAGCAATTAAAACAGGCGCTCCGACAACAACGCCGAATGCATAAGACGAAATCAAATGTCCGGCCTGTGGAATTGATATATTCAGTGATTTTGCAACATCGGGCAATAATCCCATAATCACAAATTCCGTAGTTCCAATACTTAACGCGCCCAAAGCCAGCGGAAAAATCCTTTTATCCATTTTGCAAAAATCCTGATTTTCACTAAGAAATTCAAATTTCTGACTTTAAGATAAGATTAAATTAAATTTTTGTTTAAATTAAATTAACATCGCAATTGTTTATGAAATGAATTGCACGCAGCCCGGCCTGAGTGGAGCTCTTTTTCCGGATTGCGGATCTTGAAAGTTCTAGATAATGACTATTTCCGTTCGCAAGTCGGAAAAAAGCGGGAAACCTTCCACAAGCTCAGGATAAACTAGGATGGATAAGCTGCCCAAATCAAAAGTTAAATGTTATTGTTGGTTAAAGTTGATTCGGTATTTGATTTTTCTGCTATTTTTGTATCAGTAAATCTAAAAATGCTGAACAGGATTCTGACTTTTCCGCTTGTGGTACTGATAAAGTTCTATCAATTTTTCATCTCGCCTTGGCTGGGGAAAAACTGCAGATATGAGCCTACCTGTTCGCATTACACTTTGGAAGCGCTGAAAGTTCACGGGCTTTTCAAAGGTAGCTGGCTCGCAATCAAAAGAATTGGCAGCTGCCATCCCTGGGGAGGAGAAGGTTATGATCCTGTGCCACCAAAAAACCATTAAAATCAATTATCAATGAACCATATCTTTCTTAGATTTTTTCTAATTCTTTTTGCTGGAGTTTTTCAGCTTTTTTCCTCGCAGAATAATGCTAATGACTTATCAGACGGAATCTTAAAAGTTAATAACAATGAGAGCGTTAACGTTAAAATCTTTGCATCTCAGAGAACGGATGTGCTGGCTAACCAAGCTTCCCGAAACGTTCCGAACGAACTCATTATCCTGAATGAAGACAATATCAAACCGGAATCTGCGGAACATTTGGCAAGCATCCAGAATATTTTGGAGACTTTCAAGAACAATAAATTCCAGTTTCTGGATAAAAATTTCAAACCGCTTGATCCTGTTTTCGAACAGAAAAATATAGAGAATTTTAAATATCTTCTGAAATCTGATAAAGTTCTGAAACCAACTGATAATACTGAACTGGAAACAAAATTCAAAATCTGGGACCCAATGAAGGGCATTCCTCTTGGCCCTGTAATGCTGCATTTTTATAGCCTGATGTTCATTTTTGCATTTGGATTGGGTTATGTGATTATGGCAAGAATTTTCAAAATTGACGGTGTTGATGAGAAATTCCTTGAGCCGCTTTTCACCTGGACTTTGATTGGGACTATTTTAGGAGCCAGGTTGGGACACGTTATTTTTTACCAGCCGGAACTGTTCAAAGAAGATTTTCTGAGCGTTTTCCTGCCAATCAGTACCAAAGGTGGATTGCATTTCACAGGATTTTCCGGGCTGGCGAGTCACGGCGCCACAATTGCCTTGATATTTACAACACTCTATTACAGTTTTAAAATCATCAAGAAAAATCCGTTTTGGGTCTATGACAGAATCGGGATTGTAGTGGCTTTAGGCGGTGCTTTTGTGAGAATGGGTAACTTTTTTAATTCGGAAATCATCGGAAAACCTGTTGACCCAAGTTCACCATTTGCGATTCTTTTTCCACAGCAGAGTTCGGAATATGGTGTGACCATTCCGCGTTATCCAAGCCAGCTGTTTGAAGCGGTGGGCTATTTCTGCTTGTTCGTCCTGTTATGGTTTCTTTACAGAAAAACTGACAAAAAATATCAGCAAGGCTGGTTATTCGGATTGTTTTTTATCATTCTTTGGGCGGTGAGATTCTTCGTAGAATTCCTGAAAGAGCCACAAGGTGATGAATTCATCCAGTTCGCAGGACTCAATACCGGTCAGGTTCTCAGTATTCCGTTTATGATTGCAGGTTTCCTGATTATGATTTATTCTAAGAAATTCAAACTTCCGAAAGAAGCAGCAGCTGTATAAAATCAAACTCCCGGATTGGGAGTTTTTTATTTTTACCAAACCAATGTAACAACAATGCTTATCTAATTGTTTTAAGCTGAAAAGGATTATGACAAAAATTTATTCATATCTAGTCTTATCATTTGTGTTGATGTCTTGTGCTGCTTCAAAAGAAGTTAAGAACAGTGAATTGGCATTAACTAACGAAATCAATATTATTTACCGGCAGAAAAAATTCAATGGATTTGCGGCTTCAATTGTTGATGAAAATGGAACTTTATACAAACACGGATTTGGATTTTCCGATATCGAAAACAATAAGAAATACACCACGGAAACCATTCAGAATATCGGTTCTGTTTCCAAAACCTTAGTCGGAATCGCATTATTGAAAGCTCAGGAATTGGGAAAATTAAATCTTGATGATTCCGTTGATACGTATTTGCCATTCAAAGTCTATAATCCTGATTTTCCTCAAGATAAAATCACGATTCGACATTTGGCGACCCATACTTCATCTATTACAGATAATGAATTTTACTCCTCAAAAAATTACTATTTAAAACCGAATCAGAATCTCAACGGTCTTAAACTGACCTTTGAGGACGACCAATCTTTCAATCCTGCTGATTCTATCATTTCATTGAAGACTTATCTGGAAAATGTTCTTACTGAAAAAGGAAAGTGGAACAAAGACAGTTTTAGCGCTCACAAGCCCGGAACCATTTATGAATATTCTAACGTAGGAACAGCACTTGCGGCTTTTATCGTAGAGCAGGCAACAGGAGAATCCTTCAATCTATTCACAAAAAAATATATTCTGGAGCCTTTGAAAATGAAAGATTCCGGCTGGAAAACTGAGGAAGTGGATGTTTCGGAATACTCCAGGCTTTACGAAAATCCAACAACACCGCTTCCCTATTACGAACTGATTACTTATCCGGACGGCGGTTTCATCACGAACATTACGGACCTCAGCAAATATCTTTCAGAACTTATTAAAGGTTATCACGGAAAAGGAACAATACTGTCAAAGGAAAGCTATAAGGAATATTTTAAGCCGCAGCTTGATGAATCCAATTTCAGGGAAAGAAATACCAAAAATCCTTATAACGAATCTTACAACGTCGGGATTTTTATGGGATTTGGTTACACAGGATATATTGGACATACCGGCGGCGACCCTGGAATAATGTCGATGATGTTCTTTGACCCTAAAACCAGTTTGGGCAGAATTATGATGTTCAATACTAATTTTTCAGACAAAGAAGGCAACAAAACGTTCTTTGAAATATGGAATGCTTTGGAAAAACATCAGCAAACACTAAAAAAATAAGCTCCTTTCGGGAGCTTATCATATTTTAAAATTCGGGTTGAATTATTTTTTTGCAATTGATCTTGAAATTACAATTTTCTGGATTTCTGAAGTCCCTTCATAAATCTGCGTGATTTTTGCGTCGCGCATCATTCTTTCTACGTGATATTCCTTTACATAACCATAGCCACCGTGGATCTGAACTGCTTCAATAGTGGTATCCATTGCGACCTGAGAAGCGTACAGTTTTGCCATTGCGCCGCTTTCCGAGATATCTTTTCCTTCATCTTTTTCAGCAGCTGCTTTATAGATCAGCATTCTTGCTGCCATAATGCTGGTGTGCATATCTGCAAGCTTGAAAGCAATAGCCTGATGGTTAATGATTTCCGTTCCGAAAGATTTTCTTTCTTTGGAATATTTCAGAGACAGTTCGTAAGCACCGGAAGCAATTCCTAATGCCTGGGAAGCAATCCCGATTCTACCGCCATTCAGCACAGCCATCGCAAAATTGAACCCAAACCCATCTTCTCCAATTCTGTTTTCCTTTGGAACTTTAACATCCGTAAACATCAAAGAATGGGTATCACTTCCGCGGATTCCCAATTTATCTTCTTTCTTTCCGACAACAAAACCGTCCCAACCTTTTTCCACAATAAAAGCATTGATGCCTTTATGTTTTTTCTCCGGATTGGTTTGTGCAATGACAATATAATATGTAGCGTTTCCACCATTGGTAATCCAGTTTTTAGTTCCGTTGAGAAGGTAATAATCACCTTTATCTTCGGCTGTTGTAGACTGGGAAGTAGCGTCAGATCCGGCTTCCGGCTCGGATAGCGCAAATGCACCAATTACCTCACCGCTTGCCAGAGGCTTCAGATATTTCATTTTTTGCTCTTCATTACAGAATTTTTCCAACCCTGCGCAAACCAAAGAGTTATTTACTGACATTACAACTGCAGCAGAAGCATCAACCTTAGCAATTTCTTCCATTGCAAGCACGTAAGAAAGACTGTCTAACCCAGCGCCTCCGTATTTCGGATCCACCATCATCCCGAGAAAGCCCATCTCTCCCATTTTTCTTACAGCATCATACGGAAATTTCTGCTGGTCATCTCTTTCTATAACACCTGGTAAAAGCTCTGCCTGTGCAAAATCTCTTGCGGCCTGCTGTATCATCAGTTGTTCTTCTGTTAAATTGAAATCCATAAAATTTTGATTATATTTTTCGTCCGTAAATTTAAACTTTTTGAGAAAATTTCAAAGGAAAATATAACATTTTGTAATCTTGGAAAAAAAAATTATATTTACGATAATGTAAACTGAATTTTAATAATATTTTAATAAGAATATTTTATGAACGTTAAAAGAATTTTTGACTTTGCTGCTCTTGCGCTGGAAAAATTTCCGAAAGAAGACTGTCTTGTAACCAAAAAAAACGGAAACTGGATAAAAACTTCTACGCTCGAATTCATCAACCAGGGAAATAAAATCTCAAGAGGACTTTTGAAACTTGGTATAAAGCCTGGCGATAAAATAGGACTCATCACTTCTAATAACAGGACAGAATGGGCAGTAATGGATCTGGGAATTTCACAGATTGGTGTGGTCACTGTTCCGGTTTATCCAACAATTTCTGCTGAAGATTATGTTTATATCTTCAACAACTCCGAAATCAAATATTGCTTTGTTTCTGATGCGGAGTTATATAAAAAAATAACTAAAGCCAAGCCTCAGATTCCTTCATTGGTAGGCGTTTTTACTTTCGATGAAATCGATGGAGCTCCAAACTGGAACGAGATTCTGGATCTTGGCGAAAATGATGCAACTCAGATTGAAGTTGATGATCTGGCCAATTCTATCAATCCGGAAGATCTTGCCACCATTATTTACACTTCCGGAACCACAGGAAAGCCAAAAGGTGTTCAGCTCACGCATAACAACCTGGTTTCTAATGTCACAGCGAGCACACCAAGAATTCCTAAAGATAAAAGTCTTGATTATAAAGAAGTAAAATCATTAAGCTTTCTTCCGATTTGCCACGTTTTCGAAAGGATGATTTTTTATCTTTATGTAAGCAACGGAATTTCGATCTATTTTGCAGAAAGCATCGAAAAAATCGGCGAAAATGTGAAAGAAGTGAAGCCTCAGTATATGACCGTTGTTCCCAGATTAGTAGAAAAAGTTTACGACTCTATTTATAACAAAGGAACTTCGGCCGGCGGATTAAAATCCAAGATCTTTCTCTGGTCATTAGGCATTGCCGAAAAATACGAGTTAGGAAAACCAAAATCCTTTATGCACACCATTGCGGACAAACTGGTTTTCAAAAAATGGAGAGAAGGTCTTGGCGGAAATCTGATTACATTGGTTTCCGGTTCGGCTGCTTTATCCAGAAGGCTCAATACAATGTTTCACGCCGCAGGAATCCCGATTTTGGAAGGCTATGGATTGACAGAAACGTCTCCGGTAATCTCTGTGAACAGCTTTGGAAAAGTAAAAGTTGGTTCAGTCGGTATTCCACTGGAAAATTTAAAAGTCAGAATAGAATCTGATGGAGAAATTGTGGTAAAAGGGCCTTCCGTTTTTGAAGGTTACTACAAAGACGAAGAAAAAACCAAGGAAGCATTCACTGATGACGGCTATTTCAGAACCGGTGACATCGGCCATCTGGATGAGGATAATTTTCTTTTTATTACAGACAGGAAAAAAGAAATGTTCAAAACTTCCGGAGGAAAATTTGTTGCGCCACAGGTGATTGAAAACCTGGCTAAAGCTTCCAAATTCATTGAACAGATTATGGTGGTTGGTGATGGTGAAAAAATGCCTTGCGCTTTAGTTCAGCCGGATTTTGCCTTTGCTAAAAACTGGGCCGAATTGCATAATGTAAAAGTCATTGATTCCCATAAAGAGATCGCGGCTAATCCTGCTATCAAATCAAGAATTGAAAAAGAAATTGAAAAAATCAACGAACATCTTGGAAAATGGGAACAGATTAAAAAAATTGAACTGACACCAAAAGTCTGGACCATAGATGACGGACTGCTTACACCCACGCTCAAACTGAAAAGAAAAGCTATTAAAGCAGAATTCCAGGATCTGTATGACAGAATGTATAAAGATTAATCATAAGAGACTGCCTTTTGAGACAGTCTCTTTAGTTTTTTATAAATTCGTTTATTCATAAGTTTTACTGGACTCTGAAAGAAGTGTTTCTAACTGAGTCATTTCATCTTCAGTAAGATCCCGCCACTTGCCTACAGGCAGATCCAGTTTTATATTCATAATCCTGATCCGCTTCAGTTTCTTTACCTCATATCCGAGATGTTCACACATTCTTCTGATCTGTCGGTTAAGACCTTGCGTAAGAACAATCCGGAAATTCATTGTATCAATTTTTTCAACTTCGCACTTTTTAGTTACCGTATCAAGAATCGGAACGCCATTTCGCATTTTTTCAAGAAACTTTTCAGTTATAGGTTTATCGACACGCACCAGATATTCCTTTTCGTGGTTATTTCTGGCTCTTAATATTTTATTGACAATATCGCCGTCGGAGGTCAGCAAAATCAGACCTTCACTTGGTTTATCCAATCGTCCTATCGGGAAGATGCGTTTTGGATGATTAATATAATCAATAATATTATTTTTTTCACGTTTTGTATCTGTAGTACAAACTATACCTACAGGTTTATTGAAAGCAATATAAACGAAATCATCTTCTGTTTTCCGAATCGATTTTCCGTCAACAAGAATTTCATCCTCATCAGAAACTTTCGTTCCCAGCTCCGGAATTTTGCCGTTAATGGTGATTCTGCCTTCGTCCAAAAGCTTATCCGCTGCTCTTCTGGAGCAAAAACCAACCTCTGAAAGATATTTATTGATCCTTATTTTTTCCAAAATTTCTAATTTTCTAATTTAAAATCATTATCAAGATACTCTGATATGGCATCATCCACAGAATAGTCACCAATCTTTGTGCGTCTTAATTGTGTCAGGTAAGCACCAACGCCTAATTCCTGCCCGATATCATGTGCAAGGCTTCTGATATAAGTTCCTTTTGAACAACCGACAGTAAAGGAAATAAACGGAAGGTTGATTTTAATATTGTTAATGTAATGAATCGTTGTTTTTCTTGATTTCATTTCAACTTCCTGCCCCTTTCTTGCAAGGTCATAAGCGCGGTTTCCATCAATTTTTATTGCAGAAAATACAGGCGGTTTCTGATCTATCTCGCCTACGAATTTTTCTAAGGTTTGATTAATCTGACTTTCCTTAATATTGGAAAAATCGGTTGGCAGAATTTCCGGTTTTTCCGTGTCATAAGACTCCGTTTGCACACCAATTTTGATCTCTGCCCAGTACTCCTTTGGCGCATCCTGAATCTCAGGAATCTTTTTGGTGAATTTTCCAGTACACACTATCAAAAGGCCTGTTGCTCTAGGATCCAAAGTTCCTGCGTGCCCGATTTTAAACTTCTTCGGTAACTCTTTAAACTCTCTTTTAAGCTTATATTTCAATTTGTTGACAGCCTGAAAACTGGTCCAGTCCAAAGGTTTATCCAAGAGAAATATGTAGCCGGATTGTAATTCTTCTGCTGTCACTTTTGAGTTGATAGATTAATAGTTGTGAATATTTTTTCTTCCATTTCACCATTGAATTTCTTGCAGCCCGGCTTGAGTGGAGCTCTTTTTCTGTTATTGCGAGTGATTAAGCTTATTTAGATCACTTCACTTCGTTCGCAATGACAGAAAAAAGCGGGAACGGAAGACGGAAAAGCTGCCCAAATAAAATTATTTAAACCAATAAAAATAAATCAGCACAGCAATTCCTACAAAAATACGATACCAGCCCCAAGGTTTGAAACCATACTTATTAAGAAGGCTGATAAAAGATTTGATCGCAATTAATGCCACAATAAATGCCACAACGTTTCCAATTACAAAAATCAGAATATGATCCTGTGATGCCATAATCATTTCATAACCTTTCTGGGGATTTGGTGTTTCTTTTCCCCAGGTTTTTACAAAAACGGAATAGACCGTTACAGCCAACATAGTGGGAACAGCAAGGAAAAATGAAAACTCAGCTGCCGCTTTTCTGGAAAGTCCCTGCGTCATCCCGCCAATAATGGAAGCCGCACTTCTGCTCGTTCCGGGCATCATTGCCAGGCATTGCCAGAAACCGATGGTCACCGCTTTTTTTATCGTAATTTCCTTTTCATTATGGATTACAGGATTCCTGAACCAGCTGTCTGCAAACAGTAAAACAACGCCTCCCAAAACCAAAACAGCAGAAATCGCAATCTGGTTTCCGAGGACAGATTCTATAGCATCATCAAGAAAAAAACCGAGAACCAAAGCCGGAATAACGGCAAAAGCCAACTTATAGTAAAACTGAAGATTACTGAAATCAAAGAATTTTTTCCAGTAAGCAACCACTACAGAAAGGATAGCACCAAACTGAATAGATACCTGGAACATCTTCAGAAACTCGGTTTCCTCCAAGCCCAAAAGACTTGCTGTGAAACCCATATGAGCCGTTGAGGAAATGGGCAAATATTCCGTAAGACCTTCAATGATTGCAATAATAATTGCCTTGACTAAATCCATAATGTACTATTTAAAAAAAACTTTGTCAAAGTTAGAAACTCTGACAAAGTGTTAACTGATTAATTAAAAATCTATTTATTTCTTTTAAGAATTGCAACAACCTGGACTGCAAAACCGCCTATTACAAGCAAAGGCGCAAGTCTGATTCTTCTGAAGGAGAAAATTCCTTCGTTCCAGTAATTGGGATCAAACCTGCCATCAGGTGTGGTGTTGGCATCTGCGCCTAACATCAGTACAAATCCAAGTAAAATCATTCCAAGACCAATCAGCATCAGTCTGAAATTTTTACTTCCGAAATAAAATGTCTTTTTTTCTGTGTTATCGGACGGCGTTCCAAAGTCATCCGCAGAATATTTATTGTTTGTCTTTTTTGCCATTTTTATGAATAATAAAGATCATCTACGTTGCTGCGTAAGAATCTCCAAGTTGCAAAGATAGTACTTGCAATGGTAATAAAAACACCTACAAAAAGAATAATGATTACCAGTAATATATACTGATCAGTATCCTGCACGAAAGGCGTACCTATCTGACTTGTAAAATAATACCAGGTTCCTCCTAAAGCCAGCAAACCGATTAATGCACCAATCAATCCCAGAATAAGGGCTTCTTTGATAAAAGGCATGAGAATGAATCTTCTTTTCGCGCCCACAAGCTGCATGGTTTTGATAATAAATCGTTTTGAAAAGATTTTAAGCCTGATGGAATTATTAATCAGTACAATTGCTACAATCAGGAATAAAACTGAAAAGGCAAAAATCCAGGTCAGGATTCTGTTCAGGTTATTGTAAACATCTATAGTAAGTTTATTATCATTCACAACATCTTTTACGCCTTCAATCGCCTTAAGCTGATTTACAACACCGTCTATTTTAGCCGGGTCAACAAACTCCGGTTTAAGGGTCACTTCTACAGATGCCGGAAAAATATCTTCCTCAAATAATGCATCCGAGTCTATTCCCAATTGTTTTTTTGCCAGAACAGACGCTTCCTGCTTGGAAATATATTTGGCCTGCTTGACATAATTCTGCTGTTTAATCTTTGTAAAAGTTTCCTCCTGGAATTTCAATGTTTTCGCAGAATCTCTTGGATCCAGATACTCATCAAAGTAAGCTTCTACCACCAGCTGCTCTTTGATATAATCAGAATATTTCTGAGCATTGATCAGTATCAATCCGAATAATCCTACAAGAAACAAAACCAGTGAAATACTGATAACAACAGTGATATTACTGGATCTTAATCTTCTTTTGTTAAAGTCATCAACAGTCTTTGGCATCAAAAAAATTTTTGCTAAAATAGAGATTTTCACTCAAAAAGCCTTGTCTGCCACTGTTAATAAAATCATAAAAACAATTAAAAAAAAGCACTTCAGACTCTTTTCATGCGTTTTTAAAATCGGCATTTTTCTTGTTAATGGAAGAATACCAAATCAAATCACATGAAACTTCTGAGACAATCTACAGGAAAGAACTTTTTCTATACAACACCGGATAAGGAAAAGATAAAGGACAAGGAGAAAATTGAATATGTTAAATCGCTGGTCATCCCGCCTGCCTGGACGGATGTGGAAATCACCACAAACAAAAGAGCCAAAATACTGGCTGTAGGCAGAGACCAAAAAGGCCGTAAGCAATATATCTATAATCCGAAATTCCGGGCAAAAAAAGATGCAGATAAATTTGACAGAATCCTGCATTTTGCAGAAAGCCTGGAACATATGAGGCGTGTTACGGGCCAGCATCTCAGAAAGAAAAAAATGTCCCGGGAAAAAGTGATGGCAGCAATGGTGAGACTTCTGGATTCTGCTTATTTCCGCCCGGGAAGTCCGAAATACACCCAGCAAAACCAAAGCTACGGACTGACGACTATCAGAAAAAAACACCTGACAATAGAAGGTGATGAAATGATTTTCGCTTACAAAGGGAAATCCGGAAAATTCCAGGAGAAGCATATCATCAACTCAAAATTATCAAAAGTCATTTCAGAACTGGAAGAACTGCCCGGCTACAGGCTTTTTAAATATTATGATGAAAACGGCGAACTGATAACTGTTGAAAGCCAGGATCTTAATCATTACATCAAAGAAATAATGGGCGATGAGTTTTCTGCCAAAGATTTCCGTACCTGGGCTGGAACAATGATTGCCGCAGGAATCCTGGACGAACTTGGTATTTGTGAAAAACAGCAACAAAAGGAAATGAAAAAGCGCATTCGGAACGCCATTGTTGCTGTATCGGAAAAACTAGGTAATACACCTTCTGTTGCCCGAGATTCTTATATAGATCCAAGGATTTTTGAGCATTATAAAAACGGACAAACCATTAACTATTTTCAGAAAGAAATTAAAAAGCTCCTGAGAAAAAATGAAAATCTGTCTGAAACCGAAGTGGGGGTTTTATATATGCTGAAGTCTAAACTAAACTAATTTAAACTAATCTAAATGTTCAAATATTGATAAACATTTCCAATTTTATCAATAAGATCTGTGGGAAGCATTGCTTCTTTTGAAAATTCTGCTGCTGCAAAATCGCCTGCTTTACCGTGTAACCAAACACCGAAAATGCAGGCTTTTTCAATGTCATATTTCTGAGAAATCAGCGATGTGATGATACCTGTCAGGACATCACCGCTTCCTCCTTTTGCCATTCCGGAATTGCCTGTGATATTGTAAAAAACTTTCTGCTCAGGTGTAATAACCGCAGTATGGTGATCTTTAAGAATAATAAATAAGTTGAGTTCCAAAGCTTTTGCGCTGGCCAGTTCAACTCTTTCAAAAGAGTTATGAGTTTTGCCAAATAAACGTTCAAACTCCAATGGATGCGGTGTGATGACCGAATGCTTCGGAATCAGATCTAATTCTTGATTTTCGGCTAATATATTGAGTGCATCAGCATCTAAGACCACCGGCTCTCTGTAAGATTTCAGAAAATCAAACAACGCATCTTTTGTTATATTTTCTTTTCCTAAACCCGGTCCAATTCCATAAACCGACTTTTCCTGAATTTCAATAGTATCAATATAATTCTCACCCGAATTCACGAACATCGCTTCCGGAACCTGAGACTGCAGAATCTCATAACCGCACTTCGGCGCCATTGTAAAAGTCAGTCCGCTGCCGGTTTTCATAGCAGATTTCGCAGCCATCAAAACAGCGCCAACTTTACCGTAACTCCCGCCAACCAGAATACTTTTTCCAAATGTTCCTTTGTGACTGAATTCATTTCGGGGTTTATAAATGGAACGGATCAGATCTTCATCAATGGTAAAATAATCTGTGGATGTGTTTGTAATAAAATCTTTGTCCAGATCAATATCTAAGACGGTAACTTCTCCGCAAAACTTTCCGGTTTCGGGATGCAGAAAGCTTCGCTTATAAAACTGGAATGTCAACGTAAAATCCGCTTTGAAAGCTGTTGAGCCACTTTCTGTTAAATAGTCTGCATATAATCCCGTCGGAATATCGACTGAGATTTTCGGAAGGCTTATCTCATTGAGTTTCTCAACGATATTTTTAACTTTTCCCGTTAATTTCCTGTTAAGTCCGTACCCGAAAATAGCATCAATAATAATGGTTTTTTCTTTATTTACTTTTGAAAACCTGTCATAATCTTTGATTTCGATTCCACTGATCTGCTTTATTTTTCTAAAACTGGCTTCGGCATCCGGTGAAAAATTGAGATGATCCTTATCTATAAAGACTTCGACATCAAATCCTTTTTCGTAAAGCATTCTTGCGATAGCAAAACCATCACCGCCATTATTTCCGCTACCACAAAATATCAGGAATTTTTGAGCCGATTTGAAACGAGATTCTATCCATTCCACACATTTTGCCGCCGCCTTTTCCATCAGGTTTAGAGAAGAAATCCCTGCGTTTACTGTAGCGATATCGCAAGCTTTAATTTGCCGAGCAGATAAGATTTTCATTTTTTTTTATAATTCAAATTACGATCAAATTTACTTAATAAAACTTTTATGAAAAATTAAAAAATAAAGACTTTTAAACTAAAAAATTATATTTTTGTTAGATAACTATAAAAAATACAACTATGGGTTTTGTAAAAGAATTTAAAGAATTTGCTATAAAAGGCAATGCCTTTGACTTAGCAGTCGGTGTGATTATCGGAGGTGCATTTGGAAAAATCGTTACCAGTGTTATTGATGATCTTATAATGCCAGTGGTTGCTGCAATAGCAGGGAAACCGGATTTTAGCAGCATCTATTATGCTATGGGTAAAGGCTCTGAAAATATACCTGCTGGTGCCACGCTGGCGAAAGCAAAAGAAATAGCACCTGAAGCGGCAATATTTGCTTATGGCAATTTTTTAACTGTTGCTATTAACTTTTTACTTTTAGCCTTAGTGGTTTTTATAATGGTTAAAATGATCAACAGAATGAAAAAGGAGGAAGCAGCAGCTCCGGCCGGACCATCTTCTACAGACCAATTGCTGATGGAAATCCGTGATGAGCTGAAAAACAAATAAAATTTTTAAATACGAAACTCCACTTTTTAAGTGGAGTTTTTTAGTTGAGAATATCTAGCTCAATCCTGTTATTATCTTTTTTGATCTGATTCTTCAGTCGATCTTCCTGTTCTTTGGCAACTTTGGCAGAGTTCCCGTCTTTTCCGGTCAGGACTACTGTTGCGCCGCCCATCTGAAGCTGTTTGATGCCTTTTGTCGGATCATTTTCATATTCTTTTACAACCTTTTGAAACTGTTTATTATTGATAGCGATTTCCTTCGCATCAAAAACATTGATATCCAATTCTCCTTGAATATTTTTGATTCCCTTTAATTCCATTTTATGGGAACCGGTTTTATCTTCAATCCTGACAATCAAGCCCGGTAAACCGCAAAACTTGTAAGGACCATCCTGAATCGGAATTTCCGTTGAGAACCAGGCTGTCCAATGGCGTCCTGCAAAATCCGCTTCGGCTTTTTGGGTGTTCCAGTTGCCGATTTTTTCTTTTTCCGATGAAATTTTCCAGTTGATTTTCCGGTCATCGGAAATGTTATAGGCATCCATAGACAATCTCCTGTGAAGGCTGATTTTATAATCCGGATAAGTTTTGGTGACAGAATAACGCACATCACCTTTTCTCATGTCCGTTCTCACATTGATAGATCCTGTTGCTTTCAGCTGGCGCTCCAGATCTGCCTTCATCAGTGAATCTGAATTGTAAACCGTGTAGCTGTAATATTTAGAACCTTGTTGATTGGTATCCAGAAACATCATTTCGGTTTTGATTTCCCCTGTGTTTGTGGAATCCGGAATAAATTGATATTCATAAATGAACCGTTTGTTCTGAGCTATGGTCAGAATGCTTAAAAACGCAAAAAGTAATGTTAGTTTTTTCATATGCAGATTTTTATTGATGTTAATGACGCAATCGCGCCATCTTTATTGTGTTTGTGTATGCAAACCGCTGCGATTTCATAAATGCAACTGTAAAAAAAGCCGGCGAACCGGCTAAAGTATAATGATAATAAAATATTATTTTGTGATGATTTCAATTTTGCCTGTACCATTTGTTTTGAAAACGTTTACAGAGGCAATATTATTCGGGTTTATTTTTTGATATTCTGAAGCATTAGACAGCTTACCATTAATATAATAAACCAAATCTTTATTAGTTACAGAAGCATCGGAAACTTTGATTTTATCTGATTTCAAAGTTATAAGCTTAGGATTGTTGGAATAACTCATCACTTTGTCCAAAATCACCACTTTCGGTTCAGTGCCGGCAGAATTAAAGCTTATATTCAAAGATGAGTTCTGGCGTATTTCCTTGTTCAGCTGCTGCTGCTTATCCTGAAGTTTTCTCTGCTGTTCCTGTAATTCTTTTTGCTTATCCTGGAGCTGCTTTCTCTTTTTTTCCAATTTCCTTAATTCTTTTGGAGACAAATTGGATTTAGCCTCATTAAAGAGCTTATCATCAGAAAAATTGAAATTAAAGTTAGTGGTCAGATCCTTGAAATCCGGAAATTCACTTGCATCAAATCCAAAAGCCACCGTTCCATCAGTAAAAGCATCTTTTCCATATTGGTCTTTCATCATTTTCTGAAATTCTTCCTCAGAAAATTTACCATATTTTTCATAAGCATCCTGAGCTTTTTTCTGCGCATCCTGAATCATTTTCTGGAATTCGGGAGAATTGACTTTAATTTGTATTTTCTCAGCCTGTTCCTGTGCATTCTTCAAATCTTTCTGAAACTTCGGAGATTTCATCATTTGCTCGGCAATTTTTGCCCGTTTCTCAGCCTGGGCTATTCTCTTTTTAAATTCCGGAGAATTGACCATAGCCTCGGCTTTTCTGGCAACTTTTTCGGCATCAGCTATTTTTTTCTTAAACTCGGGAGAATCATACATTTTCGCCATAGCTTCGGAATGTTCTTCCAAACCTTTGATATTCCTCTTGTAATTATCCGAGTTCACAACGTTATCCATTTGAGCTGCTAGCGATTCCATTTCATCCTCCAGAGCTTTGTATTCCGGAGATTCTTCCTTCTTAGCCTTTTTCAGAGCTGTTAGTTCTTTGCTTTTCTCAGCCATTTTTTTGCTAATTGCCGACATTTTCAAATGGTCTTCCTGCAAGGCATCAGAATACGCTTTGGTCTGTCTCTGATGTTCTGAAGCAATACTGTCAAACTCGGTTTGTTTCGGTCTGATTGTATCAGCTTTCATTTCTTTTACCGCGATTTCTATCGCTTTGTTTGTTTCATTGATTTCTTTGTTTTTGGCATTCACCATATAAGCGAATACCATCAGAAATAAAATCGGTAGCGCAAAAAGTTTGCGTGCGTAGCTGTACTTGGTCTTGTTTTTTGTAATCATTGTTAATCTTTTTTTGAGGTTAGATGATAAAAATGGACTCGTTACAGGCAAAATCGAACCGGAGAAATGACTCTCGAGAAGCATCTGCGCAAATGCTCTGGTATCGGATTTTTTCACTGCTTTCTTGTCCGCCAAGTATTCGTGAATAAGATTGATTTCTTTATTGATAAAATAAAACACGGGATTGAACCAGAAAACCGATTTGGAAATCTGCATCAGGAGCTTGTCCCAGCTGTGTTTCTGTTCTATGTGTACCATCTCATGCTTCAGGATCTGCTGTCCTACCGGAGAATTGATCTCTATGGATTTTTTCCAGAACAGGTTTCGGAAGAATGAAAATGGTGCATTGTTCAGATTGGTCTGATAAAATTTGATCCCTTCAATGGTTTCATTCGGGAATTGTTTTTTTATCGAATTGATTTTTAGAATCCCTAGAATTAATTTAATTAAAAGAGCGACTGAAACCACTCCAATAATTGTATAAAAAACTGAATAAATAGTGATATCATAATTGTTAGTTTGAGGTTGATTACCGAGTCCGCTGAGCAGCAGATACAGATTCTTATTAGTTTCTATCGTAAAGTATGAGATTTTTACCAAAGGCAGAATCATACTGATTACCACCGAAGACAAAAGGTAAAACCTGTTGTAATGGTGAAAAGTCCTGTCTTTCAGGAATAAAAGATAATAGGCAAACATCACTGCTGAGCAGAGGATCATCTTGCCGAAGTAAAGTAAAACTGGTTCCATTATTCCTTATTTTTGAGTTCATTTAAAAGCAGCTCCAGATCTTTCACACTGATCTCATTTTCTTCAACAAGAAAAGAAACCGCATTAGTGTATGATCCTTCAAAATAATTCTTGACCAGGCTTCTGATAGACCGTCCGCTGTAATTTTCCTTTGTCACAAGAGGAAAATACTCGTGCTGCCTGCCAAAAGTCTTGTGACTAACGAAGCCTTTTTCCATTAATATCTTCAGAATCGTGGAAATCGTATTGGTGTGCGGCTTCGGCTCGGGAAACAATTCCAGAATATCTTTTAAGAATCCTTTTTCTATCTGCCAAAGGTATTGCATTACCTGTTCTTCTGCTTTGGTCAACTTATTCATAATCTTTTCTTTAAAAACAATCAATCTTATATCACTAAAAACTTAGTAATACAAATGTAGTATTAATTTCCACTTGTACAACTATTTTTTTAGTTAAAAGAAGTTAAAAAAGATAACTTGCTGATTTATAGAAATAAAATCTTATATCTGAAATTTATTTGTAAAATAATGACGATAATACTTGACTTGTAAATAAATTGCCGTATATTTGCAGAACAATATCGCGAGGTAGAGCAGTAGGTAGCTCGTCGGGCTCATAACCCGGAGGTCGCACGTTCGAGTCGTGTCCTCGCAACTATCAGGGAGAATCACAAAAGTGGTTCTCTTTTTGTTTAGCCCTTTTAGAATTTTGAATTCTGAAAGGGTTTTTTGAATTAACTTTACATAAATTATCAACTATGGCAAAAATCTTAAAAATATATCCGCAGAATCCGCAAGAGAATTTGATAGACGAAGCCGTAAAAGTTCTTCAGAACGGTGGAGTTATCATTTATCCTTCGGATACGATTTACACCATTGGCTGTGATATCTATAATTATAAGGCAATGGAAAGACTAGCCCAAATCAAGGGCATCAAGATGGATAAACAGAAATTTTCCATTATCTGTAATGACCTGAGCCACCTTTCGGAATTTACAAAACCAATTGAAACATCAACCTTTCGGTTCCTCAAAACACATCTTCCAGGCGCTTTTACCTTCATTTTAGAAGCCAACAGAAATCTTCCGACAGCTTACAAAGGTCATAAAACCGTAGGTATCAGAGTTCCGGACCATATTGTTCCGCAGATGATTGTCGAAAAATTAGGACACCCGATTGTTTCTACATCCATCCACGATGATGATGAAATCCTGGAATATTCCACAGATCCGGAACTGATTGCGGAAAAATATGAAAAACTGGTAGATCTCGTTATAGATTCCGGCTACGGTGATAATGTCGCATCAACTATTGTAGACCTGACTTCCGGCGAACCGGAAATTATCCGCCAGGGGAAAGGAATTTTGTAAGGAATCAAAAATAATGTAAATTCTAAAAATCTTTGAAAGCTCAAACAATCAACTTATAACAGCCAATGAAATTCATATCCTCGCCTGCCAAACTGATGAATGTAGAAAACTCTACAGAATTTTTAAAAACTACAACGCCAAAATTCATTAAAGACTCGGAACTGATTCAGTCTCATCTGAAAGAAAAATCGCCGAAATTTTTATCTGAGTTAATGGAAATCTCATCAAAACTGGCAGATGAAAACTGGGAACGCAACCAAAAATGGACAGCAAAACCTACTGCAAAAAACTCAGCACCGGCAATGTTTGCTTTCACAGGAGAAGTTTACAGAGGTTTGAATGCCCAGACTTTGGATGAAAAAGCCGTAAAATATCTGGAGAAAAATTTCAGAATTCTTTCCGGCCTTTATGGTCTTCTGAAACCATCGGATAAAGTAATGCTTTATCGATTGGAAATGGGAAGACCTTTCCAGTTTGATTCCTACAAAAATCTTTATGAGTTCTGGACAGAAAAAGTAACACAACAATTGAACTCTGAGTTAAAAAAAGGTGAATTACTTATTAATCTTGCAAGCAATGAATACGGAAAAGTTGTTGACAGAAAAAAACTGAAAGCCAAAGTCATTGATTTTGATTTTAAGCAAATTCAGCCGGATGGCAGTTTGAAAACCATTGTGGTTTATACAAAACATGCCCGTGGATTGGTTTTGCGTTTCTGTGCGGAAAATCAGGTTCAGACTCTGGATGAGCTAAAAGCTTTTAATCTGGAAAATTACCGTCTGGATGAAAAACTATCAACTGAAACTAATTTGGTTTTTACAAGGTAAATTGTTTAATCGCAAAGGCGCGAGATAAATTTTATAATATTTCAAAAGTCGCAAAGTTGGTTTGCGACTTTTAGTTTTGCTAATCAATTATTTTTTGCGACTTTGCGTCAAATTTCATTATGAAACTTTCCGAAATTAAAATTGCTTTCCAAAAAGAACTTCCTGACCTCTATTCCAAATCAGAAATTGAGGAATTATTTGCAATTTTCTGTGAGCATTTTTTAGAATTGAATAAAGTCGAGTTAAGATTTAATTTGGATAAAGATTTGTCTGAAGTTGAATCACAAAAATTGTCAGAAGCCATTTCGGAATTGAAAACCGGAAAACCTTTTCAGCAGATTCTCGGCGAAACGGAATTTTTTGAAATGAAATTCTTTATCAATGAACATGTTTTGATTCCAAGACCGGAAACAGAGGAATTACTGGAATTGGCTATAAATAAAATAAAGGAACAGGGTAAGGAAGAAGTCATCGACTCCACTCAGACTGACAGCTCTCGAACACTAAAACACTCAGACACTCAACTCAAAATTCTGGATATCGGAACCGGAAGCGGAATCATTCCAATCGTTTTGAAGAAGCATTTTCCTGATGCGGATATTTCTGCAATTGATATTTCTGAAGACGCCTTGAAAATTGCGAGCGAAAACGCAAAGCTTCATAACACGGAAATCAACTTTATTCAAAAGGATTATCTGAATGAAGATTTGGATAAAATTTATGATGTGATTATCAGCAATCCACCTTATATCGGAATCGATGAAAATCCTGAAATCGAGGATTCCGTGAAAGGTTTTGAACCAAATATTGCACTGTTTTCTCCTACTTCCGACGCATTGATTTTCTATAAAAAAATCGCTGGCGGTGCCGAAAACCATCTGTCTGAAAAAGGAATGATATTTTTGGAAATCAATCAAAAACTGGGAAATGAAACCTTGGAACTTTTCCATAATTTTTCGGAATCAGCACTTTCGAAAGATATTTCCGGCAATGACAGAATGATTTTTGTAAAAAAGTAAATCCTCAATAAAAAAAGCAACTCAAATTGAGTTGCTTTAATTTTTTGACTGAGTCCGGAATTATTTTCTGATTCCAAGTTCAGCAATAATTGCTCTATATCTGTTGATATCTTTTTTCTTCAAATAATCTAAAAGAGCTTTTCTTTTACCTACTAACTTTACAAGAGATCTTTCTGTGTTGAAATCTTTGTGGTTAGCTTTTAAGTGCTGCGTCAAGTGGTTGATTCTAAAAGTAAATAGAGCAACCTGTCCTTCAGCGCTTCCTGTGTCTTGTGCAGATGATCCGTGCTTTGCGAAAATTTCTGCTTTTTTTTCTGTTGTTAGATACATTCCAATATTATTTTAATAATTATTATGTAATTCGGGTGCAAAGATAGGATTATTTTTCGGATTAGAAACTGATAATTAAACTATTTAATTAAAATCATTCTAAAACCACAAAAGGAACAAAAGAAAAAATACTCAATTCAAATCTAATTTGTCATTCTGAAAGAATCTCGACAGCTACTTTTAGATTATTTCAGAATGATCTGTGTTAAAAAGCAAATTATTTAACAAAAATCTTCTCTATATTTTTCTTTATTCTTTCCGATAGCAAATGCTTGTTTTAAAAGTTTATTGGCAAGGGCTATCTTTGCCACTCTTTCTGC